>Ga0255047_10000809_pt1 | contig 25154 bp, 18 predicted proteins | sample JV7_2_1_MG_FD_183640 | JGI IMG/M metagenome (GOLD analysis project Ga0255047, IMG submission 183640) | Seawater microbial communities from Jervis Inlet, British Columbia, Canada - JV7_2_1 | ecosystem: Environmental > Aquatic > Marine > Inlet | place: Canada: British Columbia | collected 2016-10-06 | reverse complement strand
TGTGGCTGTTGTTCTGGCGAAGATGACCCGGCTGACGCCGGTCCTGTATTTCCTGTTTGTTGGCAGCGTGCTTGCAAATCTCGGTGTTCTGCCGACCGAAAGCGGCGCGTTTATTCGCCAATTCGCAGAACTCGGTATCATTTTCATTATGTTCGCACTCGGCTTCGAGGAGACGACCGATAATTTCCTCGCCAGCGCAAGACGCAGCTGGGGAATCGCATTATTTGGGGCGCTGGCGCCATTCATCGTGGCCTATCTTATTGCGGATTACGTCTGGAACGACCCGAATATTGCGCTGATGTGCGGCCTTGCAATGACCGCGACTGCCGTGTCGCTGACCATGGTGACGCTGCAGAGTGTGGGCCTGCAGAAATCCATCGTTGCGCTGCGCATCATGACGTCGGCGGTCCTGGACGATATCGGTTCGCTCGTTATGGTTGCGATCGTTGTGCCGCTGGCAATCGGACAGGAGTCGTTCACGATGTTGTCGCTGGTTATGACGGCGGGCAAGGCGGTTCTGTTTTTCCTCATTGTTACGGTTATTGGTTTCTGGATTTTTCCCCGCAGCCAGGCGGCTTGGGTGCAGCGGGTGCCGATACTGCGGTCCCTGAGCCTGCAGAACTATCTCACGTTCGACAAGGGCAAGTACGCAACACTGGCCATCTTGCTCGCCGCGCTCGTCGTCGGATTGCTCGCACACTATTTCGGCTTTCATCCCGCAGTCGGCGCCTATATGGCCGGGTTGATCGTTCGGGAGGAGCACTTTCAGCTCAAAAATCAACGCATTAATCGTTACGGGCACCCGGTCAATGCAAATGTGTTTACAGAGACCAAACGTATCGTCGATAACGCCGCATTCTGTTGGGTTGGCCCGGTATTTTTCGTCGAGCTGGGCGCAAAAATCCTGTTCGAAAAGGATCTTTTGATGGTCGTCCTGCCGTATGCGGCTGCCATGACAGTAGGCATCGCGGTATTCCAGGTCTTATCCGCCGCACTCGCTGCGCGTTACACGAGTGGCATGAATCGAGCTGAAAGCATCATGATCGGACTCGGCATGCTGGGACGCGCCGAACTGGCATTCGTGGTTATCGACATAGCCTATGTGCAGCACGACATCCTCAATGAGGAAGCATTCTTTACGCTCATGGTGACGGCGTTCTGTCTGAACGTATTGGTGCCATTGACTATCGGCTGGTGGCGACCGACCTATCTGCGCGAGACGACCGATCCGCAATATGAGAAAAGCACGCCGTAGAACGCTCCGTAGGAGGCCGCCATGCGGGCGACCTGTCGCGGGCATGGCCCCCTCATACAAGCGTTCGCGGGCTGCTTAGTCCAGCCTCTTCGAGAATCGCAGGGCCGCGGCCGTTATTGCGACGACCGAAAATGTAGCGAGATAGATCAGCGCGCCGGGCATATCGCCGAGGCCGGCTTCGCGCAGCATGATGCCGCGGCTTAGCCGAATGAAATGGGTTATCGGCAGTGCTTCGCCGAGGTACTGAGCAAATACCGGCATGCCATCGAATGGAAACACGAAACCGGACAGCAGGATCGAGGGCAGGATCAGGAAGAAGGTCATCTGCATGGCCTGGAACTGGGTTTTCACCGCCGTCGAAATGAACAATCCAAGTGCGAGATTGGCGGCAATGAATAACGATGCGGCCAGATATAATTCGAAAACGCTGCCGCGGACAGGGACATCGAACAGAAAGTCGCCGGCCAGCAGGATGACCAGCAACTGAATCAGGCCGATCGCGATGTACGGAACAACTTTACCGATCATGAGTTCGGCGGAAGTGACCGGAGTATTGATCAGCAGCTCCAGGTTGCCGCGTTCTCGTTCCCGAACGACCGCGACGGCGGTGAAAATCATCATAGTCATCGTCAGGATGACGCCAATCAGGCCAGGAATGACGTTCACCGGCGTGCGCCGCTCCGGGTTGTAGTAAGGCCGCACCTCAATTTGCTCGAGTCTTTCTGGCTGGGTGGTGGTATCGAAGGCGATGGGCATGGATCGCAGGCCATCGACGATGCCGCCAATGGTCGGATCGCTGCCATCGACAAGTATGTGCACAGCTGCACGTTCCCTGTCGATGACGCGGCGGTCGAAGTCGTGCGGGATAGAAACACCGATCGAAATCTTTCCGGCGCTCATGAGCTCCTCGAGTTCGCCGACGGTATTCACTCTTTGTGCAATCTTTGTCACCTGAGTTTGCTCCAGCCGCGCGATGAACTCGCGCGACAGGTGCGTATTCGCTTCATCGGCCACGGCCGTCGTGAGATTACGGACATCGGTATTGATCGCGTAGCCGAAGAGCAATATCTGCATTATCGGTATGCCCAGGATCATCGCGAAGGTCAGCCGGTCACGCAGCATCTGGCGAACTTCCTTGCGCATGACGGCCATTAAGCGGGACAGCGGTTTCATGCGGCAAGCTGCTCGGGCTTGAGCGTCACCGCAACGAAGACATCTTCGAGCGACGCATCCGCTGTACGTGCATCGGCAATTACATTGTTGTGCGCAAGAGCAGTCGTAACGCGATCCAGCGCATCAGCGACAGAATCAGGAATCAGGACGCGCAGCCGAATGCCCAGTTGCGTGACGCTGGCGACGATCGGTAGCTGGTCAATGACGGCTTGTGCGCGGTAGGGGTCATCGGCGAGCACCTCGATGATCGTCATACCGGTGCTGTTCTGCAGGTCCTGTGGAGTGCCATCAGCCACCTTGACACCGTGGTCGAGGATGGCGAGGCGGTGACAGCGCTCTGCCTCGTCCATGTAGTGTGTCGAAACCAAAATGGTCGTACCGGCTTGGGCGAGACGAAACAGGTTGGCCCAGAAGTCGCGACGGCTTTGCGGGTCGACCGCACTGGTGGGTTCGTCCAGCAACAGCAGGTCAGGTTTGTGCAGGACCGCGCAGGCGAGGGCGAGCCGTTGCTTTTGCCCGCCGCTCATCGTGCCGGCGAACTGTTTTCGCTGAGCGACGAGACCATATTTTTCGAGTAGCTCATCGATACGGGCCACTCGTTTCTGCTTGGGGTAGGAGTAAATCTCGGCAATGAATTGCAAATTTTCAATGACAGTCATGTCGCCAAACAGTGAGAATTTCTGCGTCATGTAGCCGATGTTGGGCTTCAGTTCTTTCGAGTTTTTCGGCACTTCGATACCAAGCACATCAGCGCTGCCCTCGGTCGGTGTCAGCAAACCGCACAGCATCCGGATGGTGGTTGATTTGCCGGAACCGTTCGGCCCGAGGAAGCCGTAGATCGAGGCGCGCGGCACGTCGAGATCGAGGCGGTCGACGGCCCGCAGGTCGCCGAACTGTTTGCTCAGACCGCGCGCCCGGATGGCCATTTGCTCATTCATGCAGTTCGACCTCTACCGGTATTCCATCCGGCAGTCGGGCGCCATCGACGTCGATGTCTACCTTCGCCTCATAGGTAAGGTGGCCGCGATCGCGCTCTGTCAGTGCGAAGTAGGGCGTGAACATGGATTCGCTGGCGACCCAGCGGACCCGGCCTTCAAGCGGCTTTTCGAGGCCATCGACATGGACCGTTGCCCTGCTACCTGGGCGCACATTGACGCGTGCTTCTTCGGGCACATAAATCCGAGCGTGCGGTTGTTCGCCAGGCAGCAGGATCAGCATTGGCTGCCCCGGCGCCGGCCGCTCTCCGACCTCGAACAGGCGGCTGTCGACCACACCGGCGACCGGTGCGCGAGTTTCGTGACGGTCAAGGTCGACTGCAGCCAGGTCCCGGCGTGCCGCCGCTTGCGCAACAGCCTGTTCAGCCTGAGCCAGTTCTTCGACGGTTGTGCCGCTCAACAACTCCTGTAATTGCGCGCGTCGCAATTCGTTATTCGCACCTGCGCCATCGAGTGCTGCCTGCGCACGATCAAGCAGTTCGGGAGAGGCGAGTTGTCTGGCGTGAATCTCTTTAACGCGCGTGTACTCCGATTGGCGAAACTCAAGCTCTTTCACAGTGCCTGCGACGTTGGCGCGTGCCGCGGCAATTTGTTCGCTGCGCGGTCCGCGCACGAGTTCGTCCAGCCGGGCTTTTGCCTGCCCGACTACGGCTTCCGCTTCGGCCAGCCGCGCGTTTGCCCGGCTGGCGTCCTGGTGCAACAAGACCTGGCCTTTCGTTACCTGCTCGCCTTCGGCGACCAGTATTTCTGTGATCGGCTCGGCCGCTTCGGCAGTCAGTTCGACACGATCCGAGGCCAGTTCCCCGACCAGCCGGCGGCTGTCTGCTTCAGACTCGCATGCGCTGATCCAGAGGATCGAGGGAATCAGGAGCAGGAGGGCGCGCGCTTTCATGAGTCGCTTCCTTTTAGATGGGTAATGAGCAAATCGACTTGTGTTTCGATCAGGCGATCGCTGTCCAGCCTCGCTTCGCTAAACAGCAGTGTGAAAATGACGCTGAACAGAACCGGCATGACGAATAGCTGTGGCTGTTCGCTGACAGCGGACTGACGGAACTCGCCGGTCTGTACGCCGCGTTGCAGCAACTCGTTAAGCGCGCCGAGGCCCCTTGAGACGACGTTGTCCCAGTAAAACTGCAACAAGTCGGGATGCTTCGGTCCTTCGGCGATCATCAGGCGGATCAGAACGCCGACCGGTGAGCCGGGCAGTGTCTTGACGAAATCGAGGAAGGGCCCGTGCAGAAATTCTTCGCTGGATAACTCGGAGCTATCAACTATGGCCGTCAATTCATCAATCTTGGGCACCACGAAACTGCGAATGACCGCCTTGAACAATTCTTCCTTGGTTTTGAAATAGAGGTACAGCAGGCCTTTGCTGACGCCGGCGCGCTTGGCGACGTCGTCGACTCGGGTGGCCGCGTAGCCGTTCTCGGCAAAGGCGGCCAGTGCTGCCTCGGTAATTTCCTGCGGCCGTTCCTCTTTACGCCGCTGGTAGCGGGGCTCTGTCATCGTTCGTCCAGTTGCTGACCCGTGAGTCATTAACTATACTTAATGACTCACGGGTCAGCAAGCTTTTTCGTGCATAATGCGGCCCCATGTTTACCTACATCGACCCCACGGTACGCGAACGGTTGATCGCAGCCGGCAAACTGGTCCGGATTGACCGCGATGGCGGGTTGCTCGAGCCGGACGGCGATAATGGCGGCGGCAGCATCAGCATTCTCGGCCCGATTCCTTTGCCGCTGTCGTTTGGCGAGCAGCACTATGATGCGCAGTGGTATGCCTGCGTGCGCAATACGGAGTTATCCAAAATCGAGCACATCGCCGAGACGCTGCGTGCTCAAAAAGCACAGGAATCGTTTGCGACCTTGGCCTCATCGATGGCGGTCAACAGCGTTCTGGTGATCGGTGATCCTGCCGACTGGACTGATCCGCTGGTGCGCGTGCATTCCAGTTGCCTGACGGGGGATGTGTTCGGCTCCGAGCGTTGCGAGTGCGGTCCGCAGATGCAGTCAGCAATCAAATTGATTAACGACGATGAGCAGGGTGGCATGCTCATCTACATGTCGGGCCATGAAGGTCGTGGTATCGGGTTGTGGGCGAAGGCCGCAACCTACCTGTTACAAGATAGCGGCGAGAATACTTACGAGGCGAATCGCTCGCTCGGATTGCCCGATGATTCGCGAGATTTTGGCGATGCCGCATCACTGATCAAGCATTTTCGCGGCGATGGACCGTTTCGTTTGCTGACCAATAATCCGAAAAAGATCGACGACCTGACAGCGGCGGGGCTGGCCGGCATCACTGCGGTCAAACACGTGTTCGGCGTGACCGAGTCGAACAAGCGGTATTTGGCCGCGAAGCAAGGTTGGGGCCACGAGCTGGCGGATGACGATATCAGTTAGCTAAAGAAGCGCGTCTTTGCTACGTCTCAATGTCTGAACGGCCGAGTCGCCGAGTTTCAGTGCGAGCGTCACCTGCAGAGCATCGAGCAGCGCAAGATGCGCCAGGCGTGAGCTCATCGGCGTATAGACGCTTGTATCTTCGGTTACAGAACAGGGGAACAGAATATCGGCGGCGTTCGCCAGATCAGATAGCGGATCGGTCAATGCAATAACCGTCGCTCCGCCACCCCGGGCAAGTCTTGCGGCATGGACTAGATCAGGCCAGCGACCGCTGTGCGATACCAGTACGAGGACATCAGCTTCGCCCAGGGTTGCTGAATACTGCAGCAAGCTGGGAATGTCCGTTATCGGCGCGCAAGGAATGCCGAGCCGAAAGAACTTGTGACAGGCGTCTCCGGCGACGTGACCTGATGCCCCGATTCCGCCGAAAGCAATTTGTCGGGCTACCGACATGACCCTCGCCGCTTCGTCGAACGGCATCGCTGACGCGCGAGCACGAGTGTCGATGAGCGTGCGAATCGATGCGTCCATCACTTTCGAGACCGCATCGGATGCCGTGTCATCCTCGCTCACGTTGCGATGAACGTACACGGCCGGCCGGCTGATCGCCTCTGTGATGCGCAATGTAAATTCGCGAAAACCGTCGAGGCCAATATGCCTGCAAAAGCGGATAACAGTTGGTTCACTTGTATCGCATCTTGCCGCGACCTCGGCCAGGGTTCCGTCGGCTGCCTGCCGCGGGTGCTCGAGAACCCAGCGCGCGACGCGTTGCTCAGCGCGGCTGAGGTCCGGCAGGCGCTCTTCGATACGCGTCAACATGTAGGAATACTACAATAATGTAGTGAATATTTCGCCATTAATTGACCAGTTTCGGAAAAAATGTAGTAAAATTTCAGAAATCGCTGAGATTCTGCCATGGCCAAACTACTGCCCGTCGAAGTTTTCGATCTGATCATTTTCGGAGGTACGGGTGATCTTGCGATGCGTAAATTATTGCCGGCGCTGTATCACCGTGACCGTGACGGTCAGGTTACGGGCGATAGCCGTATTGTCGCAGTAGGCCGCGCCGCGCTGAGCCGAGATCAATACCTCGAGGTCGTCGAGGAGTCATTACGGAATAATCTTGGGAAAGGCGAATTCGAAGCCGCTCACTGGAAAGCGTTTAGTGCGCGCATTCAATACGTTGAGGCCGATGCGCTGGAGCACGATCGATGGGACGCTCTCGTCGCAACACTTCAAGGCACGGAAGACCGTGTACGTGTTGCCTATCTTGCGACCGCGCCGAGCCTGTTCGGCCCGATCGCCAGCGGGCTCAGGAAGAATGGCCTGATTACTGAAAACAGTCGCATTGTTCTTGAAAAGCCGCTTGGTCGCGATCTCGTTTCGGCATCGGAAATAAATGATCAGGTCGGCGAGTGCTTCGCCGAGAATCAGATTTATCGTATCGATCATTATCTTGGCAAAGAGACTGTCCAGAATCTGCTCGCGCTGCGCTTTGCCAATTCGTTGTTAGAGCCGCTGTGGCGTCGAGGCGCCGTCGATCACGTGCAGATCACGGTCGCGGAAGAACTCGGTGTGGGTGGGCGTATCGAATTCTACGACCGGGTCGGTGCGTTGCGCGATATGATCCAGAATCACCTGCTGCAGCTGGTGTGCCTGACTGCAATGGAGGCGCCGTCCAGCTTGCACCACGATGCGGTTCGAGACGAGAAAATAAAAGTGTTGCGAGCGCTTCGGCCGATCGGAGCCGAGGCAGTTCGCAGCAATACGGTTCGGGGTCAATATGCCGCGGGTGCAATCAAAGGCGCAGCAGTTCAGGGGTACGACGAGGAACTTGGCGACGAACAAAGCAGTACCGAGACTTTTGTCGCGCTGAAACTCGAGATCGATAACTGGCGCTGGTCGAATGTACCGTTCTATCTGCGCACAGGTAAGCGCTTAAAACAGAAACATTCTGAAATCATCATCGAATTCCACGACGTTCCGCATTCAATTTTTCCCGAGCAGGAGTTCAAGGTGACGCCGAACCGGCTAACGATTCGGTTGCAACCCGATGAGGGCGTCAAGCTTTCACTCATGGCTAAGGAGCCCGGACCGGGCGGATTCAACCTGCGACCGGTATCGCTTGATCTGAGTTTCGAAGAAACGTTCGGTTTGCGCTACCCGGATGCCTATGAGCGACTGCTGATGGAAGTGCTGCGCGGTAATCCGGCTCTGTTCATGCGGCGCGACGAAGTCGATGCGGCGTGGTCCTGGGTCGACAGCATTATCGAAGGTTGGGAGACCGCGAGCCAAAAAGTCGAGTCGTACGTGGCGGGTTCGTGGGGACCGACGGCGTCCTCTGTATTGCTCGATCGCGATGGCCGTAGCTGGTATCCCGACAGTTGAATCAGTTGCCGAGGTCATGATGGAGCATTTTTTTGATTCCCGAGAGGCTGCGTCTGTTGCCGCAGCCAGACATATCGAGACGGCGCTATTGCGGCAACTTGAGCAGCAGCCAAAGGCAGCACTTGTGGTCGGTGGTGGCGCATCGCCAGTGCGCTGCCTTGGGGAACTCGCCAACAGCGATATCGCATGGGGGCGATTGCAAGTGCTGCTCAGTGATGAACGTTGGGTACCGTCGCAGGATGAAGACAGCAACGAAAAGATGATTCGGCAAAACCTGTTGCAGGGCAAAGCGGCAGATGCGCACTTGTGGCCAATGTACGACGCGTCAGCAAGCATCGAAGAGCAGTGTGAAACGCAACGGAAAATGATTCGCGGTCTGCAAGGCGGCTTCGCCTGTGCATTGCTTGGTATGGGCGGAGACGGTCATTTTGCGTCTCTATTCCCGGATGCGAGCAATCTCGCTGACGGACTGGATATTGAAAGTGAGTCGCTATGCTTGCCGACTAGTACAGCAGCGAGCCAGCACTTGCGAATTAGCTTGACGCTGGCCGCGTTATTGCACAGTGAAACCATATTGTTGTTGTTCTTTGGCGACGCGAAACGCTCGGTGTATGAGCACGCGAAGGAAAATCCGACCGCTTATCCCGTGTCACGATTATTGTCGCAACAGCGGGTACCCGTGCACGTGTTCTGGGCTTCTTAACAGAGATATCAAATGAACAAAGTAATCGATAGTGTGACGAATAGAATTCAGCAACGCAGCCTGAAAACTCGTCGCGTGTATCTGAATCGCATCAACGCGGCAGCCGGTGACGGACCGTCAAGAAAGACGCTTTCCTGCAGCAACCTTGCCCACGGTATTGCAGCAAACAGTCGATCGGAGAAGGACTCGCTGTCCCGGGCGACAGTTCCGAATATTGCGATCGTTTCCGCCTACAACGACATGCTAAGTGCGCATCAGCCGTTTGAGCGTTTTCCCGAAATCATCAAAGCGACTGCGGCTTCCGAAGGCGCGGTAGCGCAATTCGCCGGAGGCGTGCCCGCTATGTGTGATGGCGTGACTCAAGGACAGGATGGTATGGATTTGTCTCTGTTCAGCCGCGACGTGATCGCCCTGTCGACTGCAATCGCGCTGTCACACAACATGTTCGATGCCGTGCTGTGCCTGGGAGTTTGCGACAAGATCGTGCCAGGCCTTTTGATCGGCTCGCTGGCGTTCGGGCATTTACCGGTCGCGTTTGTGCCTGCGGGGCCAATGGTCTCGGGCTTACCGAACAAAGAGAAAGCCAGAGTTCGCGAAGAATTTGCGGCTGGCAAGATAGGGCGTGCCGAATTACTGGCTGCTGAGTCGGCGTCCTATCATTCACCAGGTACCTGCACATTTTATGGCACGGCGAACAGCAACCAGATGCTGATGGAATTCATGGGGCTGCAATTGCCGGGCGGTTCATTTGTAAATCCGGGTACCGACCTGAGAGAGCACCTCACTGCGGAGGCCGTGCGTACCGTCCTCGGAATAACTGCACTCGGGAAAAACTTCACTCCAATCGGACATATCGTTAATGAGAAAGCCATCGTCAACGCGATCGTAGGACTTTTGGCGAGTGGTGGTTCAACGAATCACACCCTCCACCTGGTTGCCATTGCGGCTGCGGCGGGCGTACAGGTTAATTGGGATGATTTTTCGGAGCTATCAGCCGTCGTTCCCCTAATAGCACGCGTTTATCCAAACGGTTTTGCGGACGTCAATCATTTTCATGCGGCCGGCGGATTGAGTTACATGATTGCGCAGTTGCTCGACGCCGGAATGCTGCATGAAGACGTACAAACGATTCTTGGTCACGGTCTCGGCAAATATCGTCAAGAACCTGCGGTCGCGGATGGCAAACTGGTCTGGAAGGACGGGACATCCGAGTCTCTGGATCCGGAAATTCTCAGGCCGGCTAACGACCCGTTTGACGACCAAGGGGGCTTGCGTTGCGTCGATGGCAATATCGGCAGAGCGGTGGTCAAGGTGTCTGCTGTATCCAGGGATCGCTATGCGATTACTGCTGACGCCCTGGTGTTCGATTCTCAAGCTGCGTTTGTCCAGGCATTCAATGATGGCGACCTGGAAAGAAATTTTGTCGCCGTACTGCCACATCAAGGTCCAAGGGCCAACGGCATGCCGGAATTGCACAAGCTGACGCCATATCTCGGCGTCTTGCAGGGTCGCGGCTTCAAAGTTGCGCTGCTGACAGATGGTCGAATGTCGGGTGCGTCGGGCAAAGTGCTTGCTGCGATCCAGGTAACGCCGGAAGCAGCTTGCGGCGGACTGATCGCGAAAATCCGGGACGGAGATGAGGTCACGATCGACGCGACCCGAGGCACGTTGTCCGTGGTAGCCGAGGACGATCTGGTGGCACGATCCGCAGAGACTCCCCATCATTCAGGTAACCACGCCGGTATGGGCCGTGAACTGTTCGCAATTTTTCGAAATCAGGTCGGTGCTGCGGAATCAGGCGCTACAATATTCGGTGGAGAATAAGATGGATGCCAGTGAACTGCTGGCCGGTGCGAAGATTGTGCCGGTCGTTGTTATCGACGATGTGAATACGGCGGTGCCGCTGGCCGAATGTCTGGTCGACGCAGGGCTGAACGTTATCGAGGTCACACTGCGCACCGATGCCGGCCTGCAGGCGATCGAACGAATTGCGGCGGCCGTACCGGCGATGGCCGTCGGCGCCGGCAGCATACGCAGTGCAGAGCAGATTGCCGCTGTCTCCGAGGCTGGTGCCAAATTTGCGGTCGCGCCGGGAGCTACCGAGCAGTTACTCGAGGCGGCTGAACGTTGCACATTGCCGTTCATACCCGGCGTTGCAACTCCATCCGAAATGCTGACGTTACTGCAGCGCGGTTACACATTACAGAAGTTTTTCCCGGCCGAAATTCTGGGTGGCATTCCGTTTCTGAAAGCCATTGCTGCACCCATTCCCGAAATCAGCTTCATGCCGACCGGCGGCATCAATGCGGCAAGTGCGGTGAATTATTTGTCGTTGGACAATGTCTTGTCGGTGGGGGGCTCATGGATTGCCCCAAACGACTTATTGGCTGCCGGAAACTTTACTGCAATTTCCGCCCTTGCCAGTGCAGCGGCTCAACTGGCGCGGTGACGGTCCGATAATTCGGCCTCCATGGTATTCAACATGTCGGAATCAATGCGATAAAAATAAATCGCGACAATTCCCAGCAGCGCAAATATTGTTGGAAACATGCTGAACATGAATCGTATGCCCATCATGGCTGCATCCGATTGGACCTCATTAGCAACGAAGCCAAACCACGAGAGAATAATTCCGGCGAGCCCGGCCCCAACAGCCAGTCCCATCTTGTGAGAAAACTGCACAGTTGAGAAAACCAGCGCGGTCGTGCGTCTGCCAGTCTTCCACTCACCGTAGTCTGCACAATCTGCGTACATGGACCAAACCAACGCAGGCGTTGGCCCGGCAGCCAACATTCCTGCGCAATTGATGGCCACCATTAGCCAAAATTGATCCGGTGGCGTGAAAAAGAAAACAGCCATAGAAGCTGCGTTTAGCAAAGAAAGAACAATCATCAGCTGGCGTTTCTCGAATCGCTGACTCAGCCATTTCGTGAGCGACACGCCGACCATCATCGCCAACAGGCCCAGCGAAAGAAACACTGCAGTCTTGTCGAAAATCAAAAACAGCGGCGTTCCGTCGTCGCCGACGTAGTACTTGAAGTAGTACAACAAAGTGCCGTTGCGAACCGCGATGTTAATTAAAGTAAATATTCCAGCCCAGAAAAGCGCCTTCCACGGACCATTGTTCAACAGCGCCTTGAGATCCAACTTGATGTCCGACTTTGCCGGCGGCGGTATTACCCGTTCTTTAGTAGTCGCAAATGTGATCCAGAATAGAGTTACGGAAACAACCGCAAAAATCATCATAGTTAGCTTGAAGCCGAGAGCCTCGTCTCCGCCTCCGAGAATATTCTTCAATGGCGTGACGAAAGTGCCGACCAGCCAGCCCGCGGCAAAAGCGCAGAAGAAGCGGTAGCTCGCGACCTTGGTTCGCTCGATCGAGGAGGGCGATATCACGCCCATCAATGCAGAGTAAGGCACATTGATCGCCGTGTAAGCCAGCATCATTAGCGAGTAGGTGACGTAGGCGTAAATTAGCTTGCCGGTGTAGGAGAAATCGGGATTGGCGAACATCGCGTAGCCGCAGACGCCATATGGAATCGCGGCCCATAACAGGTACGGTCGAAATTTTCCCCAGCGTGAGTTCGTTCGGTCGGCAATCAATCCCATAATCGGATCGCTCACTGCGTCCAAGATCTTGGTTAGCAGGAACATCGTTCCTACAGCGACAGCAGTTAGACCGAAAATGTCCGTGTAGTAATAGAGCAAAAAGACATTAAATGTGGCGAAGAAAAAATTAGATGCAGTGTCGCCCAGGCCATAGCCCAGCTTTTCTCTGAAGCCTAAACGTTCCATCTACGCTGTGCCGCGTCGAGCTTCGAGTTGCGTCCGAACGTCGTACGCCTTTTCTTCGGTAATTGTATAGGTCGTGATCGCCCAGATGGCGATACCCGAGGCTACGAACGGTACGAATACATCGAAAATGCGCAGCAGGAATATCGTGCTCTCAGATTGTCCTCCACCAAGGTTCACGTCAAAGCCAGTTGCATTGAGGAGGAAACCGCCAGCAGCCAATGCGGCAGCCATGCCAAGTTTCACAACCCACCAGAATATGGAACCGTACATGCCTTCTCGCCGTTCATGGGTATCAAGCTCGTCCGCGTCGACCACGTCGGCGACCATTGCGGGCATTAGTGTGAACAGGCCGCCCAGGCCGAATGCCATCAGCGGTGCCGGGAGCAGAACCAACCACGGGTAGTCTGGGTTGTAACAGAACCACTTGAGCAAGTAGCCCAGCATCGAAATGCCGGTCGTAACGTAGAACGCGCGGCGTTTGCCAAACTTGGGACACAGCCAGGTGACGAGAAAAATAACCACGAAAGCCGAGACGGCGCCCAGTGATCCCGCATGACCGACAAATTCGGAACCCGTATTGGTATCGCCACCGAATACGTAATAGATAATAACGTACGACTGGAATGCCGCAATCATGATGAAGCCGTTGAACACAAGAAATGTTGCGGCACATAGTTTCAGGAAAGGTTTGAAGCTGAGGGCTTTTTTGAAGCCAGTGAAAAACTCCTTCATGTTGCGCATCATCACGCTGGCAGCGTCCTCAACTTCCGCGTCTTTTTCATGAGCCTCAGCTATTGCGATAGCTGTGTATCGTTCGCGCAGGAAAATAGCTGGCATTACGCCCAGGACAATGACGACGATACCGATGATGATGGCCAGGTCGGCGGCGCCCTCTACCATGTCTCTTTCGATCCGCTCGACGCTGAATCCCATTATCGAGTCGTCAGACTGAAACAGCAGGTAGTTCTGCATGATCAGCAGGAAATACGGGGCGATGACATAGGCAATCGTGCCGACGATATTCTGTACGCCCATCAGACGTGTGCGTTCGTGGTAGTCGGGGGTTAGCTCGTAGCCGAGTGCGACCCACGGTGTAGCGAATACTGTATAGGCCAGGTAAAAGAGTATCGAGCCGCTGAGGAAGTACCAGAAATAGAAAGCCTCGCTCTTGCCGACAGGTAATTGCCAGAGGGCCGCGAACACGATACCGACTGTGATAGCGCCAATGAATATGTAGGGGCGCCGCCGCCCATATCGTGATTCGGTGTTGTCGGAGATGTAGCCCATCAACGGATCGGTGATGGCGTCGGTTATTCGCGGCAAGGCGCCGAGCAATCCGATGAGCGCCGGATTCATGCCGAGGCCGAGGTTGAGAACGATGACCATGCCACCCATTGCAGCCGCGAGGATGTTGTTTACGAACGCCCCGGTGCCAAAGATCAGCTTCTGATGAAACGGAATGCGATCTTCGGGTGCTGTCTGGTGGTGTGTACCTTGGCTCATACTGACCGCTCCCCCGGCCCCGAAAGAGGGCATTTTTATTATCAGCCGCATCGTCCACGAAATTGACAGCGCTGTCAAATATGGTTAATAATCGTGCCTCGTTATTATCAGTTTCCATATGCTACCCGGCCGCGCCCTGCGGTTCGGGGCCGAGTCCGATTATGAGCACGTCCATCGCAACTCCTACGACTGAGCGACAGACAATCGAGCAACGCGTAAATGCGCTGTTAGAGCAAATGACTTTGGCTGAGAAAATCGGCCAGATGTGTCAGTGCGACGCCAGTGACGGGTATGCGCCTGAGTATCTTGCAGAAGGATTGCGGGCGGGCCGAATAGGTTCGGTGCTCAACATTGTCGACGTTAATGCGGTAAACGAGCTGCAGCGCATCGCGGTCGAAGAATCCCGGCTCGGCATCCCGCTCCTGGTCGGTCGCGATGTGATTCACGGATTCAAAACCATCATGCCGATCCCACTAGGGCAGGCGGCGTCGTGGAATCCCGATATTGTTCGAGACGGTGCGCGTGTTGCGGCACTCGAGGCCGCAACGGCCGGCATCAATTGGACGTTCGCGCCGATGATCGATATTTCCCGTGATGCACGTTGGGGCCGCATCGCCGAGAGCCTTGGCGAGTGCGTATTGCTGACGAGTGAGCTCGCTGTCGCGATGGTCGAAGGTTTTCAGACTGACGATCTATCCGCGACTGGAGCAATTGCATCTTGCGCCAAACACTTCGCCGGTTACGGTGCCGTGGAAAGCGGGCGCGATTACGCAACTACGAACATTCCCGAAACAAAGTTACGCAATGTCTATCTGCGACCATTCAAAGCGGCTGTGGACGCGGGTGTGATGACGCTGATGACATCCTTCTCGGATCTAAATGGCATCCCTGCCACAGCCAACGAATTTCTCTTGCGACAAGTACTGCGAGACGAATGGAGTTTTGATGGTTTCGTCGTCAGTGACTGGGACTCAATTCGTCAGCTGCAGGTTCATGGTTTGACTGCGAATAACAAAGAGTCAGCGTATGAGGCTGCGACGGCAGGGGTTGATATGGAAATGGCCGGCGATGCCTACGGCTATCATCTCGCTGAACTGGTCGATGACGGTCGAATCAGTGTGGATGCTATTGATACCGCCGTTACAAATATTTTGCGTGTTAAATTCCGGCTGGGGATATTTGAAGATCCTTACACCGATGCGGCGAAATTACCGTCGATCGCAAACGAGCAGGCGATGCATACAGCGCGACAGGCAGCGCTGCAAAGTGTCGTCATGCTGAAGAATGATCATGGCACCTTGCCTTTGTCAGCCGACCAGCTGAGTTCGGTGGCCGTAATCGGGCCATTGTCGGACGCGCCCTATCAACAGTTGGGTACCTGGATTTTTGACGGCGATTTGGAGCTCAGCGCGACGCCGATGCATGCGATCCATAGCCTGGTTGGCCGCGACGTCGACGTTCGTTACGTGCGGGCGATGGAAACCTCACGCAGCAAAGTCAGCGAGTCGTTTGATGAGGCGGTCGAAGCCGCGGGCGATTCGGATGCGGTGATCCTGTTCCTGGGCGAAGAGTCGATTCTCTCGGGAGAAGCGCACTCGCGCGCAGACATAAGCTTGCCCGGTGATCAGGCTGAGTTGGTCCGTCGCATCCGGGAAGTCGGAAAGCCGGTTATTGCTGTCATTCTGGCGGGCAGGCCGCTGACGCTAACGAACATCGTTGATCAGGTGGATGCGATTCTGTTTGCTTGGCACCCGGGAACAATGGGCGGGCCGGCAATCGCAGATTTGTTGTTCGGTATCGAGTCACCGTCGGGCAAGCTGCCCGCGACCTTCCCGCGCATGGTGGGGCAGATCCCCATTTATTACAGCCAAAAGAATTCCGGCAAGCCGGCCTCCTGGGAAAACATCGCCCACATCGACGAGATCGACACACGCGCGCCACAAACGTCGCTGGGTATGAGTGCGTTCCACCTCGACACCCCGTATACGCCATTGTTCCCTTTCGGGCACGGCTTGTCGTACGCAGCATTCGATTACCAGAACATTCGCAGCAGTACAGATGAAGTGAAACTTGGCGAGACGGTGACAGTCAGTGCAGATCTGACCAACCACGGTGATGTCGTGGCGGATGAAGTGGTGCAGTTCTATGTTCGTGATGTTGTAGCGAGTGTTACTCGGCCCGTTAAGGAATTGAAGGGTTTTCGACGTGTACGCGTCGAGCCTGGTCAGACCGTCGGCATCGATTTTGAATTGCATACCGATGACCTGACTTTCTTCGGGCGTGACATGAAAAAGACCGTCGAGCCTGGCGAATTTCATGCCTGGATCGGCGGTAGTTCAGATACAGAGCTGCGTACAGAGTTCCGGATCGTGGAGGACTGAATAAATGAATAGCATCAAATTGATCATTCTTTGCATGGCAGCGACCATGCTGGCAATACCGTGCATCGCCCAAACGCAAGATAAGGGCGACCAACAGCAGTATGTCGCTGTCGACTGCGCGAAGTCGACGAATATAGATTTCGCCGACCTACAAACCGATGCGTGGCTGGCTGCACACCAGCACTTGGTCGATCAAGGCAAACAAGATAGCTGGGCCTTATATAGCGTACTTTATGGTGATCGATCGCGTTGTGATTTCTACGCCGTGACGACCTACCTTGGTGACGAACAACTCAACGGCAACCAGTCGATAGAAAACGCATTCCAGTCTGTGCAGCGCGTCGCTACCGAACTGTGGGTCGTAGTCGATCGGACGAGAATCGAAAAACATCGCTACGCAGTGGTCAACTTCATGCACGCGCAGGATCCAGACGCATATCAACGTATGGAGTCCAGAGTTTTCAAGCCCGGGCATCAGTCACTATTAGACAGCGGACATCGCGCGGGATGGGCGATGTACGAACTGGTTTCGCCGCTTGGTACGTCCATTCCTTACAATTTCGGTACCGTCGATTTTTCAAATTTCCTTAGCCCGGTGCCGATGGCAGAGGCAATGATAGCGGCCAATCCCGACCGCGATCTCGAGGAGATGCACGACCTGCTGCAATTACGCGAACACGTTAGTTCGCAAACCCTGCTGCTCATTGCAGCGACGGAAAAGCCCGAGAGTCATTGAGAAGGCAATGAATTTCCAAAGAAAATATTTTGCCGCAATTCTGCTTGTTGCGGTGCTACTGGCTACATTCGCAGGATGCAGCAAGTTCGAGCAATCGCCGGATGCATTGTTGTCCGGCGAGTCGATGGCTGTTGCTTACTCGGGGTTTCGTGAAGGTCAACACCCTGATCGCGGTGATGGTGCGGCGAATCCAAGCGACGCCGAGATTCTTGAAGACCTTAATATTCTGGTCGCGCACGGCTTCAAACTGATTCGCCTCTATGATTCCGGTGAAAATTCACTGACAACGCTGCGGCTGATTCGAGAAAACGATCTGCCGGTTAAAGCGCTGCTCGGCATGTGGCTGGAAGCGGAGTTCAGCAATCACGAAGGATGCCCGTGGCTGGATGAGCCGATACCGGATGAAGAACTAGCAGCCAATACCGTGCGGAATGCTGCTGAGCTGCGGCGGGGTATCGAACTTGCGCAACAATTCGACGATATCGTAATTGCCGTCAATGTCGGCAACGAAGCGCTGGTCGACTGGAATGATCATATGGTGCCGCTCAAGAATGTAATTGCCTATGTGCAGCAGGTTCAATCGGCGATCGAGCAGCCGGTAACCGTTGCCGATAACTATGAGTGGTGGATTCGCGATGGCGCGCCGCTGGCAGCCGTGGTTGATTTTCTTGGCGTGCATACCTATCCCGCATGGGAAGAGAAGGAGATCGGCGAGGCGCTGGCGTACACAATCGAAAACATCGATCGCGTGCATGCGGCGCTGCCGGATAAGCCAATTGCGATTCTTGAGGCGGGCTGGGCGACTGTCGCGATCGAATTCAATGGCCGCGCGAGCGAAGCGAATCAGACTCGATACTATGGCGAGTTAGAGAATTGGGCGAAGACGACAAATACGACCGTATTTTTCTTCGAGGCATTTGACGAACCATGGAAGGGCGATCCAGGCATCAGTCTTGGCGCTGAAAAACACTGGGGTTTATTCAATGTCGATCGCACGCCGAAACAAGTACTCAAGTAGGCGACGATGATTGTTACTCCCAAACCTTCCTTGCGCGGGTTGCGAACGTTTTGTGTAGCGGCGCGGCGCGGTAGTTTTCGCGAGGCAAGCGAAGAACTATTCGTTACCGCATCGGCTGTCAGTCACCAGGTAAAGAGCCTGGAAGATGAGCTAGGCGAGCCGCTGTTCGACCGCAACAGTCGCGACCGAGTTCTTACGAGCACGGGCGAGTCGCTCTACGCGGATGTCAGTCCGCTGATCGAACAGCTGGATAATGTTGTAGCTGGACACAAGACCGTCGCCACCCGCAGTTCAATTCGCATCTCGGTGCAACCGTTCTTTGCCAGCGAATACTTTGTTCCACGATTGAGTGAGTTTGCAGTTAAACATCCCGAGATCGATATTCACGTTGGCACGAGCGATGAGTCCACGGAAAAACATCCGGCAGATTCCGATTTATCGATTCGCCTGTTTCGATCTCCGCCGACTGACATGCCATCAAATTTGCTCTTTCCTCTACGCATGCTGCCGGCAGGTTCTCCAGACTTCAAAAAAAACATGACAGTCAAGAACAAAAAGATTGTCAGTGAGTTTCCGATCATCGTGCATGAGTCTCGTCCGAATGCTTGGGCAGAATGGAGCAAAGCGTCGGGCGTCCAAATCCCGGACAACACGAAGGTTATTCGACTCGATTCGATGATCGCCGTTGTTCGTGCAGCACAACGAGGAATTGGCGCGGCGCTAGTGCCGGTGCCAGTCGGCAAACTCTGGTTCGACGAGGGCAGTATCGTTCGCCTGTTCAATAAGGAACTGGTCGCCGATGTCAGCTACTACCTGGTCACAAGAGAAGACAAATCCAGTGACACAAATATGCTTCTTTTACGCGACTGGATTCTGCAGAATTTCACGAATTAAGCCTGAAATTTTCTCAACTTAGAGCTGAGATCTTTTCGTTTGTGGTCCTTTCCAGAACTGCCTAATGTTCGCTCATCGAATCCAAAGACCGGATTTGGTGAGATCAACAGAGCAGTTCCAAAGGAGGAAAGACCATGACCAAACAAGCCAAAACCAAACGCAACGCGTTCGCCTTCAGCCGGGCAGGGATGAAGACGATCTCGTCATTCACAGTCGCGGCAGCGATTGCTGACGACTGCTTCAACAAGATACCCGCGAAGTGCAATACCCGGGTAAGCCCCTGGATGTGCTTCTACCATCAATCAGCGCACTTCGTATGTGAGTGACCCGATGTTGAAGGACGAAAAACGGCCCAGGGACGCATTTGCGTTCAGCCTGGGCGGCATGCGGACTATTACGTCGTTCGCCATAGCGTTGGCGATCGCGGATGACCGATTCAGGCAGAATCGGAAGTCTGAGATCGCCGATATCCAGGAAGACCAGCCGACTACACCGGAGGATCAGCCCGGCCCGCAAGGGCGTTTCTGGCTGTCGCGCCGACGCCGGGCCGCCTGAGGTGGGCGCGTCATATAGAGAAGTCGTAACGTAGAAGGCCAGCTAAACGCTGGTCTTTTTTTAGCTTGAATTCGGGCCTTTCCGGGCTTGCGGGTGATTATGTAAGGGCCTATCCGGGCGACTATCATGGCAGAAATGACAGGGCTGTCATTTTCAATTGACAACGCTGTCAATTAAGGCTTATTCTACAGCTATCAGAATAATAATTTGTCCGTTGTTGTTGCGCGAGAGCGCTTTCAAGGGGTTGTCCATGAGTTGTCGTTCGCTGGTTTTGCGTCGTTTCGCGGTGTCTTTGGCCGCAATATTGCTCGTTTCTGCGTGTTCTGAGGATGGCCGAAAAGCGCCTCTGTCAGAGGTCGACCTCGTTCCGCCGGGCGATGGTGGAACCCAGACAAACCAGAACATCGACAACCCGACACTGGATATTCCGGCCACGTTCGGGGCATCGCCGGGCGAAACGTTGACGCTGGTATGGAGTGATGAGTTTGATGGTGCGCAGCTGGATCCGGAGGAATGGTTCTTCGCCACCGGCGACGGCACCGAGAAGGGACTCCCCGGGGGCTGGGGCAACAACGAGCTGCAGTACTACCTGCCCGACAGTGCCCAACTGGCTAACGGTGTGCTCAGTATCACGGCACGTCAAGAGTCAGTCGGTGGTCTGAACTACACCTCCGCAAGAATCAATACCGAGGATCGCTTTGCCTTCCAATACGGGCGAATCGAGGCAAGCATCAAACTACCTGCGGGCCAGGGCCTCTGGCCGGCATTCTGGATGCTGCCCCAGGACACCCCGTACGGGCCCTGGGCGGCCAGCGGTGAAATCGACATTATGGAAGCGATTAATCTCGACGGCACTGGCGGCAACGAGGTATTCGGCACGCTTCACTTCGGCGGCGAGTTTCCGGCGAATACCTTTATCGGCGAAACCTATTCACCCTCCACCGATGTCACCGATGATTTTCATACCTACGCACTCGAGTGGGACGCGACAGAAATTCGTTGGTACGTTGACGACACGTTATACGCAGTGCAGAACTCCACCTGGTTTTCCACGGCAGCGGCTTTCCCGGCGCCATTTGACCAGCCATTTCACATTCTCCTGAACCTCGCTGTCGGCGGAAACTTCCCAGGTTCACCAAACGGAACCACGGTATTTCCCGCGACCATGGAAGTAGATTGGGTACGGGTGTATTCCGGTGAAGATGGTACGCCTGGCGGTGGTGCGGATCCCGGCACAATTCCAGACGACGTAATTTATGCCAGTGACCCGAACGAAATGGTCGATATCGTGTTCGGTGTGGACTACACAGATTTCTCACCGTTTGATTCTGGTTCGACATTCGACAACAACGTTTCGAGCGATCCAGACTTCAATCCCGCGTTCGGCGTCACGACCGGAAACGGTTACGGCGCTCAGGTCGGCCAGTTTGCCATTCTTGGTTTTACCGCCGGCTTTGCCAGCGGCTACGGAACGCTGGATTTCAAGGCGAAAGGGCTGAACAACGACCTGATTCGCGTCAAATTCCTTGATGCCGGTGAATATCTGGACATTACGTTGTCGAATTCGCCATATTCCACCGACCTTGGTAATGGTTGGTATCAGGTGTCGGTGCCAATCACAGCTTTTTCTGGGGTCGACACTTCAACCGCGCTGTTGTTTGAGACGGACAATACGGCCCCGAGTGCATTCACCTTCCTGCTGACTGACCTCGGCTTCAGCGGCACCGCCGGTGGCGGTGGTGGCAACGGTACTTTCGTCAACGGTGACTTTGAAACCGGAGACTTCACGGGCTGGACGCTAACCCAGATTCCGACTGATCGCGGATCCATAGCTCTCGATTCCAGCGGGCAGGGTGGTCGGGCAGGCACCGTGGCCAGGCTGGTTTCAGTCGGAGATGCTGCTGGAACAAATGACGTCCTGATAAGCCAGGTGGCTTTGGCCGCAGGTACAGTTGCGCCCGGCGATTCAATCGATGTTTCCTTCGATTTGTATGGATCCCTGGCAGGGGCCGGCGGTGTTGTGTTTGTTGAGGTGATATTCCTGAATGGTGCTGGCGAAGATGAGGGAGGCCGGAATTTTGTCGGCCCAGCAGCGCCCTACGTTCCGTCAACAACCTGGACGACTCATTCGGGCAATGTAATCGCTGGAACGGCTGTGAACGGCAGCCAATGGGATGTGAGTGGTGGTGTAACGCTGGAACTGAAAGCCGCTTGTGGAGCTATTGCCGGTGGTTGTGGTGTAGATGCCTCCTTTGACAACGTCACTTTCACGATCAACTAATGCCTGGCCGGGAAACGACAATGCAATCATCCGACTTTCACAAAAAAACCAAATTTAACAAAAGAGTAGTGGCTATGGCGGGAATAAGTTCCTTTAAAAGCATGAAGACAGTCCGCAGCATTCTTGCGGTCTTTGTTTCTATCTTTGTTCTCGCGGGTTGTGGCGAGGGCGACGGTCCTGAGTCGATCGCCGGAACACCGGCGACGCCGATACCGCCGATCGCCCCAGGATTCTGTGACGCGATCAATTTTGAAGTTCTCTGTCCGCCAGCAACGATCGTCAATTTCAACGGCGGTGCTTCGATTGTCATCGACAATCCAGATGTGAGCGGCATCAACACGAGCGACAAAGTCGCAGAGATGCAGAAGTTTGCCGACGAGGTTTTCGGCGGCACGAAGCTTGACCTGGCCGATGCGATCGATTTCTCTGCTGGCGAATCTTACAACGTCAAAGTCTGGTCGCCGCGACCTGTGATGGTCTCTTTCAAGCTCGAAGAGACGGGCAATCCGGGCGGTGGACTAACCAGGGACGTGGGCCACAGCGGCAGCGGCACCTGGGAAGAGCTCTGCTTTGATTTCACAGGCCAGACAGTGCCACCTCCGGTAGTTGCACTCACGATAATTTTTGACAACGGCACTCTGGGTGACGCGGCTAGTGACCCCGCCAACTGGACTTTCTACTACGACGACATCGAGCAGGTTGCCAGCTGCGGTGGTGGTGGCGGTCCGGGTGGTGGCACCGCCCGCGGCTTGACGGATTTCGAGGATGCCGGGGCACCGTACACATTCAGCGATTTTGATGGTGGTGCCGCGACGGTTATCGACAACCCGGATGCAACGGGCATAGACACGAGCGCCAAGGTCGCGCAAATGCAGAAGTTCGCTGGCCAGGTTTGGGGCGGCAGTACGCTGGATATGGGCGGCGACGTCGACTGGGCAGGCGGTGAGGTCTGGACCATGAAGGTACGCTCTTCGCGTGTCGTTCCGGTGCTGTTCAAGTGGGAAGGATTAAACGAGGAACGTATCGTCGATCATGGCGGAAGCGGCACCTGGGAAGAGCTCTGCTTTGACTTTACCGGTACAACCGGTGGAGCTGCGGCAACTGCGCTCACGCTGATCTTTGATAACGGCGTTACGGGCGATGCGGCCGGTGATCCTGTCAACTGGACGTTCGAGTTTGATGACATTACGCAGGTCGCCAGCTGCCCCGGCGGCGGTGGTGGATCCAGCGCCCGCACACTGACGGATTTTGAAGATGCCGGTGCACCGTACACATTCAGCGATTTTGATGGTGGTGCCGCGACGGTTGTCGACAACCCGGATGCAACGGGCATCGACACCAGTGCCAAGGTTGGGCAAATGCAGAAGTTTGCTGGCCAGCCCTGGGGTGGCAGCACGCTGGATATGGGCGGCGACGTGGATTGGGCAGGCGGTGAAGTCTGGACCATGAAGGTACGCTCTTCGCGTGTCGTTCCGGTGCTGTTCAAGTGGGAAGGATTAAACCAGGAACTGTCGGTGAACCATAGTGGCAGCGGTACCTGGGAAGAACTCTGCTTTGACTTCACGGGCGTGACAGCCGGCGCTGCAGCTACAGCGCTGACCTTGATCTTTGATCTCGGCGTTAACGGCGATGCGGCCGGAGACCCAGCCAACTGGACGTTCGAGTTTGACGATATTGCACAGGTTGCCAGTTGCCCCGGCGGCGGTGGTGGCGGCGGTGGCAGCGGCAGCGCTGACATCGACTTCGAAACGGCAGCAACGGGTGCCGGATTTACCTGGACGACGTTCGAAAATGATGACAATCCGGGTGTTCAGCTGGTTGCTAATCCGGATGCATCGGGTGCGAATACATCGGCGACGGTTGCCCAGATTACGGCACGTTTAGCCGGTATGCCGTGGGCGGGTGCCGAAACGGCACACGGCGACATCGGGCCTCTTACGCTCGATGCGAGCAACAGCATCATCAAGGTCATGGTCTACAAGACCGTGATCAGCGATGTGGGCATCAAGTTCGCGATCGCCAGCGGTGGCGCTCAACCGGAAATTAAAGTTCCGAACACACAGATCAATCAGTGGGAAGAACTGACGTTCGACTTCAGCGGCATTATTGGTGCAGCTGAGGCCATTGATATCGATCAATTGATCGTCTTCCCCGACTTTAATGCCAGGGCACAGGACAACGTTGTCTACTTCGACAACATTGCCTTTACCGACGGCACCGGTGGTGGTGGCGGTAGCGCCCCTACATCGAATGACTTTGAAGGTGCCCCCGGCTCTTACGTGTTCAATGACTTTGATGGTGGTGTAGCAACGGTTATCGCTAATCCACAGTCGAACGGCATCAACACCAGTGCCCAGGTTGGGCAAATGCAGAAGTTTGCCGGTCAACCCTGGGGTGGCAGTACGTTTGATCTGGGTGCAGCCGTGGACTGGTCCGCGGGCGAGTCTTATTCGGTCAAGGTCTGGTCATCGCGTGCGGTGCCGGTTTTGCTGAAGTTGGAGGGCCTGGGCGAAGAACGTACGGTCAACCACACGGGTAGTGGCTGGGAAGTGCTGTGCTTTGACTTTACGGGTACTACCGGTGGAACGCCGGTAACTGCAATCACCCTGATTTTCGACAACGGCGTTATGGGCGATGCGGCGGGTGATGCTGCCAACTGGACCTTCTACTTTGACGACATCGACCAGACCGCTGATTGCAGTGGCGGTGGCGGTGGTGGTGGTGCGGTACTACCGATCGATTTCGAAGGCGACGTGAACTCGTATGACTTCGGCGTCGGCGGAGGCTTTGACGGCGGTGCAGCATCGGTTGTTGCCAATCCGGATGCGACAGGCATCAACACCAGTGCCCAAGTTGGCCAAATGCTGAAGTACGTGGGTCAAACGTGGGGCGGTACGACGCTGACGCTGGATGGGCCGGTGGATATTCCTGCTGGAAGCTCCTTCACCATGAAGGTCTGGTCGCAGCGTGCAGTGCCTGTGCTATTCAAGCTCGAAGGCGGGCCTGTTAGCGAAATCACCGTGAATCATGGCGGTAGTGGCTGGGAAGAGCTGAGCTTCGATTTCTCGAGTATCT
>Ga0255047_10000808_pt1 | contig 25161 bp, 32 predicted proteins | sample JV7_2_1_MG_FD_183640 | JGI IMG/M metagenome (GOLD analysis project Ga0255047, IMG submission 183640) | Seawater microbial communities from Jervis Inlet, British Columbia, Canada - JV7_2_1 | ecosystem: Environmental > Aquatic > Marine > Inlet | place: Canada: British Columbia | collected 2016-10-06 | reverse complement strand
TGCACTCAGCCGCGCGGACGAGTTTCTCGAAAAACCCTGGTCAGGGTCGATAACCAGGGCCGACGCATCCGGGCATGTGTGACGCACGGCCGTCCGTTACGGCTCTGGACCCCGCGCGCGACCGGCCGATTTCCGGCTCACCGCGGCCCCGCGAGGCGCCAATCGTGACCCCGCGCCCGCGGCTCGTCGAGGTGGCGCGGTCGGCGCCGGCGCCGGTGTCGACGTCGTCGTCGCTCGAGCTGGTGCACGTCCCCACCGAGCACCGATGCCCGCAATGCGACGGCAACCTCGAGCTCGCCGTGTGGGCTCAGGCCGCTCTATTCCTGTTCGGTGGCGAAGGTCAAACGACCGAGTACCGCTACCGGTGGTGTCTCAACGGCCGGTGTCGGTGGGTCTCGGCCCTCGACGAGCACGCGAGGAGCCCCCGATCGTGAGCATTCGGCGGTGTGACTGGTGTGGTGGGCCGATGGTCGGCCGTCGTGACGCCGTGACGTGTTCGCAGCGGTGCCGGCAGGCCCGTCACCGGTTCCATCGTGACGCCGAGCACCGTGACCCCGAGACCGGTGCGCCCGGTCGGCCGATGCGGTGGGGATACGCCGACCCGCCCTACCCCGGCAAGGCTCACATGTACGAGGGCCACCGCGACTACGCCGGCGAGCTCCCGGTCGACGAGGTCCTCGACGAGCTCGCCGGCCTCGAGCTCGATGGGTGGGCAATGTCGACGTCGGCCGCCGCGTTGCCGCACGCGCTCGCTCTATGTGTCGCTCGGGCCCTCGAGGTACGGGTTGCGGTGTGGCATCGTCACGTCCGCGACCGTTCCCATGCCCGTGGCCCGCTCAACGCGTGGGAGCCCATCATCTGGCACGGTGGCCGTCAGCTCGGCCCGGTGCGCAGCGACCACCTCGACTACGCCGCCCGGCCTCGCCTCACCGACCCGAACCGGGTGGTGGGTGCCAAACCGGCCCGGTTCGCCCGGTTCGTGTTCGAGCTCCTCGGTGCCGAGCCCGGCGACGAGCTCGTCGACCTCTACCCCGGTTCCGGTGGCATCGGGCGCGCGTGGCTCGTGTTCACCGGCGCGAACCGTCTGCCCGGGCGCGATGCGACGGCACCGTCACTGTTCGACGAGGTCGGCGCGTGAGCGCACGCAAGGCCCTCCGGTCGTCGCCCGACGAGCACAAAGGCCGCCGGCTCCGTTCCGCGACCCGCCGCGAGATACGCGAGGAGCTCGTCGCCGACCCGAAGGGTGCCCGCGGCCTCGAGTGCCGTGACAAGGTGCGCCACGTCGACCGTCGATCAGCTCGAGCAGCTCGCCGGCGCCGGCCCGACCTCGACCGGCTCCGTGTCTACCGGTGTGGCTGGTGCGGTGGGTACCACCTCGGCCACCAGGACGCCCACCGTGCCGCCCTCGTCAACGCCGAGCTCCTCGAGCTCGCCGAGGTGGACCCGCTCGCCGTGCACCGTGCCCGCCTCGAGGCCCTCGGCCTCGACGACGTCGACGGTGGTGTGTGATGGGTGCGCGTGGCCCGAAGAAACAGCCCACCGAGCTCGCGCTCGTCAAGGGTGAAACCCGACCGTCGAGGGTGAACTACGACGAGCCCGAGGCGCCGCCCGAGGTGCCCGACCCGCCCGAGTACCTCAACCTCGACGCCCTCGGTGTGTGGCAACGCCTCGCGCCGACGCTGCACGGGCGCGGTGTGCTCACCGTGTGGGACGTCGACGCGTTCGCGGCATTCTGCACCGCCGTCGTCATCCACCGCCGCGCCGTTCAAATTGTGAACGACGGCAACATCATCCACCGTGGCGCGAAGCACCCCGCGCTACAGGTGGTCCGCGACCAGGCCGCGCAGATCATCGCCCTCGGCGCCCGGTTCGGTCTCACCCCGTCAGACCGTGCCAGCATCCGTGCCGGCGACCTCAACGCACCAGGCTCAGGTGGTGGTGGTGGCATCCTCGACTAGCACCCGTCGCCGCCGGCGAAAGACGACGACACCGGCGCGGTGCCGGCGCCCGGTCACGCCGCGCGGCATGGCCAAAGCGCTCGACGAGGCCGTCGCCGCCTGGTCGCGTGCCGGCCTCGTCGAGCGAACCGACTGGCACGCCACGCACCGGCACCGGCCCCGCCTCGAGTCGCCGCTCCCCGCCGGCCGCGACGTCGAGCTCGACCTCGAGCGCGTCGAGCGTGTGCTCAAATTCTTTCTCCTGCTCCGCCAGACCATCGGCCGTTTCGCCGGCCGCCGGTTCGTCCTCCTCGACTGGCAGGTCCGCTACCTCGTCGCCCCGGTGTTCGGCATCGTCTATCGGACGTCGCGGTCGCGTGTCATCCGAACAATTTGGTTCGAGATTCCCCGCAAGAACGGCAAGTCAACACTCTGCTCCGGCCTCGCCCTGTACCTGTTCGCCGCCGACCGCGAGCCCGGCGCCCAGGTCTACACCGCCGCCGTCGACCGCGGCCAGGCCGGCATTGTGTTCGGCCCGTGTCGCGACATGGCCATCGGCTCACCCGAGCTCTCGCGTGTCCTCGGCAAAGGCATCCGACGCCACTACCTCGAGCACCCGCGCACACATTCGGTGTTGCGCGCGATCGCCTCCGATTTCGCCTCTCAGCAAGGTCTCAACGTCCACGGCGCCATCGTCGACGAGGTGCACGCCCACAAGTCCCCCGACGTCGTCGACGCCCTCGAGACCGGTGTCGGTTCCCGCGATCAGCCCCTCGTGGTGTTCATCACCACCGCCGACGACGGCACCGACGGCACCGCCTACGCGATCAAACGCGAGTACCTCGAGGGCATCGTCGCCGGCAACATCGTCGACCGCACGTGGTATGGCGTGGTTTTCGGCGCCGACAACACCGTCGACGATTTCGACCCGTTCGACCCTGACACGATCTACGCCGCCAACCCCGGCGCCGGTGTGACCGTGCTCATGGACTACCTCGTCGCCAAGGCCGAGGAGGCCCGCCAATCGCCGCCGCAGCTCAACCGGTACCTCCGCCTCCACCTCAACGTGAGGACGAAACAGTCGGTTCGGTGGCTCCCCCTCGAGCGGTGGGACCACGGTGTCGCCGACCTCGCCCTCGTCCGCGAGGTGTTCGCCGGCCGGCCGACGTTCGGTGGCCTTGACCTGTCATCCACCACCGATTTCACCGCCTACGCGTTCGTGTCAGCGTTCCCCGTCGACGACGACGACGACGGTGGCCGGCCCGTCGGCTACTTCGCGCACGTGTTGCACTGGATACCCGAAGAACGCGCCGACGAGCTCGAGCGCCGCACCGGTGTCGACCTCACCCGATGGCATGACGATGGGTGGCTCCGGTACACCGAGGGCAACGTCGTCGACTACGCCGCCGTCCGCGCCGACATCATCGACGAGGCCGAGCTCCTCGGTGTCACCGTCACCGAGACCGCCTACGACCCGTGGAACGCCACCGAGACCGTCCAAGAGCTCGAAAACACCGGATGGGTCATGGTGCCGCTCCGCCAGGGTTACGCGTCGCTATCGGCGCCGGCCAAGGAGCTCGAGCGTGCCGTCATGGGCTCCACCGCCGAGCTCCCGCTCCTCGTGCATTTCGCCAACCCCATCCTCCGCTGGATGGCCGACAACATCGAGGTCATCACCGACCCCGGCGGCAACATCAAACCGACGAAACCCGACCGCCGCAAGAGCACCAAACGCATCGACGGGCTCGCCGCCATCATCAACGCGCTCGCCCGCGCCATGCTCCGCCCACCACCAAAGAAGTCACGCCGCGTCGCCGGATTCTGAACCCGTCGCGTGGCGATCGCCGTCACAGAAACACAGAAAGGCCCCACCGCTATGCCCACCGAAACCGAACCGATCACGTGGACCGTCACACCACCCGACGAGCTCACCAATGCGCGCCTATTCGACGGCGCCGGCAACTACCTCGGCCCCGAGGAGGTGTTCGCCCGGCTCCTCGAGCTCGCCCGCGCCGTCGGCCGGCTCGGTCTCGTGTTCATCGAGCCCGACCTCGTCGTCGTGCACGCCGGCCCCTACGATGTCGCCGACCTCGTGCTCAACCGTGTCGACTACGACCGCAACCGCACACCCCACGCCGCTCGACTATTCAGAGGCTCCGCCGACGCCACCCTCGACCACGCCGCCGCCCGCGCCGCCCTCGCGGAGCTCGGCGCGCTCGTCGACCGCCTCCCCGACGAGGTGCTCGAGCGGTGAGGGTGCAGGTGCACGCCGCCGACCTCGGCGGGTGCGGCCATTACCGCCTGTTGTGGCCGGCGGCCGCGCTCGAGGTGGCCGACCCGTCGCTCGAGCTCGAGGTCCTCACCCCCGACGACGGCATCGCCGAATCGTTCCGTGGCCGTGCCGACATTCCGGCGACCGTCGCGAAGCATGGCCCCGACACCCTCGACCGGATGGCCCGGTACGACCTCGACCCGCGTGCCGTCGTCATCGGCGAGCTCGAGGAGGTGCCCGACGTCGACGTCGTCGTCCTACAGCGCCCGCTCACGGCTCACCTCGTCGACGTCGTGCGCATCCTGCAACGTCACGGCCTCACCGTCGTCGTCGAGGTCGACGACGATTTCGACACCATCCACCCGCGCAACATCGCACACCCGACCGTCGACCCCCGCCTCGACGCGTTCCGGAACCGCGAGCACCTCACCGCCGCGTGCGAGCTCGCCGACATCGTCGTCGTCACCACGCCCGCGCTCGCCGCCCGGTACGGCTCCCACGGCCGCGTGCGCATCGTCCCGAACTATGTGCCGGTGCGATATCTGCACGTGTTGCCGCGTGACCGCGAGCCCGGCGACGTCGAGGTCCGTGTTGGCTGGTCCGGTTCGCTCGACACGCACCCCGGCGACCTCGAGGAGACCGGTGGCACCGTCGGCGCGGTGCTCCGTGAGCGCGGTCTCAAGTTCCACCACATCGGCCCGCCGCAACAAGAACGCATCCGGCGCGCGCTCGGTCTCCACATCGACACCCTCTACGCGACCACCGGTGAGTGGTTGCCGCTCCTCAAGTACCCGGTCGCCATGGCCATGGTCGACGTCGGGCTCGTCCCCCTCGCCCTGTCGCCGTTCAACGAGGCAAAGAGCTGGCTCAAGGGTCTCGAGTTCGCATCGGTCGGTGTGCCGTTCATCGCGTCGCCGACCGGCCCGTACCGTCAGCTCCACGACGACCACGGCATCGGCATCCTCGCCGCCAGCCCCCGCGACTGGCGCCGCGAGCTCAGCCGCCTGCTCGACGACGCCGACTACCGTTACGAGCTCGGTGCCGACTACCGCCGGCGAGCTCGCGAGCTCACCATCGAGAATCACATCACCGAATGGGCCGACGCCTGGCAGGACGCCATGGTCGAGGCCGCCAACAGAAAGAGCCCCACGCCATGACCGATACCACCGAACCCGGCCGCCTCGAGACCGTCGCCGCCACCCTGCCCCACGACGTCGCCTACATCGTCCCCTCGAGGACCCGGCCCGGCAACATCGCCGAGCTCGCCGCCGTGTGGGCCGCGACCTCGACCGGTTACGCCGCCCTCGTCGTCGCCGTCGACGACGACGACCCGTTCCTCGAGGACTACCTCGAGCTCGGTGCCGTCCTCGCCGACTACGAACACACCCGCGAGTGGTTCCGCATGGTCGTCGGCGAGCGGCTCCGCCTCGGTGGCACCCTCAACCAGCTCGCCCCGGTGTTCGCCGTCGACCGGCTCGCCGTCGGTTTCATGGGTGACGACCACCGGCCCCGCACCGATGGGTGGGATGCCTCGGTCGCCGCCGCGATCGCCGGCCGCCGTCACGTCATCGCCTACGGCGACGACCTCATCCAGCGTTCCGCCTTGCCGACCGCCGTGGCCCTCGATTCCCGAATCGTGCTCGAGCTCGGCTACATGGTCCCGCCCGGCCTCGTCCACCTCTACCTCGACAACTATTGGCTCGAGCTCGGCCGCCGCCTCGGCACCCTCCGCTACCTCGACGACGTCGTCATCGAGCACTGTCACCCGACCGCCGGCACCGCCCCGCCCGACGAGCTCTACGCCGAGGTCAACCACCCCGACCAGTACGCCGCCGACGAGGCCCGATTCCGCCAGTACATGGCCACCGAGCTCACCGACGCCGTCACCCTGCTCAACGACCGCCACTACCACAACCCCGACGCCATCATCGACGTCACAACCGAAAGGCCCACACCATGACCGACACCACCACCCGCGAGGAGCTCGTCGAGCGCGGCCTCCTTCCCCACCCCGACGCCGCCGACAATCAGGTCGCCATGGCACCGGTGTCCAGCGACGACGACGAGGTCCTCGCCGGCCACTACGAACGCACCATGCGCAGCCTCGCCACCGAGCTCCGCTGGCAACGTCGCCGCACCCGCGAGGCCGACGACATCGCCCGCGACGCCCACCGCTCCGCCGGCCACCGTGGCCGGCTCCTCGAGTGGCTCGTCGACACCTACGAGCTCGACGACGACGTCGTCGCCGCCGTCAACTACGCCCTCGGTGCCGAGTACATCGACCGGTCGACGTCGTGACCGCCTACCGCATCGCCGCCGACGTCGCCAAGGTCGCCGGCAAGCTCATCGCCAGCATCCCCGAACATCGGCACTTGAGCGACGTTCGCGTCGAGTATCTGTTCCTCGACAAACCGCCCACCCATGGCGGCAAGATCGTCCTCGGCCGAGCTCGCCGTGTCGGTGGTCTCGGCGCGGTGTTCGCCAACCTCGACGAGCACCACGCCGGCACCGTGTGCGAGGCCCCGCGCCCGTTCTTCGTGGTCGAGATTGCCGAGCCCATCTGGCGCGAGCTCAACGCCGACCGCCGCAAAGCGCTCGTCGACCACGAGCTCATGCACTGTCGCAGCGAACGCAACGAGGTGACCGGTGAGCGTGTCCTCAAGATCAGGCCGCACGATTTCGAGGAATTCGCCGCGATCCTCCGCCGGCACGGCCTCTGGACCGCCGCCGCCCAGGACGCCGGCGCCGAGGTCGCCGAACAGCTCGCCCTCGCCATTGATTCCGTTGTCGCTGGTGCCGCCGAGCTCGCCGGCGACGACGACGACCTCGACGACATGTGACCGCGAGCTCGGCAACGACACAAACCGCTAGATCGCCGCCTACCGATTCCGCCCCACACCCCTACCGAGGAGACCCTCACGACATGCTCATCGAGCGCACAAGAATCAACCCGAGCCCCACAGAGCTCGCCGCCCTCTACCAACATGCCAACGATGCCGACCGATGGCCCGAGCACACCGTCCGCGTCGACGTCACCGTCGCCGTCGCCCGTGCCCGGTTCCCTGACCGCGACCTCATCGTCGACCCGGCCGCCGGCGCCGGCCGCACCGCCCGCGAGCTCGCCGTCGGCCGCACCATCACCGGCGACGTCGCACCCGACGCCCCCGTCGACCACCCCGGTGTGTGGGCCGACATTCTGCTCGCCCAGCTCGCCGAGGACCGCGTCGTTGCCGACCTCGTCATCCTCGGCGAGATTCTCGAGCACGTCCGCAACCCTGCCGACCTCCTCGTCGACGCCGCCCATATCGGCCGCGGGCTCGTCCTGTCAACGCCGCTCGAGGAGGCCGACGGTGTCAACCCCGAGCACCTCTGGCGGTGGGACGCCGGCGGTGTCCGGTATCTGTTGAGCGCCGCCGGATGGGAGCCCGTCGACTACGTCGAGCTCGACTACCGCATACCCGCCGAGGTGTGGCCGCACCCGTTCCGCTGCCAGATTCACACCGCAAGGCGCACCTCGTGACCGCTCACCCCGTCCCCACCTACGGCCGCCCGGTCACCGTCGAGCTCGGCACGCCGGCCGCCTGGTCGTCGCGCGACTGGCACGCCGGCCGCGACCGTGCCGCCCATCTCGAGCAACCCGACCACCGGCCCCGCCTCGAGCACACCGCCCGCCTCGTCGTCGAGCTCGACGTCGAGCTCTGGCGGCCGGCAGGCCCGACCGTCGACACCGTCATCGACCTCGGCGCCGGTGACGGTGGCCTCCTCGACCACCTCGCCCGGCTCCGCCGGCCTCGCCTCGTCGCCTACGGCTACGACTGGACGCCGGCCAACCTCGCCGGCGCCGCCGCTCGAGGTGTCGACGTGTTCGACGCCGACATCGAGGCCCTCGTCGCCGAGCGCGCCCTCGTCCTCGAGGCCCCGGTCGCCGTCGGCGCCGCCATCGTCGTGCTCGGTGAGGTCCTCGAGCACCTCGCGAGCCCGGCCGCGGTGCTCGTCGACCTGTGGGCACACGACGAGGTGGTCGCCGTCGTCGCCTCGTCACCGTGGAATGAGACCGCCGACCGATACAGCGAGGGCCACCGGTGGGCATGGAACCTCGCCGCCTACCGCGACCTCATCGACCGCACCAGCCCGCCCGACGTCGCCGTCCGCTCACACGACACCGTTGGCCCATTCCAGATCATCACCGCCGTCAAGGAGCTCACACCATGACCGACCATCACCTCCGACCCCGAGCAGTCGTGACCGGTTCGTCCGGTTTCGTCGGCCGCCACCTCGTCGACGCCCTCATCGCCGCCGGCTACCGCGTGCACGGCATCGACCCGCGGCCGTTCCCGCGCATCCCCAACGCCCGCGACTACTTCCACAGCGGTGGCGACATGCTCGAGCTCCTCGACGAGCTCACCGGTGTCGACCTCGTCGTCCATTGCGCCGCCGTCGTCGGTGGCCGCGAGTACATCGAGGGCTCGCCGGCCGAGCTCGCCGCCACCAACCTCGAGCTCGACGCCGCCCTCTGGCGGTGGGCTCTCGAGGTCCGGCCCGCCCGCGTGGTGTACCTGTCGAGCTCGGCCGCCTACCCGGTCATTCATCAAACCGGCAAGCATCACACCCGCCTCGACGAGCGGCTCCTCGACCTCGCCCTCGACCACGGCATCGCGTTCGAGCCCGACGCCACCTACGGCCTCGTCAAGCTCGTCGGCGAGCAGATGGCCCGCGCCGTCGCCGGCGCCGGTGTCCCGGTGACCGTGGTGCGGCCGTTCTCCGGCTACGGCTCCGACCAGGACGCCACCTATCCGTTCGCCGCGTTCATCGACCGCGCCCTCAACCGTGAGGACCCGTTCGAGGTGTGGGGCAACGGTCGACAGGTGCGCGACTTCATCCACATCGACGACATCGTCGCCGGCATCCTCGGCCTCGTCCGGCTCGGCCTCGACGGCCCGGTCAACCTCGGCACCGGCATCGCCACCACCTCGCTCGAGCTCGCCGAGCTCGTCATCGCCGGCATCGGCGACGACTACCACCCACAGGTGCAGCTCCGCCCCGACAAACCGGTCGGTGTCGCCTACCGCGTCGCCGACACCCGAGTCGCCGACAAGCTCGGCCTCGCGGTCACCGTCGGGCTCGGCGCCGGCATCATGCGCGCCCTCGAGGACCGCCCCGCGTTCCTCGCCGCCCGCGAGGCCGTCCTCCGTTCGCCGGTGGTCGGCTCGTGAGGCTCCTCACGTGGTGCGACCGGCACCGTGGCGCCCTGCTCGGGCTCGCCGCCATCCTCACCCTCGCCGCCGTCGGCATGACGGTGGCCCCCGACCAACGCCTCGACCCGCCCGCCATCGCCGCCACCGGCGACACCATCGAGGCGCCGCCGGCGACCTCGACGTCGACAACCGTGACGCTCGTCGACGTGAGACAGCTCGACCCGCCGGCCGCATGGCCGTCGGCGCCGGCTGAACGCCTCGGCAACGCCATCGAGGTCCCGCCGGCCACGTTCCCGCCGGCCGGTGTCGCCGGCGACTGTTCGACGTGGCGGCCGCTCCTCGAGTGGTTCGGCATCCCGTTCGACGAGGCCCGCCCCGTCATGTGGCGCGAATCAAGATGCGATGGTTACGCGTTCAACGGCAACGCCTCGACCGGCGACGAGTCCTACGGGCTCATGCAGGTCAACCGCTACCGCGGCCTCGGCGACTGGTGGGATTCCGGCGGCTTCACCGTCGAGGTGATGCGCACCCCCACCGGCTCGATCGCGGCCGCCGCCACCCTCTGGCACGCGTGTGGGTGGGGTCCCTGGATCAAACCGTACGGATGCCGCGACTACCAGGCCGTCCCGTCGCCGTCGTGGGCCGACTGGCAACCCGACGAGGTCCGGCCGTGAGCTCCGACAACGATGTCACCGTCGTCATTCCGACCATCCCGACACGGGCGCGCATGCTGGTCCGCGCGGTCGCCTCGGTGATGGCTCAGTCGGCGCCGGCGGCCGCCGTCGTGATCGCGACCGACGCCGACGAGGTCGGCGCGTGGGAGACCCGCAACCGTGGCGCCGCGCACGTCCGCACCCCGTGGTGCGCGTTCCTCGACGACGACGACGAGCTCCTCCCGCACCACCTCGAGCACCTCCTCGAGCTCGCCGACCGTACCGGCGCCGGCCTCGTGTGGGCATGGTTCGACGTCATCGGTGGCACCGACCCCATCCCCCACAACCGTGGCCGCCCGTACGACCTCGAGGCCCCGCACACTGTGCCCATCACCTACCTCGTCCGCACCGACATTCTGTTCCGTGCGATGGTCGACACCGGCGGCTTTCAGCCCGACCCCGACGGTACCGGTTCGTTCGACGTGCAAGACCACCCGGTGTTTCATCGCATGGCCACCCTCACCGGCACCGCGTGCGACGACGCCATCACGTGGCTCTGGCATCATCACGCCCGCAACACCTCCGGTCTCCCCGGCCGGATTCCCCACCGCCCGCTCGACCAGCCGCTACTTTGAGGCCCATGCCTCAGCGCACCCCCGACGATTGGCGCGACTACCTGCTCGGCCTCCTCGACCAACAGGCCCGCCGACATCACGTGTTCGATCGGTACTACACCGGCGACCACCCGCTCCCCGACGCCCCGGTCGGCGCCCGCGCCGAGTTTCTCCGCCTGATGCGCATGTCGCGCGCCAACTTCTGTGAGCTCGTCGTCGACGCCGTCGCCGAGCGGTGTGTTGTCGACGGTGTCCGGTTCTCCGGTCAACAGTCGGCCGACATCGACATTTGGGAAACCATCTGGCAACCCAACGGCCTCGACGCCGAGCACGGACAGGTGCACACCGAATCGCTCGTCGGTGGCAACGCCTCGGTCCTCGTGTGGCCGGCCGAGTCCGGCGACGATGCGCCCGTCGTCACCGTCGAGCACCCCGCACAGGTCTACGTCGACACCGGCGGCCAGGCCGGCCGGCGCCGCGCCGCCGTCAAACGGTATATCGAGGCCGACCTCGAGCTCGTCACCGTGCAGCTCGACGGCGCCGAAACCGAGTCCGGTGACGCGATGGTCTACAAGTGGTCGCGGCCGATCACCGATACCAAGTGGTCCGCGTACGCCGACGCCGGCGACCCCGACACGATGTTCCCCAACCCGCTCGGTGTCGTGTCGTTCGTGCCGTTCCCCAACAAACGCCGCATGCTCGGCGCCGGTGTGTCCGAGCTCGCCGGCGCGATCACCGATATTCAGGACCGAATCAACGAGACCCTGTTCGGCCGGATGACGGCCGCCCGGTTCGCCGCGTTCCGTCAGCGATGGGCCACCGGCATGGAAATCCCGACCGACCCGTCGACCGGCAAGCCCGTCGAACCGTTCCGCGCCATGATTGATCGACTCTGGATAGCCGAGGACGACACCACGAAATTCGGTGAGTTTGGTGCCACCGACCTCGGCCCGTTCATCAAGGCCGTGGAGGCCGACATTCAACACCTCGCCGCCATCTCGCGAACGCCGCCTCACTACCTCCTCGGCTCCTCTGGCGCGTTCCCGTCCGGTGAGTCACTCAAGGCCACCGAGACCGGTCTCACCCGCAAGGTGAGCGCCCGCCACCTCCGGTGGGGCGAGTCGTGGGAGGAGGTCATTCGGCTCGCGCTCGCCGCGATGTCCGATGCCCGCGCCGCCGACGATTCCCTCGAGGTCATCTGGCGCGATCCCGAGTCGAAGGGCATCGGCGAGCTCGTCGACGCGCTCACCAAGCTCAAGACGCTCGGTGTGCCCGATGAGGCCCTGTGGGAGCTCTACGGCGCGTCGCCGCAACAGATCGCCCGATGGCGCGCCCAGGGTGCCCGTGCCGGCCTCGCCGCCGCCGCCGCCGCACCCCGCACCCCGCCGCCGGTTCCGTCGCCCCGAGCAGCTCCCGACGTGTCGCCCTCGACGTCGCGGGACACGTCCGACGCGCCGGCGCCGGTGTGAGCGTGCCGCCGTGTCCGTCGAGGACCTGATCGGCGCCTACGGCACGAGCTACGACGAGCTCCGCCTCGGAACCGGTGCGTTCGTCGAACAGCTCTGGCTCGAGCTCGGTGGCCCCGACGACGTCCGTGCCCTCGAGTTCGCCGAGACCGCCCTCGCCGTCGTCGACGACGCCAACGCCTCGGTCGGCACCCTCGTCGACGAGTACATCGGCGAGTATGCCGCGACGGTGTCGCGCCGCCCACCGCCCGCCGTCGACCCCCTCGACCTCGCCGAGCTCGCCGTCGACCGGCTCCGTGGCGCCCCCGGCCTCGAGGTCTACCAACGCCCAGCGGTGACGGTTCGCCGGTTGCTCGCCGACGGCACCCCGTACGAGGACGCGATGGCGACCGCCGCCACCCGTGCCGGCGCCACCGCCGAGGCCGACGTCGCGCTCGCCCACCGCGAGGCCGCCCGCGACAGCATGGAACGTCGCACCCCCGGCGCCGCCGGCTATCGCCGTGTCCTCACCGGCTCCTCGTGCACCCTGTGCCGCATCGCGTCAACGCAGCGCTACCGCAATGCCGAGCTCATGCCGATACACCCTCGGTGTGATTGCCGTGTTGCCCCGGTGCTCGACGGCTACGACGGTGGCCGCATCGTCAATCGCGAGCTCTACCGCGAGCTCAAGGCCAACGGCGAGCTCGAGCAATTCAACGCCCGCAACCGTGGCACGACCGGCGCCGGCCGAGCTCGCACCGCTCAGGCCCGCCGCGAGCGCCGCGCGGCTCAAGCATCGACCGAGGGCACACAGACCGCCCTCGACCTCCGCCGACCCGACCAGGCGCCCGTGGTGCGCCAACACGGCGAGCTCGGCCCGGTGCTCGTCGACGAGCGGCACCGGTTCACCGGCACCCGTCGCGCGAGTACTCCGGTGACAGATGTCGACGACCTCGCGACCCGTCGCCCTGTGCGGCCGCCGACCGATAGCCCCGACCGGCCGCCGAACGCGCCGCCGGCGGCCGCCCCCGCCAAGCAACCGAGGTGGACGGTTGAGTCGCCCGATGTGCTCCGTGCCGCGTCACGCCGCAACGTCGCCCCCGAGCGTGTCGTCGCCGACCTCGAGGCCAAGCGTGCCCGCCGCCTCGCCGAACAGGCCGCCGACCGTGCCGAGGCCAAGCACCTCACCGCCGCCTCACCACAGGTGGTCGAGGTCGCCGACCGGTTCGGTGTCTCCGGCGACGAGGTCCTCGCCGCTCGCGGTCAGGTCGCCGCCGTCCGGCGCACCATCGCCGATGAGGCGACCCGTGTGCAGCTCGACGCGTTCGAGCGGCTCGACGATTGGGACGCCAGGAGCATCGGCCGACCCCCGAAGGGTGCCCGCGGCGGTGAGTGGGATTTCCTCGACGGTCTCGATTCCCGTGAGCGCGGCCGCCTGTCACGCCGGTTCTACGACGACACCGGCATCGGCCCCGACGTCATCGCCGACCAAATGCGTAACGCCGCCGCCAGCCGCGTTCCGTTCGACATCACCGACAGCGATGCCATGGACCTCTGGCTCGAGCAGACCCGCCGCTACGAGGCCGCCGGCGCGATCCGCCGTGGCCGTGTGCCGAGCGGCCGTGCCTACTCCGGCAACGTCGACGTCGACACCGTGCTCGGCGACATCGCCGACGGCTACACCCCGTCGCAGATTGTCGGCAAACCGGACCTCGAGGCCGCCGGCGCGATCGCCGCCCGCAACCGCACCCTCGCCGCCGACGAGGCCATCGACTACCTCGGCGCCGCCTACAACCCGACCGTCGGCACCAACCCCTACCGCATGTCGTTCCAATCGTGGGAGGCCGAGGTCCGCGAGCTCGAGTACGCCCTCCGCAACTACCCCGACGAGCTCGAGCCCGACCGGTGGCAACGCCTCGCCGAGCTGGTCCCCGAGTACCTCGACGAGCCCGGCACGAGCTACGAGGAGCTGTACACCCGCATTGTGACCACCGCCCGCCACGCCGGCGAGGACGTCCCCGGCCGTGCCGTCATCCCGTGGGCCGACGACGTCGCCCCGCCGATCGTTCCTCCGGAGGGTTTCTAGATGTCCAACGATCAGACCGGCGCCCGGCCCTCGAGGCCGCCGTCGCCCACCGAGCTCGCCGACTGGAAGGCGCGCACGTTTCGCGAGCTCGGCCGATACGCCGACCCGCCGCCCGGCCTCCTCACCCTCGACGACGAGGTCGCCGACGACCCCCTCGACGACCCCGACGCCACCCGCGCCCACCTCGCCGCGCTCCGTGCCGCCGGCCGTCTGTGACGCTCAGCTGAACACGACAGGTCGCCGCCTCGGCCGCCCGCGTCCTCTAGCCTGCCGCCGTAGAGGACCTCGGCCGCGATGGCCACGGCCTCACGTGCAGACCCCACCGGCCGAGGCGCGATGCTCCGGCCACACAAACCGAGGAGACAAGGGCGCGATGCCTGACACCACCGACACCAAGACGATGGACGACAAGAGCACCAGCACCGCCGGCGACGGCGCAACCACCGACACCGGTGGCACCACCGACGCCGGCGCGGCCGGTGACGGTACGAGCTCGACCTCCGGCGACACGGACGGCGAGCTCGGTGACGCCGGCAAGCGAGCGGTCAAAGCGGAGCGCGATGCCCGCAAGACCGCCGAGGATGCGGCCAAGGCCGCCGACAACCGTGCCCGAGCAGCGGAGGCCAAGGCCGCCAAGCTCGAGCGCGACCAGCTCGGCGACAACGAGCGCGCGATCGCGGAGGCCACCGACAAGGCCCGCAACGACACGCTCGCCGAGGTCAACCTCCGCCTCGTGAAAGCCGAGGCCCGTGCGCTCGCCGCCGGCAAGCTCGCCGACCCCGCCGACGCCGAGCACATGCTCGACCTCGACACGTTCATCCCCGCCGACGGTGGTGAGATAGATGGCGCCGCGATTGGCGCCGCCCTCGACAAGCTCCTCGAGGACAAGCCCTACCTCGCCGCGACGACCGGCACCACCGAGACCACCAAGACCGGCACGGTTGCCGGCGGTGCTCGAGGTGACACCCCGGTCACGTTCTCGCGGTCACAGCTCCGTGACCCCGCGTTCTACGAGGCGAACAAAGAGGCCATCCTCAAGGCCGCGTCAGAGGGACGCATCACCAACGATTGACCAACCCTTGAAAGGACCCACACCCCGTGGCCGACACACTCAGCAATGCCACCGCCGGCGCCGGCGCCCTCGGCAACTTCATCCCCGAGATTTGGGCCAACACGGCCCTCGAGGTGCTCCGTGCACAGATCGTGCTCGCCCGGTTGATCCGGCGCGACACCGACATCGCATCGTTCCAACGCGGTGACATCCTCAACGTGCCCATCCCCGGCACGTTCTCCGTCAACGACAAGAGCATCGGGACCGCGGTCACGTTGCAGAACCCGTCCGCGGGCAACGTCAACGTCACCCTCGACAAGCACAAGGAGGTGACGTTTGTGATCGAGGACCCCGTCCGTGCCCAGGCCAACCAGGACACGGTGGCCTCGCACGTCCGGCAGGCCGCGACGGCGATGGCCGAGGACCTCGAGACCAACCTCGGTGGCCTCGCGACCGGTTTCTCGACCGCCGCCGGCGGTGTGTCGACCGACGCCTCGGCGGCCGGCCTCCTGTCCGTGCGACAGAAGCTCAACGCCGCAAAGTGCCCGATGGATGGCCGTTTCGTGACGGTCGACTCCCAGGGTGAGGTGGACCTCCTCGGCGACACCGCGCTCGCCGCGTACTTCGCGAACAGCCGCCCCCAGGGTGTCAGCAACGGGCTCATCGGCACCGTGTACGGCCTCGAGGTCTACATGTCGCAGCTCGTCACCGCGACCGGCACCGGTGCCAGCGGCATCGCCGGTACGCCCGATTTCGGGCTCCTCGCGATGCGGTCGTTGCCGGTGACCGACGCCCCCGGTGTGTCGCAGATGGCGATGAGGGACCCGGCATCGGGTCTCGTGATCCGCCAGACCGCGAGCTACGACACCGACCTCCTCGGCATCAAGGTCACCCTCGACATGCTCTACGGCTACACCGAGCTCCGCGACGAGTGCGGTGTGATGTACGCGCACACCAAGGCCGCGTGACCCCCGGCCGCCGGCGCGCACCCTGACCCCGGTGCTCGCCGGCGGCCGGCCCGCCCCCCTCGAGGGAAGGACCGCAATGCCTGACAGTTCCGTCACCGTGACCGATGTCGAGGACCTCCTCGGCATCGACCTCACCGCCACCTCGGCCCGTGTCGACAAGCTCATCGAGCGCGGCGAGCGCATGGTCCGCGCCGAGCTCCCCGGCTTCACGTTCGGCGAGACCGACGACGCCGAGGCCACGCTCACCGGCACCGGCGACGAGGTGCTCCGCCTGCCGTACTATCCGGTTCGTGCCGTGTCCGAGGTCACCCTCGACGGCAACGCGCTCGCCGCCGACGGCTACACCGTCAACGCCCTCGGCGACCTCCGCCGACGTGCCGGCGCCCGCCTCGACCCGCTCGAGCTCGGTGGCCTCAACTACCGGTGGCCCGACCGTGGGGTCATCATCGTCGTCACGTTCGACTACGGCCTCGCCGCCTCGGCCACCCCCGACGACGTGTTCGACGTCATCGTCGAGGCCGCCGCCGGCCGTGTCGCCAACCCCGCCCAGGTCGCACAGGAGGCCCTCGGTGACCGCTCGGTGTCGTTCGGTGGCGGTGGCGCGAACGCCGATCGGCTCACCGCCGACCAGCGCCGCCGGCTCCGCCAGTGGCGCCGCAACGCCTACGCCTCGGTTCGCATCGGGTCCTGATTCGCCGTGTGGCAACGGTTCCCCTACACCCTGACCATCTGGACCGCCGGCACCGGTGTCGACGAGTACGGCAACACGATCCCGTCGGCATTCACCGGCGCCACCGCCCGCGGCGACTACCAGCCCGTCAACGTCGACGAGACCCGCGACGGGCTCGGCCAGGTCGGCACCGATGAGGTCCGGTTCTACTTCCCGTCCGGCACCACCCTGGCCAAGCCCGACCGTGTCGCCGTCGGTGGCACGCTCCCGCCCGGCTCGGTGCCCGACGGCGACGTGTTCGAGGTGATCGGCGACCCCGACGTCCGCGACCCCGGTAGCTCGCTCGACTACGTCCGAGCTCGAGGCCGGCGCACCGCCTAGAGCCATGGCCGTCCGAGTCCGATACCGCCGGCGATGGGAGCGAGAATTCCCTCGCTCGGCCGCCGGCCGTGCCGTGTTCGTCGACGTCGCCCGCCGCCTCGAGGTCGCCGTCGCCGACGAGCTCGAGCGCACCGGCCTCGTCGACGACCCGCCGGCCCGCGAGTATCTCCGTGAGCTCGACCACGCCCCCACCGACCGTGGCGCGCGTGTGTTCACCACCGCCAGCCGCGCCCACCTCGTCGAGTGGGGCACCATTCACCGCGAACCGGATGCGCCGATGAGGACCGCGGCGCGACGGTTCGGCCGATTCCGAGGGACCTGACCCGATGCCGATTCCGAACCTGTTGCCCGACGTCGAGCTCATCGTCCGCGACCACCTCGTCGGTTTCGCCGAGGTGGCCGCCATCGTCGGCACCGACGCCGCCGGCGAGGTCCGCGTGTTCACCCGGTTACCCGACCCTCCGCCGGCCGGCCCGTTCGTCCGGTTGCGCCGGCTCCCGTCACCACCGGTGCGAGCTCGGCCCCTCTGGCTCGACGCCGCCGCCGTCCAGCTCGATTGCTACGGGGGTGGTCAACGTCAGGCCAACCGGCTCGCCGAGACCGTCCGCGCCGCCCTCGACCAGCTCGCCGACGGCGCGGTCACCGAAGGTGTCGCCACCGGTGTCGACCAGGGTGCCATGGGCTATCTCCCCGACCCCGACCTCCTCACCGAGCGCGGCGGTGCACGCGAGCGCTACATCGTCGACGTCACGGTCTACACCCACCCCGAGCGGTAACTGTCGTGGCGGGATCCGCGTCACAGAAATTGCGGATTGTGAAATTCGCAACATCGCTGTAGCCCGGCTACACCGATGTCACCCGCCGGCCCGAATCCGCGGGCGCCGCTCGAGGCCGTGGCACACTAGGCCCGTCACCGCCGGCGCCACCCTCGCCGGCACCGAGCACAAGGAGCACCTACCCCATGCCCGACGCCAAAGACACCGGTGAGACCAGAGTCGCCGGCACGTTCGACGTCCACATCGCCCTCGCCTCGACCGCCGCCTCCGCGTTGCCGTCGTCGTTCGACTCAGCCCTCGACGCCGCGTTCGTCGAGCTCGGCTACACCAACGAGGACGGTGTCACGTTCACCGACGAGCCCACGATCGAGCGCAAACGCGCGTCGCAGTCGTTCTATCCGGTGCGCATCCTCGAGACCGCCCGTATGGCCAAGATCGCTCTCGCGCTCCTGCAATGGAACAGCGACGCGCTCCGCGCCGCCGGAGGTGGCGGCACCGTCGCCGACGCCGGCACCGGCAAGAAGTTCACGCCGCACGCCGCCGGCACCATCCTCGAGTGGGCCATCGTGCTCACCGTCACCGACGGCAGCACCGTCGACCGGTGGGTACTGCCCAAGGCGTCAACCGTGAGCTCGCTCGAGACCCAGCTCAACCGGACCGAGCTCTCCGAGCTCCCGGCCGAGTTCGAGGTGATCGGCGAGGACGGTGTCGACCCGTGGAACTACTACACGAACGACACCACCGCGTTCACCGACGCGTGAGGCCCTGACCGATGGCCAAGACCTCACCGCCGCCGGAGCGGCCGGCCCTCCGCCGCGTCACCGTCACCGTCGAGCTCGACGAGCCCTACGGTGTCGTGTCGACCACGCTCCGCCCGCTCGCCCTCGTCGCCGCCGAGCGACATTTCGCCGGCACGATCCCGGCCATGGAGGGCACACTGTGGGCCGCGTGGTATCAGCTCACCGGTGCACAGGGTGCCCTCGCCGACGCCGAGCTCACGTTCGCCGACTTCCTCGAGAAGCTCATCGCGATCGACGAGGCCGCCGCCGACCCTTCCCAGGCGACTCAGCCCGCGCCCTCGCCGAGCTCGCCGTAACAACGGGGCTCAGCCATGCCGAGCTCGCCGACCTCGACCCCGACGACTACCAGGCGGTGCACGAGGCCGCCGACCGGCGGCACGGCCCTCGCCGGTGGGGTCACATCGAGGAGCTCCTCGCGCTCGTGCTCGAGCAGCTCGGCCACCTCCACCGTGTCACCGCCGCCCTCGGTGGCGCCAAGCCCTACGAGCTCCCCAAGCCGATTCACTACCCGAGGCCCGACGAGGACCCCGCCGAGCTCCCACCGGCCGCCGACCGTGACACGCTCCGCCGACGGTTCCGACCGTCCAACCCACCCGCCGAGGAGGTGACGTAACGCATGCCATTCGGGCGCGGCGGAAACGCCGGCACCGTCGAGGTTGACGTCGAGGGCAATTTCGGACCGTTCGAGCGCGACCTCAAGAACAAAGGCAAGGCCGCCGGCAGCCGGTTCGGTTCGTCGTTCGGCGACAGTTTCGGCTCCAAGGTCGCCGGCCTCGGCGCCACCTACCTCGGCGCGCAATTCGGCCGTCAGGTCATCGGCGAGGCATCCGACCTCGCCGAAGCGGTCAACGTCACCGGCCTCGCGTTCGGTGACGCCCGCGAACAGGCCGACACGTTCGGCCGGAACGCCGCCGACGCCGTCGGGCTCGCCGAGTCGAAGGCCCGCGACCTACAGGCCAGCCTCGGCAACGTCATCGTCGGTTTCGGCGCCGACCAGACCGAAGCGGTGCAAGCATCCGAGGACCTGATCCGCCGCGCCGCCGATATCGGCTCCGCGTGGAACGCCGGCACCGATGAGGTATCCGACGCCATCATTGCCGCGTTCACGACGAGCACCGAGCCGATTCGACGGTTTGGTGTCATCATCGACCAGGCCGGCATCAAACAAGAAGCGGTCCGGCTCGGCCTCATCAAACAAGGCGAGGAGCTCGACAACAACAGCAAACGGCTCGCCGTCACATCGCTCATCATGGAGCAAACCAACAACGTCGCCGGCGACTTCAAAAACACGCAAGACGGTGTCGCCAATAGCGCCAAGACGGCGAGCGCGATGTGGACCGATATGCAGGCCCAGCTTGGCCAAGGTCTCCTGCCGGTGTTGTCCGAAATGCTCAAGGTGGTTCGAGCGCTCGGCCCCGACGGCATGAAAATGGTGGTGATGGGTGGCGCCGCCATTCTCGTGTTCACCAAGCTCGCCACCGCCGCCCAGGCGTTCGGTGCCGCCCTCAAGTTGCTCGCCGCCAACCCGTGGGTCCTCGTCGCCCTCGCTATCGTCGCCGTCGGAATCCTCATCTGGCGCAATTGGGACACCATCGTCGAGAAGCTCGCCGCCGCGTGGGAGTGGATCAAGGGTGCCGCCGGCGAGCTCGCCGACTGGTTCACCGCCCGATGGGAGGACATCAAACGAATCACCACCGAGGTGTTCGACGCCATCGTCGGTTTCTTCCAACAGTGGTGGCCGCTCCTGCTCGTCATCTTCGCCGGCGGCATCGGGCTCATCATCGGGCTCATCATCCAGAATTGGGACGCGATCAGCGCCAAGGTGTCGGAAGTCTCCGACGCCATCGTCGGTTTCGTGCAGACCGCATGGGACACGGTGTGGGGCATCATCACCGGCATCGGCGGCAACGTCGTCGACTTCATCGTCGGGATTCCGTCGACGATCGCGGGCGCATTCGTGACGCTCGCCGACACGATCAGCGCACCGTTCCGCGCCGCGTTCGACGGCATCAAGGCCGCATGGAATAGCACCGTCGGTGGTTTCGGTTTCGACGTGCCAGGGTGGGTGCCCGGTGTCGGTGGTAAAGGGTTCCACGTCCCCTCGATGGCCACCGGTGCCGTCGTGTCGACGCCGACCGTGGCGGTGGTCGGTGACGCCGGCCCCGGCAACCGCGAGATAGTCACACCGGAAAGCCTGCTCCGCGACACCGTTCTCAGCGCGATCGCCGAGACCGCTCGAGGAGCTCCGGCCGCCGACAACGGCCCGGCCGTCGTCGTCAACGGCCCGCTCCTCGCCGTCGACGGCAACAGCTTCGCCGACCCCAACCAGCTCGAGCGGCACGGCACCGAGCTCCTCCGTGTCGTCAACCGCGAGATAGACCGCAACCGGCGCGCCGCCGGCCGAGCTCGACGAGGTGTGACCGTATGACCATCGACGCAACCCTCGCCGCGATTGCCCTGTCGAGCTCGGTGCCCGAGGCCGTCATCCTCGACCACCGCCGCGACCTCGTCGGCCGGCGCCGCCACGTTCGCCGCAACGCACCCGGCCGGCCCGGCTCGTGGCGGTGGGATGAGGAGCCCGGCGACCGCAACCTCGAGCTCGACGTCCACATCGCCGCCGCCAGCATCGCCGCTCGCCGTGACGCCGTCCGACGGCTCGCCGCGTGGGCCGACGTCGGCGACGCGCAGCTCGTCCTATCCGACGAGACCGACCGCTATTACGAGGCCATCCTCGACGACAATGCCGGCCTCGACGAGCTCCTCCAATACGCCGAGGGAACCGTCCGGTTCGTCACCGGCCCCTATTCGCTCGCCATCGCGACATCGTCCGAGCTCGTCACCGCCGCCGGCCCGTCGCCCGATTCGGACAGTTTCAACGTCGGCGACGACGTCAACGTCGACCCGGTCATCGAGGTCACCGCGCTCGGCGGCACCGTCACCAGCCTCACGCTCACCGTCAACGGCGACGCGCTCACATGGACGGGCGCGGTGGCCCTCACCGCCGGCGAGGCCGTGACCATCTCGAGCTTGTCGTCAACGGTCACCGTCGGTGTCAACGTCGACGCCGACCTCGTCGGCGCGTTCAACGTCGCCGCCGTCGACATGGCCGACGTCGCCGGCACGTTCCCGATTCTGTTTCCCGGTGCGAACGCCTGGTCGATCGCGTGGACAGGCACCGCCACCGACCTCGGCATCCGATTCCTCTGGCGCGAAAGGTTCTACTGACATGCCCGGTTCACCACAGGGTGCAGCTCTGCACACCGACAACGACGCAATCCGCACCTCCGCCGAACACATCGAGGACGCCCCCGGTTCCGGTGTCGAGCGGTGGCTCAAGTTCATTCGAGCGGCCGACGGCGCCATTGTCGGGCTCGGCGCCAAGGCCGACGCCGCCGTCACCAACCCCGCCAACGACGGCACCGTCGTCGCGCTCCTCAAGGGTGTTCTCACGTTCGTTCGCAAGTCTGGCACCGGCATCCTCAAAGATGAGGACGACGCCCACGCGAGCGGTGACTCAGGTGTGATGACGTTGGCGGTGCGCAGCGACACCGCGGCCGCCTCGAGCGGCACCGACGGCGACTACGAGCCCCTCCACACCGACGCCCTCGGCCGGCTCCGTGTCACCGTGCCGGCCATCCCCGAAGGTGGCACCGCCGTCACCGGAGCATCTGGCAACAAGGCCAACGCCTCCGCCGTCGCCACGCTCGCCGCCGGCGGTGCCGGTGTCCGCACCTACATCACCGGCCTCACCGTCACCGCCGCCGGCGCCACCGCCGCGCTCGCCGTCAACGTCACCGTCGGCAACACGATCACCGCCGACCTCACCCTCGTCTACGTGTTCCCCGCCGGTGTCGCCGTCGCCGGCGAGGTGCTCGTCGTCACGTTCCCGCAACCCATCCCCGCCGACGCCGACAACACCGCCGTCACCGTCACGCTCCCCGCCTCCGGCGCCGGCGGCACCCATGCGGCCGTGACCGCTCACGGCTTCCAGCTCTGATCTATCGCCGGCGGCTACGCTCGCCGGTGACGCACACCCAGCGCCCACGAAAGGCCCAACCAATGGCACGCAGCAGACAGCCCGCCGAGGCTCCCCCCTCGACCCGCCGCCGACATCACCCCACATCGGCCGAGCTCCCCGACGACATCGACGACGACCACCGGTTCCTGGTCTTGCACGGTGTCACCGGTGACGGCCGGTTCTGTGTCGAGGGTGGCGGCATTCAGCAGCCCGTGTGGTTTTTCGTGCCCGACACCGGCACCCCCGGCGGCTCCGCCGTCCTGACCGGCCCGACTGGCGAACACAACTGTGTCGAGACACAGATCACCGCCGACGTGCGCACGTGGCCCGATGGGCTCGAGGCGCCCGGCCTCGGCTTCCTGGTGCCGGCGGTGTTCACCGTCGACGGCGCCTACGTCCTCGACGTCGCCCAGGACGACCGGACCGACCGGTACGGCATCACCGTCACCCACGACCCCGAGCTCGACCCCGTCGAGGCTCCCGTCGAGGAGGTCTGACATGCGCCGCCGCCACGTTCTCGCCCTCGTCATGCTCGGCCTCGTCGGTGCCATGGCCAAGTTCACCGACGACTCGGTCCTCGACGCCGCGCTCGCCGAGTACGCCACGGCGACCCGGCAGACATTGACGTCAGCGCAGCCGGCCAACTTCGCCGGCATCGCCGCCGTGCTCCTCGGTTCGTACACGATCACCGCCGGCCTCGGCGGTGGCGATTTCGGTGCCGCCGCCAACGGCGACGTGTCCGGCCGCAAGACCGCCGTCGGCGCGCAGACCGGCAACAACGCGACCGCCACCGGTACCGGCAATCACGTCAACCTCGACGACGCAACCACCCTGCTCGGTTGCACCACGTGCCCGAACGTGTCGACCAACAGCGGTCAACCGTTCGACGTCGCCGCCTACGACATCGAGTTCGAGGACGTCACCCCGTAACGGTGGCGCAACCTCATGCGCGCACCGGTTTGCTTAGGTCTCGACGGCACCGGCACGGCCGCGTGCGTCAACCCGCACCGCCAAGGTAAGGCCGCCAATTTCACGATTCCCGCGCCCCGCTGGACCCGTTGCTATTGGGCATGGTTCGACACCGCCGCCGGCCGCCGCCGCGTCCTCGACATCGCCGAGCCCAACCTCTGCCCCTACTGTCTGACCGACCGCATGGAGGCCGGCGCGATTCACCGCGCCGACCTCAACGCCCTCGCCATCGGCGAGCTCCGACAGTGCGCCGGCGAGCTCGGCGTCGCCTCGAGCGGCAACAAGCGCGCCGTCGTCGACCGCATCCTCGCCGACGGCCCGCAAGGCCGCGTAATCGTCCCCGCTCGAGCGGTAGCGATGCGCGCTCATTTTGACGGCTGGAATTGTCTGCGCGTCGCCCACACCGGCCGCCACAGTCACCGCGTCAACACCGCCACGATCTACGCCGGCGCCCCGACACCATGCGACGCCGACCCGCCTCCCGTCGACCATCGAGGCCACTAGGTCATGGCAATCGCCACCGCCGTCCTCACGAGTGACCACGCCGCCGCCGATTTCGGCGACGTCAGCACCGCGTCAGTCGCGCCGACCGCCGGCGACGTCATCTACCTCATCCTCAACAGCCACGACACCGGCGTCGGCCGCGCAGTGCAGTCGGTCACCGGACTGTCAGGCACCTGGACCAAGCTAGGCGGCGGCGCCTACGGCACCCGCCGCTACCACGAGGTCTACCGCTGCAAAGACTGGACCGGCTCGGGCACCATCACGTTCGACACCGACGTCAACCAAGGAATCGGCTGGTCCGTCTGGCGCGTCGCCGGCCTCGACGCCACGACACCCGACGACAATTTTGCGTTCACGTCCGGCTCTGCGACCTCATGCAGCCCGACCATCTCCGGCGTCGACGCCGGCGACGCCACCGCCTCCGCGCTCGGCATGGAGGAAAACGAAGCCGTAAGCCAAGACGGCGGTTGGGTCGAGCTCGACGATTTCGGCGAGACCGACGGTATGCGCCGCCTCGGTGGCGCGTGGGACGTCGACGGTGACACCACGCCCGCGTGGACATGGTCAACATCGGCCTCGTATGGGTGCTCGACATGGGTACTCAACCCGTCCGCGAGCACCCCCGAGGCCGCCCCCGCCGACGTCCAGCACGGCCACACCGTCGCCGCCGCCGCCGTCACGGCCACCGCCAAGGTCGCGCCGGTCGACGTCCAGCACGGCCACACCGTCGCCGCCGCCACGGTCACCGCCACCGCTCAGGTTGCGCCGGTCGACGTCCAGCACGGCCACACCGTCGCCGCCACCACGGTGACCGCGAGCTCG
>Ga0255047_10000807_pt1 | contig 25223 bp, 40 predicted proteins | sample JV7_2_1_MG_FD_183640 | JGI IMG/M metagenome (GOLD analysis project Ga0255047, IMG submission 183640) | Seawater microbial communities from Jervis Inlet, British Columbia, Canada - JV7_2_1 | ecosystem: Environmental > Aquatic > Marine > Inlet | place: Canada: British Columbia | collected 2016-10-06 | reverse complement strand
CTCCCGGACCATCGCAGGATTGGAAGTGGTCGTTGCTGAACGAGATGTTAGAGAACGCTGCACCCCCCTTGAACATCGTGATCGTTCCGGTTGCCGGAGAAGCACTCGGAATGCCGTTTAGGAAGAACGTGAGAGTGTCAGCGGTTGGGGCTGTCGCGACTGTAAACTCCCCGTCGTAGAACTCTTCAGCTGCGCCCTCGATAGAGATCTGATCTCCCGGCGAATACCCGTGACCAACGTGAGTGATCGCCGCGGTATTGCTTGAGGGGTTGGTCAGCAGGCCTGCCCCGACAGACAGCGGCGTGGAGCGCGTAGACATGAGAAGCCCTGCCGCGTCACTCGTGCCCGCAACGTCGTTTATACCAGCCGACGCGATCCAGTTCGAGTCAAAGTTGATGGATCGAATGATCGCAGGGTCTCCTGGAGTGACAGGGTTCTGCGTAGTTGAATGCATATTGATGACTGCATCGTTGGTGGTCGCCTCGAACGAGTTCCCGATGAACTTGTGATTCGAGCATAGCCTCGTCGGATCCAACTCCATAGCGTGTTCGAGATACCCGGCGACGTTGTTGTTATACATGAACACCGCATCGACGTCGTATAGTGCGATACCCACGTTGCCGTATACCGTGTTTGTCCCTATACCGAGATACCCGAGAGCGTTGCCCTGGAAGAAGCAATCTCGGATGTCGATCGCGCTACCTTCTGTGCCGCCGGACTGGTCGCCAAGCGTGAGAGTGATCCCGCCAGCAACCGACCCCGGGTAGTGCATCCAGCATTGCTGCATGTTGATGATCTCGAACCGCCCGAGGAGCATCGCGTTGATGTGGGCCGTGATGTTGAGTAGCTTGAAGTCACAGCCTCTCCAGCGGTTGAGCAGCTCGATCATGTAGCCACCCGTCCGAGTCGTCTGGGTGTCGGCGGTGATCGACATGTTCTCAATGGAACACTGGAAGTTCTGGCCGGAGCCGGCAGCTGCGTAGAATACTGCCTCGGTTGCATGGCTCGTCGTGATGATCGTGCAGTCGCGTCCCTCGCCGACGATTCGGATTCCGCCGGTCGTGTTGGTTGGGATCGTGACCTTGCCGTCAACCTGATAGGTGCCGGCTTGCATACGAACCGTCCCGCAGCCTCTGGCGTTGATTGCGTCGACCGCGTCTTGGATGAGCTGGGTAGCGACGACAACACCAGTGGGATCCGCACCGAAGGCTACCGGATCGATTCCGGGGCGTGCGTCGATCTCGAACTCATTGCCAACCGAGTCGTATATCTTGCCCACCTCGTAGCTCGTAGAGACCGGGGTGCCGGTGTTGCCCGTTGCGACCCAAAGCGCCGCGCCGCCGTCATTAGCTGCAGTGTGCCCCGTAGTCTCGACCGAACCGATGCCCGTTAGATCCGTCGTGAGGATCTCGGCCGTGGTGATGTCGGCCATGAAGCTATTGGTTGCCGAGTCGTTTGTTCTCGTGCGGCCCGTGCTCATTGTGGCACCTCTTCGTCTGGGATTTCTTCGGAGCTTCGGGCTGCCGATGCGGCCGTTGCCGCTACTGCGGTTCGGACCTCTGGCTTCGACGCTGCGTCAAGTAGCTTCTTCATGGCCTGCTGCGCCTTGTTCGGGTCCTTGATCTGGCGCACTGCGGACAAATCAGGAGTCCAGTCTGGATCGAATAGGATCTTCGCCGCAGTCTCGACGCCTCGGTTGTACGCGGTCGTATCGATCGCCTCGGCTGCGCCTTGTTTGGGCGACATCACGAACTCGCGGAGCGCAACGAATGGCCCCCGGAATTCCTTCTCGATGACTCGCCGGATTCCAGTCTGAGATCCACCTGGGCGACCAATAGCGGCACGCCCTAACCACTCTTCGAAGGCGACGAGATTCTTCCTCATCTCACCATCGACTGAATCTAGAAGCACGCGCCTGTCTTCGGTCCCCTTGCCGTACAGAAGGCGCCGCAACAGTGCCGGCTCATTGCCCGCCAACAGGATCTTGCGTTCCTCTTCTGTCGCCTCCTCGATTATTCCGGGAACACGAGCCTTGTCTACGCGCCAGCGAATATTCTCTCGCGCCAATGCGTTCCACGAATCGCCAGATGGATCAGCTGCGTTCACCGCCTTCTTGACCTGGGCAACAGATCGAGGATTCGCGAAAGTGAGACGTCTTATCGCGTTGAAATCGACTTTGTCTAGATCTGCGATTGCCGCCACTGGGGTCTTTTCAAACGCATCCAAAGCTGGAGAAGCCTCGCGGTATGCCTTCGTCGCTGCGGCATAGCGCGGTGATGCTTCGTTCATTGCGTCGGTCAAATCAGCCCATACGCCAGACAGCTCCCTAGATGTAGTTCTGGCTCCATCTTTCCTAGCTTGGGCCATCTGCTGAAAGAGCGTTTCGCGTGCCCCGTGCAGTGTCCGAAGGTTAGACCGTGGGGAGTCGGCGGATTTCTTAATATTAGCCATCGCCGTTTTGAGTGCGTTGTGAACGTCGCCCGATGTGTGCTCATGGGTTAGCTTGAATTTCAGCCGGGCGGCGACTCCGTCGATATCGACTTGCGTGCCAGCCCTTCTCGCGTCCTGCCACGCTCTCTTGTAGATCGGAGAGGAGACTGCAGCCCTCGACTGGTCCAGCGCGCCTCGCGCAATCTCAGCAGCTGCGAACACCGCGTCAGCTGAGTCGGCTGCCTCTTTAACGGTCGACAGGTCATTCATGAAGCTAATTACAGCTTCGCCTGCGTCTTTGTTTTGCGCCTGCAGCACTTCGACAGCGTCTATTGCTACTTTCGGATGACTTGCCAAGAACGCTTGCCGCTCGGCCTCGAACAGGTCTGACGGCTTCTTCTGCGCCACGAGCAGCGGGCCAAATTGCTCCGCCAGCTCTTCCCCCCTTTCGACCTCAGGGCGGATCTTCTCAAACTCGGTAGTCTCAACTCGTAGCTGCTCCGCGTCCTGCGCTGCCTGCTTAGTGGCTCGCCTTGCGCCGACCTTTCGCCCGGCTGCTGCTAGCAGAGGCGCGGCCTCTCCGATGCTAGCGCCAGCACCAGCCAGAGCCGCACGCCCTAGGCTTACGGGCTGATCTGAACCGAGATCCTGGGCGGCCTTGTCCAGCACGACGCTAGTGCCGAATGCGCCAAGCCCCTGCCTCATAATCCGAGTGCCGAGAGTCTTGGCCAGCGAGGCCCATTTGACGGCAGGGATAAAGGCTAACGCCTGAACCATCAGCTGTGTACGATCCGCCGCGCTTAGCCCGGGCCGGTTGAGCAAGAGCGGTTGATCGCCAATCGTGATCATGGTCGTTCCGCGCCCCGTGACGACTTCGGCGTCTGGGAAGAACTCCTTGAGGACATCGATTTGCCCCTCTGGATCCACCGATGTAAGGATGCCCGCTCCTAGCTTCAGCTGGTCCAAGAACGAAGTATCCTCAGGAAACTCCCCTGTGAACAGGATCTCGGAGACCTCTTTCGCGTCTTGGAACCTCTCGGGGAGTTGCGCTATCCGCCCGGCCCCCGTGAACATTTCGCGCTCGGTCATGAGAGGTTCGCGGGCTGCTGCTCGGTCGGCTGCGGCTTGAGCGGCACCGCCCTTCGCGGCAATCGCGGCGTCTATTTGATCCAGAGTCGGCGGCGATTGGGCCTGTGCTTGGGCTGGGACTGCACCTTGAACAGGGATGAACTGCTGGACCGCAACCGGACCTTCGGCGGGTGAGAGTGTTGGCTGCGCGGCTGGCGCAGGGCCACCAACAACGTCGAGCGGAGCTGGGCCCTGCGCTGGGTTTAGAGCGCGGACCCTCTCGGCTATCTCGGCGTCTATTTCGGCTAGTGACGGCACTATTGCCCTTGCGTTGCTATCTGCTCTCGGAGTTGGATTAGCTCTTCGAGTGACATATCAGCGGAGCCGGGGAAGGACTCGGCGCGCTGTTGTATGTCGGCCATTCTGGACGCGGGGGGCTTGAATACGAAGTTCTCGGCGTCTCCATCGAACGCCCTGAACTGCTTCCCCTCTTCTACCGCATCACTGAGGCGGGTGATCAACCGCTTGATGATGATGCGGTTAGCCTCGGTTGAGTTGCTCATGTTGGCCGTCGTTTCCATTGCGAACTCACGCTCTGGGTCGGATATTGCGCCCACGAACTTCGCCAGCTCATCAAACACGAGAAGGTTCAGCTCTGCGTTGAGCGCCTGCTCGTTCGTAGGGTCGATCCCGTGTATGAACGGGCCGAGCAAGCGCTTGGCTTGAGCGAGCTTGCCGGTTTCGATCTTGTTCAATCCGTCCATCACCCTGCGAAGCGTGGGGATCGTCTTATTCGCCTGCCGAGCCGCATCGCGTATATCTTCTGCGATTGCGCTCCGCTCTTTCCCTAGAGCAACGCTGCCCGCCGTAAGCCTCGCGGTGCGTACTTTCCTTCTGGCCTGCTGCTCAGGCGAGTCCTTGGCAACCGTAAATCCGGGCGGAAAGTCTACCCCTAAAGCCTCTGCCGCTCCCGTTGTGGGGTTTACTACAGGACTGACTAGCCGCGTCTCGCCTGTCTCCTTGTTCTCGATCAATACCGGAGCGAATGCCTTGATACCGGACGCCCGGGCGTTTGGGGCTCCAGCTCCAGCCTTCACCGGGGGCCTGATGCCGCCTGGTATCTCCCTCAACGCGCCCTCTGCCCCCCGCTCCGCGAATATCGGCTGGCCCTGCGCGTCGACCGCTTGGAATGGCTTGGTGAACTTCTGTTGGGGCAGGCGGTCGATTACACCCTTTCGCTCAAGGAGAGTGCGAAGCTTCGGTATGGTTGCCTCTTGCTCCTCTGGGCTCATCCTGAGGAGTTCCATCGTGTCCTTGTTGTCGCCATTCTCTTGGGCGACACGCTTAGCCCTTGTTCTGAGGAACTCGTTCCGCTCCTCCGGGTCTTCGATCGCCTCTAGTTCGAGGAAATCGTTTGCGATGGACCTCAGGTTCTTCTCTTTGGTGAAGCGTTCCACCTCCTGCTTGCGCTTCTGCTGCTCGAGCCCGAAGCGCTGGATGTCGCGTTGCTCGGCCGCGCTCGCGCGTGCGCCTGCAGCGCGCTGAGCTTGGATATCACGCCCGCCCCTGAACCCTGCTGTGAAGCTGGAAAAGATATTATCTGCCATCAGTTGCCCCTAGTTACCCCTTCACCACGGGGGGGCCGAAACCGCCGCCAAGTGCCATCCCGCCCAATTCCGCCAAACCGAAGAGAGTGCTCTGGAATTGCCGCCCGGCGTTGCGTGTGCCTTCGGCTCGAGCCATGCCCGCTCCGAGGGTGCCTTGGCCCTGCGTCTGGCCGATCCCGACCAGTCCCGCGGACTGCGCAGCGCCGAGACGGGTCTCAATGTTCGAGATGTCTTGCTGTAGACCCAGGTCGACATTCGCGACGTCCTTCAGATCGCCAAACCGGCTCTGGAAACTCTGCTCTGCAAGATTCTGGCTAAATTCGGTGAGCGCCTGGAGTCGCCTCCCACCCCCCAGACCGCCCGTAGCCGCTGCGCCCCTGTCGATGCCACGCAGCCCCCGCTCTCGCAGGAAAGCCACTCCTGGGCTGTCCTGGAAGCCCTCGAAGGCCTGTCGCTGCGCCCCGGACCCTAGGGCCCCAGAGAAGGCTCGAACCTGATTGAGGGCGGCTCCAGGCGTATCAGATACGAACGGCTCGAAGCCCGCCAAGGCTCGCTGTGAAGCTGCCTCTTGCTTCTCGAGAGCCTCGCGTTGGAATGCGATATTCTGCGCAGTCGCGCGCTCCTGGGCGCTGGCGAGTTCCTGCCCTGCCTCTTTTTCGGAAGCTCCTGTGAGGGCCCCGAAGGCGTCCTCACCGACGCCGACAACGGTATCGACCACGTCCCCAAAGAAATCACCCACTGCGCCCATCGGGTTCTCCTTTCTCGACCCACTCACGTAGTTCGCCGCGTGTTATACCGAGCCGCCATACGTCGATGAATTCGCCGCCTTTTAGAAACGCCTCTCGGCTGATGCCCTCATCGGTAAACCCATGCTTCCTGGCGAATCCGTAGACGTCCCCGAAGCACACCGGGATCTCGGCTATGATCTTGTTGACTCGGCCGAAAAGGTTCTCATGCATCCACCTCATCATCTCCCGGCCCGCCGCTGCCGTGTGCTCCTTGCGATACTGGGCCAGAATGTGAGCATGCAGCCAGATCGTTGAGCCGTTGTGGCGGTGCAGGGCGAACATCCCGACCGGACCGCATTCAGCCTCGCACTGCAGAAACGTCCATTCGCGGAACTTCGCCATGTCGACGTCAGATGGGTCCTGATCGTCCTCTGCGATCCGACTCCAGATCTCGGGGTCGGTGAGAACCGAGTGGATGTAGTCCCAGTCTCGGGTGGGGGATACTTTCACGTGCTGAACTCCGTGCCGGTCATGGAGATGCTCGAGGTGATCGCGCCGGATATCACCTTGATGGTGCCGCCGGCGTTGATGGAATCCCCGATGATCTCAGACAGGAGGACTGTATCACCGGCCCCGACCGACTTGGAATCGATCGCCTTAAAGTTGTCAGCCTCCGACTCCCCGCTCTGCAGAACCCACACTGAGACTGGGACCGCTACTGGGCCAGTGTTCACGATCCGGGCTTGGTTAATCACAACCCGGTCAACGTCAGCCGGGGCTGTGTAGACCACAGCAGAGGACGTGCTCAGGGCGACGCCATTCGCCAGATTTACGCCGTATGTCACTGCCATAGTATGAGGTTCCTCAAATCTTGGATGTCATCTTCCAGCTTCTCGATCGTGGCTTCGTGGACCCCATGCAGGGCAACCAGGCTCGCGATGTGCTGGTGGATGTCGCTATCCCCGCCTTCGAGGGCTGAGATCGTTGCTCGCTGCACGGAGATGGTCGAGAGAAGGCCTGCAATCAGGTTCTGGATGTCGGAGATGTCACCGCCGGCCCGGGCAAGCTCCGCCGTGAGCACCCCGAGCTGGCCAGCTACCGCTCCGCCGAGTAGCGCTTGGATTTCGTCCTCGTCGTCGACGGGCTCTTCGTTGACCACAGGGCCCAGTGCTTCGATGAAGCGGGCGAAGCGCATGTCAAGCAGGCCATCCGCGCCTACGGGCATCTGGTCGCGCCGAGGGACTACGATCGGGTCTGCCATTAGAAGCCCGCCTCCATCTCGGCTGCCATGCCGTTGAATGCGATCTTGACATCCTCCTGCACCGTTAGTCGGAAGATGCGGGTCTCTGGCGTGCGGCCGATGCGATGCCAGATCTGCCTGGCCGCTCGATCGTCTTGGATACCGAGGGCCTTCGATCCGAGATCGCTGAAGTTGTGGCCACCGTCGTCGGATATCGCGAGGGAGACCACCGGGCGCTCATCGCCGTCGCCAGCCTCGTTCCCGACTCCGCTCTCGGCGAATAGCTCGATGCTGGACACGAACACGGGCCGACCCTGGTTCTCGACGTAGGCGCCTGCGGTCCTGCGCTCCGGGGCGGTGCCGTAGTCATTGGTGTAATCGAGCGAGAGGTGGCCGATCTTCCCGTCGTTGAGGTCGCCGACGATCGTCTTCCCGAAGGCATCGACCATGCCCTGCACTCGCCATCGGCTGTCGGAGGTCTCTCGAGCGTGCCAGACTGGCCGGCCTTGGAGAGCCGATTCGGTGCCGTCGTAGACCAGCGTAATGTCGGCGAGCGAGAACCCTACGAATAGGTGCCCATGCTCCGAGTAGGTGAATGCTGACGCTGCCTGCCGTTCCAAGAGCGTGTGATCGGCCAGAATCTTGTCTATCGCAGTCGTCGAGATCTTCGTCGCAGAGCCGCTCAGGCCCCGCCACACGGCGTCAGTCTCGCCCTTAGCCCCACCTACCCAGACGAAGGAATTGTCGAACTCGACGATACTGAATTGGGCTGTAGCCCCCTTGTCGATCGTGGCGCCGTCGATGCGCTGGAATGGGAAATCGACCGTGCTTATCGTGCGGTACAGCTCCACGGAGTCATCGCCGAAGATATACAGCTCGTTCTTGGTGGTGAACGGCATGACATTCGTGTCCGGCTTCACCTCGGCAGTGCCGAAATCCAGCGCGTTGAAGTCTTGACCGTCGTTGGTCGTCCTCACCGAGCCGTTGAAGAACTCCTCTTTGGTCGCGTAGACGAAGTAGGAGTCGACGTAGGTAACGCCCAACACCCCGCCGGTCTGCGCCATGAACGAGAGGAACACGGCGTCCGTGATCGGGATTGCTACCGCACTTCCCAGCAGGAAAAACCAACCTGCCACCCCCGGCTCTATAATCGCGATCGTGGCCCCGTTGAAGGCCATTGACAGCTCGCCCGTCCCGGTTCCGAAGACTGCCCCCCTCGAGTGAACGGTACCGCTGGAGTCGATCTGGTAGAGCGTGTCGCCGTTGACCGCGTATGTGTCATCCCCCGCCTTGATCAGCATCCGATTCGGAGATGCCCCGAGGTTGGCGAATTGCTTGATGCCCGGAGTCTGGAAGAGGGCCTGCCGAGACGATGCCCCCGGAGTCTGGGGCGTGCTCGGGTAGAGGTTCACGCATTCCTGTGCAGCGAGTTTCTTGGAGAAACTCTCATAGTGCCCGAGTGCGATAGGGAGGGCGGTGGGCATCAGTTTCCTATGATGTGCCAGTTGGAACCGTCGGAGATGATCGAGACCACAGCTTGGCCGCCCGATGCGAGTTCGTGGGTAGCGTTGCCGTCGATGGTCTCAGCGCCAGAAGCGTCGAGGGTGACCACGTTGGAAGATACGATGTTGGTTTTCTTGACCATGAAGACTTGCCCCTTACTGTTCGCTGAGTCCCAGGCATCAGCGGCGGCCACTAGGTTCACCGTCACGCTATTGCCGGTCACATCGGCGAGAATCACGTCCTCGGTGATCAGTAGGGTATGCGCCGCTGCAGTGACGTTCGTTACGACGTGCTTATTGGCGATACCGGCGCCGATCGTGGTGCTGGTAAGGAACCCGAGGGCAACTAGCGGGTCCTCCAGTACCGACGCGAAGTTGGTCGGGGTCATCTTCCGAGAATCGCCGCTGATGACGACTCGCGCAAAGTCCTGCGAGGTTGACATCGTGGTGTTGGCGGTCAGGTCGGCTTCTTTGACTTGGCTCATTCTGGTATCTCCGCTCCAAGGTCTTTACCTTCGTCGGTTAGCAGCACCCCATCCCCATTGGACACGAGATCGCCGGATGATTCATCGGTGAAGAACGGGCTGGATCCGTCATAGTGCGAGGATGTATTCCCGGCGCCCTTTGGCAATGTTCCGGGGAATCCCATCTCGGGAACTTCGGTGGTCTTCTGGATCACGGCAGCTTTAGCGAGAGTGCCGATGTCTGCGAACGCTGGAGATAGGACCCTCCCGAACTCTGGGGCGAGCGCTGCGGCTAGTTCGTACTTCACTGCCCTAACGGCCCAGTCGGGTAGAGAAGTCTCGCCAGTGGCCGCTGAGACCTTCGTATATCCGATATTGATTCCGGTGGCGGTCCATTCGCTGAGCATGTCGTTGAGTGACTCGATGCCAGTGGCGATCTCGTCTGTCGTCAGCGATACGCCAGCGGGCTTCACTCCAATCAGGGAGTAGGCCTTGTTTATGAACTCACTCGCCAGAGGCATTGCGTGCCTTTCGCTTGCGGGTGAGGGCCTTTCTCTTCGGCTTCGGTGGGTCGGGCTTGGGCGTTGGGGCAGGCTCCGGCTCGTTCAAGAACACGGCGGGAGTATCCACCCACCCCTCGCCGAGTGCAGCTAGCTCTTCCTCGTTCTCCACCCTGCAAGGCTTCTCAGTTCGGTGGTAGCGAGTCGTTGGGAATACCATAAAGCCCCTCAAGAGGGAGGGCCGCGAAGCCCTCCCCCCAGTGTTGATTAACCCCAGTGTCGGACTGCGAAACCCGGGTTCTGCACCTTGATCCCGTAGAGCACGTCGAAACGCCACGTATTGACATCGGTCAAGATGTTATGCGCGGCCGCCAGCCGGACGGAAACCCCGTCGAGCGAGTGACGCGCTGCCATCGTACCATCGACGGGCATCGCCAGCGGAGCGAACGCGAGAGTCATCGCGTTCTTGTGCATCGCCAGGTTCTGCGGGTAGGCGGTGCTCTCGGTTCCCTTCGGAACGATTGCAGCTCCATCACCCGGTTCTGCGGCGACGTTCTGATACGGACCAGAGACGATAACCGGAGGCGATACGGTCGTAGTCATATCACCAGAACCATCCGATGAGCTGGCCGCCGTGCACGTGAACACCTGCAAGTTGCCGGTGTCCACCTTCGTTTCCAGGTTGACTGAATTGCAGCCTGCGATTGTGAACTGATCTCCAGCCGTGAAAATCGCAGTACTTAGCGCCCACCCGTCTGTTACCAGAGACATCGTGTAGGTGTCTTTGGATGACAGGTAGGTGACGGCCGTGGTGCCATTGGTGAGCGGCGTGGTGCTGCCCGTAGTGTGAACGCCGGTCGTATGGGTCGGGATGGACGCGCTCTCGTAAATGTCCATATCCCCAAGCCGATTGATCCGAGCATCTTCGAGGGCTGTCCTCGCGACCGTTGGGAGGTTGAGCGCCTTCAGTGAATCGGCGATCTTGACCGTTGCTAGAGGGGTGTAGAGCGCGAAACGATCCCCCTTCGGAACGCCGGCCTCTGTCATATTCGCGCCTGCGGTCGCCACCTCAAGAGCGGTTGACGGGGTGGTCCCCGGCGTGCCCGTGAAGGAGTATATCTTGTCATACTCCCCGAAGAGCGAACTCTCGACCTTTTGAGCCAACCGCTTCATCGCCGGCATGGTGTATCGCGTATCGAAGTCTTGGATATTGAGAGACAGGTCTTCAGATGTTGCGTTGAAAGACACCGTGCGCCGGAAGTTCAGACTGAGGGTGAGGTTACCTTCCTCGATGTCCGTCTGGGTCGACGTGATGTCTGCGGTGGTGCCTGCCTCGAACTCGACCGGGCGCCGGATACGAATATCCGTCCCCGTGCCAGCTTCCGAAACCTGCGAGTCCCACTGCCGGTCTACCAAAGCGCCCAGCACTAGGTTGTTCTTGAAAGCGAGCGTCGCCCGCCGCGTTACTGCATCAATAACCTTGAATGCATTGGCCATTTCTTACCCCGTTCGTCCGTGCTCCCGAACCCATTCCGCCTTCTGGCGTCTGTCCATTTCTTCCATGGAGATGCCTTCAGCGTTGGGGTCAAGCGAGTCATTCCCGCTAGATGATCCCGTGCTGACTGGCGTAATCGGGTTCGGTGCTTGAGTGGTTTTCTTTTCTGGCGTGGTGGTTGTCTGGCTCATGCGTTCCTCGATGCGGCCTAGGAAGGCGGCGACTTTCAGGGGTTTGAGTGCGTTGAGTGCTTTGATTTCACTCGGGTTCGAAAGCAAGTAATCATGCAGCGCCGGCCCGTTGTCGCTTTCCAGGATTGTCTCTTGGATCGCGTCGCTGAACTCGATGCGTGCCTGTGCGGCTTGCGCGTTGCGCTCAACGTATTCGGGGTTGTCGGCTGCGTAAGCCGCTCCCTTCTCGTTGAATGCGGCAATCAGATCATCGCCCGCTCTCTTGTCTGCCTCTGCGGCTCGCTTGGTCTCGGCTGCGGCGACTTGTTTTGACACTTCCCGCGCGATCACTGCCGCGTTGAATTTGTCATCGTCCCAGTCGAACTGTTCGCGAGATAGGGGCTCTTGATCTCCCTGTGGTGTTTGGGTCTGCGAGGTGAGCTGAGCGCGCAGATCTTCATTCTCGCGTCGAAACGCTTCGCGCTCTCGCTCCGCTTCTGATTTCTTGTACCACGCCTTATTGAAATCCTTTTTCGAGACGGTCTCTTCCGCCTCAGCACCGGACTCGGGTGCGACTGTTTCCTGAGATCCGCTCTCAAGGGGCGCCTCGGTGGTCACTTCCGGGGTGATCTCAGTCGGAGTTGCGTCCGACTCTGTGACCTCGATCTGTTCGTTTTCGCTCATTGTGTTTTGCCTCTAGCCGGGGAAACCCGGTGTCTGTTGCGGTGTGGGTGTTGGTGTCTGTTGCTGCTGCGCCGCGGCCAATTGGTCTGCACCGCGATTCATTCGTAGGAGTTCGCCAACTTGGGCACGCGTAAGCTCGCCGGGCGGGATATCGATACCGGCTTCAGTGAGGAGCATTTCGGACATCTCTTGCTGGATCTGCTTGACCTCTGCCAAGTTCTCGATGGTCTCCGATACCGTTTTGGCGCGCTCTGCATCGAGTTTCGCGATCTCCGCCTTCGTCTTCTCGTTTTCCACTTCGATCTTGTCCAGCTGGCCGGCCTGCATCATCTCCTCGGGCGTCGGGGGCTGCTGCTCGGGCTGATTCTCCTCGGCCTCTTGCTTCTCCTCGTCGGTCGGCTCAATAAAGCCCTGCTGAAGCATGAACCGGCGCATCCGCTTGGTCAGCTCGGGGGCGATCGGGCTATCGATTTGATCCATCACGAGATCGAGGATCACGGGAGCAGTGCCAGGCACGTTGGACATGACCGCTTGGAGCAACTCGAGAGTCTCTTGGCGTTGCGTGGAATGACTCGGGCCGACATCGACCACCACATCGTATTTGCCGATGCTGAGGTCGTTTACGAGCACGAGGTCGCCGGTCTCTTCGTCCAGCACAGTCTCGTTGATGGTCACAATGTCGCTTTTGCCGTCCTCTGCAACGATACGGACCTGCCGCTCGGCGTCGTAGTATTTCGGGATCAGGTCGACGAATATCTCACCCGTGTACTCCACGCCCTTCGCCAGCGAGTCGAGGAGAGGGAACGTGCCGGCATCCCCTTGGCGCTGTTGGGACACAAGGGCTCGGCCGCTCTGGTTGCGGGGGTTGTCACCCAACGACGGGGCAAATTTGCCGGTTGTCGCTTGGATGTCCTCAACCGCTTGCTGGGACTGGGAGAACATCTCGGATTGGACGGCGGGAGCTCCGGTGCGGGTCGGTGGGCCGGGGGCTGCGGGGTCCGGATTGTACTGCTGGATCGGGGCGTTGCTGGTGTTCATGACCTTTAGCGCCGCTGTATTCCCCTGCATTTGCTTTGGGGTCATCCAGAAGGGGTCGATCGGAGCGAGGGCCACAGACTCGACACGGGCGCTTGTGAGGTAGTTGAAAACGCGCTGAGGGTCTTTGGCGAAGCGGACCATGCCGCGCCAGAAGTGCTTGCCGCTCAGCCAGTGGTTGAAGCCGTAGATCGGGACCACCGGGATGTGCTTCCCGGGGTACTCGAGCGGGCCTTCGAGGATCTCGGCGCCGCTCATTTTGTAGAACACGACCTTGTGGGACTGAACCGTCTTCTCTCGCTCGATCGTGATGCCTTTGGCTGCTAGCTCGTCCTCGACTTCCTCGATCTCGGCGAAGTCGACCACCCGGCCATCGGTGAGCTTGACGATCCGCTTCGTCGTGGGCTCTTTCACCCAGTATTCCGCGATCTGAACGACTTCGTCCCCGATCCAGTTGGCATGGTAGGCCTTGACGTAGTCGATGTTGGATAGGCTGTTGATCAGGGCGTCGGGCCACTTCTTTCGGAATACAGAGGTAGGCATCCGCTCGACCACCCAGCACCGGCGGGCGTCGCGCTTGTTCGGGTCGGTCGCATTCGAGTCGAAATAGACCGAGCTGGCGGCGTCTTGGATCGTCTTGACCAAGATGTCTTGATCGAAAGACTTGTCGTCGGTGAAATCGGTCGTCACCCGCCAAGCGCCGAATCCACCCGTGAACATCTCCTGGGCGGCATTATCTCGAGCGTGGCCGAAGTGGCTGGACCCTGAGATATTGCGAATCAGCCCGTTGTAGGTCTCGGCCAGCTCTGGGTCGGCCCCATCGCCGAAGGGGCGCACCTTGATCGAGATGTCGCTCTGGCGCTGGTCGCCGATCAGCTGGGCTACGGGGAGGGCCACCCGGTTCACTTCGTAGCGTGGGCGGTCTTTGCGGCGCGAGATGGCGTGATCGTCCCATTGCCCACCGGCGACCTGCGAGAACTGGATATCCTCACGAGATAGATCGCGCTGATTCAGCTCGGCGGATTTGACCCGCTCGAACTCCTCGAGCGCATCCCTGTGAATCTGCCCTAGATCTCTCGCCAATCCCCACCCCTGCAACATTGGTTGGCATGCAGCCTAATGTGGCAGAGTATGCATACACCCGAGGGGATTGCAAGTAGGTAGCGGCCCGAAGGGACCAGCGGGCTGAGTTTCACCCGCCCCGGTCGCCTTCAGGCCTAGCCCCCACGCCGAGGCGGTGGGGAGTTCTGGCAGTCTAGCCTCTCAGATTACAATTGTGATTTGAGAGGATCAGGTCAAAGTAGCTCTGGCCTGATGCGAAACGGCCCCATGTCGCATTGTTAGGTTCAACCCGACATTCTGATACGATTCAATGCGACATGCTATTCACGCCGCAACCAAAGGAGGATCCACCTGTGGCAGACGACGAGAAAACGCACGACCCGGCAGAGATGCGGCTAGTCCTGATCGAGTGGGAGGATTCCGTGGGCGCCGACCCGCGGTGGCAGCTGCTCGAAGATACGGAGCCTCGGCACCCAGCCCAGTGTCGATCGGTCGGGTGGCTCGCCTGCGACGAGGACGACTACAAGACGGTGATTCCCCACACTATCCTGCCAGGCGTGGGGGTCTGCGCTCAGGGCAGCGGGGATATGACGATCCCGACCTCGGCGGTGCGTCGGATTGTGGATCTAGTCGTCAGCTAGGCCTGCCAGCATCCGCTCGCGCATTTTGACCTTCTCGACCACAGAGAGGGAGCCGGCTGCGTTGTTGCACCGCCTGTGGGCCAGGGCAAGGTTGGCAATGCCGTTGGCTCCGCCTCGGGAAATGGCAACAATGTGCTCCAGCGTGAACTTGTCGCCGGCGCGCTCTCGCTCCCCGCAGAAGAAGCAGAAGGGTCCGTCTCTCTTCTTGAGATCCTCTTTGTAGCGAACGAGCAAAGAGCGTGATCCGCGCATAACTGCTCCCGAGGATGGTGACGAAACGGCCGTTTAGCCCAATCTCCCGTGGCAGGAAAGCTAAACGGCCGCCTAGGACCACACTTATTCTGTCTGGCTCCACCAGAGTTGGCGGGATCGTAGCACGCTTCTTGGCGCCAGACGCAGAAAAGCCCGCACATCAGGAGGAGTGACATGCGGGCTTCCCTTGCTGCCCCGTGCGGGCAGGGCGGTGCTCTACCTAGAAGATTGATGCGATAGAAACCACAGCGTGAGAACTTGCGGGGAGACTAGCGCGGGGTCAGGGGGATGTCATCGGCCAAGGGGCGGCGGCCCATTCCCACCGTATCCGAGAGCGTTTGGCCTGGTGAAGACCCGAGTAGGGAGGGGTTGGCTCCGGGGATCGGGAATAGTAATCCACACCTCTTCACTCTGGCGCTTCCCGTAGTATGGCCACCCCACGTTGCGAGGTGACAGCCTTCTCGGGCCCGGGCGCTTCTCGGCAGGCACCGCCGTGCGGAGCAGGGCAGCCCGAGCCACCTCAAGCTCCCCGCGCAGCTTCCCGTTCTCCTCAATCAACCTCTCCATGAGTTGCGTCTCTGAATCCGTCATCTGCCTCCTTTTTTTGCTGCATGCCATCGTCAGGATCAGGCGTGCGAAACCTTGCAATTTCCGCTCTCACTCTCTCCAGCTCTAGCTGCAGCCGTAAAATCTCTCTCAAATAGTGGCCGTTCATCTCCACCGTGTCCCGCAAGAGTTCCGTCTCGGCGTCGGTCATTTGGGGGATTCCTCCACAAGCTTCTCGACCATCGCGTCGAAAGCCTCGTTGACTACCGGCGGCCCAGAGCCCTTCCCTCTGCGCATAGCCAGGGCTTTGGCCACAGCCTCTTCCGGCCTCCACTGCCCCTCTAGTCCCATGCATGAGCAATGGGAGCCGTTCACTTCCCACAGCTTTCCGTCGCGGGTGAACACGACTACAGCCTCCATCTCGTAGTCGCTCCAGCAATCGTACCCGGTGTATGCGGCATGCAGCACTTCGGCCCCATCTAGGCATCCCGGCTTCTCGAAGTTCGCCTCAATGTCTTCGACGTCACCCCATTCGCCCCAGAATATCGGTCCCCTGGTTTCTCTCATCCCTCCCCCTCCTCGGTGAGTTGGGTTTCGTTTGGGATGCTGTAGCCCATATTCTTCAGCATCTCACTATTAAGTTTCTCCATCCTCTTCCGGTGCCCGCCGTAAGTCTCGCGCAATCGTGTGTGCACAGCCGGCATGAGGTCGTCGTCGTGGGGTTGGTCGTTGCAGCACATGCACGCAGCCAGCCTCTCAGCTCGCGCTTCCGCAGTCTCACCGTCAATAATCGGATGCCCTCTGATGATCTCCTCCAACTCCCCAATCCGCGCATCCTTCTCATCCGGCGTCCATGTCATCGAGCGCAGGCGGTGCTGGGCGTTGGAGAGCTTGGCTTGCAGTTCATCGTTGTCCACCACCAACCCGTCGATCCGTTCCCCGTGCCCGATGTTGGACTCGACCAGTGTTGAGTTCTCGGCCTCTAGCTTGTAGATCCGCGCCTTCTGCTTCTCGATCCGGTTCAAGAGAGCCTCGCGCCGGATCCCCTTCTTGTCGAACATCCTCTTGATTCGGGCGCGTAGTTCGGTGTTCTGTTGGTTCACCTCGGTCCAGAGGCCTCCGAGCATCGTGTTCTTGTCGTTGAGTCGCGCCCGGAGTTCGACGATCAGTGCCGCTTGATCCTTCTCGCGCCTCCCGAACTCACTCAAGCCCCGCTCGTAGTCTTCCCGTAACTGCTGCTTCTCTGACGGTGTCGCTGCCTCCCCTGAGATCTGCGACCGGAGCAGGGTCAGCGTTTTGACCATCCCGCTGAGAGTCTCACCTCGTGCCCTGTTCTCATGCGTCAAGAAGCTGTTTGTGTCTAGGAGGCGGTCCTTGATTTGGCTGTTCTTCTCCTCCCTGGCGGCGATCTCGCAGACGTTCTTCACCAGGCTCTCTTTGTCTTCACACAACCCAGCCAGCTTTGCGCAGTTGGGGCACCCGATCTTAGGCCAATCCAACGCCACCCCTTCGTCGCGGAAGAAATGGCTGCACTTGGCGCACAATCCGCCCTCCGCCTCTCCAGCGATCCTTGGGACATTCCTCCAATCATTCTTTGCCATCTCACTCCTCCCCTTCGGCTTTGCGCATCCTCCAATGCTGGAGGTCGAACAACTCCTGGAATTCAGCCAGCTCGGTGGCTTGCTCCGCCAGCTTCGCTGCCTGCTCGTTGGCTAGTGCGTTCTTTCGTATCGGCTGTCTGCAATCCTCGAGACTGGCGTGCCATGCCCTGACTAGAATGTCTCCATCGATACAGCGGAACTCCATTTCACGCCCTTTGAACCCAAGGAACGTTCCCTGGGTTGGCTGGCTCTTGTTTCTGCGTGAGATGAACGCGCCCGCGCTCAACCTCGCCTGGATCTTGTCCAGCCTCGCCAGCTTTTTGCAGTTGGGGCACTTAATGCACCCGGGCCGCATTACCACGTCCGCAGGCTCCCAATGCCCGCACTTCGAGCACCTGTAGTCCTTGCCGCTCGTTCCCATCCAGAACATGTGGCTCATCTCACTCCTCCCCTTCGGTGGTGGGCTTACGTTGCCAACGCATTGTAGATGTGTCCGCACACACCTAACACAAGTGAAAACACCGCCACTTTCAACAGCCACTCCGCCTTCCGCATGTCACTCTCGGCGCCTTCCATGAGTTCACTTACAGTCTTCTCGCTGTCTGGCTTTCTTCCGAACATACCTACCCCCATTCGCTCTCAAATGTGATGCTCTCTGTCTCCACAACCGCCCCGACCTTCTCTAAGGCCTCGGGCAATAACCGGAACGAATCAGACGCATGGCTTGACCAGTCATGCACTGGCACAGCGCTAAACCGCCCCATTTTCTCGCTCCACTCAAAGTGATATGCCTCCAGCGAGTTGCGACCCTCTTCGGTCTCCTCCTGGTCGAACCAGCACCGATCCAGGATGTGCCGCACAGCCTCTATCTGATCCTCTATCGCCAGCTTGTTGCGTGGCCGGGGCAATACAGTCGCCTTGATACCCAGGTTCGCCAGCGTCTCGACACGGGACCCAGAGCCAAGCTCCGATGCCTTCGCGTCGTGCGGGAAGATGTGATCCCCGTAGATGTAGTCTCGGTCCTTCAGCACCTTCGCGTAGTGGTCGAACGTAGCACGGTTGTTGGCGTAGAAGTCAATGATGTGCACCTCGCGACCAATCACTTGAAAGAACCAGATCGCAGTGTCATCACCGAAGCCTAGATCCCATAGCGTATGGACTGAGTGATCTTTCTCGTACGGTACCGACCTGATCCGCCCATCCTTCTCGGCGGCGTGCATCTGCTTGCCGTAGACAGAGCCCTCCAGCACGCCTTGGAACGAGCAATAGAACTCCTGCTCGATCATCTCATCGGACATGCCGGCTTTGCGCTCTTCCTCGATCGCTTCGAGGCTAATACGCCCCGTATCCTCGACGGTCAGCAGCGAGCAGAACCAGCTCGGGTTGTTCTTCGCCATATCGTACAGCACCTTGCCGTGGTTCCTTCCACGCGGTGTGTACTCGAATGTTGCCCACCCACCGTTCTCTGCAAGGATCGGTCGGATGTAGTCCCATGCCCCAGGCCTCGAGACCGAGTACTCACTGAAGTTCACACCGATCGGGTTGGGGCCGACAAGCGAGTCAGCCTCCGACCCAAGCACGTTGATGATGGAGCCATTGAGTAGCTCGATCATCATGTCGACGTTGTTTGTGCTCTTGCGCAGCTCCATCGGCACAGCCTGGTCGATAACCTTCCGCCCCTCGCTGTCGATGTTGTTCCAGATGAACTTGCGGGCTTGGGTCTTCGTCGGTCCGATGTGCCAGTAGACACCAGTGGTCTGCGCTGCGCACTTCGCAAGGAAGTTCAGCGCCGTGCTGTCCTTGCCCGCCCTGCGATGCCATACGAGGCAAGCACGCAAGCACCCCTCGTCCATCGCCCGAAGGAACGGCAGTTCATAGTCGCGCGGCCACCAGTCATTCGGCATCTGCATTGCGCTACCCCGGGAGTGAAGGCGCGAACATATAAGCCAACACCATTGTCCAAGCCGCAACAAAGCCTACGTTCCACCCGGCCCCAAGTCTACAGTTGCCGACTATCATCCCTCCGATGTACGCCGAAGCCACCGCTATCACAAGATTCCACCCTTCCACCATTATCACTCCCCCTCCGGCTTCCCCGCATAGCTCACAACACTAACCGCCAAAGGCTCACCGCCCTCGCCGGTTACCTCGATTGCCTTGCGCTTCGGTGCGACGTATTGGGCTAGCTCTTTGAACATCTGGCCAGCCAATGCCCAGTCCTCTGCCTTCTCCGCTTGCTTCGCGATCCTCGCCATACCTTCGATCGGATCGCACTTCAGCTTCGCAAGTTTCTCTTGGACCGCGAGGGTCTTTTTCGGAATGGACCCCTTAACCCGGCCCCCAGTTTTTCTGCCTTTAGCCATGTCTATGCCCGTCTATGTTAGATTTGAGTTTCGGCATCCGTGTCGCTCTTCCTGAGCGCCTTGATCAGCACTCTGTAGTTCCTAAAGATGCGATCGCCATCCCCATCAATCGACCACCCTCCGGCCACATTCGGTACCCACCTCGACCTGTTGTCTAGTAGGGTTTGAATATCCGCAGTCAATTCTCTGCACTGTTGCTCACGTAGCAGCAATCGATCTATCACTCGTCCCTCCCAGCCGCCGTCGTCGTCCATCCCTACTCCCCCTCTCGATTCACATGCTCAAAGTATTCTCGCAACGACCTAGGCCTTCGCCCCTCCAACTGATTCATCCGTCGGCGCCAAGCGTCGAAGCCTCGCAGCTCTTCTTTGAACTCGTCCCGCTCCATCACCCGAACATCACCCCTCTCCTTAATCACCATCCGCACAAACCCTTTCTTCGGCGGCGCATACTCCCAACGATAGCGCCCATCAGCCGAACCGAGAACCTCTGGCGAGTCATCCGTGACCACCAACCCCACGAGGGCGTCGATCAAAGGCTTGAACGACTCCGCCAAGTTGTCGCTATCCGGCTCGCTTGAGCTGTACCGAGTGCACGCCACCGAAGCTTGATCGAGTAACCGCTTCGGCACCCCCTGCGCATTCACTGAACTCCTCACCCAAGTCTGCCAGCGATCCTTATTCCGCTTCTTCGTCCGCCAGTGCAGATTGCTCGCACTGTTCAGGTTCGGCAGGCCCGGGATCTCAAATTCGATTCGGTAGGTCACCACTACTCACCCTCGCGAGCGATCGCCCATATTACGCAAGCAAAAGCCCAAGCCAACCCCACACACGTAAACGCCTCTGGCCAACTCATCCCCCACCCCTCCGGTTAGCCCCAGCGATGCAACAGAGCGCCACTATCGCGAGGCAATACAAAACGCACACTGCGAGAATCACTCCGAGTACGATCATGTCGGTCATGACCCCAAGTTCCTCTTCCTGCGCCTACGCGCCTGCTTGCGCTCCAGACGGTCGACCCTCTCCTCGCTCACGAAAATCCCAGCCATATACAAAAACCACCCTGTGCCAACCAGCATGCATACCGAAAAGCACACACCTAGAATCATCACCATGGCCTGTCCAATAGTCTCCACTATCACCCTTCCCCCTCCACGTTCCACTCGGGGTGGGCGGGGCGCCAGGCCTTTACCTCATTGACTCCCAAAGAAACTGAGCACCACTGCTCTGCGTTGTACCAGACCATCCTTGAGGAAGACTGGCTCCCCCTATGGACATCAATACAGAGCCCCTCCACCACCGTCCCATCCTTCGGCGCAGTCCTCATCGGCCGCCAGCGAGTGTCGATAGGAGGCGGCGCATACCCGTCGCACTTCACATACTCGCACGTTACGCAGTATTGATTGTTGTCGCTCATCCCGCATCCCCCTCGCAAACCATCCCCGACTCCCGCACGTAAACCCACTCCGCCCCGCCAATCCCCGGCGCCCCGCACCCCTCATTGAGACACCTCCGCTTCGCCCCAAACCTGTGACCGAACGCGAAGAACTCTCGCACTGCCATGGTCACATATTCCGGTATCTCGAAGTCGGCCCCGCAGACATGGGGCGATACCTGCTGCTCTTCCCACGAGGAGCCACATCCTCCGCACATGAGATCAGGCCCGAATTGGTGGTGCATACTGACGCCTGCGACCTTCTCGCATCGCTTGTAGTAATCCCACCTATTCTTATGCGACATGCTACAGAAGCGCCGCGAGAGTTTCGCCTTGCCCCCGCATACTCTGCACTTGTTATCGACTACCATACTCGCGATGGTTGTCGTGGGTGGGAGCAGATTCGAGAAGTCGTCCCCTCCGAACTCTAGTGCTGGTGTCGTCATGATTCCCCCTTCGCAATATCCTTGTAGCGTTCCCGGAATGCCGCATCCTGAAGCTTCCGCTTCTCCCACCAGGCGCGTTCCTGTTTATCCCGATACCTCGGCCCTTGAAGCATCCCGACTCGCATCACGAATTCCCCCTCATCCTCAATCACCTCGGCTAGTACGCAGCCGGGCAAATGCCCATACTCATACGGCGCGAACCGTCTCCACACGTCAGACGGCTCATTCCCGCAGCACGAATGGCACTGCCCGTGACCCATCGTCCATTCGTCTCGGCGTAGGAATTCGACGGCAGTCATGCTTCCCCCTCAATCGCCTTGATCGACATGATGCAATACCCAACCGGGATGCCGAAGCGGCCGCCGTGTAGGATGTAGGTCACTTCAAAGCTCGCACTTAGTACCTCTGGCCCGTTAACATATTGGTACCCCATAGGCTTGCCAGTCAGCCGGTCCGGGGAGGGATCCCAAAACTCCAACACCAGTGCATCGCCTACCCTAAATCCACGATCATCCGCCCGGTACTCCCATGTCTTCAGACCGCGAGCCACATCATCGAACGGCTCCGGCCATGTCTTGAGATAGTGTATCATGATTCCCCCTGTGCCTTCCGCAAAGCTCCGTCGATCGCACCGCCGCCCTGTCGCGATCCGATCTCCCTCGGCTTCTCGGCGATGACCCTCTCACCCAGTGTGCGCTGGTACCATCGGGGGAGTCCGACCGGCTGTCCCGGGTTCGGCTTCCCTGGAGCCAGCACCTTCGCCGCCGCTATGATCGCACCCGGCCCAGGAGGCCAACTCCCCTCGCAGGCTACCATCGCGTTCCGGTGCGCCTGCTTGAAGACTTCCATCGGCACGTACTTGGTCAGGTTCCCGTAGTTCCGCAGCCGATCAGTCGAGGCGGTGACCCCGTACGTCAGGAACATGTCGACGATGATCGTCATCCGCAGGGCCTTTTCTTCTTCGGTCATGTCACCTCTCTGATCTTGTTGCCATCGACTTCACCGCCGAGATCACTGGGCCGATGTCGCCTCCCAGCACTGTGTCGTAACGGAATCGCTCCTCGGGCACCCGGTGGTCAATAACATCCCCTCGAGGTTCGTGGTATGTCCGGATCCGCTTCTCGATCCGTTCGCGCAAAGGGGCGTATCGCGCAGCCGCCTTCATGGTCGGCACGAGCTTCTCTGCCAGCTTCCGGAACGCCTCCGCCCGGTTCTTCGCTTGGCCTCGATGCGCCTCGCACGCGGCAACGTGGCCCGTCGGGATGTGGGTAATCCGGCAAGCGCTCGAAGTCTTATTCCGCTTCTGCCCTCCCGCACCCGACCCTCTGAAATATTCGATTCGCAGTTGTGATTTATCGACACTGCTCGGCCATCCTGAACTCATCCCTTCCCCCTCGCCAATCTGAACACCTCTTGGGCGTTCCGTTTCGTTTCGTCCGCGCCCTGCTGGGCCCAGCTCACCTTCTGCCCCGACCCATTCACCCTCTTCGGTGGAGGGTCTTTCCCCGCAGCCAGGTAGTCGGGCCAGTTCGAGGCGCGGAACAGGGTCTTGGGGACTAGGTGCGCCAGTGGGTTGAAATCACCCTGGGCTTCGGTGCCTCGGAGGTTGACGTATCCCTTGATGATCAGCCCGAGATCTCGAGCGTTCAGATCGTCGTCCCTGATTCTCGAGGCGATTATCTGGATCTGTGCCTTGCCCGGTTTCTCTGCCCACTTCACCCCGTAACCCAGAGCGATCGATCGCAGATCAGGCCAGCATTCTCGAGCCAATTCTGTCGCTGTAGGTTTATCCACACTCCCCCCAGATTCATCGGACGACATAGTGTCTTTGTCCTTAGGAGTAGGAGACGGAGACGGAGACGGAGACGGTAGGGGCTCATCTTGACCCAGTGACCGGGTACCGAAGTCTTGGAATTCCGCAAACTTAGGCCAGTCAACTCGGATCAAGTTCGATCCCAACTTGTTCTCAACTTGAACTGATATGGTCACAAGTTCACCCAAAGTTTGGAGCAAGTTCAGTGCGGAATTGAACTGACTTCGCCCCGTGATGTCCGTCCATGCCCCTTTAGTGAGGGTACATTGCCCCGCTTTGTCGTGTGAGATCCCATCGCGCCGCCACCGAGTATTGAGGTGAGCTTGCAGTAAAACGCACGTCAACTTGAGATCTCGAGGCCACGGTTCGCGCAGAATCGAGTCGGCAACCCGGAAGTATTTCTTTCGGGGTGTGGCCACTAATCATGCCTCCCCGCTACTCGGGTACCCCTCATGTTCGAACTCCCGGCTCCGGCGATTCTGGGGCCTCTCGGTCGGCTTTGCGGGTGGCGTTGTACGCCCGCATTCGGCACTGCTTCGGCTGGGGGCAGTACATCGCATCGACGCGCCTGCTCTCAAACCACTCCCCGCAGAAGAGGCACTCCCTCTCGGTCACCTCTCGAAACTTTCGGACGGTTCTACTCTTAGTTTTTTCTCGGTCCATGCCGATATAGTACGTGTTTGGGGTGGCGATGCAACCCCGATGGTGTACATTAGATCTGTCGCGAGGGGATGCGGCGGAGGAGGAGAGAAGATGACATCAAACGAAATCCAGAAAGAACTCTGGCGCATTGATTCGTGGGACGATTTGGCCCGGCTCGCATCGTCGGCTGGGTGCGATCCTGAGTTGACGACTGAGATCCGGGCAGCGCAGGGCGTTACGTCCGCTGACTTTCTAGAAACCTCATTCCGGGCGTGGTCGGCTGAAATGTGGTCTGGCTTTGAGTCCTCCATACAAGACTTAGCGCAGGAGGACAGCTAGTGCTGTGCACATGCGCAACCTGCCACAGGTTGCACGATAACAACGAATGCACAGTGTTAGATCTGAAGCTTCGAATCGGGGCAGACTCTGTGCATATCGCAGACTTGGAAAGGCGGCTTGCCGATCTGGCCCCTAAGGCTACCCGGTGGGATGCGATGGCTAGGTTGATCCGACAAGCGTCAGCCAAGTAGCCCCGCCCTCACCGGCGGGGCTTTCGAGGTAGAAGCCGCGAGAGAGCGGCAGGAGGAGAGAAGATGAACGAACCGACCAAGCAGCCCGCAGTCGGCTACCTGTTCGAGCATGGCGAAGCATTGTGCGATAGCTGCGCCCGGACTGAAGATGTCGCCGAAGCGGTTCGAGAGTTGCGCAAAGGGGATTGGGGTTATGTGTGTGAATGCACACTGATACTCGACCGCAACGGCAACTGGAGGGATTAGCCGCCACAGCGGCAGGAGGAGAGAAGTAATGGCAAAGCAATCAGTAGCCTGGCACATCCGGGATCACAGGTACCGGCTGGGGCTCACCCAGCTCGAGTGTTCGAGGATCGTCGGCATCAATCCCATAGTTTGGTCGCACTGGGAGACGGGCGTCAATCTGCCCAGCTTGATCAACCTCGGTCTAATCAGCAAAGCGCTCGGCCTCGACTCCGATCATATCGCCGAGATCGTACGGGCGGCGTCGCGATGACCCGAGAAGACGAGAAGGACGCAAAGCGCTGGCGGGCGTTCACGGGCGGCGTCGCGATGACCCGAGAAGACGAGAAGGACGCAAAGCGCTGGCGGGCGTTCAGGGCGGCGAGGGATGCGGCGAGGTTGCTGGTTCTGATCGGATTAGTCGACGGTCGGCCGAATGAATTGTTCTACATCGCAGGAGAGGGCTACACGTTCCCCGAGGAGGGCAAGCACCCAACCCTCGACTCCATCGCTGACGCCTTAGTTGCCGAGGAAGACGCCAAAACCCAAGCCGCGATGGAACAGGGGGGTGCGTGATGAGACCGGCAGAACTCGTCTTCACAATAATTCTCGGCCTCGCGTTTGGGGGTGGGATGGCATGGCTGACGATAGGCATGATAGAGCAGCGGGAGGAAGAGACTTTGTACGAGGAAGGGCAGGATTACCAACTCAGCGACCTTGAGTTGAGGGTGCGCCAACTCGAACAGGA
>Ga0255047_10000806_pt1 | contig 25226 bp, 32 predicted proteins | sample JV7_2_1_MG_FD_183640 | JGI IMG/M metagenome (GOLD analysis project Ga0255047, IMG submission 183640) | Seawater microbial communities from Jervis Inlet, British Columbia, Canada - JV7_2_1 | ecosystem: Environmental > Aquatic > Marine > Inlet | place: Canada: British Columbia | collected 2016-10-06 | reverse complement strand
AAAACATATACACAAAAGCAACAAAATTACCAGTTGCTCCACTTACAGTTTGCGTAAACTCTACTCTCATGCCGGGAGCTATATTATCTCCAAGCCCTCCAGCGGTTACTCTTATCACGTCAAAAGCTGTAGCACCTATAGTAGTTGTTAAATAAGCTTCTTTATATAAGCCTGGATAACCAATTAAATTTGGCAATGACGAAGGTATAGTAGTTGTAAAAAGTATTTTCAAAGAATCACCAGGCCAGTCAACATAACCAGACTTAGGGTTTGGTTTGCTTAATATAGTGGCGTTATTAGTATTAGGTGAAGTAGCTGTTGTGCTGTATGGATGATATATAGTTGATCCGCCAAAAGTTATAGGATTATCTTCAAATGTAGTATTTGTACTGCCAGTGCCTAAAGTGTAGTTAGCATCTAAAGTACTTGATAGTATTACATCAGAAGATCTACCATATCTGTCTTGTAGTATTAAACCTACTTGATAGTTTCTATTTTGTTTTAAACTATGATTAGGATATGAAACGTTAGAATATTTATTAGGTAGTAAGTCTGAAGGAAAATCATCACCGCTGCTAGCTACTTTAGCTGTTTCAGTAGGTGTAAATTTTCTACTAGCACCTACTAAATAATTTAAAGTATTAGGTGATGAATGTCTATCAAAATAATTACCTAGTATTACTCTATTACCGGCAGATGACAACGTTTTAGCTCTTACAGGAACATTGTCATATACCCTAGTTGTTTCAGCAGATCTTAATGTTTTAATAGGTTTTCTAGCGTCATACGTGTATGTAAGATTATTAGTAGAATTATTTATTATTAATGGATCATTTATTTCAATAGATTTTATTACATTTATATTCGCACTCATCGAGTCTTTATATAATATATCTATTTCAGAAACTTTTAAATTTTCTTTTAAAGTATTTATAGCATACTCACATGGTATTCTAAGACCTATTTGAGTAACTTCATTTTCCATATGAGCTACTATAGTATTTTGACCTGCTACTCTTTCTTGAGGTATATAAGCGTTTTGATCACTGCCTGTTGAATCTTGCTTTCCTATGTTTTTTAAAAAATAACCTTTTTGTTTAGGTATAAATACTTCTTGAGTAAATGGAGATATTAAAGAGTGTTCACCATCATCATACTTAAACCTATAAGCAAACCTAACAAATTTATCTTTTAAATTATCTGGATCACCAGAGTAATTAGCATCGTAATACTTGTTAGGATAGTGTATTTTTAATCTATCTCCTATTGCTAAATTTAATGTTGTTGCTGGATAATGCGGTCCGCTATAAGTTCCGTTTTGTAAAGCACTTAATTCATATATTTTAAAAGACAAAGAAGCCGCAGTGCTAACACTAGGATCTCTTGCTACATAATATTTTCCTGGATCTAGTTTAGGATGAGTTACTCTACAATAACATTTTTTATCAGCAGCTAAGGTGTTCTTTGTAAAATGATTATCTCTAAAAAAAGCTTCTGTTCCTACACCTGTAGCTGTACCAGTTGATGGTGATCTAGTACCATGTAAGTATAAAGCAGGAGCATAATCATAATTACTACCTGAACTAGCTCCAGCATATTCTACACCTTGATTAGTAGATACAAATCCATTTATTTGTAATGTAGCTTGATGCTCTCTAAGCCAAGGTGAGCTTACATCTTTTGAGTTTTCTTCTATAAATACTATTTGTAAATTTTTAGTAGCGGTTTTTGAAGATTGTGGTGTACTAGCAGTACTTAAATCTCTATTAGGCACTACTAGAACTTCATTACCTGTAAAGCCTTCTCTACTAGCATATTGCACAGTAAAATCCCAAGACTCATCACCTATTTGTAAAAAGCCTTTTAAACCAATATTACCAGCTCCTTGAGTATTTTCTACACCTAACATTTTTGACAATGCGCTACCAGCGGCAGCTGTAAGAATAAACGCTGGATACATAGTGTTAAACGCACCTGAATAATATGCCCAATTTGTAGTTACTAAAGCGGCGACTGTTTGTAAAGTATTATTTAATTGTATAGGTTTACTAGGATAATATTTAGCTAAAGATATATGATCTTCATTAAAGTAATACGATGGATTATTTTCAGCAGTTTCAACATTTATAACTCTAGGCTGATTTCTATTGTCTGTCCAGAATAATAAATTTTCTATCATTGTAGAATCAAGTATAGGGCTATTAGATGAAAAGTTTAAAAATCCACCTTGAACTATAGTTAAAGTTGTCTCTGCTACAAGATCACACATGACTATAGTATTTCTTGTACCTAACGGATTATAATTGTTGATTTGATTTGAAGAGTTATCTTGATAATTAGTTGTGAACACATACACTTTGTTAGTGTTTTCATTTATATACCAACCTATAATTTGAGATAAAAAGGCTTCGTAACTAGCAGTAGCGCCTTGTTTTATATCAGGTATATTTAAAGAGTTTAATATTTTGTTACCTAATATATTTTCTAATGCGCCCACATCATCAGACTCTGCTCTAGATACAGCAATGTTTTGCCCATCTCTGTATTCATCAGGAGCTAATAATCTAGCATCTAAGTCTTTATTCATTTTAGACTTAGTAAATGTATGGTTAAATTTTCTTTGCATTCAATTAATGTTTAATCCACTTAGATTGACCTCTTAATACTTGTGATAGCTCATCTAGTTTTAAATTAGATAATCTTATTTTAGCGTTACGTGTTTTTACATAAGCATCTCTTTTATAAAATTGTTTAGTTCCACCATCTACATCTCTACGAGAAGCGCATATATTGTACATTATCTTTGAATATAAGGCGTCTTCTACAAATTTAGGCACCAAAGAGTTTAAATCGTAAGCTAAACCATCAGATATGTACTTTAGTTCTATTACCTTGTTAACTAAATTACTGCTAAAACTAAACGTTCCAGTTCTTTCATTTATACTAAACCATCCATTACGTTGGCTTATTTCAGGTATCAATCCATATCTTTGACCATAAGCCATTTTCCACCATGTGTAATCATATACACCACTGGTGTTATAAGCATCATAATTACCTGTAATATCGTTGTCATTAGCATTTGACCATCTGTCTTCTATTATAGACTGAGAAGCTTCTAGATTAGTATCATAGCTACTTTGTGTAGGTATGCCTGTAGCACCATCAATTATTGGTAACTCAGTTGGATTACCACTTAAACCTTGCAATGGATACAAAGGGTGTAATATGCCATTAGGATCAGCATAACATAAGTTTACATAGTTCACATAGTCAATAGGTATAGGAACTGATAAACCTGTAGGAACAGTAAGCTCTTGAGCTTTAAAAGCTTTTAATGTATCATACGATAATTCTTGCATAGCTCTTCTAGCATGAAACAATACTTGTGTTCTAGCTACTGTAGTTAGTATTTGGCCTTCACCTGTATAAGCTACTAAAAAATTACTAACAATATCGTTTAATGTTAAATTCCTATAACTACCCCAATTATCTCCTCTAGCTATATCAGTTAATTGTAAAAATATAAACTCACCATTAGGTACAGCTGACCCTTGAATATTTTTTAATTCAACTGTATTATTTGTAGTATTTGTTACTATCACGTTTCCAACATCTATTTGATTACTTGCGCTAGGTACAGTAGTCGATGTAGCTAATATGTGTAAAGTAAAATTACCTGTGTCTCTAACTTGAACGCCATGCACATCATAATTACTAATTAATACAGTGTTTAAGTCTGGAAAACTCCAAACAGTTTTATTTACACCAGAAGTATTTTCTATAGGTCCATATTGCCCTGCATAATATTGTGCGTCGTTTTCTGTTATAGGTATTGTAGCTGCTGTCTTAGTCATAATCTATTAGCTTTGTTCTAGTTGATCTTGTGCGGCAGACGCTTGTGCTGCAGCTTGTATTATTTCTGTGTCTCTTATTATGACACCAGTATACATTAATATTTTTGTAATTAGTTCTGTTTGGTCTACGTCAGATATTTCAAAGTCTGTTGAATTACCCGCGTCGTATACATAAGCACCTACACTGTTAACTGTAAAAGCCCAAACTGGATCAGCTGGTTTTTTAACATATTCTACAATGTAGCTTTGAGCAGGACTACCATTAACTCCGGCTGCTGCAGTTGCTATACCTGGTAATATGTTTAACTTATTTCCCTCTATATAGCATATAGGATAATCTTGTGTTGGGGATGTTAACTGAGAACGTCTTGCTTGTAAAAACATATGACGTGATAGTTTTTCTACTTCAACTGGTAACTTAGAACCATTAGTATATTCTAACATACCAAACCTATGCAGATCTGCAGGTAAAGTTGTTTGGCCAAACTGACCAGATAAAGCTACAGTAACAGTTGCTGCTGTTTCAAATGTAGCTATTTTTTCTTGTAGCAATTTAACACGATTAGCGTATTCAGTACTATTTTGAGGAGCTCTTAGTTGTTGATTTAAGTTTTCAAAATAACTTTCAAATATCTCTAATTGTACTTGTGTACCTACCTTATTGAACTCATCAGGTGTTAAATAACCTCTTTGTTCTTTATTAAGAATAGCTAGCACAGTCATATATACTGTGTTTATATTAATTGCCATATTTATATATTTAAAAAAAAAGGGTGGCGTATACCACCCTTAATTATAATCACTTGTTATTTGAATTTTTTCTCTATTGATCTATAAACTTCCAAACCTTCATCAGTCTTAAACCAAGCGGCCATAGCTGAATATGGGTTTTCATCAAAAGGAACATTCATTAATTTTCTATTATTACTAGCCCAATTAAATGATCTATTGTCTGGACTAAGAGCTATGATTTTTTCTTCAACTGCTCTAATAGCAAAATTTCGTAATTGTACGTTTTCATCTTCTGCTAAATCTATAAACAGTGAAGGATTTTTCTTAGCAAATAATAATAAATCTCTTCTAAGTTCTTTAGATGATAAACTAGAAACACTTGATCCAACTTCAACTCTTAATATAGCTTCAGCGTGATCTATATCCATTTCATAAGCCATGTTCATAGCTTCTATTTCTATTTCTAACATATCAAATTGATCTTCTGCTTCTACAATAGGATCAAACTTTTTAAACACTACATTGCAATGTGGGTGTTTTTCTAAAAACTCTTGTAAGTTTCTTTTTTCTTTAGGTACAAATAAATGACCTTTTTCAAAGACAATATGCTTTAACGTTGTTTGACCTTTTTGCTCGTCAACAAACACTGACTTTTGATTTGTAGCATATCTTAATTCTCTTTCATATCCTAAATCTGGATCAAACCAAACTAGTGGATACCTAAGAGAGTGTCTACTAGGCAGTGTATAAGTTAAAGGTGTTTTATTACCTACTAAGTAATAATTTCTATCTTTGTATTCCCAGTTATCTACTGGCTTTTTTTCTACAGGCGCAGCCTTTTTAGCTGGAGCCTTCTTTACTTTTGTTTCTTCCATAATATAATATAATATAATAATTAAAAAGACCCCGCCGAAGCGGGATCTTATTATTGTTTGCTATTAAGAAATAGCTGCAACTGTAACTCCAGTAACTAAAGAACTTAGAGTAACTAATGGAGCAACGCCAGAAGCGCCATCCATTATATCTAAAGCTTCAGTAACTGCGAATACGTCAGCATCACCATAAGCACCAACACCAGCAATAGTTGCTTTATAGCCACTTGTGTAAGCTATTTCAACATCGTCACCAGAAGCTGATTCTTTAACGTGTCCAACATTGTCTGCTGACACTATGTCAAATTGACCGTTTGCTTTCGCAACTTTTATATGTCCCATAATTTCTATATTTTTAAATGTTAATAATTAATTAAGCTCCTTTGAATAACACGAAGTTATTAGCAGCTTGAGTTACTAAACATCTTTCAGATAAGAAATTAACTCTCAAAGTATCAAGATCAGTAGTGTAAGCACCACCAACTGAACCAGTGATCCAAGCTTTGAATCGTCTGTCTTCAGTCTCAGAAGCTCTAAATCTTACGTGTAAGAAAGGACGTCTGATATTTGATCCTAACATTTGATCGTATACTGTAGATGTACCAGCTGGTATCATAACACCATCAATAGCGCTAGACATACCTCTTGTAGTAGCATCGTTTAAGTATTTCCAATCAGTCTTATAGAAGTCATAAGAACCTCTTCTAAAACCTGAAAAACCAAAGTTAAGTGCCATTTCAGATTCATTATCAAATAAACCATAAGAAGCAGCTTGAGTTGAAGCAAAACCACCATTAGTAGCAGCTAACATATCATCAAAATCTAGAGCAGTAGCTCTTGATAAGAATAACATATTTTCTTCAATAGCACCTTGCTTGTCTAATTGCTTTAATATCTCATCGAAATCAGCTAAAGCACCTGAACCAGGAGCAGCAGCACCAGCAAAACCAGAGTATACATTACCTCTTGATTCGATAGCAGCAAATAAACCTTCAGTACCTTTGATGTTTTGAGAAGCACCACCTGGTCCAAAGTTTCCACCAAAAGCTACAGTGTTAGCTTGAAGCTCACCTTCAACCATTGCCATTTCTAAGTAGTCTTCAAATCTTAGTCTAGTTTCAGACTCAGCTTTTAGATACCATAAATATCCAGAAGTACCATCTTCAGTAGCAACTTCTATCCAACCTATTTGTGCAGCATCAGAACCACTTAACTCATAGTTATCTTTTAAGATAATTGGTGAGTTAACAAAAGTTGTAACACCTGGCTCGATAGCTCCAGACATACCGTTACTTCCTTTTGGAAATTCAGATCCATAAACAAATAAGCTCATTCCTGCACCTGTTAAACCGCTTGGTAAAGCAGCAGCAGTTGTTTCATATAGTTGACAATCAATTGTATAACCATCTGTAGAAACACCAGAAGTTCTATCAGTTACTAAAGCTTTTGCAGATAATAAACCTGTAGCGTTATCAGTAATTAATATAGTGTTACCATCTCTAATAGCGGAAGTAGCTGGGTTACCAGTACCTGGCGTAATAGTAATTGTAATACTAGATCCAGCGTTAGCTGCAACAGAGCAATCATTATATGCAATGTGTAATCTATTTTGTTCAGACCAAACAACTTGATCCGATGTCATCGGCATTTCAGCGCCAACCATTCTTAAGAAACCAGATAATGTTCTGTTTCCATATCTTTCTACCTCTTGCTCATAAAGCTCTGGTAGATATTGTTGCGCCCACTGATTAAATGAACCGTCGTTAAAATCAATATAGTTATCCTGTACGGTAACCTGATTTGGCATCGGCTTAATTGAAGCAGGGAACGATCCTGTGTTTACAAAACTCATTTTATTTTGTTTTTATTATTATGATTTTTTCTTAATTTTCAATTTAGAACTATCAACACCGCTTATAGCACGAATCTTCCAACCATTAGGTAATGTTTCACCAGTATCCATTGGTTTTGGATCTTGACTAATGTTTTTAGATTTAGCAACAATATCTCTAGTAGCATCGGCTTTGCCTTGCTCATAAAAATGCTCTGCTAATTTATCAACATTCCTCGCCGCGTATAATGCTTTATGATAACCGCTCATATCTACAATGCTTCCAGAATCATCAGTATATTTACTTATAATTTTAGCTACATCACTTTGAGTGTCTATCATAGCGGATGGGTTATTTATTTTATACTTAAATCTTTTTTCACCAACTTCAAAATTGAAACCTTCAAAATCATTAGTAAAAAAACTCTTAGTACTGTTTAAAAACTCATTCCTAGCTTGGGATAATGTTTCTTGTTCTTTATTGTATCGTTGGAAAAAGTCCATAGCTTTTTTCTGCTCATTAGTAACAGATGGCCTCAACTTGATTTCATCATAATATTTACTTTTCATTTGCTCTAAAAAGTTCTTGGCTTTCGCAACTTCTTCTTTGTATGCAAGTTTTTGCTTACGTACAAATCTTTCTTCGTCCACTTCTTCATCATATAAGAAATTATCTTGCATAACAAAATTTATTTCTTCATCATTAAGATGTGGTCTAGTCTTTTTATAATATTCTCTTACAAGTAGATTATCATCATACTTGTTATAATCTTTATTTAACGTAACATAGTCTTCTACAGTTCCTCCTGTTTCAGACATAAAGTTTACTAATTTTTCTATGTTTTCTGGTAATTGTGTACCTGCTACCTTTTCGTCTCGTATAGCTTCTTGAGCTTCTTTTTGTAGTTCTTTAGCTTCTTCTTTTACAGTTTCTTCTATTACTACTTCTTCTTTACTCTCCGGCGTAGACTCTTCAAGTTTTGGTTCGGGTGTTCTCTCCTCCACTTTTTCCAAAGCTTTGGTTTGTTTATTCTCATCCACGACTCCTGTGCTTTGCTCTTGAACGGCATCTTCTTTTTTGTTTAGTTCAACTTTTGTTACCGCTGGCTTTTCTACCATTTTTCTAGGTCTACCAGGCTTTTTCTTTATTTTTAAACCTTCCTTTTCTTCGTTTACAGGCAGGTCTACTTTTTCTTTTATTGCCATAATATAATATAATATAAATAATTAAATATTCAAAGCAGTTGCTCCCTGCTCATCTTCAAAGTCTATAGGTGTTAGATCATTTTTCTTTTGATCTATCATAGCGCTTTGTTGTGTGCCAACTATTTTAGCACGTTTATCTTTTCTGTTTTCTATGTCTTGTTCTCTTTGTTTTTCTTTTATAATCTTTTGTTCACCAAGCTGCATGTTATAATTAAATTCTAAATCCATTAATTCTCGTTTAATTTGTGACTCAACTCGCATACGCTCTATTTCATAACCAGATTTACCTTTTTCAAACTTCAGTTTAGTATCTAGTATAGCTTGTTGCTTTTGAACTTCTGCTAATGCAGCAGCCTCACTTGCTTGTGCGTTAGCTTGGGCTTGCGCTTGTATATTAGCTTGTTGTGCGGCTTGCGCAGCTTCAGCAGCTTTCTTGCGTTTTAGCTTAATCATCTGATTAGCTAGCTTAAGATTATTTATAGATCTAATATCTATAGCATCTTCTAGATTTATACTACCGCTAGATAGTGCTGCTTGTATGTTAGCTTCTAATTGTTCTTTTTCTCTTTCATCTGGTATTAAGTCAAAGTATATACCAAAATCAGCCATGTGTATTTGAGAGGTATCTGCTAATTGACCAACGCTCCAAGTAGATATACTATTCTTTAAAGCTTCTTCAGTTAAAGCAAACTCTATACTGTCAGATGTTCTTAATACTACATTTTCACAGGTTTTAACTGTTAAGTATAAATAAGAATTTAATATATGTTTAGTTGCTGTATTAGAGTTAGCAGCAGCTAGTTTTTGTAATCCCACTAAAGAATCAGAGTTAGGAACACTACCATCTCTTGCTTCGTTTAATCCCGTTACATCTCTTATCATCTGTAAATAATACTGATAAGTTTGTATTAAAGAATTTACTTTGCCACCGCCGTCACTCTTTACTAATTCTTGTATTGGTATTCTACCAGGATTAGGATCACCTTCTGTTGTCATTGATCTACCTAATATACTACCAGTTTGGAAATACATATTTAAAGCTTCTTTAGCATTATAGCTAGTACCATTGCCAAGATCTACTTCTGCTAACCCATCTACATCTAAATAAACACCATCTGGTATTACTTTAGATATTACTTGTTGTATTTTTAAATGTGTCAGCTGTATCATATCAGCAAATCCCATCATACGACTTACTAAACTTTCAACTCTACCTTGGTAAAGTTTAGGTGCGCATATATTATAGTTCATGTTAACTTTAACTAAATTAGACTTTGGTCTAGTCATATTTTCAGCTAACTTCCACTCTAGCATCATATCATAACCTAAAACTTTAGCACCACTGTATAGTGTTTCTATTGATCTACTAACTTTGTCAAAGTTATCGTTAGACTCAGGATTAAAAGTATCTGGTTTTTCTAATGATTTTTCTAAACCTGTTGCAGTCTTTTTAATCTTAAATACTTGTTCACTGTATGTTTTATACTCAAAAAACAAAATATAAATAGCATTACCATCTCTTCTGCCGTTCCAGTTGTATAAAAAGCTACTATTACCTTGATACTGTTCTAGTCTTTCTAATTCTGAATCTGTTAAGTTGGGAAATTGTTTTTTACACTCAGCCAAAGATAAAGGCTTTACTTCACCTACATACCACAAGTCTTCAAAGTTAGGATCTTCACTATATGAATGCACCATACGCGACGGATCAACATATTCAACAGTAACACCTTCAGATTTATTCCAATTTGTTTTAACAGCTCCAATACCTAATACTACTAAATCTTCAATAACTCTTTTTTTAGTTAAATCATATTTATTGTAAGCTAGTGTATTATTGATAGCTTCTTCAGCAGCTATTTCACTAGCCTGTTTATAGCTCAACTGCATATGCAAGTCTAATTCTTCTTTATTTTCTGGTAACTCTTCAGGATCTTCAGAGTTAAACATATTTAAATTAAGAGTGTTTTGTATTTCTGTTAAAAAACTTTTAGCTTGCATATCTCTTAATATGTCTTTAGCATACTTAGATCTTGTTCGTCTTGATTCTGGGTCTTGCGCATAAGCTTTTATATCATATAGCTTATCGTCCATACCGTTAACAACTATATCTACAAACTTAGGTATTATAGGAACTGGTTTCCAGTCTAAATTTAAATAGCTTAAGTCACCATTTATAGCTAACTCGTCTTTATATTTTTGCACGGGTTGTTCTGCTCTAGCATACAACCTACGCATTCTAAAATTATTGTAATTAGTATTAAATCTGTTTTCAACTCCAGACCTAGTCCCGCTAAACCAATCGCCTTCTATAGCTTGAGCAACTTGCTTGCCGTAGTCCATGCTTGATTTAACCTCATCAGGTACTACCTGATCTGGGAAAGAGCTATAAGTATTCGTTATCTTCATGCATTATATTATTTGTGACATAGATCCGTCATTGTTGTATCTTCTTATTCCTAAGTTAATTTCTTTTCTAGTTCTTAGTGGTATAGGTCTATATTTATTTTTATTACAAGCCATAATAGCTAAACCAGAACTAATAGATGCATCATATTTTGTTCTAGCATTTATATTAAATCTAGACCAGTCGTCTAATGTTCTTTGAAAATACATATTTCCATAACCATTTTCAAGTGCACCTACATGGTTTTCTATATAAAATTCTATAGCAGCAGCGTGCGCTTGCTTAATATCTTCACTTGAGTTAGGTATACCACCTATTTCTCTTTCAGCTGGAGATAGCTTATTATATAGCTTGTCAGGTCTATTAATACTAAAACCTCTATAGCCTCTACGCTTTAAATAATATAATAATCTTGGTTTATTATTTTCAGCTAGTATTGGCATGCCATAAAAAACTAACGCCATTAAAACGTCTTCAAAGAATGTTTCAGCAGTATCAGGTCTTGCTATATATTCTAAGAAAAATTGATTTGGCGGAGCATCTTCCATACTAAATTTAGTTAATCCATGTAGTGCTCCTTTAGAACCTTTACCATCCACAGTACCGCTAATGTCGTAACTGTCACAGCCAAAAGCTCCAATGTGTTCGTTACCAGGATATTTTGTTCCATTTTTTAATAATACTTTATTTTGTAATTCAACTGGTGGCACCCAAGACACTTTAAATCTACCATTTTTATTTGGATAAAACATTACTTGAGTGTCTTTAATACCGTTAAGCCATTGAAAGCTACCTGTAGTTACAGAAACAATATGATTAGCTTCTTCGTTATAGTCTATTTGTTGATATATTCTAGTAAGATTAAATAAACTATCTTTTGTTTCGTCTCTAAAAGCATGTTTTTCAGTTCTTGGAAACTGTCTATAATATTCGTTTAATGCGTCTTGATCGTGTTTTAATCCTTCAACTTCATTTTCCCAGTGCTTGATAACTCCTGTCGTAATAGTTGAACCATCAATTGTTTTGATTGGATCTGCCGGAGATGTGAAGATAGGAAGTCCGTAAGTATCCATGAATCCTTCGTAGTTCCACTCCATAGGTATGAACAAGCTATAGAGTCCAGAAGTTGTTTGTCCGTTTTTATTTCTTTTAGTAGCGTCTGAATTGTAGTATAGTTTTTTGAAATTGTCTCCACCTTTATCTAAAGCATTTGAAGTTGAGCCCATCATACACTTACCTACAACTCTTGATCCTAGACGTAGTGTAGTTTTTGTAACTCTCCAGTTATTTAATATATTATCAGGTCTTTCCCATTTACCACTTTCATCGTGTGCTAATAGCTTTAGCTTTTCACCATCGTAAGAGTTATCACCTGTATTTTTCCAATCAATAGTTGTATCAAGCCCTTCTAGTTCTGCAAGCTGTTCATTCGTTTCCAACTTTCTTCTAGTAAGTTTGGATGCCGGAACCCTATATGCCAACTCAGTCTTCGGCCGATCCATACCGTCTTGAATTGGTTTGAAGAAAAACGGATAATTAACGGATATTGGGACAACTTTATCTGTAAACATTTTTTTGGCATCTGATCCAGACTTGGAAAGTATGCCGAATCTAGCATCAGAGGATATTGTAGCTTGATTGACAAGTTCTGCGCTTGCCATAAAAGAGAATCCAGATCGTCTGTTTTTAAGGTAGCACATGCCGTAACATCTTTTATCTGCTTTACAAGCTTCCCAGAATATAAAGAAGAGTCTGTTTGATTCTCTATATTCAGGAGCTCCAATGTCGATCTTTGACCATTGCAAGTACATATAATGAGTACCAGTAATGTAAGTATCAATACCGTTGTTACAAAACCAAAATCCATGTTCTCGTCTAGTAAATTCATTGTCAATATAATCGTACCATTTTTCTTTAAAATCTAATGGGTATTCTTCCCAATCAAATCTACTTTTTATTCTTTGAATTTCTTTTGGGTAGTCAAATCTTTCCCAATATTGTTCCTCTTGTTTTTTGCTTCGTTTATACGGTTCATCTGCTGTTGGTAAAGCAATGCGGAGACCTTGTATTTCGATAATTGATCCAATTTTACCTGTTTTACTTATTACTACAAAATCATACTCCACGTTATAACCATACTCCCACTTTTTATATCTGTTGTTTTTAGCTAATATTTTAGGATTTACAACGTCCTTAATTTCTTTCCAAAGTGTTTGCTCGTAACTCACTTACTTCTCCCTTCTGCGAAACCTCTAAAAGTTTTTTGTTCTTTAACTTCTTTTGTAGTTCCGTTTAATATATCCTCTTCTTCTTCTATTCTTTGTAATATTTCAAAAGCGTCCATAATACAAAGCTTTTTAGTTGCTGCAGCATTCTTTAGTCTATCAGCTGAAACATCTTCACCCGTATCTACTATAGGCTCTTTAGCAACTTTAACTAACTCATCAACTGCTTTTCGCCCAGCTTGGATTATATTCTTTCTTGTCTCCTTCGTTTTCATGAGTTATAGCTATATCATTTGATTTCATACAATACAAACGTTCATCACCTATTATAAACTCAAATTCAGAGCTTGGTGTAAACGTTACAAGTGTTCCAGGTGTTATTCCTACGGCTTCTAAGGAGCTATTAGTATATTTGACTATACCAACATTAGGCTCTTCTTTAATCACGTCTAGATTATTGTTATTTAAAACTGGTTTAACAAAACAATAATTTAAATGGCATGCGCCATTATACATGTATATTTGATCCATAGAGGCAAAATATAAATCATCTTTAAAATACGATGAGCTATTTCTTTCATTGCCTTTTTGATCATACCATCTTCTAAATAAATTATGATGTACATAAACTTTATCACCTGGTTTTATTTGTGAGTCGAAAGCAGCTGGCACCGAAACAACAACTGCTTCTTTACTCACGAATCGGTGGTTCTCTATGGTGGTATTAATGATAAGTGTTTTGTCACCTATCTTTCTTGTATTGTCATACCTTGATTTGTAAGGTTTAACAATAAAGTTGTATAAACTTTTCATTAATATTTTAAATCGTACTCTACAGATATTGCCATATTACTATTAAATTTCTTCCACGGTAATACTTCATTGTTTTTACTTATATAAATGTTATATGATTGATCTGTATCTTCAAATAAAATATCATTAATAGTATGGCCTCCATATACTTCTTGACCTATAGAATAATGCATAGCATCATTTTTGTAATCAGAACCTATACTAATCTTTCTTATTACTTTTGACATCGCTATGTTTTTTCCACTCTCCTGTAGTAAGATCAATATCTATGTGTCCATATTTATTCTCTAACTCTTTTTTAGTGCTATTTATAATTTCATTTGTTTCAGCTAAGTCGTGAAGCAACGCATGCTTTCTTGACTCTTGGTATCCTATTTCTACTAAGATGCTATTTACTTTATTTTGTTGATCTTGAATTATCTTTAATTCATCTGCAGTAATTTTACCAATTTGCCTGCCTTTTATATTACTCATTTTATTTAATTTAATTTTTAATATATGCCCATGAAGAATCTAAGAATACTATTACTTCTTCTGGGTTAAACTTTTCGTCAACTGCTTTTTGAACGTCTGACCAGCTGTAATCATGGCCAGCTATTATACCTTTATATTTTAATTTTGGTAGGCATAATTCAATATCTTTTTTTACATCTTCATACTTATGACTCGCGTCTATATATATAAATTCAAACTCACCTTGTGGAAACTTAGGTACTTCATCATAACTATAACCTTGATGATGGTATATATTGTTAAAGTATCTTGTATTTTTATTATACTCTGATTTAACTTTTGACCACGTATAACCAAACTCTTTATTAAATTCTTCAGTACCTTTAAATGGATCAACACTGTGTATCTCACTAAATATACCACTAGCAGCTATCATTTGAGTCGACTCACCCATGTAGCTACCTACTTCTAAAGCTTTACCGTGATCAGGTAAGTTATCGCAAACATAATTTAATAAAAATGCAAAGCCAAAAAAATGATTATTTTTAGCTCTCCCACTCATTCTCCAAGGAAGATGAGTGTTAAATCTTTGAGTTATCATTTTAATATACAGCTACTAAATCACTTCCTGAAGTTACTCTTTTGACTAGCAACGGGCACTGATGACCTACTACGTCTTCAGCTTTAACTCTTACAGTTATAGGATTACCTGACTCCATTATTAAGCCTACATTTGCAGAAGAATTTGCAATATGTAAAAGTACGCAACCTCTTTCATGAGTGTGTGGTATATCTATATTTGTTATTGTAAATGTAGCGGCTGTTGTACCACCAGATATTGTTATTGTTTCTCCAACAACATATCCTGACCCTACGGCGTTTACTGTAAATGAAGTAACAACACCACCGTCAACAACAGTATCAACTGTTAATCCAGTACCAGAAGCACTTGATGTTGTAGCAACTCCAGTTCCAGCTGTATAGACTGTTCCTCCGCTTATTAAAGCAGATACTCCACCTTTACCATCTCCACTTATATCGCCGGGCCAACTAGTATTAACAGCACCTATAACTACGGGAACAGCATCGTGTCCAAATACCCTAGGTTGTGAAGCCATGTTTCCTATTAATCCTCTCATTTTTATTTATTTATTTTTGTTATTTTTTCAGCACCACGACTTCCGAAGTATGCTACATAAACTGTTACCAGTAATGTTTTTAATAAGTTTATCCAAGCGTCATCTACATCAAATTGCAAATGAAATGAATCTACAGCCATCATAAATACTGATGATGCAGTTAAAAATACAAGAGCTAAAGGCCTAGTGTTTTTACTAAGCCAAGAGTCAGACTTCATGTCTGATCTCCATCTACTAGACACTTCTTTCATTTCAGCTATGTCTTGCTCTATAAGCTTCATAGCTTGTTCTTTATCAACAGCCTTAATCTTATTATCACTTGTTATAAGATTTTTTACCACACCAAGTGTTCCTTGATTAGGTAATATATCGCCTATAGCATCTAATACTTTAGGCGCCTTGCTAGCTAAAAACGCTCCTACTTTAGTTTCTTTAAATGTTTTTTTATTTTCCATTAGTTTTTAAAAAGTTGGACAAGAATTTGCAGTACAAACACTAAACATTTTCTTTGCTTTATTTGTTTTTGTTTTTTTGACTTTTGGTTTCCCTGTTTCTTCAACACACTTTTGATAATGGTTAGACCATCTCATGCCTTCTCCACAATCTTCATTTAATCTTTTACGTTTTTCTTGAGTTGTTTCAGTTTCTTCTTTTTCTTTTTCTTCTTCTGTAGTTTCTTCTTCTTTTTCTTTTTCTTTAAAATACTCATCACTAGCAGTTGCTGTCTCTGTTATTTTAGTAGGTTTTGGTTCTGTCTTTTTTTCATTAAACGCACGAGCAGCTATTTCAAACTCTTCAAAAGTTGGATACTTTTCTTTATTAGCATTTTTGTAAGCTTCTCTATATCCAACAGTCCCACTACTTGGTTTAGAATCATCGTCATCGCTTCCAGGAGTATTTGCTGTTCCAGTGGCATCAGCTGAAGTTGATTTAAAATATCTAGTTCTACCATCCGCTAAAACTTCTGACTGATATTCCAAGCTTTTTAATTTTTCTTCAGCTAGCTTTTGAGCTTTCTCTTTTAAAACATTAGAAGTTTTATTACCACTTGGATCTGTGTCTTCTTTAGATTCAGGTGGATCACCAGGACCAGTTGTTAATTTAGGTCCTTTACCAAACATATTAATCATAGCTGAACCAAATCTTTCATTCATAGAAACTTTTTCTGTATCTGCACTTCTCATTGGCTTACCTATTTCTCTAAATGCAAAAGCAAAATTACCAGACTCAACTTTACCAGCTCTGTTTAATTTATTTTTCTTTGGCTTCATATCTACTTTAGCCATTTTTTCACCTGCTTCATAAGCTGGTTTTTCCCAAGCTAAATTTCTATCACTTTCATCAAATTGAGATCTAGGAGTTCTTTTCATACCCTTACCATCCATGTTGTGATATACAGCTTTATTATCATAAGCTAGCTTACCATCCATCATGGCTCTTAAATGATTGTCTTCATGAGACTCAGCTACTTTTCTAAGCTTAGAGTTTCTAGGTATGTTTTTATTAACGATCATGTTACCATTGTCGTTAGCTCGAGCTACTAATCCACTACCATCTGGAATATTATCAGGTGTAAATGGAACTTCATATCTCGATACAGGATCTATCTTTATTGGTTGTCTTAATTTAAAAGCCATATCTTATATTATTTTAGGAACTTTAATTCCGTTAAGTAATTCTTTACGGCCTTTACAACCGCAACCTCCTGGTATTTTATCCGCTAATTTTTTAATGCCTGTAGCTTTAGTAAACTTTTCTACTACATCTCCTAGTCCAACTGTTTGCATAATTACCATTTTACTTTGTCAGCCCAATAGGCAGCTGACATTTTACCTTTAGCTATATTTTTAGCATGTCTTGCTTTAAAGCTTTTTCTTTTTGATTTCATTTTAGCTGACTCACCTTTTTTGGGTTTACCAGCAGTGCCAGATACAGAGTTAACTTTTTTACCCTGTTGGCCAAATCTAATAATTTTTTCTTTACCACCCTCACAAGCTTTTACTATATGAGACTTAGTTCTATGGGTAGGCGTTTTACGCGGCTTATTGCAGGCTAAAGTTTTTTTATCAACCTTGTCTGACATAGCTGGTGCTTTTTCACTTTTTTCATTTCTACTAGCCCATACTGCTTTTCTTTGCGCTGCGCTTTTAAAACCCATAATCTATAATTTTCTACCTTTTTTATCTACCTTCACTTCTTTAACTATTACTCTAGTGCTGGGCTTTTTATTTTGTAATTCTTCTAACTGTCTATTAAGCTCTTCTAATTTACCGTCTGCTTCTGTTCCATCTTTAATCATGCTAGCAGTTATACTAATTTCTTCTTTTAGTATATCCTGCGTTTGCTCAAGCATTTCTACTTGATCTATTAGTTGATTAATCATTTTTTCGTTCCACTCTTCTTTTAGTTGATACTCTAGACGAGACACTTCAACTGGTGGTAATGTTTTAGCTTCAGCTATGTCTTCTTGTAAAGTATAATACATTCCTACGAAAGAGGATGTAACCATTATTATTGCTACTACAGTTTTTAAGTCAAGTTGTATGTTTGTATTCTCAGAGATCTTTGTACTCATTAGTTGCGTCAAATGATGGGCATGCTTTATTAGCAAACTCATTGTGTGAATAAATAATAGCATCTGGATACATTGCCTTTAATGTTTTAAGGACATGTAAAAGACTTTCTTTTTGGTCTGGTGTTCTAGTATCCTTCGGAGTCTTACCATCTGCCTCAACGCCTCCGCAATAGCATAATCCTATGCTATTTCTATTATGAGATTTGCAATGAGCTCCGACACGATCTATATCTCTACCTTTTTTAATAGTTCCGTCTAGTTCAACGTAGAAATGATAGCCAATGTCGCTCCAACCTCTAGAGTTAACATGCCAGTCTCTTATAGTTTCGACTGGTACATCTTGACCTTCTCTAGTAGCAGAGCAATGTATTATAATTTCTTTAATATTTCTCATACTTGATACTTATAATCTTTTTTACGATTTTTAAATTTCTTTTCTTTAAAAAAACCCATATTTTCTATCTCATCACCTTTAGCTCTTTTCTTTCTTAATTTTTCAGCTTTTCTTTGAGCTTTTTCCTCTGGTGATTTTCCAAAAAACGCAGGAGCATTATGCATATGTTTACCTAGTACGCTCATTTTTTATTTTTTTAAAAGATACCACTTGTGAGCAGTATAACCTAATGTCGTTAACAACAATAGTATAGACAATAAAGGCTCTAGCCATCCTAGACTAACAACCGTAGCTGATGTTATGTTTAAACAATACAGCTTTAGATCATCTAATGTATTCATCTTTGCGCTAATAATGCAGGATTACCTTTATAAGGAATATTATCTATTTGCTTTAATGTAGGTGTAATTGTAGAATTATTTGATTTCATAACTCTAGTTCCTACAATTGGCTTTCCGCATTTTATTTTTTTACCTGCTGGTTTTTGTTTTTGTCCGTAACTTGGCATAGCTTTATTTTTAATTATTGATAATGTTGTATTATTATAATCACGTAAAATTATAAAAGATTTACACGTTATCGTATTTTCTCTTTTTCTTTACGTCATATTTAATATCACCAGCTAACTTAGAAATATGTTTTTCATCAGCTGTCATTTGCTTTTTACTACCACCGTGTCTATTGTCGTAGTTAATATCTCTTTTTAAATAACTAGCGTGAGCCGCGTCATCTCTCATAGCTGAATTAACATTTGCTTTGCTTATTTGAGTGTGTTTCTCATGCATTCCAGGTGCTTTCTTAAATGAACTATAATCTGGAACTTTTGGTTCTGGACCTTTACCCCCTATCCATGAGGCAGTAGAATCTTTATAATCCTCAACAGCTAAATCATATTTCTTTTTCTGCGCAGGCGTCATAGGAATCGTTCTTTTGTCTTCTGGCTCCTTTTTCTTAGGTGGATCAGTTTTACTTAATCCATCATACATTGCTGGCTCGCTTGGCGATACAGGTTTACCTACCTTAGTATTTTTCTTTTCTCTTCTATTGCTTTTTACTTTTTCGAGCATATCTTTTAAACCACCTTCTTCATTAGCGCTTTCCATAGGATTGTCTATTTCAAGATTTTCTGAAGCTCTTTTTGGATTAGCATAAGAAGCAAAACTTCCTTGCTGGTTAGGAAACATAGGCGCCGGTGGTGTAGTAGTGGCACCTGGCTGTTGAAATCGCTCTCCATTATTCATAGCCATTTCATTAAACATTTGCTCTCTACCTACAGTTGACGCTGCTACTTTATTCATAGGTTGAGTATTGTTAGGATTATTAACAAGCATATTTCTACCTTGTGCAGTACCTGCTCTGTTAGGTTGAGGTTTTGTTAATCCTTGCTCTTGCATTATTTTTTCTTTTTGAATCTCTACAGGATCTTTTTCTATCATTGGGAAAGAGTGTCCTTTCTTACCGACCATTGCAAATCCTTCGTTATTGTTTTCTACTTTATTCATGAGTTCTTCTTGTGATTTCGCTATTGAGTTTTCATTTGGGTCATTACTTTTAGTAAGATAACTTACTTGTTTTTCACCATCAGCTGTTTTTAGTTTTAAATTATTTGGAACAGGTATTTGTGGTGGCCTGCTTGCCATATATTCTCTTTCTGCCATAACTATCTTGTTTTGTCTTTATTTACGAAAGCTATAGCTTTAGCTGTAACCTTCCATGAGTATTTATTATTACTTTCTAATAATTTAGTGGGCATATTTTCTTCACCAAGTATGATTCGGTACATACGACTGATCAGCTGTTTGCACTTGTACGAAACTTTATATATATGATATTTTTGGGTAGTGCGATTTCTCTCTCTCCACACAACTATCCACCCTTGTTTCAATAGTCTGTTCCAGCGCCTGTTGTCCCAGCTATATGAGTACGTACCTTTTTTAAAATCATCTTTAGTGAAATGTTCTATGGCATCTAAGTATATTAACAGTTCTAGATCTGCATCGTTCAAACCACTTGTCTTACACGCCCACTTTCTAATAATTCTATAATGTTTAAGTAAATTTAATTCTTTTAAATCTTTAGAAGTTAACCTTCTCATTTATTTTTTCTTCTTGTTTTTTCTTTTAGTTTTTTTAGCTGCTCTTTTAGATTGTTTAGCTGCTTTCTTAGTTGCTTTAGAAGCTTGCTTATTTGTTTTCTTAGTAGCTTTTGCTGTTTGCTTATTTGTTTTTTTAGTATTTTTAGCTGCAGCTTTGTCTAATTTTTTCTGAGCTTTATCTGTCTTACCTTTAGCAGCTAACTTATCAGCTCTTTTGCTTGCCTTTACAGTCCTCTTAGTAGCTTTGGCTTGCTGCCTGTTATCTTTTTTATTTGCTCGAGCTGTTGTTCTTGCATCTTTTTTAGCCGCGCCTTTATCTTTTCTAGCATCTTTTTTAGCATCTCTTTTATCTTTGCCTTTTAACCCAGCATCTTTTATAGCTTGTTTAGCATCTTTAAATGCGTCTTTAGCATCTTTCTTTGCATCTTTCTTAGCGTCTCTTATTTCTTTCTTGTTCTCTCTTTTCTCTTTTCTAACATCTTTTTTAGTTCCTTCAGAATCAAAGTCATCGGTGTAAGTTTGGTCAGCTCCTCCTTTTGTTTTATCAGGATCTAAATCTCCACCTGTTGTAGCAGCAGCTTCTGCTTTCTCTTCTTCAGTTGGCTCTTCGTCTCCTTCAGCTGCAGCTTCAGCAGCTTTCTTAGCCGCTTCTTGTTCTTCCGCCAGTTTTTTCCTTTGGAAGAACGCTCCAACTTCCTCTCTTGAGTAATCAGTATCCGTAGGTATTTCGTCTTTAGGTGATTGCGACTGGCTGTCTATTTCAGCCTTAGCTTTAGCAGCATCACTCAATGCTTCTGCAGCTTGTCCAGCCACAACTACGTTAAATGGTGATTTCATTGCTATTCCGGTTTTAAACCTTTCAGCAAATGAACCACCTGTATATTTACCTTTACGTCCTGTTTTTATACTCATATCTATAGTATTACTACAACATCAAACTCTTTTATAACTTTGTATTGTTTTTCTCTAATTTGTATTCCAAAACCAGCATTACGATCATAACATACATTATCATCTTTTTTAATAAACTTAACATCTGTTCCTGGATTTATTACTTTTGCTTTCCTATATCGTATATCTTCTCTTTGTTTGTCAGACAATATTAAACCGCCTTCAGTCTTGATATTACTTTCTTCTATAGGTTCTATTATAATATACTTACCTATCGCTTTCATGTCTAATATTATTAATTACACAATCAGTTGATAATATAGTGGTTGCTACCGAAGCCGCATTTATTAATGCACTCTTAGTAACTAATAAAGGATCTATAATTCCGGCTTTTACCATATCTACCGTATTTCCTGTAACCACGTCTAGTCCTCTACCGTCTTCGTCTGGATCAACATACTCTGTTATACCAGCGTTACGCAATATTGTTTCATAAGGTTTGCGTATAGCACAATATAATACTTCTTCACCAATACATGTTGGTTCTAAATTTTGCGAAGCATTTAATAAAGCAATACCTCCACCTGGGACGATACCATCTTTTATTGCGGCTTTAGTGGCACAGATAGCATCTTCTACTCTATCTTTTGTTTCCTTTAGTTCTATGTCTGAACTAGCGCCAACTTTTACTGTAGCAACCTTAGCTTTTAATCTAGCTAATCTTTTTTCTAACTGTATTATCTTGCCAGGTTTTTTTGTTTCCCTTAGTTCTTTTTCTAGCAACTTAACAATCTCATCTACACTATCATTAGTGTTAACTTTAATTATAGTTTCATGTTGACTAGTTATAGAGCTATTACACCTACCTAAATGTTCAGGTTGTATAATATCCATATCATCACCAAGATCTTCGTTAATAAGTGTAGCGCCAGTTAATAAGCATAAATCATTTAATGTTTCTTGCTTACTAACACCATATGTTGGCGCGTTTATTATATTAACTTTTATATTACCTTTAACTTTGTTCATTGCTAAAGCATTCATTACCTGCTTATCTACATCTGCTATAACCAATAAACTTTCGTTGTTTTTAATAATATGCTCTAACACGGGTTGTATTTTCCTTATGTTTTCTATGTGAGACTCAACGACTAATACTAATGGGTTGTTTAACTCAGCAACGTTTCTACTTTTATCAGTTACGAAGTTATTGCTTAATAAACCTTTATCATATTGAACACCATCTATAAGAGCTACCGACGTTTCGTTTTGATCGTTTATTTCCATTATCACAACGCCTGTTTCATCTACCATTTTAAAAGCTTCACCTATAACAGCCCCAAGCTTTTTGTCGTTGTTAGAAGATATTGTAGCTACTTGATTTATCTTTGTGCCGCTAATCTTCTTAGACTTTTTGTTTAAATATTTTATTACTTTTTCTACTCCAGAATTTATACCTTCTTTCATAGCTCTTACATCATCTAACAGACTATGGTCATTAGCTTCTTTTAATATAGCTTGAGCTAATATAGTAGCTGTAGTAGTGCCATCTCCTGCTTCTTTAACAGTTCGCTGCGCAGCTTGCTTTATTAGTGTTGCGCCTATGTTTTCTAGTGGATCTCTAAGTGTTATACTATTTGCAACGCTTACACCATCTTTAGTTATTTGTGGTTGACCGTTACTGTCTTCTATAATAACACATTTACCACTTGCTCCTAGCGTAGAACCTACAGCATTAGTAAGTTTTTCAACGCCAGTTAAGATTTGGCTTCTAGCTGTCTCGCCAAAAGCCAAATCTTTTACTAACTTTATTTCTTCCATTATATTTTATTAAATTATATTTATACGAATACTACTTAAAGGTTTTAACTACTTTCGGTCCTTTGGTAAACTCTAATTTTCTTAGATAATGTTCTATTGAAGCATCTATGGCTTTTTCAGCTCCATCTATTGTTTCTCTTCTAGTTACATCGATCCAATCATCAGAGTTTATTGATTTGTATTCGGTTTGTAAAAATCCATTAGGTAGTTGAACTATTCTCCAGTTTGACTTTTGAGTAATATGTTCCCATAACTTAATGGTTTCTTCATTTGGTTGTGGTGCACTAGACCACGTATTAGTGCGGGTATATAAAAACGTCATGGTTTTTTATTTTTAGTTATTATTGGTTATTGTATATGTATTTATGTATTAATAAAATAAACAAGGCTCCTAAAGTAAATCCAAGTATATATGGATCTAGTGAGGTTCCGTGTTCAAGTATTAATGGGTTTGTATCATCGTAATAGTTCATATATATACTATCACTTGATAGTTCGTTTATTACCACGATTCCTATGCTCAGGTGGTAATTTATCTTCAGGTACCCAGCTAAATAATCTAGTATCAGCTATATCATGTAATAAAACTGTTTTATCTGTTATTTCCCAGTTATAAAAATATTCATAGCCAAATAGTGCTATGTCTGGTTCCATGGTTTCTATTATCTTATTATTAAACAAATGTCCTCCATTTGCAAAGTTTAAATCCTCGTATGTGCTTAAACAATCATCTATAACTCTACTATTTACTGTTGATCCATATATAGCACAGTCTATTAATGTATGATGATTTTGAGTTCTTTTCATGCCAGCAAAGAAACAATGTTGATCAGTTAACTTATCAAATATAAAACTAAAAGGTTTTATAGGTTTACAATCAACATCTAAGTATACACCTCCGTATTTTTTTAAAAGCAATAGTCTTATTCTATCGCAAATAAAAGCTATAGGTATACCTGAGTTTAATTCTAAATAAGAATATAAATATTTATCTTCTTTAAACTCTTTTAATACTTCATTACCCCAAAGTTTATGTTCAAACTCTGGGTTCATGTCTTTCATTTCTTTACAGAACTCTACACAATGCTTAGGCATAGGATCTGGACCTATCCAAAGCTGGTGAATTATTTTAGGTATCATCCTCCCCAGTTAGTTCCTTCACCTGATCCACTACCAGATCCACTACCAGATCCTGAGTCTAATACTTTACTTGGATCATGAGCATCTATTTCTGGATGATTATGTGCGTTGTTTGCTTTAATAGATCCGTCACTAACGTCTATGCTAACATCGCCATACTTTTTCTCAAGAAACTTTTTTAAGTTAGCTTCTTCATCAAACATTTTCAATAGCGCTTTCTTTTGTCTTTCATAAGCTACAGTTACAGCAGCCGTTGTTTGAGTAACTTCTCTTAGTCTAGTTTGAAGTACTTTTACTTTTTCTAAATCTTCTTTTTCTAAAAATCTTTGTTTATCTCTATATTTCATATTATTAAATTTAATTGTTAAGTGGCCCAGCTAGTAACTATGCCATTACTTAAGGTCACATATTTTTTTGTAAAACTTCCAGAACTTGATCCTGGTGCATAATACCATCTAGTTCCGGATATACCACCGCTGAGGCCAACATCACCAGCACTTAAACCTTCAACACTTGCTTCGCTAAAATCTACATCACCTTCAAACGAAGCTGAATCTGAAATAGTAGATTGTTGAGCATTGACTATCCCAGCAGTCAACGTATTGGAAACAGTTACACTCGAGTTGAATGAACTGTTTCCTGTTACGTTTATAGCATCTTTAAATATTATTGCCATTTAATTTGATTATCCTATTTTTGTTATTAAAGCTCTTATAGCTCCTGCACTAATACTACTTGCTGTTGTAACTGTTACTGCACTTGTGCTAGTTCTATC
>Ga0255047_10000804_pt1 | contig 25280 bp, 28 predicted proteins | sample JV7_2_1_MG_FD_183640 | JGI IMG/M metagenome (GOLD analysis project Ga0255047, IMG submission 183640) | Seawater microbial communities from Jervis Inlet, British Columbia, Canada - JV7_2_1 | ecosystem: Environmental > Aquatic > Marine > Inlet | place: Canada: British Columbia | collected 2016-10-06 | reverse complement strand
GAGAACAGATTTTACAAACTATTAGGTGAGTACGAAGACCTAAAGGATTCATTGATGGAATACACAAACCTACACGATGGAATGTATTATGACATACAAGGATACTATAGTGAGGGCTATGAGGATAGCTTACTCGAAGACCTAAACAATCAAGTGAAGGCGTGTCGCAAACTCCTCAAGGGATACAAGGAATTAAATTATATATTTTGTTAAACAATTAAAACAACAGAGATGAAAGTAAAAATATTACAACGTAGTGTATACTACAAGACAGCAGAGTTAGAGATAGATGTACCAAATGACATAGATGAATTTGATGTTCAGGATTATATAAATGACAATGAACATTTGTGGGTTGACAAGATTGACAAACAAATGTCAGAGGCAGAGTATGAATATGGATTCGGTATGGATTCAGATGATGGTTGGACAGACCAAGACCAACCTTGTGAATGGAGATACGAATGTAAAGATTTTAAATTTGGAGGTCACTTATGAAACCACACACGAACATAGCAGATTGGATTCAGTATTGGGATTCATTCGACATAGGTCTATACATACGACTGCTTGAACTCAAGAAAGAGTTTGGCACGGATATTGCAGATGACATAATCAAACAATAATTAAATCATAATCAAATGGAGAGAGATAACTTCGTAAGGATAGCAATGGCTATCATCAAGAGAGACTATCCGTTCAGACCACAGAGGTTGGCGGTAGCAAGTAAGATGTACTCACGTTGGGTTGAGCGTAACAAGATGCAGATAGACATCCGTTCAAACAAGTCATTGTATGTGACGATAGGAAACTACACCTACTACATTGATGACTCAACGAACGAGCAGATAATTGACAAGTGGAATAATAAATCAGAGGTTCACTAGGGTGAACCTCACAAATCAAATCAAATGAAGACAGAAACAATTAAAGTAGAATGGGGAATGAGGCAAGAGATGGCATCACTTGTTTTATTATTACGAGATGGTGACTATGAAGGTCAGAACTATGCATCAGAAAGACTGATGGACTTAGCAGACCAAATAGATGAAATCAATAATCAAAACCAAGACGATGAGAGAGTTTAGAAGTAGCGGACACCTATGGGATGATGGTGAGATTCCCGAGTGTAATTTTTGTGGTAAGGACTTTGATAATGTCCGCACCCTATATGAGACACCATACAATGAGTTGTGTTGTGACAACACAGAATGCACAGATGAACTGATGACTTGGGTACTACAAGAACCCGTACAAGTTCACATTAAAATAGAAGACGATGGAGAATAATTTAATCAGAGACAAGTGGGTAAAGGAGTACGGAAAGACAAGGTCAGAGGGTATCAAGATGTGCCTCGATGATATGTTCCCCGAGTGGAAGGATAGGGGTGTAGGTAAGCACCTCAACGATGGCAACTCTTGGATTGATTCACTACATCTAGCAATGGATGACCTAATAAAAAAGCTATGAGTAAGATAAGATTGAGATACCACCTAGGACGTGGCGAGAACTATAAGAAGTGGCAGATACGAAACCGAGATGGTAGCGTAGAGTACATACACCCCGATGATATGGTGGTAGCACTCAGCAACGCACGACTACACAACAGACGCAAGGTAGCAGACAAGATATACCAAGGCGAGAACAAGACCGTGTGTGCGTGGATTGATTGTGAGATACTATCAAAGGGAACAGAGTTGTGGATACACGATGAATGGAAAAAGATATACTACAACCCAAGGGAGACACCGTATTGGACACTGTTCACAGAGCAAGGGAAGATAGGTGCAACGAACCTTGACAACAAGATGCTTGACTACGTATTCATAAAAGGCACAGAGATATATTACAAATAAAAACAAATCAAATGACAGAGAAAGAGAAGGCGTGTGACCTATACGCAAAGAGGGTAGCGAAGCTGTTCAGTGTCGATGAGGCTGACATCTTCAAGAAGAAGAAGACTCAAGACATAACTGATGCAAGGCAACTGCTATACTACCTATGCTCGAAGAGACCTATGAGAACCGTAGCAATCCAAAGGTATATGAAGTCTAGGGGTTATGACATCGGTCACTCATCAATCAGATGGGGACTAGCGTCAGTAAAGAATAAGATTGAGTACGACAGAGACTATCAGTCGGTGATTGAAAGACTATCGTGATGATAGAGATATTCAGTCAAGCAGAAAGAGACCACTCCGCTGTCCGTATGGATGGTGCAGGGTACGAAGGCTTCATCTCATATGGAATAAAGATTATCAAGGAGCATCACAACAACAAGGTCACCATCTTGAACACAAACAAGGGTGAGTATTACGAAGAGATAAGTGATGACGAGTATAACATTTTCAAGGAGGGGGGTTGGCTTTGTGGAATATATACACTATCTTTGTCGGGCTACAAAAGAAAGCTTGACGAGATAGCAGACCGAATTACTGAGGAGGTAAATGGACGTAGACGAAAGAAGTTCCTTATGTCTCTAAGGGAGGAGAGAGATATCTTCACAAGCAAATATTTTAAGGTGAATCAATTATTAATTAAATCAAATCAAGATGGCAAACGCTAAAAAGAAATCAGTGTTCGAGACACTGAACGCAATCAACGTCAATGGACGTACAGAAACTAAGAACGGACTCACATATCTATCGTGGGCTTGGGCTTGGGCAACCGCAAAGGAGAACTATCCCGAGGCAACATATACAATCTATGAGGATGCAGATGGTGTCTTCTACCACAGAGACCACAACTCTGCGTGGGTGAAGACCGGTGTTACAATCGAGGGCATCGAGCATATCGAGTACCTACCTGTAATGGACTTCCGTAACAACTCAATCGACTTGGTAAAGATTAAGTCTACTGACGTGAACAAGGCGATACAACGTAGCCTAACGAAGGCTCTTGCTCGTCACGGTCTAGGTCTGTATGTATATGCAGGTGAAGACCTTCCATCATCAGAGAAGGAGCAACCAAAGGTTGAGAGTAAGAAGACCACAACGGTTGAGGTCAAGGGTATACCCGATGACAAGATGATGGATATGCTTAAGTATGTAGCAGAGAACAAGGAGCTTGGACTCAAGCAGTTGGTTGCTAACATCGAGCAGAAGTACCACGTCACCAAGACACAAGAGAAGGAGATTGCTAAGGTATTAAAGTCCAAGTAATGAGTAACGTTATAGAACTACTCCGTGATGACCAAGAGTATTACGGAGGGGTAGGTAAGCAGTACCTATCCAACTCAGACATTGGAACACTGCTAAAGACTCCCGAACAATTCGGTGTCTCACGTCCCGACAACAAGAACTTTGCAGAGGGTAGATACTTCCACCAACTAATCCTTGAACCCGAGAAGGCAGAGAACGTGGTGTGGGTAGACTATGCCTCACGAAACACCAAGGGATACAAGGAGTTCATTGCCGATAGTGACATTGAGGTAGCACTACTACGCACAGAGAAGGAGACCATTGACGCATTGGTTAAGAAGATGCTAGGCAACATTGACTTCTTTGAGTTGATACGTGCAGAGGGTAACCTCTATGAAGTACCTAATATTATGACATATTCCTCGGTGATTGATGACAATCATTCAGTTACTCAGTGGAAGGGTAAGGCAGACATCGTTGGAAAAGATTATGTCATAGACCTAAAGACCACATCAAACATTGATGACTTCAAGTGGAACGCAAGGAAGTACAACTACGATAGCCAAGCATACATATACCAAAGACTATTCGGGAAGCCGATGATGTTCTTGGTTATTGAGAAGCAGTCGGGTAGGATGGGAATGTTCACCGGGAATCAAGACTTCTACGACAGAGGACAAGACAAGATGCACAAGGCAATAGAGGTATACCATAAGTTCTTTGGTGACAACCCCGAGCTAGACATTAAGAACTACTACGTAGAGCAAGAGATATAACACAGATACCTAGCACACGATGTCTCCAATGTGTTGTGTGTTGGGTTTTAATTTAATCATTGGAACAAAACAATTTATATTATGTCACAAGACGAAAAAGTTTTTGCAAATGGATTCTCTTTTAAGAGAAGAGAGAACGCCCCTGAATTTGTAGTGGGTAGATTATCACTGAAGGTTGACGATGCTATGGCATTTGTCAAGGAACATATGAGTGATGGTTGGATTAACCTAAATGTAAACCAAGCACGTAGCGGTAACTACTACGTTGAGTTGGATACATACAAGCCTAAGGATGAGGTTACTGCACCTAAGAAGGCAGAGTCCGATGGCCTACCGTTCTAAACTATTTTGATTGGTTCAGATTAGGGGAGGAGACTCCCCTTTTTTATCCAACCTAGTGTGTCGAATGTCAAGAATTGTATCTCCTATATAGACTATATATATTTTACTACTCTTTTATTTTTATTGTACCTAGATTAGGAAATAAAATCGACATTATCGACACTACCTCTGATACTCAGAGAGTTAACATTTAATTATCGACATCAAAACGACACTAAGATGACATCAAACATCACAATATTTAAAAACATAAAGGATACAGACACCCCTTTCTACAGACCGATAGATAAAATCCTAGAGAGAATCAAGGATGGCTCATCGAAAGACCTAGTAAAGAGTATCCGTTCAGAGAAGAGCAAGGGTGAGCGTAACGAACTAAAGAAGATGCTACCTGCAGTATGCTTCAGTGGTACATTCAACAAGAGGAACGACTCCTCTATCATTGAGCACAGTGGATTCATATGCCTAGACTTCGATGGCTACGAGAAGCAGAAGCAACTACTACAAGACAAGGAGGCAATCAGTAAGGACAAGCACGTATACTCTGTGTTCATATCCCCATCAGGGAATGGACTCAAGGTATTGGTAAAGATACCTCAAGAGATTGACAACCACGTCAGCTACTTCAACTCATTGGAGAATCACTTTGGCTCTGAGTATTTTGACAAGACCTGTAAGAACCTCTCTCGTGTATGCTACGAGTCATATGACCCGCTGATATACATCAACGAGAACTCAAGCATATGGGACAAGCTTGAGGAGGTGGAGTACAGAGAGGTTATCCAACACCAAGATGCACCAACGATACCAATCACTGACGAGAACAAGGTGGTAGACATCCTCGTCAAGTGGTGGACAAAGAAGTATCCAATGGTAGAGGGTCAACGTAATCAGAACGTGTTCATCCTAGCGATGGCATTCAACGACTACGGAATCAACAAGAGCCTAGCGGGGTATGTACTCAATCAGTTTGAGACAGATGACTTCTCTCTATCAGAGATATCAAGAACGATTGACTCAGCATACAGCAACACACACAACTTTGGCACCAAGTATTACGAGGATGAGGAGGCCATCAATAACATCAAGCAGAGTTTGAGGAGGGGTGTGTCAAAAAAGGAGGTACGCCATCAGTTAGAGGAGTCAGACTTGGATGGTGCAACAATAGACTCCGTACTCAATAGGGTAGAGGAAGACAATACCAAGCAGGTCTTTTGGTCCAAGAACGACAAGGGTACAATAAAGATTGTACACATACTGTTCAAGGATTTCTTGGAGGACAATGGCTTCTACAAGTATTGTCCCGAGGGAAGTAAGAACTATGTGTTCGTGAAGGTTACCAACAACCTCATCGACCACACATCAGAGAAGGAGATAAAGGACTTTGTTCTGCAGCACGTTATAGACCTAGACGATATGTCTATCTACAACTACTTCGCAGACCAAACAAGACTGTTTCGTGAGGAGTTCTTGACACTGCTATCTACCATTGACATCTACTTCATTGAGGATACCAAAGACACAGCCTACCTATACTACAAGAACTGTGCAGTGAGTATCACCAAGGGAGAGGTGACACCTATAGACTACTTGGACTTGGGTGGATACGTTTGGAAGGACCACGTCATAGATAGGAACTTCAAGATATGCGATGGTAGTGACAGTGTGTATCGCAAGTTCATCTCAAACATCTGTAGTGGAAACGCTAAGCGTGTGCTATCTATGGAGTCAACTATAGGATTCCTACTACACGGACACAAGAACCTATCGTACTGCCCCGCAGTGATACTCAATGACGAGGTGATAAGTGACAACCCCGAGGGTGGCACCGGCAAGGGAATCTTTATGAATGCCTTGGCTCAGATGAAGAAGGTTGTTACCATTGATGGTAAGTCATTCACATTCGAGCGGTCATTTGCATACCAACTTGTGAGTGCAGACACGCAGATACTTGTCTTCGATGATGTCAAGAAACACTTTGACTTCGAGAGATTGTTTAGTGTGGTGACAGAGGGTATGACACTAGAGAAGAAGAACAAGGACGCTATCAAGATACCATTCAGTAAGTCACCTAAGATTGCTATCACTACCAACTATGCCATCAAGGGTGCGGGTAACAGCTTTGCGAGACGTAAGTGGGAGCTTGAGCTACACCAACATTACAGCAAGAACTTCACCCCATTGGATGAGTTTGGTAAGCTGATGTTCGGAGATTGGAACGATGAGGAGTGGTGCTTCTTTGACAACTATATGATAGGTTGCCTACAGATGTATCTAAAGAAGGGGCTACAGAAGAGTGTGTTCGTGAACCTAAAGATTCGTCAGCTATCTGCTGAGACAACACACGACTTCATTGAGTGGTGTGGATTGATAGAGGGACAGGAGTCAAATAGAAATCTTCAGGCGGGTATAAAGCTATACAAGCAGGACCTATACTTTGATTTCGTGCAGGAGTATCCTGACTATGGACCGAAGGCAAAGATGACAATCTCAAGGACAAAGTTCTATCAATGGTTGGTGTCATACGCAATGTTCAAGGAGGGTGTCAAGCCCGAGGAGGGGAGAGACGCTCAGGGTAGATGGATAATAATCAAGATGGCTCCGAAGGTAGAGCCACAACAAAAGTTAATATGAGTCAAAGGGAGGGCTCTAAATCTCCCAACAATTTAAATCAAATACAATGAAACAATTAATTCTACTTGCATCAATGATGCTAACCATTACAACCCTAGCTCAGTGGGAGACTGAGTATTATGTAGATGACTTCGGTGATAGGACAGGAGAGACCTTTGAGTTCTTCGATGTAGTCGGTGTCTTCAGTAACTCAGCCACCACCAATAGTGACTGTGGATTCTTTGTCAAGCACGACAAGGATGCTGAGTCATACACCATCTCAATCTACCCATACAACAGAAAGTCAAGAGAGAGTTGGATAAGTAGTACCTTCCAAGATGTCAAGCTCAAGCAACCATCGGGAGATGTTGAGACGCTTAGTGGATTCTGTTACAAGAAAGGTCAGATACTATTCTCAGATGAAGACTACCCTATATTCAAGGATGCAATATCACAGAGCGGTGAGTACACCCTGCTTCTGAAGTACAAGGGAAAGTATACTGAGTCTAGCTACAAGTTTAACTTTACAATAGACTAGAGATGATTCAGTTCAGAGACTATCAGAACGATATCATAGCCAAGGGAACGGAGGTCATAAGAGATTATGGCTTCCTATACCTAGCGATGGAGGTGAGGACAGGTAAGACACTGACGAGTCTAGGAATTTGTGAACAACTGAATGTTGAAAACGTTTTGTTCCTTACAAAGAAGAAGGCTATCGGTTCTATCAATAGTGACTACACCAACCTATGCCCTGTAAACTTTAGCCTATTCACCATAAACTATGAGTCGATACATAAGATTCCTGATGTGAGATGGGATGTGATTGTATGTGACGAGGCACACTCGATGGGTGCCTTCCCTAAGCCAAGCAATAGAGCGAAGGCGGTGAGGCAGTTGATAGCCAAGCACGACCCATTTGTCATACTACTGTCAGGGACACCGACACCGGAGTCATACTCACAGATGTATCATCAGGTGTATGGCATACGGAAGAACCCATTCAATAGATACCCTACCTTCTATAAGTTTGCTAAGGATTGGGTGAACGTAAAGCAGAGAAAGATTAATGGTAACCTCATCAATGACTACTCAGCAGGAAAGAAAGATATCCTAGAGGCTATGAAGAGGCACACCATAAACTTCTCTCAGAAGGACGCAGGCTTCGAGGTGGACACAAAGGAGCACATACTTAGAGTAAAGCTCAGAGACGAGACCTATAGGCTTGCTAAGAGGCTTGACAAGGACCTAGTCGTTGAGGGTAATGAGGAGGTAATACTTGCAGACACACCCGTAAAGCTGATGTCTAAGCTACATCAGATATACTCAGGCACTATAAAGTTTGAGAGCGGTAAGTCGATGGTACTAGACCACACAAAGGCTGAGTTCATACGTGATAGATTCAAGGGACAGAAGATAGGAATCTTCTACAAGTTTAAGGAGGAGCTGACCGCACTGAAGGACACCTTTGGTAAGGAGCTACTAACCACAGAGCTAGAGGAGTTTCAAGATACCGACAAGAGTATAGCACTACAGATAGTGTCGGGACGTGAGGGTATATCTCTACGTCAGGCAGATGCACTTGTGTACTACAACATTGACTTCAGTGCCACATCGTATTGGCAGAGCCGAGACCGAATGACAACAAAGGATAGGCTCAAGAGTGATGTGTATTGGGTCTTCAGTGATGGCGGTATTGAGGATGATATCTACAAGGCTGTATCCAAGAAGAAGACATACACGGTTAACTATTTTAAAAAGGAATTCGTACATTTGTATGGATGACTGAACAACAAATTCAATCAAAAAGAATCAAGGAGTTAGAGGCTCAGGGATACTATGTTATCAAGCTTGTGAAGACAAACAAGAATGGGATACCTGACCTGATAGCCATACCACCAAACTCAAATGTCTTGTTCAGCGAGATTAAAAGACCCCAAGGAAAGGTGTCTAAGTTACAGGAATACAGACTAAAGGAGTTAGATGATTATGGATTCAATACGGAAATTTATAGAGGCTGAGCAGATTTATTATGACATAGATGCTGATGTGATAATGAAGCTAGCAAACCTAGACTATGAATACTCAGAGGAGATTATACTTCAGCTCGATTACTTTGAGCCCTGCCTAGAGAAACAGAACCACTTCTCTCAGATTGTTGGAGGCGTAGTAAAGCACAAGGTTCCATACTTCTTTGAGGTTGAATACATAAAAGAGGAAGAGGGACTCACCACATTCCTATCTATCAATGAGATAGACTGTGATGGGTACCTAGATTATATTAATTCAAATCAAATACTAATTAAATGCAAAGACACAGACGAAACCCAAGCGAGATTGGAAAGCTTAAAGACATCATTGGAGTTGTCTTCGGAGTAGATGTAGAGGATAAGTCTAGACGTATACCACACCCATCTGCACGAGCAGTGTTCTCTAAGGTGTTAACATCTAGAGGTTACACACTATCAGAGATAGGAAGGATGTTAAATAAAAATCACGCCACAATTATTCATTATAACAATGCGTTAGAGTCAGACATACAAACCAACCAACAGCTACGTATTAAGTATCAAGAGGTTCAGGATATGTTTGCTCAGGACGTGGACCCGATACATAAGCTATCAATCCTCGAACTAAAAAAAGAGGTAATCTCTTTGAGAAAACAAAACAAAAAACTATATTTGGAAAAAGAGGCGATGATAACTGAGGTCGAGAAGGACCAAAGATATGTTGATATCTTTGAACTGATAAGGGATAGGATAGGAAGCCGAGATAAGAATGAATTAAAGAACCACCTAACAAGATACTTCAATGGAATACACAAGTGATGATATACAGAAAGCTATCTCAAAGAAGGGGTGGTCAACCAAGCAGAAGACAGATGAGCTACTAAGGATGGACTGCTGTATGTACGCATACCTAGGCAGTGACTCCAAGAGAAGTGAGATAGAGGAGACACGCAGGTCATCTAAGAGAATCTATAAGGCTATCAAGGAGATAGACGAGGTGTTAGGTAACACAATCATAAACGCCATAGACTCCTGATGAGTATCTCAAAGGCAGATAACGATAGGCTCATTCATATTAACTTTACTATGAATGAAATCCACGACTCTGCCGATGCGATATATGAGCATCTAATTGATAGAGAGTATGCTCAGGTACTAGACCACATCGAGAACCTTCAGCTTGTATTAAAGACACTAGAAGAAACGATAAGAGATGGAGAAGAAGGTATGTAGAAAGTGTAATGAGAACAAGGAGCTAGATAAGTATTGGTCTGCAGGAATAAAGAACGGTAAGAAACATCTCAGACAGACCTGTATCGCCTGCTATGGAGATGTAAAGAAGGACTACGTAAAAAGAAAGCGTGAGTGGTACAACAATCTAAAGAAGAACTTGAGCTGTAATGAATGTGGATACTCTAAGCTTACACATAAGTCCTTTAGCTCGCACGCTCTACAGTTTCATCATCACAATGATGACAAGTCTTTTGCTGTAGCAGATTACTTAGTGAAAGGATACTCAAGAAAAAAGATTACCGAAGAGATTAATAAATGCAGGGTGCTATGCTCACGTTGTCACGCAGAGGAGCACGATAAATCAAATTAAATATGTCAAATAATATATTACAACAGATAACAGAGGACTTCCCTGAAGAAACATTCTTATATCCCACAGGATATGAGGACTGTGTGGTAGGTCTTGAGTACAGCAATAACATATTGGTAATGGATGCCAACAAGATAATAGACAAGCTCATCAACGAGGATGAGATGACTGAGGAAGAGGCTCAGGAGCATTTCGATTACAACATTGCCGGTAGCAAGGGAGAAGGGTTCCCTATATATATCTACATCCCTACTGAGTAATGAGGTTTGAGTCCGAGGAAGATTTGAAGAGGGAACGCAAGGCCATTGATACATTTGTCAATGTGTTTGGTGGCTCTGCTAAGAAGCTTGGGCCTAACGATGTAGACTACAAAGTATTTGATAAGGACAATAGCTTAGTCGCTTACGCTGAGGTGAAGGGTAGACTGCGTGTGTTATCACAGGCATACCCTTTACCGATAGCGATACGTAAGTTGGTAAAGCTATGCGATAAGAGACTGAATCCTGTAATGATATGGGCCTGCGATGATGGGATTATCTACGCCAAGGTTAAAGATATCTATGGTGACATCAGGTGGGGTGGTAGGAAACCACGTAAGGGTGCAGTCAATGACGAGGAGCTGATGGCTTACTACGACAAGCAGCGAGCCTTCAAGTACATCAGGTATTCTTAGATGACTTTCTCTTTCTCCTGTTATTCTTGCTAAGCTTTGACTTCTTGAAGCCATCGGTAGCATAGTATAACTTCACCTGCTTATCGGTAAATATATTCCCACTAGGGCTAACATTCTTATTCTTTCCTATCTTTCTAAATGGCATATCTTATCTCTTAGGTCTTGACTTTCTCTTAGGTCTTGAGGTTCTCTTAGGTCTTGAGCTTTTCCCTGATGATTTTTCCTTCTTACCTAGGTCCTTATATATGTCTTTAAGCACAGCCTTCCTTGCCTCCTTGTAGAAAGGAACTAATCCTAACTGACCTAACACCTCTAGCGGTAACCTTTCCTGTGCTTCCCTTCTTCTTCTTTCTTTAGCATCATCTTCCTTTAACTCAGGAGCTGTCAATAATTTATATGAAAGATTTGCGGTGTTGTAAAAGGGTGCATATGCCCCGGCTACTCTAGGAACAAAGTCTTCAGCAAGGTTTGGAGAACCATACCCTTTCTGTTCAGGGACGATATTAAATGCTATTGAATTTAGGAATGGGTCATACTCAATATCCTCATCTCTAAAACCAAGCTCTGCCCCATAATTCTTATTTATATATTCGGTTCCAAAGTTCAATATAGATTTTACCCCTGCACCACCACTACCTGAAAGCAATGTTACTGCTGAAGAGGCAACACCTCTTGCTACCTGTTGTTCAAGAGACCCTCTCTTTTTCTTCTCCTCTTCGTCATCGTCATCACCTACACCTATTAACCCTCCTATAGTTGACACAACTAAGTCTGAGACGAGAGGTGTAACAACAACATACGAGGTCATACGGATTAATGCAGCAGCTAACAACTTACCTCCCTCTATACTTGATATCTCACCCCTACCTATAGCAGACTGAACTCCTATACGGAAAGCATTGAACTCAAAGACTAAAAACTTCTGCATAAATCCATTGAAGTTTTTAAACAGTCTAATAAAACCACTATCTTCAGCTCTCTTTTTATTCTTCAAGATACCCATTAAAGGATTATCTGTAGCTCCAATAAGTACAGCCTCTCTATCGGCTCTCTTCGTAGCCTGTGCTAGCTCTTTCTTAAACTTAGACATATACTCAGCGTCATTCTCTGCAATCTTATTGAAATCAACTTCTTGTCCCGTCAGCTTCTTAAACTCAGTAGTAAAGTTACCGAACCAAACTGTTCTAGTTGCTAGCATATCAGGGGTTGATATCATCTTATCAGCCAAGGCAACAAGCCCTCTTGTTGTCATATTATCTGTAGCATAAGAGCCTACTTGTGCCACAACATTAACAAACTTACTCTTACCTTGAACTGCTTTACCTGTACCCTTGGCTTGTGACAAGAGCTCTTGGTCAACTAACTTACCACTCAATCCTTCAGGGTATAGTCTGTTTTGATTTGGACTCTTTAAATTCTGTACCACCTTCGGTCCTATAGCAGAGAAAGCTACCTTTCTTTGAGCCATACCCGCCTTAACAATAGTTGGATTCTTCATAGCAAACAACATATTACTTAGAAGCTCACTAACAAACCTACCACCAACAAGCATTGTTCTATACCCTGCCTTGAGTATGAAGTTGTCTATGTCAGCTCCAAAAGTATTGCTAGAGAAGTTGTCTGATAGCACATCCTTTATAGCTTGGTTGTATCCATCTCTTATACCATTAAATATTTCTCTCTGCTCTCCCTTGTTAGGCAATGAATCCTGAACCTTATTAAGGGTTTTATTTGCAACCCTCAAAGGTGAGGTCAGGTGATAGTCTATCAATGTCATCTTCGCTCCACGCTTAGTGGCTGATAGGATGTCAAAGTTTATAGGACTAACCTTGGATACACGCTCGATTAAGTTCTTTGCTTTTGTTGAAGGCTTCGTATTGTTTACCACAGACTCGGATAACTTATCTACATTGTCCATAGTTGAGCCATCAGAACTTAGAACCTGATGGTGCACGTAGTTATTGAGTGGGTCAATAGCTTCCCCTCTTATAATTGACGCAGTAAACACAGCCTTCTCTGTTAACTCGCTGTTTACTTCTTGAACTACCTTAATCATTTTATTTTCTACCGACTTGAAACTATCTTTAAGTTTTTTTAGGTCTATGTTTCCGTCCTTATCACTATACTCTTTAAGTATCTTTTCTAATACCTCAGCATTTCTTTTCTGATTACTATCATATAATGACTGTATAGTAGCCTCCATTATTTCAGCGGCAGGCTTTGTTTCTTTACTGTCAGGATTTGATTCGTGCTCAAGCTGAATCATATAAGCCATCTGCTTATACTTAGACTCTATTATCTTGTTACCATTTCTTTTATATGCACGCATAAGACTATTCTCAACAGCATCAAGTTTTTCATATAGCTGCTTTGACGCTGACTGATATGCAGCCAATGCTGCGGCAGGGTCTTTTAATATTGAGTTGAATATATCTTTACTAGCAAAGTCTCCAAGCACCGTGTCCATATAGAACAGTGGTGTCCTCTCAATCATTGTGTATATATCTGTCTTTCCTGTAAACTTGCTTTTCATCTTAGCAAACGCCCTAGATAATGGAAGGGGCTTTGCTTTCTTTACTGCCTCAGTTGCTGTCTTAGCAAAGTTTGTACTCAAAAGATTCTCCCAAGCTAGCTGTGAGTAGTGGTTAACGTATCCACTATTGATATTATCAATGGCCTTGATAAGATTCTTTAACTGAGGATTACTTAGTTCATTGATAGCCTCAGTCTTTATCATCTCAGATAATGACTCAGCTACCTGCTTAGCTAGTCTATTGGTGATACCACTCGTATCTATCTCTGAATCCTTTACCTCTTGGACAAGCTCCTTCTTCTCCTCCTCCATCTCCTTCTCCTTCTGCTCTTCGCTCTTACCTTCCTTCTCTTCTCTAGGGTTTATATCCTTAGAGAACTTGGTCATAAGCTTGGCCTCTTCTTCAGTGATGACCTTATCCTTAAGCATACGCTTAACGGTAGCAGCATACTCAACCTTACCATCCTCGGTAGTCTTCTTATCTTCAAATGAATTTAATCTTTCTGTAAGCTCACCCACTAATGAGTTCTGTGTATTTAGGGCATCATTAATCTCAGAGATGTCCTGCTTAACCTGTGTCGCTTCAGGTAGTGAAAGCACAGTCTTCTTTGCACCGAAGGATGTTACAAGCTTCTCATACTTAGTAAACACATCGTCAGGAATAATTGATGGGTCAATGTTCAATAGATTCTCAAGCTCATAAGTCAATCCATCTTGACCGATACCAACCTTAGTTCTGATATTCTTTTTAGCCTGCTTGATTTTAGATTTAAGACCTGTAAGTTTTTGGGCGTAGTCAGCATCACTAAACACCTTACGCATATAGTCTACAAAACTATCAATGGATGACTGTCTTGAAAGGTTCACCCGGGTGAGCCTTGATATAACTGCTGACAGTTGTGCCGCTGATATCTTTCCTTTAGACACCCTAGCCATTACCCTTACCTGTGCTAGAAGTTCTTGCTTAGCCTTCTTCTGTATAGCCTTGTCTGCTCTAGTGGTTGCTCGGTCATACTTCAGTAGTTCCTTCACTAGCTCAGCCTCCTGCTCGCTTATGTTTGTGATGTCCTTAACGCTAGCGAATAGGCTCTTGATTGCAGAGCGTAGGTTCTTTCTGTTCACACGCTTGATGGTAGCCAACGCCTTCTTTCTATCGAAGCCCTTGTCCTGCATCAGGTATTCAATGATAACATTATCAGATATCTCCTTGGCTCTAGCTCTAGAAATTACTTTTTCAATAGCACCCTTCAGGTCAACACCTTTATCTTCCATCTGCATCCTAGCTTTGGCTGATGTAGCGGCCTCTTCAGGTTTGAACTTCACGTCTGACTCTTTGTCAACTGCCTGACCGGAGAATAGTTCCGCAAGACCTATGTCAACAAAGTCCTCGAGTGAAATGTTTTTGATGTCCTTAACCTTAACATCTTTGAATCGTGTAAGCTTCTCCTTTATGTACTTGAAGAATGCATTGAACCACTCAATAAACTTAGCCCTCTTGGCTGCATTAGCTATGGTCTCTCCCTTTGTTCCCATCAGTTCAACCAACGCCTCCTCTCTAGCTAGCTCATTGTCCCCATACTTTTTAATGGCACTCTCTAAAGCTTTGGTTCCCTCTACCAACTCAAGCCCCTTCTTTAGAAGTTTAGTTCCTTTTGTTTTCGATGACTCTGAACGTAGAAAGTCAATCCATATGTGACCGAACTCGTGAATCGGTGTAGATAAAGACTTTCTAGATGGGTTCAAGAATATCTTACCGTCCTTAGTTAGACCAAGGATAGTATTCCCATTCGATTCAGCGGTACGTATACCCTCCTGCTTTAATGCCTCATCAAACTCTTGCTGAGTTTGGGAAACACTTACACCCGGGAATGCGAATCTCATCTTACCTGAAATCACATCTATGTCTGACTGCTCGGTCTGAACTCTAGCTCCTCTAAATGCTTTATCTATAAAGAATGCTCCTCCTACTTGTCTTAATACTTTTTCAAGGGTAGGCATCTCTCCTTTCGCATCCTTCTTAAATACTCGTACCGCCTTAGCTCTCCACTCAGGGAAAATATTTAAGCCATTCATAGGGTTCTTAATCAATGCTATAAGCCTACCCTTCGGACCAAAGCCATAGTTATTATGGTTTGCTTTACGAACACCACCATTAATAACATCGACACCCATTATTGCTACCGCATCTCCTGACTCTGACTCCATCATAGATGTCTCTCCTATGTCAGATAATATTTTATCAGCCAAAAACTCCTTACCCTCAGACTGTGTGTCCTTTATCAATGCCTTAGCTACCCCCTTTGAAGGCTTCTTAACTCCTGTAGGAGATACTACAAGGTCAAATAATAATGCTCTAGTAGGCAGTGGTATAGTATTTTCATTGTCACCCTTCGCTCTTTTCTTTGCATCATTAACAATGAAATCAAAGAGTGAGCCTACATCTGTTATATTGTTTTTATTGATAATCTCTTCCAACTGCTCGGCTGACTTGACAGTATCTCTACCCGACTTGTTTTTTTGAGACACATTCTTTTTTCCTTCAATAGATTCCATAAGGACAGTGAATGCTTCATCTTGATTCTGTTTAGGGAAGGTCTTTATTAATGGTGCTAGATATCTAAACATAGCCTCATTAGAATTTATAGCAGAGTTACCCATACGAAGAACCACCATAGGAACGTGGTTCTGTGGAAGCTTGCCTTCCTTCCATAGTCTATCAAATAACTCCTTGTTAGCACGATACATCTGCTGTGCCTCTCTGAATTGCACCTCTGCACCTGTCTCGTTTACTCCTGCCCAAGCTAGCTCTGTGTTACTACCAAGGATATTGTAAAGTAGACCACCATCAACCTTCATCTTTTTGCCCATTGAATCTTTAACAACTCCTGATGCTAGCACATCAGACATTGCTACTATCATAGGTATGCCGTTGAACTCTTGAATATTTTTAAGCATATCAGATACAGACTCAAAGCCTAGCTTCTTCGCTTGAGCATCAGTAATCTTTTTTGTAGACTTACTCTGTGCTATAGGGTTAACATCTCCTTCCTTAATACCACTAGGAATCTTGAATCCTTTTTCTACAGGGCCAAGCTTCTTCATTCCTTCCACAATCTCATCCTCAGTAATAAACCCTTCAGGACTTTCAGTGGCTACGTCATCACTGAGTCTAAACTTAGCACCCATATCAGTGAGCTTACCTTTCAGCTCCTTGACCTTATCGTTCTTCTCCTTACGTGCCTTGCTCAACTCATCCTTCTTCTTCTTACGGTCCTTGTCCTTGGTCATCCTGTCTGTGACCCGGTCATCAATTGTCTTTATCTGCTCCTTAAGCTTAGACTCCTTCTCCTTGAAGCTATCCTCGACCATCTTAATAGCACTACGGATACCATCTGCTGTGGTGGTAGGCATCTTAACCTCATCATTAATCTCCTTGAATCGTTTAGGATTCTTCTTGATTAGTTCTCTCTCAGCCTTTGTTACCTTGCTTCTTACCTTCTCCTTGGCAGCCTTATCCATCTTCACCGCTATCGCACGAAGCTTAGCGTCAACACCTGTCTCCTTCTTCGGTGCTTCCTTCTTAGGAGCTTCTTTCTTTGCAGCTTCATCTACAAATCTAACCCTACCTTGAGCACTCATTAGTTTTGACACAAACTTCTCGGCCCCTGATTCTGTCTTGTATGTTTTTATTACAGGTTGATTAGTAGAGCTTGTGTAATCTATAACCTCATACAGTCCTGTATCAGGATTTGCAAAAACATAATAACTCCTATATTCCTTCTTCGGTGTCTCAACCTTTACCTCCTTCTTAGGTGATTCCTTCTTAGGTGCCTTCTTCTTCGGAGCCTCAACCTTTGTCTCAGTCTTTGGAGCTGCACGCATACCAAGAACCTCACGGAATAATGTCTCGTTCTCCTTCTTTATCTTTCTCTCAAAGGCTGTCACCTTCTCCTCAGTCTTGCCCTCAGCACGCATCTGTACCTTGGTGTTCAAACCAACAAGTACATCCTTAATCTCCTGCTCAGACATCTCATTGTTATTGTATCTGTCCTGCTGCTCCTGTGTTACCTCAGGAACCTTACCATCTTCAACCACCTCTTGCGGCTCAGCTACAGGTGCCTTATCTGTGGTAGCCTCCCTAAGGTTTCTATCCAACTCTGCAAGCTTCTCAGCCCTAGCCTTATCCTTAGCCTTCTGCTCCTCTTCAGTAACAGGTGCTTCCTCGGTAGTTACCCCTTCCTCAACCTTTGTCTCAGCTGCAGGTGCATCTTCTTCAAGGGCTCGAACCTCAGCTAACTGCTCCTGAGTAACTTCTTCTTCAACATCCTCAGCTACAGGTGCTTCCTCAGTAGTCACCTCTTCCTCAACTGCTACCTCTTCCTTGGTGGCAGACTTTACAAACTCCTCAGTAAGTATATCTTGGTTTGACTTCTTAGCCTCACCCTTCTGTGCGTTTGCAGATACCTCTTCGATACGTTCCTCAAGAACCTTTATCTGTCTCTGCTCCTCTCGTGTTGTAAATACACTCTTGCCTTCAATCTTATCCTCTAGTATCTTCTTCTGACTTTCAAGTGCAAGTATCTGCTGTCTTGACTTCAAGTCAAACTCCTGAGGTATAGCACGAAGCTGACCGATTGTTATGTCATAGTCCTGTACCTCTTTAGCTGCCTCCTCTTTTGTTTTTAAGCCAAGCTCAACCTGCTCGGTAATCCTCATTGTCTGTGCTCTTCTAATTGCAGGGTCTAGCATTGCCATCTCATATGCCATAAACGCTCCGATAGGAATCTCAGCTATAGTATTTTCTTTACGTGCCTGTGAGATTGCAGGGATTGCTCCCATTGCGAAACCTCCAACCGCCTCTGACAGTCCTGCTTTCCACACCTCATCTATAAACTCTTTGGTAATATACTTACCGTCTAAGAAATCAATAGACTGCTTGAAGTAGTCCATACCCTTGGCTACATCATAAGCCTCCTTCATATATCCCTCTACCGCCTGCTGTGCAGCACCGGTTTCCATTTCTGAAAGTGTTGATGCACTAAGAAGTATTCCTCCTTTTAATATTTTATTTTCAACTTCATCAACAACAAGCTCTCTAAAGTTTCTGTTTGTTGCGGTCTTAGATTTTTTAAGAGCCTTGAACATTAACTTACTCACAAGAGAGGAGTTGTTAAGAGCATTTCTAAATCCATAGTTCTCAAGCACGCCTATGACAACACCGTATGGTAGGGTAAGTAATAGCTTCTCGTTCTCAGATACATTTGCAAACATTGGGTTGCTTTCCATCTCCTTGTTGAGGCCATTAATACCCATTGCAGCAAAGGATGCGATGCTCGCTCCCGGAGCAATAAGAGATGTGGATATAGCAGGCAATGACTCAATCATACCATAAATACCCTCAGTAAACCAATTACTTCCCTCTAAAGCTTCCTTACCTTCCTTAACATTCTTTATCATATCCTGAAGGCTAAGCCCCTTTCGATATGCCTCCATTGCCTCGTCAGTGATACCAAACTTATCACTTACATATCCTACAAAATCATCCTGTATTGAATCCTTTTTAAACTCCTTACGTTCCGCATCAGTTATATACCCTTCATCACCTTCATTATAAAACATATTTATAACGTTAGGAAATAAGTCTCCTACAAGCAATTCATAAAACCCCTCTATAGTACCTCCTGTTCCTGACGCTAAACTTCTAACTATAGAACCTGTAAGACCGCCTACCTGTGCGTCAAGGATTACCTTTCGCCCTACATCCTTTCGTAGATTTTCAGCATCTAACCTATAATTATTTTGCTGCTCGGTAGCAATCCTTGCTAGCTCGTTGTATGTCTTTACGTCATCTTCACTCTGAGCAGCTATATCATTTATTTCCTCCTGAGTCGTAGCTGTCTTTGCTTTTTCTGCTGCTGCTTTAATCCTAGAATCTACATCACCAATAACCTTTGATGTATAGCTAAGTTTCTTGGCTTCATTCTCAAGTCTCTCGCTCTCTGTCATCATCTGTTCACCAAGAACTTTTGATGCAAACTTTGTAGCCTGTGCCTGCTTACCTTCCTCTGCTGACTTTAGTAATGCATCAGCATCCTTCTTCTGTTGTTTAAGATATTCTAACTGTGCTTTAGCCTGCTTAAGCTTTAAAGCTTTCTTTTTATTTACCCCTCTGAGCTGTGTACCCATCATCATTCCTGAGCCTACACTTGTGCTAACCGCCTCCTCGTAGTCAGGCATAGCCTGAGCCTCTTTCAACATCTTGTTAGCAGCCTCAATCTGTTTGTCGATACCTGACACCATATCCTCAGCGTCTGAGATTGTTCTACCTACACTCAGCGTCTCATACTTACGCTCAGCCTCAGCACCCATAGCAGCTTTGGCTTGAGCAGACAATCCCTTAAGCAAATCTTTTACCTCAACCTTATCCTCATCAAAGTTCTTTAGAACGAATGCGTTTAGTTTATCTATTTCCTGAGCATCTTCACGGTCTGCATCACCTCTCATTAAGTCGATAAAGTTTATTTTATCGGTATTAATATCTATCTTTTTACCCGTGTGCTGTGATGTTATAGTGATAGCAGAACCGATTCTACCTGAAGGTATATCTATAACTGATGGGTCATATTTTACATCAAAACCAAACTTACCTAGTCTCTCAGACATTCTATCCGCAATAACCTCCTCTCCTAAATCCATAAGGTTACCGTCTCTAGACTGAAGTGTAGCCAACTCCTTTCGTAATATTGTTTCAGGAGAAAACTTATCTGAGCTGTAATACTTTCCATCATACCCCTTGATATATTCTGCCTTACCCTTAAGATACTCTTCGTAATCCTTTACCTTGTTGTTGTAAATAATCTGATAGGCCTCAGGATTTTTTTCATAGGCTGCTTGGTCAAATGGAACTACTGCGTTGTAGTCCCCTTCAAGAACTTGTTTGGCATTAGGTATCTCTTTGACACCTGTAGGTAGATAGTCTTTATATTGTGTGAGGGATGCAGTTGCAGACTTGGATGCTACAGCAGGATTATAGGTTTCATACTCTTCTGTCTTAGCTACAAACTCCTGACCCTCTGTGCCCTTCTCTTTAATAACATCAGTTACTGATGGCATTCCCGGAAGAACCTGTTCTCGTGGTAGTAATTCTTGTGGTAAACCTGATGAAGGTGTCTGTGGTGCTTCTACCTCAGTCTCAACCTCTACAGCATCTTTAGGACCTGAAGTCTTCTCCTCAATAATGTCAGTAACCGATGGTAATCCCAATGAAGAAAGTCCCGAAGGAGATACCGTATCTTCTTTTTTTTTTACAGGAACTTCCTCCTGTACCTCAGTCTCAACCTCTACAGTCTCACCGCCTCCAAAACCAACAAGAGTCTTGAACTCATTGATGTCTTTTTGGTAGCCCTCATTTTGAGCAACATTATACATATTGTTGATTGCATCTTCATTAGACCCCATCAAAACTTTAAAGTCTTCAAAAGATTTAGAGTAACCCTCTCCTCTCGCTAGAGAGTATAACTGCTGTAATGCTTCTTCGTTCATTTACTTTTGTGTATTAAAAGTTTTTCATTGAGTTTCCACCCTCGGCTAGTGAGCCCAATTTTATTTTTGCTGCCTTTAAATTAGCTGTGCTTACTTGAGATTCAAGAGCTTGTAATATTTCTGTATTACCTGCATCTCTTTCTAAAGTTATATCTCCAATTTTAATAACTTTTGTAGGTATAGTTTTATCCTCTCCCCCTGACTTTATCCAAGCTTCCTCTGTACCTTTATATCCAAGCTCTCTTCTTGCCCTATCAAAAGTCAGTGCATCTTCTATTACCTCTTCTGTAATAGGCACATTCATTTTAGCTCCAAACTCAAACATATTATTTCTTGAAATAACTTGTTTACTTTTCCCTGATGGAAGAGTTACTGTGGTAAATATTTTTTGTCGCTCTCTTTGATAGAAGTCACCAAGTTCTTGTTCTGTAGGACCTGAACCTGAATCACCTCTTGGAGCTCTAGGCTGATACCCTCTCTGATACGTAATCGTTCTATTTAGACCTGCGTCTACACTCTCTGCAATCTTCTCACGCATATGCTCAAGAAGCTTCTTACCTGAGTCTGACTCAAAGTCAGGCATTGCTATACCACCCTCAGGCTGCTCAGGGTTTGGAACCAAAAGTAGTGTATGGTCATTTTGTTCTGCAGGGTTTCTTGTAAGCTGTATAAGCTGACCGTCAGGGCCATACTTAATAAAGTCTCCCAACGCACTCAATGCATTCAATGGGTTGCTCTCAAACTCAGCAATAATCATATCGTTCAATGACTTCTTAAAGTCAGGCATATTACGAACGTCATCAATCTTTGTGGATGAGCTACCGCTCTTTTTTAGTGTCTCAAACTTCTTAGCAAAGTTATCAACAATCCTATCAACAGCACCTCCTGAATCAAACCTATCTACCTGAGAGCTCAATGCAAAGTTTAGCTCTTGAACGGTTCTAAAGTCTGATGGGTTATCACTCATCTTAACTGTGTATGGATTTGTTACAGGGTCGTATGGCTTGCTTGGGTCCTTGGGAACCTTCTTACCTATACTAACCTTTCCTGTAGTAGGATTTATATATGGCATCGTAGATGTTAGGTTACCAAAACCTTCAACCTCTCCAAGTAGAAAGCCCTCATACATACCGGATACGCCTGTCTTTGCTCTCTCAGCATACTCACCATACTTCTCCTGATACTTTGACATCACATCAAATACCTGTGAGGTTCCATTCTTTAGATTCTCTCTACCCGTTAGGTATTCTTTCAAGTTAAGCTTGCCTGACTTAAGAAGTCGTAGCTGCATCAACTGAAAGTCCTGAGCGTTAGCGGCATAGTTTATTGAGTATTCAGACATACCCTTATGCTCACCCTGAGGTGCGTCAGATAGTGTCTCTCCAAACTCAACTGAAGCCTTATCAATATCTGCCTTTAGTTGGTCACGTTTCTGTTGCTGCTCAATGAGCATCTTTGACATTGACGAGCCAACCGCAGACCAATCAATTTGGTCCTCAGCACTTCTCTCCTTATATCCGTAGTATGTTGCCATTTTTTATTAAGGGTTTTGAGGTTGTTGTATTATTGGCGTGGTAAACAACCCTCCTGTATTAGGCCCAAACAAAGAACCTAAATCGTTTTCATTATCAGTTAAACCCATAACAGGTACACCTCCTGACTGCTGAACAACATTGGTATTATCTAGAGTTATCATCTCCTGTGTAGATTTAGGGGCTGTTGTTTTTGGTGCTACCTTTCTTTTCTTATTATTTCCATATAGCTCAAAGAAAGCCTCTCCTGTCTCAGGATTAACAGCAAGTAGCTGCTCACCTATACCACCTATACTTGATATTCCTTGTGTGATTGCTGCATTTTGAGCCTGCTGTGCATCCAACGCTGCCTGCTGTGCTCCCTCAACCTCTTGAAGATTAAACTGCATACCTACATCCATAAGTCTTCCCTGCTCATCTAGCTGCAGCTTCTCAACAGCCTCAAGTCTTTGAGTCTTAGCGTCTCTTATATCTTGCTGCTGATTAGAGCCTAATGCTAAAGCTGCTGCAGCACCACGCATACCTTGGACACCAAGCTCCTGAAAGCCTGTCATCATCTGCTGCGTCTGTGCGTTAAACATCTCACGCTGTCTCTCGTATGGGGTGTCGCTGATTGTTAGTGCGTCATATACATTTACATCGAGTCTCTTACGAGCCTCCTTCATAGCCTTTGACGCTGCGTCATTGGCATCCTGCATCATCTTCTTCTGTTTGTTTGCCTGTGCAAATGATGCACCTGCTGATATCGCTTGGGTCGCTAGACCAATCGCTGCTAATACGGCCATAGATATTTATTTACCTACAAAGATAATAAATTTAAGGGAAAGATTTCATCATCTCTGTCTCCACTGCAAAAAGCTCAGTGGCAGTGGTGTCTGTGTTGGTAAGTTTAAACTCACAATAGTGCCCTAATATCCCGTGTGACTCAGCAATCTGATTCTTTATAAACATAAAGTAGTCAGTCTGAGTAGATGGAATACTACCTGCAGGTTCAAGAGGAGGCTGAGTGTCTACAACAATTTGATTTACTCCCGAAGGCAGGTCAATGTTTATTGCTGTAACCTTACCACAACGAGTAGGTGTTGCAGGGCTTGGTGGTGTTGGTGGGGGTGTAGGTGCAGGAGATATAAAATACAACGTATCACCAACACTCAGGATACTACCGATAGATGTGTTGACATTGAAGTTTACCTCTACCGCTGTAGGTGTTGTTGAGTCTACGCTTGTTGAAGAGCTGATACCATTCAACGAACGAAGTGGATACTCGTCTGCTCCCGCAGGTGTCGCTCCTGTGTTTCGCATAAATGCAAACCAAGCCCCCTCCTTCTGAACAAACCAATCTGCACTGATTGTTCCTGTGGTCTGTTGGTCTGAGATAAATGTCCCTGACCACGCTGAGTCTGACTCAAGCATAATGGTCTTAAATATCTTGTTCTCTAATGGCTGCTCATTTATTACACTCGTTATAGTGGAGTTGTACTGCACACCATAGTAGTTGTTCCTAGTCTCATTTGTATTGTGACGATATAGGTCACCACCCTTGAATGAGTATAGGTAGTTATTCATACCTATCATCATATCAGGGAAGTATGAATAGAACGATGGGAATCCCTTCGTAGATTCACTGTATGTAAGCGTATAGTTTCCTGTCAATCCTGCCATCTCTTATGAATAATAATCGTGAATAATATATAGGTAGTCACCACTGCTTCCGCTAGGCATTACAAATGTTCCTGTCACCTCAGGTAATACTATCGGTGATGGAGTGATGTCAGTAGCCGCTGCTAATAAGCTATTGATACCAAGTACAGTGTTAGGATACAGTGTACTGCTTCTTAGGTACATCAATCTGTTTCCTGTAGCAGGAAACTTATAGTCATCGCTAGGCGGTATCGCATTACTGATAACACTAACCACTGCTCCGTCTGCAGGTATAACTCCTCCTCCTTGGAAGGAAGGTATCTGACTGTAGTCAGCGATTACAAACGGTCCTGTAGCTGAACCTAATGTCCTAAATGCAATCTGCTTAGAGTGTAGTGGCGATGTGTACGTACCATTTACCCATCTATATTGATTGTGAATAAACTTACCTGCGTCTGCAGGGTCAGTGATACATACGTTAATTATTGTTAACTCATCTCCTGATGGACAACCAACAGTAAGCTCAACCGTTGCGGTTGCTTTGCCTCCCGGTGTCGCAGGTATTGCTGTGATTGTTACATTACCCTCAGTTGGTAGAGGTGTGTTCTTTGTAAACAACAACGGAGTTCCAACACCCTCTGCGGTTGCTGTTACTGACGAACCTGTATATGACTCAGCTATACTAACAGACGCTCCTGCAGTTAGTGACGTTACGTTATATGTAATCTCACATCCTCCAACGTTCTGACCGAAGTCAACAGCAAATGTCAATGCCTCCTGTTCAGTCACTGTAACAGTCCTTGTAACACCACAGTTATATACTACCTCCTCTGCAGGAAGTGGTGTAGTGTTAGAGCTAAGCACATACTCATTCAT
>Ga0255047_10000802_pt1 | contig 25294 bp, 31 predicted proteins | sample JV7_2_1_MG_FD_183640 | JGI IMG/M metagenome (GOLD analysis project Ga0255047, IMG submission 183640) | Seawater microbial communities from Jervis Inlet, British Columbia, Canada - JV7_2_1 | ecosystem: Environmental > Aquatic > Marine > Inlet | place: Canada: British Columbia | collected 2016-10-06 | reverse complement strand
TCATTTCTCTACCTCCGACCACGTTGATATGAAGGCTCCAACTATGGTGAGAGTCACCACTATGTTGATAATTGCGTTTGTCACTTACTTAGTTCCTTGGTTATAGCTGTAGTACTACTTGTTCATTTTTGCGAGTATGTTTCGCATGGTTTTTACTGTCGCTGGGTTGCATGAGAGGCTACGGGCAAAGATTATTGCCTCGTAGACAAACTTCTCATCGTCTTCCAGTTTATTCCGATAATCAAAATCCTCGTCAAGGGAGGTGATGATCCCCTCGAGAACTGCGAAATCCGTTACTGTTTTTGCTTTCATTCAATCCCTCTATTCTGTGACATTTTCGTATCGCTCTCTTTGTCTGAGTCAAAGTAGTTTGAGGTGGTCGGTGATCTCGTCGATCGCTTCGACCCTATCGGGTCCAATCGCAAGGCAAGTCTTAGTTGGCACCCCATCGTATTCATCTACGACCATATAGGCGTTGACCTTGGCGTCCAAGGACTGCTGGTAGATCTCATCTAACTCGTCTTCCGAACCAACTCGAACACACACCTTTGCCATCCCTTCACCAAGCCAACGATCTTCCTCGGGGGAAAGGTATGCTTGGGTTGAGTGGCTATCTGCGTCGAAGCTGCGAGTACTCACAATCGAACCTATGGAAGCATGCGATGCTTGAACGCACATTTCCCCCTTACGCATTTTGAGATCTTTCCGCACCACGATCACCTGTTTCAAAGGAGCGGGTAGATCGTAGTCGTAGTCGATCGACAGGTCGCTCCCATCAAATTGAACGTCGTTAATCTTCAAGAACGCAAAATCGACAGGCTCGCCCACCTCAGCCTCGACGGCTTCAATGACACGCTGAGCCACATCGCTCTCGATGGCTTTAGCGACAAGTTTACCCAAGTGCTGTTTGGCTGTATCGTTCTTATCCACGCTTTGAATAGTATCACTACTATCTTCGCCCCACAGAGATATCCTTACGGCACGTTTCGACAGATTAGATATAGGACTGTTTGCTTGACTGCGTGTGGTTGGATGCAAGCTCCAAGTGTTCGATATCCGTCAGTATTGGGCAAGATGGAACAGGTTGTTCGCTAACACCAACGCATAGATGCCCACCACCACTACTATGCCATTACGCAACAGCTTAGTCGCAGTCCTCCCGGCCCGATATATGACTGCCATCGGGAAAAGGGTCTTAACCGCCAAAGCCACCCATAAACTATAGATGAATAGCTCCGCAATCGGATTGAGTTCCACCCCACCTCGGGCAAAAAGGGCGTGCGTTGTGAACACATCAGCGATATTCAAGAAAACAAGCAGGACGCCCCATTTAAGGATCGCCGGTCGGTAATCGGTTTCGATTGCTACACTCATTAATTCCCTACTTTCATTGGTACTCCCAGCGGGAATCGAACCCGCAACCTTCTGGGTGAAAACCAGACGTCCATTACCATTAGACCGTGGGAGCTTGGAAGCCGAGGATACCGCATCCGATTCTGATCTTGATTTCCTATAGCCTTTCTAGGCTAGCACACGAATCGTCGGATTCGAGTATCTTGGGCCGATCTACCGACATCGGCATCCTCACCCATTGACACTCCCTAGACTCCAAGGTCACGCCACTCTGAAGTGCCCTTCAGGTGCACCCAAGCCCTCGGTTTAGTTTCAAGATCGCTTGATGGCGACCAAATCCCGCCCGCCATCTCAAAGCCATCAGCGACAGCCTGTCGAATCTTATCGACTACCTCAGGGGTCGCCGGGGTGTCGGCATCCTCTTCAAAGAAGCCTAAGGGGCATTTGAAGTCAGAGTGCCAGTACATCAGGGTGTGAATGTGGCGCTGGACACCAGCTTCCCAAATGGAAGTAGCGATATAATCTCTAGGGCTGCCAGAATCAACCACAACTCCTACTTTACCACCCCAGTCTTCAGTGCAAGTTGCCATCAACCTGCGTCAACTTTGGGCCGGTATGGCTTGGCTACCATCCCTGCTGTCCTCCTTCGTGGGTTTTACACCGCGTCATAACCCAACCCTGACTACCTTCTGATGAACCTTTGGCTCCACACACGTCACAAGTAGCGAAGGAAAGTTCTTCCGCTTCACGGATGCGTTCGCTAAAGAACGATTCCGCTAACGGCTGACCTGAATAGTCGAGCGTGACGTTTTCAACATAGAATCGCAGGCCACCAAACTTCTCTTTGACTTGTACCACTTTGAAATTCGGGTATGCTGCAACTAGGTCAACCACTAGATCGATGACAATTTGGTTCCAACCGCTGCCAATCTCTGCGAAACGCCATACGGCATTATCGCTCCAGTATGGCTCCAACACCTCTTCGATTTCTTGATTCATGTCGCCCTCTTCTTTCGCCTCTTCGACCCCGGCGCGAGCTTCGTCATCTCGCTAAGCTCGTCAGGGATAGGATCAAAAGTTGATGCTTCCTTGAGTTCAACCTCTTCGTCGCCATCCCCGAACTCAAGGCTGCAGGCTGAGGATGAACCAGAAAGTTGTACGTCGAAGCTCCAGACATCGTTGCTTCTCTTGAAGCAGACCACTGCGCTCTTCACGACAGCAACCCTGCCGTGGACTTTAATCTTGTCGCCCTTAAGGAGATCCTTGATCTTGCGCTTCTCGACCATTGGTGACCTTCCGCTCATTGAGTGAATGTGGAGCTAACAACTAGAATACCAGTTCACGCTTGGCAACCTCTTCGAGAGGCTACCCCCCCCCATTAATCGACTAGCACCTCAAGCCCAGCGTCACGCAAGAACCGTGACGGCTGAACCTCTCGACCTTTTTCGTCAGTTTTGGGAACGCCAACCTTCAGATGATTCTCAGCCCTCGTGAACGCAACGTAGGCGACACGCTTCTCGGATACGATGTCCCCTTCACGCTTTGACATGGCGTGAGGAATCGAATCGTCGTGCATATTGGTAACCCACACGGTATCCCATTCAAGCCCTTTGGCCTTATGGACGGTCAGGATGCGAGTAGACTCCTTGGAGTCTATTTGCAGTCGTGACGACTCATCGGCAAAGTCGAGAAAGTCCTTAATCGAAATGAATTTTTCGGCCTCCAGCTTAAGGGCTTCGATGTTGTCGAGGCGCTGAGAGTCTGCGTCTTCGGCTAGACCGGAGTTCTTGCGAAGCCACTTGATGTAATCTGTCTCCGCTAGAACCCTATTGATTGCCATAAGGGGGGAGAGGTTCACATCTGACTCCTTTAGCTGCACTAGTAGATCAGACAGCTCTACAGCGCCCTCACGTTGCTTAGGGGAAAGCTTGCGACCACTATACTTGCTAGTGAGGCGAACGGCTCGAATTAGATCACCGTCATGTTTCGGTAAATTCTCCACCACCGAGTTCACGAACGCCTTACCAAGGTAGCGGGTTGGACGATTTATGATCCGTTCAAGGAGGTCGGTGCGAGTAAAATCGTTAGCAATTCGCAGATAGGACATCAGGTCACCGACCTCCATGCGATCGAAAAACCCTCCACCATTACACCAGTACGGAAGCCCTCTCGCAACAAAGGCTGACTCTATAGGCGCTGACTGGGCGTTAGTGCGAACTAGCACAGCGAAGTTCCCTCCGAGTTCACCGTCCTCGCGTGCCTCAGCCACATCTTCAGCGATCTTTATAGACTGTTCGACAGGAGTAGAGAAATGGGAAACCTCTACTTCTGAACCCTTGCCACGCTTTGACTTTTGGTCAGCCATCCCAAGGCCACTGGCAAGAGCGTTCGATACGCCTACTATAGTCTCACTGGAACGGTAGTTACTGATGAGGTTAATCACCTGAGCGTCTTTATATTGCTCCACGAACTGCTCGAAGATCTCAGGTGAGGCCCCACGAAAAGAATAAAGACACTGCCTAAGATCTCCGACAACTGTCAGGTTTGGGCTCTCTGCCGGTGGGGCAATAGCGTTGACGAGTCGCCACTGAGCTAGATTCATGTCTTGGCACTCGTCGAGGAACACTCCTTGACTCCATTTAGAGCGCGCCTGCGAACAGGCGTCAGCATCGATGCTAAGTAATTGTAAGCTCTTGAACAACATGTCGTCAAAGTCGATCAAATGTTCGTCCCGAAGGGCTTGCTCGTACAATGGATAGACCATTGCCGCAGCATACATATCGGATACAGAAGGAGCCTCTGTGAGGGTTTCCTTTATCTCGTCGCTATCCTCTGCGATAGTAGCGTTCTTCCATCTACCGATCTGCCCAATAACGTTACCGGGGTCAGCGTCCAAGTTGACGGCCTGAGGAAAATCTCGTCCGGGCTTACCGAGAAGCTTCTGAAAAAGAATCTTCTTGCGCCCTTCCTTCATCACCCCGTAAGGCTGACGGCCACTTGCTTCGTGGAAGCCGTTGAAGAATCTAAACATGAGGGAGTGAAAGGTGTTGACGTCGAGATCTGGGGTGTCTACAAGATGCTCAACTCGATCCCTCATCTCGTTTGCTGCTGCGCGAGTGAAGGCACTTACGAACATGTGCTTAGGGTCGACACCCTCTTCAATCTGGTTTGCTAAGCGAGAAACCACTAACATAGTTTTTCCCGATCCGGCTCCGGCCATCACGGCAAGAGGGGTGGTAGGGGCAATCGCTGCTGCCAACTGTTCGGGGTCAAGGGATTCAAGGTAAGGTTTCATTTCTATCAACGCTACCACCATTATCTTCGTTTGTCGATCGTAGGAGGCACTGATATACTATCAATTATGGTTGGCAGTAAAGGTATCCACCCCACGGCCCTGACTTTAAGGCCAAGAGGTAGATGATGTTTTACTTTGAGGACGTCCCAGAGACTAAACCCATCAACGGCTACTTGTACGGTTGGAGAGCAAACCGGCTAGACTTGGAAACCTTTGATCTCACCTCCCCCGTCAGAACCCAAATATCTTGGGGGACTGAACCGATGGAGGCTGACTGTATGCACCAAGACCTCTACGGAACCCCTTGGGCCTATTTCATGATGGGTGTTGACTTCGCAGGTAAGAACCTTGACAGGGACCATGTGGAAGTACCTCAGGACTGGTGCGCCTGCGGCTACTATTCGTTCGACAGTCTCGACTCATACGTTGCGGAGATGGACTACAAGGACGACGAACGTTATATCTTCATTATGACGCTAGTGAAAATGTGGGGGAATATCGTCCAGCATGACACCGGCTATCGAGCACAGTTCATCAAGGCCGATACTGTGTTCTTGCCTGAACATCACGAGACCTTTCAAAATCTGATTCTCCAGAACGTTGATGTAGTCATCGAACCTATAGAGCATGCGATTGATTACGATCGCAGCCTTCCTAAACCAGACAATTACTTCGAGCAAGAAGCTGAGAGTGACGACGAAGACCCCGAAACCTCCTGAGTGCCTCGTAGTGGAGTATGCGCTATACTATGGGATGGATGCAATACCTCGGAGGTAGGGACATTCATCTGTGCTGGCTCTCGAGACGATGCACAGTTCATTTGCTCGACAAGGAGAATTCCAATCGCCAACATAGGGAAACCCAAAAGAAAGATCAATGTCGTACCTAAGAAGGTACCGGCTAAGCCTGTTCCGACAAAGAAGCCGTCACCCGCTTAGAGGATAAGTCGCACTCTATTCTTACTCTTACCCTTGATTCCGGTAAGAATTTCAAACGAACCTGAACACGCATCCATTTGATCGTCGTGGACCTTAGATTTCTTCCCAGCGAGCGGATCAAAAGCCATTGCTTCGTCTAAGAACCCTGTCACCCAGTCCCCGCGCACTAGGGCGATCTCTCCACGCTTAGCTTTACCTGACCACAAGGCAACACGGGAACCCTTGTCGGCTGTAGGGGGGTTGCCATCAAAGTCGAACCCTAGCAGAACGTTGCGACCGTAATGAGAAATTTGCGCTTTACCAGCCTGACCGGGATCTTTTTCCATCCTCACACGCACGTTCGGACCATCTTCCTGCGCCGTCTGCCACACTAGCTTCTCCACCTCAGCAGGGTTGACCCTGACGCGTCTGATATCTAGGATGATCATATAGCCATCGACTATGGCGACCTTAGCTCCTACGGTGTAATCGGGGTCAGGGTTACTGTCGGTGGGCTCAGAACCAGCCAAATCCCAGTAACGGACGACGTTCAAGAAAGCTGAATCAGGGACATCCTCAGGGGCGATAATCTGGAAGTCGTCGCGATCAAACATGTTGCCGGTTTCCTCGGCATACCAGTCGCCACCCTTTAGGCGCGCTCTGTCCACCGCTGACAGCCGATCTAGGGATTCGGCATACGACTTCTGATCGATGAACGGGTTTTCGTCAAACTTGCATGGAACATACAGGCGCTTCTGCTCCATACCTTCTTCAACGAAATATCTACGCACCCAGTTAGGTGCAGGGTTGGTGGCTCCTCGCGCTCTCAAGGGAACACGCGAGAGAGGTCCAGCGTTTGGCTTCCTCAAACGAGAGATCAAGTATCGGTAATGCTGCTCACGGATTTCAGTCATCTCATCGAAGCCTAGAAACTGCGCTTCAGCACCCTTGTAACGAAGGTGGTCATCAGGGCCGTCGAGGTAACCGAAGGTCAATCTAGCCCCTGATGGGAAAATAGCCATGTTCGACTGTTTCGACCATATAACTTCGGGGTATTCGCCTAACCACTCTCGGGCACGGTCCATTATGGCACCGGGAAGAGCGAGGTCAGCGAAGGTGTTACGGAAGATCATGGCTGAGTAGCCGGGGACATCGCAATACTGCAGGGCAGCCATAAGTAGGGCATCTGAGTTGTGTGTGACGAGGTGTGTGCGACCTATCCTGAACAGTCCTGAAGTGTTCCCGACTTGAATGCATTGGGTGTCTACGGTGGGGACTTCTTTGATGGACTTGATTGATCGGTACTCGTTGTGGTTGACCTTGGTTTTTAATTTGACGTTCACCACCAGACGATCGCGCTTTCTAGGCAACCTGAACAACGTTGCAGGGCATTGCGAGAGTTCAAATCTCCAAGCATCCCCCTCAAAGTTCGGGTCTTGGTTGGTAGTTTTCTTGTGTTTAACGCTGGTTGGGGAAAGACCCATACTCCACAGAAGCGAATGAACGTCACGAACCATATCTTCACGGGCTAGACAGAATTCAATGCGCCCACGATTAGCGTCGACGTAGCCATCGGTATCGAAAAACCCAGAAACAAACGCTTCCTTGTCCGCCAGTGAAGCATTGTGAACCCAAGCAGGGACACTTTTGTCATAAAGCTTCCCCTCTTTATTTAGACACTGGAGAAGCGATAGCCCACCACTCGACTTACCCGTCAGCAAATGGACGACCTCCCCGCCTTCCTTGCGGGGCATGGAAGATGAAGCTGACCTAACGTTCTCCCAACCGTCATTCTCTAATTCCCTAATCATGCTGGGCATATCGCTCTCAGCGCAGCAGATATATCCGCTTTCTGTTGTCCCGTCGCCTAACCATACACCTAACGTGTATGGGGGGATCTCGGACTTCCATCCATCTTCGCTATTGAGGGTAGCCCCATTCGGGATAGTAACTCGCTTGCGTTCAGATTCCTGAAGCTCAAAAACTTCCTTGGTCGTAAGCTTGGTTGTGTAACTCCAAATGCTTGGACGTTCTTCGTTTTCCCTTACCTCTGCTGCTCTCACGGAGTTGTTTAAGGATGTGGCCTCGGCAGTCCCCTTTGAGCGTCCACCCGTGGCTAGAGCACGTTCAGAAGCATTCCTCCCACGGGCTTTCCTGCTAGCGCGTCGCTTTGCTTTCCATGATGGATTAGTGCGTTGGTAATTTGCTCGCTCTTTTTCGTTTGCCACGTTCCAATAATGGCCCTCTCCCGCTACAACTACTTCCCCGTCAGTCATCTCTATTTCATAGCAAGGATTTTGCATCACTTCAGATTTAGCCAACACCGGAACCAGTTCACCATCTTCGCCAAACACGAGATCTCCAACTCGGAGATCACCCATCGTTGACCAACCATCTGAAGTTAATATTGGAGTACCAACCCAAACATCTTTGCCACCTCCCGCGGCTCCACCGAATAAGCATTCTAGGACTTCTGTTCGGAGGAATGCTTTCTGTTTCGGATGGGGTTCGTGGGGGGTGTAGAGGCAGGGTTTTGGTTCTAGGAATTCTACAACTTTTTCCCAGTCTACTGGTTCTTTTTCTGCCATTATCGACGGGTTTCTTTTCCGTGTGTTTGGGTTGGGTTGGTGTACGTATTCATGGTATGTATTATATCATAGGAAGGATAGTTGGTCTGTAGGGATGAAAAATGGGCGTTTGCCGTCCATGATCAACGCCATCTTCTCAACCCACTTTTCGCGGGGGCCGGGATGTAACGTCCCGTCGTCGATCCGATCCAAAACGGTTTCACCTCTCGCATACCCCGATACCGCTCCTGCATCAAAAATTCCTTTCAAACGGTTGTCGCAATGGTCGTGAACAACCTGCCCCGGCTTGTTAGTGGCTAAAGGCCAATGGAAGCCTCCCCCGACCTTCTTGCGATAGTCGTACCATGCTTCAGGGTACTGGTGGCGAATGTGGACCATCCTGTGGCACCTGTAGCAAAGAAAAATGGAGCCTTTGATTGGTTCCGTGTAGTCTTCGAGGTGGGCGACGATTTCACCGGGGACGTCACCGTAAACGTGGCACGCCTCACAATTTAGGGGTCGCTTCAAGTAGCCTTTTTTGTAGGCCCAAGTTTGGATGTTGCCACCTTTGTGACGCTCTGCGCCTGTGAAGCCGTTGTAGTCAGTCATTTTTCAAAGTCAGATATGCGGTTTTACCTTGCGTCTCGGACACAGTATACCTGAAGGACAAACATTTGACTTCTGTTTCGGTGTCAGGGATGCAGTGCACTGAGCGACCTTGATCGGCTCTACCTTCGACCCAAAACTCTTTAACCCCTGCGTCAGCTACAGCGTTCGACCAGATGTCCGCCCACTCCCAGTCAATCGTGTTGCTTGGGGTGTTTCCGAATAGTTCGCTGATGCAGCGACGGGCCACGATTCCGGTGACTTTATTCTGTTTGATCCAGTCGGTGAATTCGGGGAGAGTTTCTCTCTCGATTTTCATTTCACGGATTGGAATCGAGACACCGAACTTGGATGCTCGAAGAATGTTTTTTTCTAGCCACTCCACTCCGCATACGTTGATTCCGGCTTTCTCTTGAATCCGTGTCCCCATCATGCCTGTGGCGCAGCACAAGTCGAGCACCGATTCGGATTCGAAGGTGGTCATGAACAGGTTAAAAACGGGGTCGTGAATTTTGGGGAACTTGCCCTCCTCGCTCCATGCTTTAAGGTAGGCTTCAGCGTTGTACCTTGTCCCCATTACAGACCTTTCACTTGATGTGACTCCAAGAAATCTCTAAACCTGACGTTGGCGAGTAGAGGAAAGTGGACTTGCATCAACTGGATACCGGGCCAAGGGTTGCCTTCAATGATTTTGGGGCCATCCTCGGTTATGATGACGTCCCAACCAATGTATGGAAGTTCTTCCCTCAATATGTTCGATGCTTCAAGTACCATTCTTTCAGCTTCCTGCCAAAACGGTATCTTAACACCCATGATCTCCGATCCGTGCTCCGGGTGCGAAACGTATCTCGTGGGGCGTAAAGGTCGCGTGGGGTTCCGCCCCGAACCGTTACCTCCACGCTGAGAGCGATCGGTGAAGTCCTCCATTGTGTCTCCCATCACTCCGTTGATGACGGTTGTGGTCAGCCCACCTTGGTTCCAGTTGTCGCAGCGTCCGCTGTGGAGTGTCGCCCACTTCTGAACCGCTGCCGCTATCTGGGGGTACTCGCCTTCAGGACTAAATACTAGGAAACGGAGAGTGTTGGAACCGTTGGGCCAGATCTTCTCAGCGTACGAGTGCTGTTTCGCCCAATCACAAACCTGTATTTTGCTGATGTGTGACCGTGTTACGGCTTGGTTGAGTATGTGCTCCCTTTCCCTCTCTTCCATCCCTGCGCTAAGAAACCAAATGTTTTTACCACTAGAGGCCCCGACGTCCTTCAGGACCACATCGGTTTCAAAGATTGCTGTGCCTACATCCAAGTCGGCTTCCGCATATTCCACGATCTTGCCGCCCTCTAAACGCCCATATTCGGGGATTAGCCATTCGGAGGGAAGGCGCTTGCGGAGCAGGGATTTGTCGTTAAGCCATCCAGCCCCCTTGGAGTTAATATCTTCAGCAGACAAGCATGCCGTATCTGACATGTAGTCATCGTGCGGTACGCCACGGGTGAATTGGTAGAGGTGTTTCGACCAGATCTCGAAGTCATCAAGTGTTGCCATCGTCATCACTTTCTCGTTCGAAGTCTGAATCCTCTTCGCTCTCCACTCCCATGTTTACTAGCTGTTCGTGGGTGTAGAAGCGAGTCTCGATTGGAACCCACGCTTTGGAGTACTCTTTGTTCTGCCAGTTGACGTGCTTCAATAGGGTACCATCATAGAGTAGTTCGATTTCGCTGAGGGTCATTCCCATGCCTTCAACGAGATCCTCTGGAGTGCGTCCGTAGTCGTCCACAAGAATCTGAACGATCTCTGCCATCTTAATGGCCGCATGCTTGCCTTTGGCACGGTTCATGCGGACTGTCATCATCATGGCCTCATCATCGGGAATGTCTAATACAACACAAGGGATTTCTTCGGCATACTTCGATGCCAACTTGTCGCTGATGCAAGACAATGACCAACGGTGGAATCCGTCGATGATGATTTTGTTCCCATTGATGATGATGGGCTGAACCCAACCGTCACGCAAGATGCTCTCTTCCAGTAGGGTAAGCTCGGTGTTGAAAACGGTATTCGGGTTGTAGCCGTTAGGCTTCAACTCTCGCGCTGGTATCCAGACCACGTTGTCTACTGGTTCGTTACTCATTTTCCTTGCCTCCGCTGTAGTCCTTGCTGTTGACATATACCCCGGCCATGCGCTGTTTGATTGTGCCGAAGGCTATGGTTCTCAACAGTAGGTCGATTGGGTAATCCTCTGGGGCGTTTTCGTGACGACCTCTCCACAACTTTACTCGTTCGTATGCGAGGCGCTGGTTTGACTCGGGTACGTTCTCTTTGATGTAACGCATCACCCCGTTCCACCCTTTCCCTTTGTACGGGCGAATAATGGCATCCTGATCGAACTGCCCCCAATAGCGTTCTTGATCCTGCATTTCTGGGAACACGTTCACGATGGTCTGGAAAAACTCGGGCTCCACGACAGCTAGCTTATCAAGCTTCTTAGAAGCCACCACATGGAGAGCAGTCGAAACCCTCAACCCCATACCAGCCAATTCCTGAGCATCATACAGAGGGCAGTACTGTTCGCCTGATTCGATCATAAATTTAAACACGTCATCCTGAGACCAATCGTAGATTGGCTTACAAAGCTTCACTCGCGATCTGGCGTTATGTTCGATGGATGAAATGTAGTTCTCGTTGAGCTTCTGTGTCACAGAACGGAAACGCACAAGGGATTCAGATGCGCGCACTCCGGTCACGAAGGCCACCTTGCCACTCGAGAATAGGTAGTCTGCGATGTAGTCGTCCAGCGAGTTCTGATCTAGGACGTTGGCGTCCTCTATCCCTAGCTCGCTTCCCATAATCGCCCACTCTGGGGGCTGTGTAACCCATTCACGTTCGCCGGATGTGTCCCACTCGGTGTAGGTTTCCTTGCGACCTAAAACGAACTTGGAGTTTTTCTGCGAAATGCACATCCAATGCAGATCCAGCCAATCGTAATGCCGAAAGGTTTCCATGAATTCGAGGACGGAAGGGTTAATTACTTCCTCGTGCCTGAATACAACTGGAACCTTGCCGTAGCCACGTTCTTCGTACATCTCCTTAACCAGAAGCAAAGTTGCGAGGCTGTCCTTCCCCCCGCTAAACTGCACAACCATATGATCAAACAGGTCATCAATGTGGCGGACGCGTTCACGCCCTGCCGTCACTACATTGTAATCTTGATACCATCTAGCTCTAGGCACTAACGTAGTCCTTATTCATGTAGATGGCTTCGTCAATCCATGAGGGGCGTTCGTAATCATCTTCTAGGTAATAGTTGAACGGGACTGTTACTCTAAAACTGCCGGGAGTTCCGGTTAGAACGCGGTGTTCCATTTCCCTGCCGTGGAAGAAAGCTACAGCACCGGGGATCGGGTCTATGTCAACCCATTCTCCGGTGAGAAGCTTAATCTGGGTAGGTGCCCCCTCATTTACATACAGGAGGCAGGTGAATGGCTGAGAGTCGTAATGAAGTCCCTGCTTGCCCCAAGTATCGGGGTAAACTTTGGCGTTCATTTCGGATAACGGGTAGGGGCTGTACATCGCCTGTTCTCGGATGATGAGCGAACTCCAGTCCCTGAACTTCGTATAGATTTCACCGACACCCTTCAAGGTTGCCCTCGTGTTGGGACCGTCAAGTATGAGGTAGTCTCCTGCCTCTTCCATAGATCCCATAGCGTCGTTGCGAATAAACTTGTTACAACCATACCTCAAGGTGTTCTCCCACTCTTGCATTAGTTCAAGTGGTGCGCCATCAGCGACTAGGCAGATACCTAGAGTCTCGTAGTCATGCGCTGCCTGCTCAAGACTAGTCGTCAACAATTCCCTTGATGTGCTCATCATCCTTCCTTTATGGTAGCTGGTTCTGGATAATCCGTTAATCAGTCGTCCATAGCGTCTTGAAGGTACTCATCTATCCTTCCCGCTACGGTATCGGAATCCGGAAAAGTGCGCTTCAACCATCGGACAAACGAATACCAGCGCTGCTGTTGATCCTCGTCGTCAAACACGAGGGCGTACTGGACCACCGGACGAGATGGTGGACGGTCAGGCTGTTCGTCGGGCATGCCGTCCGATTCTTCGAACTCTGAGAGGTCAATATCCCCGTCGAAGTCCTCTAGACTTTGCGTCATCTCTTCTACATCCATAAGGTCATAACCGGATGCTTCCAACAGCGTGTCGTCGTCGTCGAACTGGGCGATCATATCGACCACCTTCTGTTCGTCGTACTGACCAAGATCGTGTGTACGGTTGTCAGCTATAGCGAACGCTGCTGCCGTCTTGTCGTCGTCCTCTACCCAAGTGACAGCAATCTTTTCCCAGTCCAGCTTACGGGCACCCTTGAGAGTAGTATTGCCTGCCAGAACGACACCGATGTCGCTGTCGGGCTTTTTGCGTGCAACGATCGGCTTGCGCTGACCGAACTTTTCAAGCGAATTCGCTACAGACTGGACATTACCTTGACGCGGATTTCCGGGGAGAGTCTCTAGCTTCTCGATCGGATAGGCAAGAGACTCTAAATCTTTAACAATGTTATGTTTAGCCATATTCCCATTCTACAACACCATGCAGAGGAGGGGCGTTGTGTCCCTCCCCTGAAAGGCGTATTAGATGCCGAAGTCTGGTGTCTTCGACTGAATTTTCTCTGGAATGTGAGCGGGCTTCAGAAGACCGTAATACGTTACTACTGAGACAACGAAAATCGTTACCGAGTCAGTCAATGCTGCTTCAGTTACGACTCCCTTCCCATCGAGGTACGCCTTACCAAACCCTGCAGCACCTGCGAGAGCCGCCAAAGCGAATCCCTTAACTGCGCTGCTAGTAACTTCCTTAGTGACGAGAGCAACCAGAGCAGGCAAAACGACTGCTACTGCTAGCTGTACGAGCGAAAAAGTATCCATGATTACACCTCCCTTCAGAATGATCAGTGGTTCTTACCCTTAATTGTATCCAAAGACACGGCTGACCCCATCCATTCGGAGCCTAAAGCCTTCCAAAAAAAGCCCTGTGCCTTCTCTCTTGATGCGTAAATTCCCACCTTCAAGCCTTCCCCCCTGATGTCAAGAACGATTTTCTTGGCCTCGTCGGAATAGACTTCGTAAAGCGCTGCAATAGAGGGGGAGTGATCGAAGTTGCAGCCAACGTCTCGAATGAGCAGCTCTTTTTCTTCGCGTCCAATAATCCCCTCTTCATTATCACCCACGATTAGGACGAACTTAAACCTACCCATTAACGAGTAAGAGAGAAGGGGGTTTCCCCCACCATTTCATGGAGGGTTTTATCGCTATTACGCCACCCCATAGCTACATGACGAGAGATGGCGCTCTTGGGGACCATCCTCTGGGCTTGGGTCGTTGAGCCTGTCGAAGCGTCTACAACGTACCCTCGGATGACGGTACCGTCGATACTATGGACAACGCGGGCCTTGTCGAAGAGGATTTCCTCCCCATTGGCAGCAACAAGCTTCTCCACACCGCAATACAGGATAGGGTCAGTTGGTTCTGGTGCTGGTTCCGATTCTGGTTCTGGTTCTGATTCTTTGGCCCACGAAAATCCCATACGGGCATCATACCACTGCGGTCTACGGACCTTAACCGTAGATTTATTTGATATAGTGTGGGTAGTCCAAGATAAACAGGAGAAGAACATGGCTCACGACATCCAAGAACTCGACGGCAAGGCCAGCTTTGCATACAACTCATACCAAGACCCATGGCATCGACTAGGCACTCCCGTAGACGGCAATATGACCATACCTCAGGCACTTGTTGCCGCCAACGCAGACTTCATAGTTACCAAGGAGCCCATCCATGCTCAAGGTAGCGGTGGAACCCCCATCGAAATCGAGAGCAAAAAGGCTACCGTCGCTACATACGACCTCGGAGAAGGTCGTCAGAGACAGGTAGCCCTCGGAGTTGTAGGCGATACCTACGCTGTGGTCCAGAACACCCAAGCCCTTGAAGTTGCCTACGATATCGTCGGAGCCTCTAAAGGTGAGGCATATCTCGACACAATGGGCGTCCTCGGGAATGGCGGACAGCTTTTTTCTTATCTTCGTTTAGAGGATCTTGTTGTTGACCCTGTGGGTATTAATGACAAGGTTGAGCGCGGCCTAGTCATCTGGTGGTCGCATGACGGTAGTATCGCAATGACCTACCTGTTCTCCGCAACACGAGTAGTCTGTCGGAACACCCTAAACTTCGCCCTACAAGGTGCTAAGAGTGTATTCCGTGCCAAGCACACCTCTTCCGTTGAAAACCGCCTAACGCACGCACAGAGCGTCCTAGGGGTATCTACGGCTTGGGCTGACAGCTTCAAGGAGCAGTCAGAGGAGCTTCTGGCCGTTAGTTACTCGGAGGATCGCTTCCAACGGATTCTCAAGAGTGTGTTCCCCGAGCCCACTAACCCCACTGACAGGCAAAAGGCCAACACCCAAGCAACTCACGCACAGGTTCGCGGCCTCTTCGCCAGCGACCTCAACTCACAGAACTTCGGTGCTAACGGATGGACAATGTATAACTCCATCGTCGAGTACCTCGATCACAAGCGCAATAGCTCAGAGAGTGACCGCACGAGAGCAACCATGACTCCCGGATCTTGGATTCAGAAAACCAAGGAGCGAGCTGCTGCCTCGGTGCTTTCTCTGCCTTAGAGGAACCCACCATCGATTGGCTTGTGTGGGATTTGGAAGACCATCATCTGCGTGAACGATCTGACCCACAGATCCTGCACGTTGCCACCGTCGCCAACACTATAATCAGAACAGTCGCACTCGTATGCGAATGCCTGCCCACCAATAGTGATGGTCATCGTGTAGCTGAACTGTTCGAAGGCAGTTGCTAACGTCCCCATGCGGGAATACATGCCAGCTTCAGTAACATCCTCAACACGAATCTTGAGTGTGGATGTTTCCTGACCCTTCACGGCATGAGTAAGGGTACTACCAGCGACGTATGGGGACTCAGCCTCGCTTCGACGCCATTCAATCTGGCCGGGACCAAACCCATCGCGCTGGATGTAATACCCACCGGCAGGAGTGATCGACAGATCAGAAAGGGCCAGCTCGGTCCTTGTGATTACCCCGGTTGTTGTTAGAGCGCTCATGCTGTCAAGTTCTTCTGTCGCTTCTTACGTTTAGCGAATGCCATAGCGCCTTCCATGCTTACACCTTGGATTGGTCCGTTAAACTGGGTGACTTCGTTCTTTGACACCGGCACGACCACAGTAGGAGCCTGCTGGCCCACCCCAGTACCGTAACGTCCAGCACCAACCATACTATAACCGGCAGGCCCATTCATTCCCCCGTTAGCATAACGCATCAAGCCATACCCAAACTCGCTGGCAACGGTTTCCAGAATGTGTTCGCTGCGCCCACGCTTCGATGGGCTAAGGGGGATGTAAGCTTCGCCTCCTGTTTCGGGCTCATTCCATATGCGAGAGCCGCCACCACGGGCAATTTGGGCGTTATGGAAGCCACCATCGGCGTACTCTCCAGCAACCCGCTGGAGCTTGTTCAACCTGAGATCAAGGTATTTCTGCCCCTTGCTTAGCCCCGGTGGCATCCATCCACTTCCAGCATATTCTTGCCAAGGCGAAGTGTAGCTCGGCATGCTATCTATTCTTCCACCAGTACCAGTCTTGCCACTAACCCCAGCAGCTTCACTGTTCTTACGCCCTTGAGCAGCGCGTGCTTCTGCTTCTTGGCGTCGACCGTCCATCACCTTGTCCGAACCAGCGTATTTCGCTTTCGCTTCTAGGCCAACGAAGTCGATGCCATTGATTTCGTCCAGTCCGAATTCTCTCTGTATATCGGCCATCATTCTAACGTTATCATCAATAATGCCCATTCTGGCCTGATCTGACATGTCCTTTATCGACTGAATACTCATACCAAACACAAACTCGGTGGCATCCATAGTTTGGCCCATCGCTGTCAATATGCCCATGAAATCGTTAGTCCAGTAGACCTGATTCAGGAGTTCCTCTGCTTCCGCTACACCCGCTTCTCCACCAGTGCGAATCTTATTAGCCATGTCAGCAATAAGTGCTTCGCCTTCTGGCCCCATGCCAATCAATTGCTTTAACAGGGAATTAGAGGTAGTGCCCTCTGGCAACTCAAATCGTTCTAAATTGATATTCCCTTGGATCTCAAAGGCATCTTTCCTGAACTGGATACCCTCTTCCGTCTTGCCCAATAGCTCCCGCTTGAACACCTCTAAGTCCACCTCGGGTGGTTCGCCTAGTTGATCAGCTAGTCCATTGAAGGATCGTATCTTCTCTTGACCTTGAATCAGAAGATCGTCAAGCATGGGGAGAGCCTCTTCGCCCATATCCCTAAACATGTTCAATAGCGCTGTGCTAGCCCCGGACTCTCCAAGCAGACTCATTTTTTCGTTAAAGGCAGTCGACTGATCAGCCGCCTTCCTCAGACCATTGAAAAGAGTGTCAAGTCCAATAATGGGCTCGTTGTAAAAGTCTTCCTGCTCCTTCTTCTGTTCCTTAAGCGCATCAAGACGGTCATCGAACTGGTCCTGCGAAGCTTCCTTAACTTCTTTAAGCCCATCTTTCTCACGCTTCTTAGCGTCCTCAATCATATCGTCGTGGACCTTACCTTGCGCCTCTTTGGCATCCTTCAAAGCGTCGACGCGTCCATCTAGAGCAGAATTGAATGCGTCCACTTGAGCCTCAGCGGAAGATTGTGCTTGTTCTTCTGCTTCGGTAGTCAAATTGCTATAAACCTCAGACGGCGTGAACAGAGAGCCGAAGATGAGATTGCTTCTTTCAACAGCGGACTCTAGTGCCGCTCCGGGTCCGTAAAGTTCGCTGAGCACATCCATGGCCTTCTCAGCCATATCTTCATACGAGGACTTGACCTCTCCTAGTTGATCATCCGTCATATCCGCTAGATCGCCCTGTGCCAGAGCAACCTGATCTAAACCAGAGACCTCTTCTTCAAGAGCGCCTTTGATAGTTGCAACGGCCTCAGTCCACTGAGAACCCTCAGTTGCAAGGTTGATACCGTTCCTCTTAGCTGTTGCCTCAATGACATCACCACTAACGTGAACCGTCTTCTGAACTTCTAAGATGGCCTTCTTCTGTTGGGCGTGCGCCCTCTTGTTCTGCTCCATTACTTCGAGGCGCTTCTTCTGCTGCTCTTCGAGTTGGGTTATGTCATTGTCGATAAACGGGTTGATATTCTGCCATGTTTCTTCCCAGCCACCTCCAGTTTCTTTAAGAGACTCTTGACCACTAGCCAACTCCTTAAAGAGTGAGGCGTGAGCGGCTTCCATACCTGCTAAAGTCTCAGTGTCAAATTGCCCCATGTACTCGTCGACGGCTGCCCCTGCCTTCCTCGCCTCGTCAGCGAACAACTGGAGGGCCATAGGGATAGCCATTAATGCAGCCATCGCCCCTGATGTGCCTATGCTCGCAATACTTAACTTGAGGGTATTGCCTCCGATGGCCGCACCTTTCAAACGTTGGCCCAGTGTTTGAACCGACACTGAAGTTGCCAAGATCTTGGCATTAGCTTCACTGACACCAGCACTCAGAGCAACTTTAAACTTCATGGCATCAAAAGTCGTACCGGTAATTGCGGTCTTAATCGCAGTAAACGCTCCAACAGCAGACGCTCCGATTGAGCTAAACATTCCCTGCAAGGGGAGCCAGCGGGCGAGCATGATTAAGCCCAATCCAGCGAACGCTCCAGAGAACTTCTGTACCAAAGACCCGAACAATTCGAACGCCTTACTCAAGGCCACGATCGCCCCCAGCGTCGCACCCCCAATCAAGAACTTGAATGGAGTTATAAAATCGCCTAACACTTTAATTACTGATTTGACCCCAGCGAACATCGAGTTCCAAGCTGGAGTCATCTTCTTCACAAAGACTTCAACCTTCTCGGCAACGCTGTTTCCAAATTCAACCGAGAACGACTTCATGATAGATACGGCTTGGTTCATACGGTTAGACAAGGACTTCATTTGCTTCTCTGAAACCTCGTCAACCGTACCGCCAGCACTCTTAAGATCTTTTTCCATCCTTCGAATGGCATCCGACGAACCGATGATTGCGAGAAGTGCCTGAACGGAACGATCTTGGAACCCGAGAGTCGTGAGTGCAGACTTTTTCTGCTGGTCAGACAACCCACCGAGGGCATTCTCCATGTCGAATATGATGTCAGCCATATTCCGCATGTTCCCTTGGCTGTCATATACGGCAATGTTCATTGACTGAAACGCTGCGCTGTTTTTGATCGAAGCGCGCTGCAAGTCACGAAGCGCCATGCTTGCACGGGTACCAGCAACCTGACCTTTGATGCCTTGGTTAGCAAATGCACCAAGAACCGCAGCGCCTTCTTCTACGCTCTTGTTGGTGATGCTCAACATGTTGGCGAACTTGTTAGTGAAAGCATCACCGAACTGCTTCACTGTAGCGTTCGCCTGCTTTGCAGCACCCACCATCACATCAGTAACGCGTTCGATGGCATCGGCAGTTCCCTTTGGGTCGAACTTATCTGCAAGCCCAAGTGCAGCTACCGTGTCGGCAGCAATTTCGGATGCCTCAGCTAGATCCATAACCCCAGCCTGAGCAAACCTTGCCACCTGCTCCATGGACTGCATCGCTTGAGCGGATGTGTAGCCCGCTGATGCTAGAAAGTAGAAGCCCTCAGCGACTTCATCAGGAGAGAACTTAGTTACCTTAGCAATGGCCTGAGCTGACTCCGTGAACCCTTTCTCGATTTCACCAGTGGCATCAGGAATGATTGCCATAGTTTCGGTCATGGCCTTATTGAATTCAGTAAAACCCCCAATAGTGACAGAGAAAAACTTCTGCACGGTTTGGATCGCAGCATTAATGAAAATGAAACCAGCGAACGCTGACAGCGTAGCCGTAACAGCTAGCCTCAACATTCCCATAGCTTTCGCGGCTACCCCCGTATTAGTACTCATCACCTTAAAGGCAGCGCCCGCCCTATGGGCAACGGCTGAAGTGTTAGCCGTTCTCGCCATAGTGCTACCCATGCTGCGGTTGAAGTTGCCAAGATTCTTCCCGGCACCCTTTGCTGCGTTACCTACCTGATTGAGGTTTTGGGCCTGCTTGCCCACGCCACGGGAAGCGTTGGTTGCCGTATTAAGCTGCTTGGTAGCAGTGGCGGCCTTGTTCATTGCAGACACATACTGTGCTACATTTGCCGATACCTTTACCGATATGGTTCTAATTGCCATTAATTATGCCTTAGTCAGGTTGAACGGGACGCTTGGCCTTAGACTTGATTGTACCTTCAGAGTCAATATCCGAGTCTTCCCATAGGACAATACGAACCCCCTCGGGCACGCCCTCCCCGTACTTTGCAGCCTTAAAATGAGATATCTCAGAACAACCATGACACCTAATCCCCGTAGGGGTTAAATGCGGATGGTCAGACATGCGGCCAGTCTCGGGGTCAACCCAATCGGCTTCCCGCGAACCACACATATCACAGACCTCAGCTTTGGCACCGTTGTACGCTAATGCCTTATCTTGGTCGGATTCCTTCCAAGACTTGAACTCTGAATGCGGGATACCCAGTGGGACGCAATAGGCTAATTCCGCCCTTAAGAGGGGGTCGTCCCAAATCCTTTTCCCAAGTCCGCCACACTACGAGACTGATTTACCTCAAGTGCTGCCATGAACAAGCTGAGAACTTCAGCGTGGTTCCAGTCCTCCCCTTCCCAAATCTCGAAAACCTGCTCTTCGGTTAGTTCTGGGTCAACGATAGCTGCTGCCACTAGAGCCGGTGGAAAGGTTTCTCCATTCCAAATTGGGGCATCCTCGCCCTTCAGCTTGGCATCCTTGCTCTGTTCATCAGTTGGGGGGCAGGACTCCATGACCTCATCAAATTTAGCACGCCCAATCGAACGGAACACAAACTCCACGGTCGACTCTTCGGCTTTCAGTTCAATTTCAGAGAAAGCCTCTTCGAGGTTCACAAGCTTAGTGCGGGATTCCTTGTCGCGAGGAAACTGCTTTACATCGTCGCGTGCTTCCTCGACGGCTACACGTAGACTGTTGAACTCATCAGCAATCTGGGAGTCAAAAGCGATCTTAACCTTTTTGACCGTAGGCTTTTTTCTCTTTTTGAGATCTTCGTAAGTGAGGCGCTTAGACTTCTCGGGCTTCTCGGACTTTTCGGACATTGATTTCTTCTCCTTGGGTTTGTTTGGATAGTATAGCGTGCGCGGACAAGGAGGGGGAACCTAAGTCCTCCCTCCTTGTCCATATCATTAGACTCAGCTAGTTACTAGGCTACAACTTCAGCAGTAAGTGCCGGGACAGCCGAGACGGTGAACGTTGTCATGAATCGTGCTGGATCGTTACCTGCGCTCCACTCACGAGTGGTCTTCGCCACCGATGTCGGCCAGACTTCACAGTCGTCACCAGCAACGGGGTTAGCGCCACCGATGCCATAAGGGAAGAAGACAATATTGCCTGTTGTACCCTTTGCAAGAGTGGTCAGTAGCGGATTGGTGGTGTCGTCCTCATAGAACGTCATCTCCGAATCATCTGCCGTGTCTTCACCGGGGATCTTAGCAACGAACTCCGCACACATGTCGGGAACGTCAATGGGGTTGTTCTGAAATGCGAAACCTGAGATCTCCGCAACGCTACATGTGAGTTCGGTGCCTGCTGCCATCTCTGCGACGGTTGGAGAGGCTGAACTCGAAATGCTGGAAACGAAATAGATCTTGGTCGTTCCTCGCCTGAAATATCTTGCCATAATAAGTAGCCCCTCCTTGAGGCTTATGAGGTCAGGTCTGAGAAGTCACCGAAATGAGATACGACTCTTTCGCAGACCATACCTGTCCTACTTCATCTAGTTTACCCGGTGGGCCAAGTGATTCTTGATCCATCACCGCATGCTCATCGTATGTGAGCTGGTTCACTAGTTCCCCGCTGTCATCCCTGTCGATTACGGTCACGCGAACAAGGTCTGACAACCATTCTGCCTGATCGTATCGCTTGCCATAGGAGTCGATTTGGTACTCGAATGCAGCGTCTGCATTAGGTCCACACCATGCCGGTCCAGAGAACCCTCCCCCGTCTAGGGGGTAAATCACGATATACGGAAGCTCCTCTTGGACTCCGTTAATGTCTAAGGGCGCTGTGGCTACGCCAACTGGCTTGCCAGTCTCCGTAATCAAAAGAGTCTTCAGGGCTTCTGTGAGTTTTCTTCGTTGTGGGATGTTAGGCATCAGTCAAGAACTTCCTTAATAGCAGCTACGAACGCTGGCTCGAACTCAGTCATTGCGGGCCTGTAGTGAGGTTGAGGGGCCTTGTTTAACATTCTACCCTGAGAGTCCACCCCGTGGGCACCATATTCCAAAGTCCATCCGTAGGTGACATCTGAACCGACCTCAAACGAATAGGAGGTGGGTGAGCTGGATGCGGTTTCGACGCGAATGCTACGTTTGTAGTATCCCGTGTCTACCGGAGCCCTAACCTTGATGCTAGCTGCTAGCTGTTGAGAACCGCGCGACATTACGGCTCCAACCCGCGCTCCACCTTCCTTACCCAGCCTCATAAAATACTGGGTAGTTATATTGGCATCTGAAGAGATCGAAACCTGCATTAGATTAAGGGTGTCCCGATAGCGGAATTTGCTTCCTCTATCCTAATGAGGGTGTACAAGGCATGAGTTTCAGTCTCCACTTTACTCACTCTAAACGATTTGTCCACCAACCCGAGGGAGCTGACCGAGGCGGTGATGGTTAATGTATCGCCTATCCTAATGCCACCGGTAGCGGCTGAAAGAGGGACTAACACCCTGTACTGGTTGTACTCTTTAGCCATATCAGCGCTCTTCTGAACCTTGTCTCCTTGATTCACCGAAGAAACCACGCAAACACCAGCATAAACACTAGTATCTGCCGTGCCACTTGCCACTAGTTCACCTGTAGCCTCATTAAGGACATCATCGTACACGCCCCTCACGTCTCGCGTGATGGTGCAAGTATCGACCATTTGACTTTCGATAAAAGCCTTTCCGGGGGCTCTGGGGATGGCTACCATTGGTCAGCCAGCTCCATTAGTTTCGCCACAGCAGCAATAACGGGATCACCGCCACCCCAACCCATCTCGTCGAGGACTTGATTGGAAAGCTCGGCGGGGTCCACGGAGGACAGAAAAGATTTAATGATATGGGAAGGCTCTTCACTTGACGGCTTGTTGGCGTCTTTAACTTGGAATTCCATCAGGCAATCGACCTTCTCTTAAACCGCTTCACTGAGTTAAAGTCGGCATCAGAGCGAAACATTATGATAGGGGTTGCTCCAGAGCTATAAGCGCTGTAGTCGTTCGTGCCCCCGGCATCGTATTCAATCGAATAGTCTTCCACCCTCATTTCTTTAATACCGAGAGCGCTGGAAGCATCTTTAGCAAGTCCAGCCTTACGTTCGTTCCATTGCCTAATGACAACCCCAACGATAGCCGAGTTGATGGCCTGAGGAGCGTCAAGTCCTGCCGTATAAACAACAGTAATTTCAGGTTCTTTCCAGTCGTACAGATAGGCGGACTCAGAAGTCAGAGAGGAAGCGTAGGACGAAAAACCCATTTCCAAGCCCCACGGGGTGATCGTGTAGTAATCTGTGTCCTGCAGAATGGTCTCAATCGTCACGCTCGTGACGCTAACGATCGGGGTGTTCGGCAAATAAACCCTGCCGTCCGCGTCGGAGACAGCTACTGTAGTAAATGTCTCGACCGTAATTGGTCGACCTAACCATGCCTCTAGTTCGCCTTGTGCAAAGTCGATGTAAAATTGAAGGATCGTTTCATCATCGGAGTCAATCGTCGTATCTCCGATAATGGCAACAATGTCGTCCACGCTTATGAGTGCCATGCTTCTAATGATACCACTTGTGACAGAAGTGTTTAGTTAGCTAGCCAGCATAGAAGCTGACACCAGAGATTGAACTATAGGTAGTACTGCCGCCATAATGCATCGAAACTTCACCATTACTCCCAACCTTTACCACAGCAGTGGTCGTAGTAGACGACACCACCGACTCTGTGACGCCCACATGGTATACGTCGTAGGCTGGACGAGAACCTACCGGTAACGTCATCATCACGGCAGAGGCAGACGAGCCGGACTTCAGGCGACCCTTCAGATGGACAATGCCGTGCCTATCTTTTATAAACCCAATCCCATACCAGTCATTGTTGGTGTCTTTGGTCTCAACTACCCACGAGTTAGAAAGCGAAGGCTCAACAAGCTGTTCGTGGGCAGCTTGAGTGGTGTAGTATAAGGAAGCATTGAACGATGTTGCGTGTGTTTGAGAGATGTAAAGCGGTCTATGGGCGGATACCTCCAAGTAGCCGCCTTGCGTCCCGGTAGTAAACGAACCTATAGGAAGCATCTGAGCGCCAGATGCTTCCTCCCCATCCCAAGTGAAGGCACAAGTAGTTGCTGCTACCGAAACAGTGCTGGATATATGGAGAACATTGACACCATCGGCACCTTGATAGATCCGATTAAATCCAGCCGATGCCGGATTGAGATCAGCCGATCCGGTTCCAATCATGAGCCCATCATCATACGAATGTTCAAACGTAGGCCATTTCACTCCGTCTAATAGTAGCTCGGTGTTTGCCCCCGAAGCAGTAAGGCAACCCACGAATCCGGTGCTGGGGGTACACTGAACCTCGGCAATCTTTTCCACGCCACTACCCAGTACGGCAGTCGTGTTATTCCAGTTGTCGTTAATGGACCAATATTCTTCAGGCAACAAGAAGATATCGGACGTCCCACCATCCACGACCCCTTTCAGATGGACCCAGCCATCAGCGTCCATACGAAACCCGGCTGGCTCATACCCTGCGGAATTACTCCAACCAGCTTCAAATGCTGGTTCTCCGGGGTCGCCTATATCATGCCACTCGTTATCCGGTATGAAGACACGCTTATGTTGCCCTTGTTTGGAAAGGTGTTTTAGTCCAGACATGTCATCCTTCAGCGTAGAAGTGTATGTTGCTTATATCGCACCACGACGTTGACCCACCAGCTATTGCACTTACCGTCCCCGTAGACCTAACATCCATCCTGCAAAGCCCAGCTTGAGACCACGTTGAGAATATCTGCCTCATAGCGGGGCGGTAACCTTCTGGTAGAGTGAACATCGTGGCCGTTGCGGAAGACCCGCTCTTAATAAACCCCCTGAGGTGGACGAATCCAAACTCGTCCTTCATGTACTGTCCAGTCAAGTAGAGGTCGCTGGCAGTCTGCCCATACGCAACCCACGAGTTTAACATGGTTGCATCAATCCACTTGTGCTCATTTTCCGGCAAACCCCATTCAACATCCAATATCCCGTAATTAGTTGTAGCCCCAACGGGTGCGTACCCAAGCCTGCGTGAAATTCGGGCACGTTTCGCTGTCGAAGTGCTGTCCCGAATAGGGAAATTTATAGAGTAATCTGGCTGCAAGTCCCCAAGGAATGGGATAGTCCCTGCGGGTTCCGCATCAACCACGCCATTCAAGACAGTGAACCCAT
>Ga0255047_10000801_pt1 | contig 25296 bp, 32 predicted proteins | sample JV7_2_1_MG_FD_183640 | JGI IMG/M metagenome (GOLD analysis project Ga0255047, IMG submission 183640) | Seawater microbial communities from Jervis Inlet, British Columbia, Canada - JV7_2_1 | ecosystem: Environmental > Aquatic > Marine > Inlet | place: Canada: British Columbia | collected 2016-10-06 | reverse complement strand
CGATGATGAAAAGCGGATTGATCGCGTGGCGTTCCTTCCACTTGCGGATAATCGCCTTGATCGATCGAATGTCTCCCTGCGTCGCCGTCGAGCCGTAGGTCATGAACTCGTCGCCCTCGCCGTAGACGAAGCCATCGCCGTAGGACCATGACTCGTAGGGGTTGGGCTGCTCGATCACCACCACGAAGCGCGACCAATTTGTGAAGTCGAGAATTTCGCCGGTCAGACTTTCATCAGTGAAGTCCAAGGTCGGATCCAGCTGATCGGAAACGATTGCCCGCGTCGTGCTCGGGAAACTATCGAGGCGCATGTAGTGACGCCCGTTTACCGGAGTGTCGAACCACACCTTGGTCGGCGCAGACGGAGCGCCGATGCTGGTCCATGTCACCCCTGCTCCGGTAAGCACAATCTCAGTCATGCCGCTGATGCTTGTCCCCGTACTTTCGAGATCAAAGTCGGCTGTCGCGATGATGGTAGGCGGTTCCTCGAAACGCCACGTGTCGACCCTCGAGCTCGCGAATCCGAGGGTCGGGGCGGAGTTCTCGGCAGGAATCACTACAGGGTTAGTGAGCCCGAACGCGATCAGCTGCTCGATGATCGCGCCCTCATTGCCGCCCCTCCCATAGGTGCTCCAGGCCTCGGCCAGCCTCTCGCGATAGGTAGCATCGGTGTCGCTCGGGTAGCGCGGCATGCGCCGCTCATTGCCTACGAGCGGCAGCGCGTCCGGCGGTTGGAACCCACTACGCAACCACGGACCTTGGATAGCCTGGCTCGCGCCCTCCATGATGATATCGCCCATCAGCCCAGAGATCGCGCCCATGAGGCGAAGCCCATAATGGCGACGCAGCCAGGGAGGGCTGATCTGCTCGACGTAATCTCGGAAGTTCGGCACAGCGTCAGTCGATTGTTGCGTAGGAGAAACTAGGGGCGCCCAGCGTCGCGACGCTGAACCCACTGATAGGAATGTCGGTGGTAGGTGCCGAAAGCGCGACCTTTCTCACACCCACGACCGAAGTGATCGCGCCGATCAATTCGCTGAACGAGAGAACGCCCGTCGTGGCTGGCGTGAAGATCTCACCGCCAATGTCCAAGCTGTTCACGTAGTCGATCGCCGCCTGCTCGATTTCAGCGCGCTTCAAACCAGCCGCATCGTCGAGAGATGTAGTGATGTGGATCGTTCCTGTAACTGTCGCCGCCTGCGCCGCTGCAGCAATGACCAAAGCGTCGGCCGTAACCGGACGCTTTTTATCGACTGCTACATCGTCCGTCCCTGTTACTTGAACTTGCGTGACGTCTGCACCCGTAGCGACGCCATCCGCTCGAGCGATGTAGACGTCGACTGTTCCCGGCCCTCGAGGGTTGGAGTCGTCAACAGTTACGCGGGTGATGTCGCTATCGGCCGCAAGCGAGATCTGAATGTACGCGCCGTCAGGTGTCGCGAAATTCAGCGTCGTCCACTTCGTCGAATTGCGCTCTCGCAGGATCGAATCTTCTTCCTCGTCTACACCGAGCTGTGTGATCCAAGTCGACGCGCCGGCGAGCGCAGGATTCGTAACTGTCACTCCGGTGAAGCTTGTCACAAGCTCGAGCGTCACCAGCCCCGTCCCGATGTTGCCGGCGATGCCAGGAGTCTGCGCTTCCATGTCGAGAGTGACCGACCCGCCGAGAGGGATCGTGCCGCCTGTGAGATTGCGATAGGTCTGACCAGTCGCCGTATCCTGCACCACTACATCGCTGGGGCTGATCGTATGGGGTGGGCCGACCGCGCTACCAGCGAAAATCATCTCGCCCTGCGTAGAGAGATTTTCGATGCGTTGATTATCATAGTGGCTGTCGCTGAACGTGGTCAGAGCTCCGCCGTCCGACGTGTCGTTGAACGCCATTTTCACAAGCGTCGCGACGAACTCCGTAGCGGTCGACCATGTCTGTGCGACCCCAGTCAGGATCGTTCGCTGCACGCTACCGCTCTGCCAGCTGGTGACATTGAACCCCAGCGCCTGGAGGTTTCCGAGCATCGTGTTGAGAGCCTGATCGCGAGTGATCGGCGTCGACAGCTGAAGGATCGTGAATGGCATCAGAGATTTTCCTCTAGGATCTCAAGCGTGACCTCGCCCTTGCTGACGTCGAGCGTGAGCGGGAAAGGCCCATCGGCATCCTCTAGCTCAACCACTATCTCCATGTCCCCGATTTGGTCGGCTTGTACACCAGGATCCCCGTATTCTTTTCGGACGACTTTCACAGCTGTGTCCTCGACACGTTCGTCCTGAAGCATCTCGACTTCGGCCGCCTGCTGAATGCTCAAAGCACTGCGAGCGCTACCAATCAGATCGCGCATGTCCTCGCCGTACTCCTTGTCATAGAACAAATGACGTTTGGGAGTTCCAAGCCGACGAGCCTGCGCCTGCGCGAGAGCAAGCCGCCCGGTAACGACCGAGAGGCTCTCGTCGACATCGCTCACACACGAGAAGTCGCTGCCAAGTCCCGAGGCCATCAGTCCTCCAGCTCCGCGCGATCGCTACCAGTCAGGATTTCAGGTCCCTTCAGAAGAGCATTCGAAAGATCAAGTGTTGGGCCTGGCGCATGCGGAGGCGCCCCCGGAGGGGCATACACGAAAGTGACCGCGCCCGGTGCTGCAGCTACCGATCCTGTCACGGTTCCTCCGTCGATGAGATCGCCGATCCGAGAAAGCTTGGCCAGAGTGCTAGCCCCGATCGCCTGCTCAGCCAGGACACAGAACGGCTTGTCGGGGTTGCCTCCATCGAACATCAGGATCACTCGATCACCTTCGCGGAGCTCGACGATCGAACCAGGCAGGCCGGTGAGATTCTCAACGTCCTTCGCGCCTGTCCCCTTGAAACGATCATCATCGACGACCAGCTCGACCAACCCCTTCGCTGCGTCGTAGCTCACCACTTGCGCCTTATAGGGCGCGAGATATTTCTGGCGCTGCCCGACGAGATGCTCGACGAACTCGCGGATCTCTTTCTTGAGACGGTCCAGAGTCATGGGTTCGCCGCCCAGTATCGTTGCCTTAGGCTCTCGCTGACAAGGTCGGTCAGCACATAGTCGATCGGCTGCGCGTTGAAAGTCACACCGGGCCGCAGCGATGCGCCGAGCAATGGAGCGATCACAACTTCATCGAGCGATGGTTTGCGCCCGAGTTCCTCATTTTGGAGCTCGAGCGTCGCGAACGTATCGACGCCGAGAAAGATCGTGCCGTCTCGCTGCACTCTCCAGATGTACCCGGGGTCGCCTTCAGAGCGGTTCAGAGTCTCGATCAGCATCGTAATTGCCTCAGCCACCTTCCCCTGGCTGCGCCACCAGCGGGCCCTCTGATGCTGAGTAATCGCCACATCGCTACTAGTGCTGATCGTCTCGCTGCTAGCGGTCGCCAGATCCTGAAGCACTTCGCCGAGACTGACGTCGAGATAATACTTCGCAGCCACCGGTGTCCGCAGCCCACCAGCTCCGCCAACTACGCGCCCGATCCAGCGACCTTGCTCGAGACCGCCACGAAAGACCGTGCCGACGAAAGTCTGGAGCCCATCCTCGAGCTCGAGCGTAACCGCCGTTCCTTTCGGCATGTCCTCGAACGTGTCGCTCTCGATGTCTGCATGCCACACACCAAAGCGTGGCTCGTAGATCCGAGCCTTGAGAATATCATCGCCATTGATCGTGTTGGTGCCCATCGACCAGGCTCAACATTCTTCCTTGTCCGGAAAAGCATTGCACTGTGCGACGCGGTTTTCTTCGTCTGAGAACTGTCGTTCCTCGACGGTCTCGGCTGGGTTGCTGCCTAGGTTGTCATTGTTCAACCCCGCCTCGTTCAGATCGTTCTGCTCCGACTCCAACAGCGCTAGCAGATCGGCCTTCTCGTCGGCTGTGTTCGGACCGCCACTGCCGGCCGCCTTGCGCGCAGGCTTCGGCCCGGGGAACCACTCGATCGCCGTGAATTTGAACCGCAAAAAACCGTTGCGCTTGTCGTGCTCAGGGATCGGGATCCCGTCAACGTAGATATTCGTGATGTTCATCAGCCGCGTAAGAGGATGAACGATCGACATCGGTCGCCGGAGCCCGCCCTTCTTGCGCGGGTTGATCAAAGGCATGAGCCCCTGCAACTGCTCCCAAAAATAGCGGTTGTAGATCAGCAAAGTAATCTCGAGCTTCGCTGGTTCGATGCCTTCGTCTTTCAGGCTCGCGCCGTCGCTACCCTTTGGCTTTTTGACATCGACCTTCCGCTTCAGCCCTGAGCCCCTGACCGATGCGACGCCCGGAAATATCTTGCCTGCAATCTCGACAGTGTCCCATGCGAGCGGATCTTCGGTGTTCTCCCAGAACGGGATCAGCGCCTTGAGATCTGAAGGGTCTCCGCCTTCGGTGAAGACTCCGTCGGGGCCGCCCTTGCCGCCGTCGTATGGACCAGCTGCATCGAAATTCGCTGGTTCGAAATCTTCGCCCGCGTTGCTCATCCGTTGACCTCGATATTCAGCTGCTCGAACACTCCGCCCATCTCATCGATCAGAACATCGCGAACACGAACCGCAACGTCGCCCGGGTCGCCGGCGCCCTGAACATTGATCTGCGCGTTCGTGTCGGCGCTGAGATTCGTCACACCACCGCCGGGCCCGAGTGCAGCTAGCGCAGACGGATCGATCACACCTGCAGTAGCAGCGCTGACGCGCGGGCCCTCATCGGCCATGCCCTTCTGGAAACCGACCATCGTATTGATGCCGATGTCCTTGAAGACTTTCGACGGGCTGCTGATTCCGAGCGCTGCTTTCGCTGCTGCGATCGCTCCATCGACGACACCCTTGAGCGCGCTCGCTACTGCGCCGGAGCCGCCGGTGAGAGCACCTATGATCCCCTCGATCATTCTCTTTCCGAGGCTCGAGACTCCGTTGATTACTGCGTCGAAGATCCCGCGGAGCCCACCAAGACTGTTACCCCAGTCGATGATCGCCCCCGCCACAGATCCGACGGCTCCGACTAACACGGTAATCTGAGCGACTAAGTTGGCAATTAAAGCCGCGATACCTGCTGCAACAACCCCTACCGCTCCAAGCACCGCGCCGAACAGCCGGAAAATCACCGTGAGTCCTCTCAAGGTGTCCTTCTGCGTCAGGATATTGAGCAGAGATTTTCCCAGCACCGAGAGCGCCGGACCCGCGGTGCCTAAGCTGTCGGCGATCCCCTTGGCGAACGCCTTGAACAGAGGGATCACCACGGCGAGCGAGTCGACGATGAACCCGAACACTCCTGCGACTACATCCTTGAACGTCGCGAAAGCCTTGCTGTCGAAGAAGCCCGCGAGGTCTAGCTGGTCGAGAGCCTTCTGCAGCTTCGGCGCGATCTTCTCTCCAATCTCGAGTAGCGCTAGCTGAAAATTACTCTTGAGAAACCCTACGAAACCGCCCAGTGTTTTGACCTGCTTCTTGGCCGCGTCACCGAACTTCTCCAGGTGCAGCTTATTCTTGATCGCATCGCCGATCGCCTTGATCCCCTGATCGGCTGTGATCTTCCCAGCCGCGAGCAGCTTCAGAACTTCTTCCTTCGACTTGCCGAGATTCTTCGCGAGCGCATCGTAGACTCGGCTGGCGTCAATGCCCGCATCAGCCAGATCAGAAATGTCGCCAGCACCCAGCTTGCCCGCTGCCTGAATGTCCTGAATCACACCGACCACGCGCGAGGCCTCATCAGCACTCGCGCCCAGCACCCTGAGATCTGCGCTCATTGCGATGATCGATCGCGCCTGCTCTGGCGGGAACCTGAACGCGATCAGCTTGTTGAACTGTTTGAGCGAAACCGCAACATCGAGTCCCAGCGCTGCAGCCATTTTCGCGGTCTTGCTGATCTGCTTCTGCGCTGCTCGAGGCCCTGACCCGGTCAGCTGCTGAAAAGATCCCTTCGCCGACTGCGCCAAAATTGTGAACTTCAGCGCCGCCAGCGCTACGCCTTTCGCTAGGTTTGCCAGAATCCCGAGCACAGCGACCGCAGCGTCCGCCACTATGCCGAGAGCAGCGCTAGCGATCGCCGATGCGCCGCCCATCTTATTCATTCCGCCAGCAACCTCGTCGAGTCCTCCCCTCAGCTTGTTGTCCGACGCGATCAGCTGCTTGTTAAGCTGGTCTCGACGAATGGTTTGCTTGTTGGCCTTCGCGACGTTGGCGTTGAATTTGTTCGCGCTCGCTGACACGCGCTCCGTCGCGCTCGCAACTTTGAACAGTGCGCCCGAAGCATCGACGCCTGCGTTCTTGAGCCCAGCCATCGCCTTGACCAGCTCGAAGATTGCATGTGCTCCCTTCTGTGCGGAGTCAGAAACTTCGTCGTCGAGTCTTACTTCGACACTAGCGGCCACGACGCCCTCGCCTTCGATTCATCTTCTTCGACGCCCTCGCTAGTCCGGTTACCAGTTGTCGAACGTGGTGCTGCTGTTCGGCGATGAGCATACCGCCTGCGAGCGCTCGACGCGAAGGTCTGCGATCAGTCTCTGTCCCGTCCTTGTTGTATCGCGGCGCATCTCGCAGATAGCCGCCCCCCTCGAGCTCGCCGTGATGGTGAGCGTAAAGGCACTCCGAAGCGGTGATGAAATCTCTCTGGCTGGACAACCAGAGATCTTTTATTTTCCCGTTTCGATCTCGATGTCGCCGCCGGCGATTTCCACCAGCCCGTCGCTCAGGATCTGCGGCAGCGCCGGATAACTATCCATGATCGCGCGGAACTGGTCGGGCTCGGGATGGATGCGACAAGCCAGCGCATATTTCTTCTGCGCCTGGTAGTCACTCTTCTTGTCGTCGCGGACCTCATCGCTCACGCGCTGATGTTCGCCAGCCGTCGGTGGTCTACAGGCGATCAGACCCATCGGAGTCTTGGCGAAAACGATCCGCCCATACTCAGATTTTAGCTGCGCGATCGTCTGCTCTACATCGTTTCCGGGTGTCGTCGTCGTCGTCTCAGTCTCACTCATGAGCGCGAGAATACACCTGAGCCGTTATGCGATAGCTAGTGAAATCGTCAGCGAACCCGAAGGTCGAGATCTTGCTTCTGCAATTCTTCGAGCCGTTCCTCGGTTCCGACCACTGTCATCACCTGAGCAGCTCCGCCCGAAGTTCCCGCCCCAGCGACGAACACCATTCGAACCCGGTCAGTGAGCGTCCCGTGAATGATCGTATCGGCCGCTAATGCCGGCGTCAGATCTGAACCAGTCACGACAGGTGTGGCGTCGGCCGGTCGCGGAGCTCGGTTGATCGGCACCACATACGACACCGCAGCGCCACCGGCCGCCAACTGAGTGAAGTGAGCGAAGTCGATCCAATTTACGCCGTCGTAGAATTGGAGATAGACGTCCAATGTCCCGCCCGTCGCGCCTTGAATGGTCAGGAATAGAACGACACTCTGGAAATCATCCAGCCCGCTGATGACCGTCCCGGCAGCAGTACCTGGAGAAGCCGGGCTGGTGTCAGATGTGGTTTGCCGATCGACGCTCATCGCCCTAGACCAGCATTCCGATCACGGGCCGCAGGCCGTTGATCTCGGCGCGCATGACGTCGATCGAAACTTCTTCCATCGCAGGATCGCCGCCGGTCTCGCTGCCGCCGGTGTGCTCCGTGATGCGGCAGCCAATCAGCTGCACGTTCGTGACGTTCGATCCCTCGTCTGAGTAGTTCGCCACGAGGTTGAAAGGCACCTGCATGTAACCGTCGCCGAGCTCTGCGATCAGCTCTGCGAAATCCTCGAGCGGCAGCGAGAAGCTACCCTCGGCGTCGTGCTCGCCCGTAGTGCGCGCCAGCTTCTCGGCTCTCGAGCCTCTGACCTGGCCCGGCTCGAGGGTCTGCGTCCATTCGAGAGATTCGATCCCGGTGAACAGTGTGGAGCCGATCTGGATTTCGACCGAGCTGTGGTCGTACTTGCGGCCGTTGATGAGGGGGTAAGTCGCCATGGTTTTACCTCAGAGATTAGGCCGCCTCGGCCACCTCCAGAGCGAAGCCGATCGTAGTCTCGATCGTCTTCGCGTAACCCAGCGGCCGGATCGCCACCGTGCTGATCAGTGTCGAGGATTGGTTGATGTTGTTGGTCCTGTCGATGCTGTAGTTGACCTCACTGACATGACCGCGAGTTCCCTCGGCATTCGCCGGCTGAGTCAGCTCGATCTTGAGCGCCTCATTTACGATCGACTCCAGCCGCAGCGCGTCGCGCTCGTCGATTGTGCCGTCCGAATTTGTGCGAACCGAGATGTTCAGGAAGTTCTGTTGCTCGATGAACACTCGCCGACAAGCGACGTCCATGATCCGGCGGAACTGCCAGAAGCGGAAGTCGCTACCGCTCGGCGCCTTGATCCGTCCATTGGTGACGAAGAAGCCAGCGCGGCCGGTGTGTGTGCGAAGCGTCGTGATCCGACCTGCGTCCAATTCCTCGGTCAGGTTCTCGTCATGGCTAATCTCGAGCACGCCCGGAACCGGACCCTCTCGCACGCGAGCCAGGTCGGTGCTGATCAGCTTGTCTGCAGCCCACCCGCCGAGCAGCTCGACGGCGCTGCGCTTTGGCACGCTGTAGCCTTCGAACGGCTTGGCGCTGGTGATGTCTGTCGTTCCGTAAACCGGCATCACACGCCGGCTCGAGACCGCTGCGTAGCTGCTCAGCGTCGCCGTTGTGGTGTCGTCACCCGAATCCATGATGAACGCAATGTAGCGGTTGATGTTCTCGAAGCTGGTCGCGTGACCGTCGACAGCCGCGAACATCGTGGCACCGTCGGCCGCGCTCGCCGGGGTTCCGGTTAGCGTGGCAAATGGAAACTCGAGACTCTGAGCGAGAAGCGCCGTCACTGCCGTCGCGAGATCGACCACCGCATAGTAGGGAGCGTTGACGTCGAACTCGAAAACGTCCCCGTCCTCGAAGAAGATCGCGCCAGCTCCAGGCGTGAAAGTGATCGTAATGTCGGCGAACGGAATGTCGAAATCCCCTGCGCTCGGAATTACGAACTCGCCTGAGTAGCTGCGGCCATCGTCCAGGCTGTAGCGGAAAGTTCCCGTAGCAACGGTTCCGGTCTTCAGGATCTCGACGATGACCTCATAGTCATCGTGTGCGCCGTGGCCGTTGATCTGACCTTGACTGAGAACCGCGTCGGTTCCGTATGGCCCTGTATCGACTTCGGCATAGGCGTAGTACAGGAGCTCGGTGCTGTTGAGACTCTGCCGGACCCAGTCTGTCGGCATCGTCCACGTCGACAGGTATGTGCCCGGAGCAGCCGTGTAGCTGACAGTCAAATCGCTCACACCTGTGAGCGGAACGACTGCGGTCCCGTTGTAATAGCTGTAAGCGAAAGTCCCACCGACACCGCTCGTCGAAATGATCTGTTCGAGCGAAGTGAATGGCTGATCGTAGCCGATCGCGAACTGGTCGCCGGTGACCGCCCCGGCGGGAAGCGGATCGACATCAGCAGTAGTTGCGCTGGCGAAATCAGCAGTCTGCTCGGTGAACACAGGAGTTCCCGCAGGATCGTCGATCTGCCATGCGCGCGCCGCGTCCTTCTGCGTGATCGCAACTGCGATCGTTCCAGTGCTGTCGCTGGTTCGAGTCGTCGTGATGCTGCCGAACGTCGGAACTACGCTCTTGGTCAGGCGCATTCCACGCACCGGACCGCCTGCGATATCGAGCGCTTTGCACCACGCCTCGGGCAGCGGGCCCTGGCCGAAGTTGCTGACGACGTCAGTCTTGCGAGCGTATGTCCGCAACAAGTTGTCATCGCCGAGGCTCGAGACTCCTAGCACGATCGGTGTATCGGGCGACGCCTCGACCAGACCCAGCCCGGGATCGAGAACTGTGATTTCCTGGTTCGGGATACCCATCGCCTACTTCTCCTGGCCGATCTTCGAGGCCTTGAATGATTTTCCGTGCGGGTGATGCTCACTCAGCGCTCCGGGGTGTGGAACGTAGTGATGCTTTCCGTCGTCGCAGAGCACCGGACGCTCGGCAGCTTTGAGCGCCTTTTCATAGTCGGCTTGCGTCAGTCGCATGTGACCGCCTGCGTGATGACGATGATCGTCCCAGCCGTGCAGCTGCGCCGCTGCGAGATGAATCGGATCGGGTCGCTTGACCTTCTTACCGTTCAGCAGCTTGATCGTTCGCTGCTTGCCGAGTCTTTTGACCCAGCCGTCGGGAGTGTCAGGCGCTTTCGCCTTAGCCTCTGCCGCCTTCGCTGCAGCCTTTTCAGCCGCCTTAGCTTTCGCAGCCTTCGCTTCTGCTGCCTTCTTTTCTTTGTCGCTCATGGCTGTGTCCACACCTTTTCGATTTCGACGCTACTACCTTCGGGCGTGTCTTGGAAAGTTGCGGTCGTACTTGTCCCGGCGATCGTAGTGATCGGCTTGGCCTCTGTTCCGATGAGCAGCTCGAATCTCGCCTCGAGCGCGATCTTGATTCCACTCACTGTATGCTCCGCGGTCCCCAGCTGCTCGTTCCACACCGTGTAGTTGCCCGGCGTAAAGTTCGCCCCCATCAGTCTGTAGAGAGCGGCGATCACACAGTCGCGCAACGTTGCCGCCTGATCGTAATCGTCGCCAATCGTCTCGATCGACGCCCGCACGAAATCGATGAACGCGCATCTCACCATGCACCCGTTGAACTCGATCGGGCCAGACGAATCCTCGTTTGGCTTCACTGTTCCGCCAAGCCATATCCAATTCACGCGCGGCCAGTCGTTGTGCTTCTTGGCCTCGATCCTGAAGATCTCGAAGGGAACACCGGTGAGCGCGTCGTCCTCGTGAACCAGATTGACGAACCGCTTGAAGTTGCTGTCGCTCATCAATCACCCGACAGCCCTCTCGAGAACTTCGGTCGCGACGCGCTCCCACTCCTGCTGCCAGGCAGCAGGCACGCGACCTGTGAGCGGGACCATTGAACGGCGGGCCATCCTCTTCGTTCCTCGCTGATGATAGCCCGCATAGCGAACACTCGTCCCAACGACGAACCCTCTCGCGTTCGCTCTGATGATCCGGAAACTCGCTTTCATGCGACCCGTAAGCACCAGGATCGGACGCCCGGGGTCGCGCCCTGCTACTTCGACAACTCTCGGGGCCCAGCCGCGCCCTTCGGGATCAGCCTCTCGAGCGAAACCCTCCGCCACCAGTCGCAATGTAGTTAGCGCCAGCTCTGCACTGATTCTGCCAGGAGCTTCCTTGAGATTCTCGATCGTGCGACCGAACTCCACCAGCTCGCGAATGTTGATCTTGACGGAGATCCCCATCAGCTGTTGGCCTCGTCGAGTAGCTCGAGCCAGCCCCTCTGTGGTTTCGTATCGACGCGCGGCCGCGCTTCGTACTCGACCGTCGCATCGTCGCCCGCATCGAGATATGCAACGCCCTTCGCGAGATCGCGAAGCCACGCCATGCAGTCCTCGAAGCTGTCGCGCAAGTTGGTGTCGAGTTCGTCCGGTGCGAACCCTCGCCAGACCATCAGCTTGTAGCGCGCAATACATACTGTCGCCGCGATGATCTCGGGTGGAAAAGTGTTGGGCGGACCGAGCGCACCAGTGAGCGGCAGCGTGTGATTCGCTCGCAGGTAGCTGTCGATGATCCCGCTCGTCTTGATCAGGAACTCGGTGACGTTGTTGTCCTTGACGTTCTGCAGCGCGGCGATCTTCAGACCGATCGTCTCGAAGTCCAGAACGCTCGCATACTGCGACACAACAACACCACCGATCCCTGATTCTTGTTACCCGACCCCCGGCTTACGCCACGGCGCGAAGGGCGAGGAACCATGGGCCGTAACCCACAGCACCACGTCCGTCGATGCCCCACTCGAAACGGTTCTGACGGAAGACATTGTCGTCGGTCAGATTCGTTTTGCTGGTCATCTGGATCGCTCGGCGAAGCTGCCAGATGAGGGGCAGGATCGGCCGGCTGGTGTCCATCAGGTACCAGACGGTCGGTTCTCCAGCGAGCTCGGGAATGACCAGAAGATCGGCCGAGCCCTTGAAAATGTTCGTCACACCAGCGGCCGCGCCGCCGGGGTCGGCGATGAAATCGGCATTGAGGATCGTGCGACCCTCAGTGTCGAGTTGCGGAGGAACGATCAACAGATCAGGCATGACACCCATCGGCTGAGAGTCCTCGCCCGTGTAGGCCATCATCGTCTCGCGCGCGACGCCGTAGTTCGCAGCCGTGAGCGGGGAAGCCGCCAGATCATTGGACTGGACACCCGCAGGATCCAGCGGGTGATCGGTGTCGAAGAAGGCCTCGCCGTCGAAGCCCGCGCCGCCCGGCCCGGTGGTGGTGTCGCCCTCTTGCAACGCCTCGACGGTCAGCTGGTCTGGCCACTTGGCCGCCTGCATTCCCATCATGGCCGCTCGAGGCGCGGTCCAACCGACCTGATCGTCCTCGATGTCCTCACGCTCGACACCGACCGACAGCTCGAAGGTTCGGTTTGCGAGCGTGTAGTCATGGCCGGTGATGTTCGCGAACAGTCGCGGGCCGAGCCATTCGCGCATGATGGGCAGACGCGCCATCGCGCCATACACATTCGACGATGTCGTCGATGGGACCAGCGTCGCGAGACGCTGCCAGAAGATCGGCGTAGTCGTCCACGCCTGTTGGAACGACAAGTTGATGCCCGTCTGTAGGGCGGCAATCGCTGCGGGTGTTACCAGCATTTCTCAGTTTCCTTCCTTCGCCCTTACGGACTAAGCGTTGCTCCAGGGGAAGGAAATCGCGACTGCGATCTGCCCGTCTGGTTCGATGGAGTAGACCTTACCGGCGAGCGAGGCGCCGGTATTGTCTCCTGTGACCGTTTGGTCGTCGAGGATCCAGCAGTCCGAGCCGACGTCGGCTTGAACCACAGGGGTTCCGCCGGTGTCGTTCTCGAACTTGTGGATACCGCTGCGCGTGCGCAGCCGCTCGCCGCCGGCGACACCCGTCACGAGTGCCTCGGTTGCGACACCTTGGCAGACTTGGCCCGTTGCCGTTGCGCCAGGAACCGTCAGGCCCGAGGCGTTGCCCATGACGAGAGCGCCTTTGTAGAACGTCTGCGACACTGCGCACACGACGGAGTTTTCTTGCGCGAGCGCGGAGGCAATTTCTTGCGTTCCGAATCCAGCGCGGTCTGCGAGTAGAGCTGTCATTTTCAGTTTCCCTTTCCTGAAGTCTTAGGCCTTGGCCTAGCCCTAGCCGGTGCCCGTCATGTAAGGCTGGATGTAGTGTCTCGCCGGCTTGTTGCGCTCGAGGCGCGACAGCGGGACGACGTTGCTCTGATACTTGAGGGGCTGGCCCTCGGTGGCACGCACTGCCGCGAACTTCGCGACGTCGATACCCATGAGGGTCGCCATCTGCTGATCCTCTGCGGTCAGCGTGACAGTAGTCGCGCCGGCGGGACCACCGACAGGCGGAGTGTGCCGCGCTGACGACATCACAACCGGAGCGCCCTTACCCCATGCTGAGAGCTGCTCTGCCGACTGAGTCTTCGCCCAGTCGTGGAGTGATGCTGGCATCTTGCCATCGGCGTCCAGAGTGTTGAACGCCATCTGCCAGGCGTTCTGCTGTTGGTCAGCCTCGAGCGTCGCGACGCGCGTGCTCAGCTCGGTCGCGATCTTCTGCGACTCCGCGAGCTTGCCGAGACGAGTAGCGATCTGCTCGAGGTCGCTCGCCCCTGAGCTGTCGAGCAACTTCTGCTGATTTGCCTGGACCGTAGCGAGCTCGGTCGCCTTGGTCTCTGCGATCTCAGCGGCCGACGCCGCCAGCTTGGTCGCCTTGTCGGCTTCCGTCTTGGCATTGTCCGCGATCGCCTCGGCACTCGCTAGCACCGACAGGCGCTCTGCGATCTGCTCGTCGCTCGCGTCCTCCTTCAGCCCGAGCTTTTCGAGCATCTCTTTGGTGAACTTCATTTCAGTTTCTTCCTCTGGGTTTGAGTTAGCAACGAGCGGCTTCTGCGAAACCGTCGCCGGCAGATTTGTGAGCGCGACATTGATCACCTCGGTCGCGCGGAAGTCTCCTACCTGCTCGAGTTCCTCAAGGAACAGAGCTGGCGATGTGAACCGAAACTCTCGTTCTTTGATAGACTCGAAAGCTTTCTTGGTCCACTCGATGTCAGCTGCCCACAGCCCGTCGGAGCGAGCCTCGAGCGTGAACCAGCCGGCAGCCATCGAGCTCTCGCGCGTGCTGATAAACCCGAGCATTCCATGATCGAAGTCGATCGGTAGCTGCTTGCGCCCCTGAGATTCGAGCGCTTCGAAGATACTCTCGCGGCTCGACTCGTCGAAGATGACATTGAAAATTCGGCCACCCTTGCGCATCCGGGTAGACCCAAAGCTGAGGATCTTGAACTCTTTGGGAGGATCGTCGTCACTCGTTACCGGGGCAGCCTGAAACGCGATGACATTGTCGCGACCCTCGACGTCCCACGCTGCGAACGGTTCTGGGGCTGGCCGCGCCGTCTCGATCGGCACTACCTCGGCGCTCAGCTTGTCGCCGTAAGCATCGACCAAATTATTAAGATCGGTCGCCTGATCGCCCTCGAGCTTTGCCGCTACGCGCCGGAGTTCCTCACGCAGCTTCTTGAATGCCTTGAGAGCCATTGGCCGCAGGCTGTCACAAGCTGTCGCGCGGCGTCAACTCAGCCAAATAAGGATCACGTCGGACCGCGGCTCGTCTTGGCGTCAAAGATGCGTTTTAGCTCGCGATCTATGCGCGACAGATCCGACTGTGTGAGCGCCGTGGTCGCCGTGCTCGGCGGAGTGCCGAACCCTGCGTCGGGCTGATCGTCAGGAGGCTCGTCAGTCAGCCCCTCTTTTGTGGCCTCAACCCGAGTTAAAGCCCTGATCCTGCTCTGACAATTATGGTGTAAAGGAGGAACCTTGTCGTTCCAGTAGGGATCGTTAGCTGGTCTCACTACCTCATTGAGAGCTGTGCATGTCGGGTGAGGGTACTCAGTCGGACGCTCTGCCTCGAAAATCCAGAAAGGCCTGATCGCCATCGTCTGCGGGCGACGGAGTCTGCGGAATCTCGAGCCATTGTGTGCGGTGCTCACCGCATTTCTGTAGATCGTCTCGATGCGCCGGCCCTGATCGAAGATACGTCCAGCCTTGTCGCGTCGGCCCTCGCCCCATGCTGCCTTGAGAGCGGCCCCGATCTTTTCCTTCCATTCGTCGAGATCTTCGCCGAACTCAACCGCCCTTTTCAGGCTCTGAAGAATCATGTCGACGGCTCGCAGATCTTCGATCTGTGCCATCCAGAACGCCTGCTGCTTCGCCCGATCGTCTAGCAGCCGACTCTCGTCTTCGGTCAGCGGTACACGCTCGCGGAAAAACTTCTCGGCCTTGGCGCGATTCTTCGGGCTCGGCTTGCGCCGCTTCTTCTTGCGCCGGCGAGGCATCTCTAATCCGTGGCACCGAGATCCTGTTCGACATCATGCAGCGCGTTCAGCTCAGCGAGCCTGCTCAGCGACTCGAGGATCTCCTGCTCAATCTCCGGGCTGGTCTCGCCGTAGATCTTGAACACTGCAGCCCTGATCTCTTCTTCGGTCTCGGCGCCTGCGATCGCATCGAGCAATGGCTGCAGCAAACGGGCATTGAGACTCCGTGCCGCATCCTTCGCAGCCTCAGAGCTCAGCCCGCGGTTGAACTCGTCGCTCTCGTCTGAGCCTCGAGCTCTAGCCTGCGCCAAGAAATGGCGGAACATGAAAGCCTCTCGAGTCTCATCGTCATCGAACGCGCTCAGCGCCTCCATTGTCGGAGGTTCGATCAGCTGGTCGCCGCCTGCGACTGGTCCCATTCCCAGCCGCTTGCGAACTTCATTGATCGTCACTGTGCCGAATTGCAAGTGGTACTGGAAAAGCTGCTGACCAACTGCGACGAACGCTGCGCGATCGATCGGGATGTTGAACTCTGCAATCAGCTCATCGATGTCGAGCGGGACTCCTTGGCGTGCGAAGTTTCCGATCGTGCGCGCCACAGTCTCGAGCGTGGCTGCGCGCTCCTTCTGATCGACTGCGGAAAGCTCGGCCCCGACTTCTGGCGCATCATCATCTGGCGAGAGCTCGATCCCGAACTGTCGCGCAAACTCGGGCAAGTTATCGATCTTGAGCCTGCCCGCTTTCGCAACTTCTTGCAGCGATGCGATCGTCTCGGCTGCAATCTTCGCAGTTTCGGCGTCCTGCTTCTTGTCCGCCGGCGGTTGCGTATTCCACGTCGGCCGCGGCGCAATCAATCGCCCATTCGGAACCATCAGATCGCTGATGGGTCTCATCGCTTGTTCGAGCAGGTCGCCTCCGAGCTCCTTCTCGTCAGCTTGCAACACCTCATTGCGAATGTTGCGGTGAACGTTGGCCGCTGCGTAGCTACCAGCTTGGATCTCCGTCGTCAGGTTCTGCCCTAGCAGATAGACCGCTACCGCGATCGTCGCGTCACGCTTCAGCTCCTGAAACGCTTTCCAATTTCCGTCGCGCGCTTCGACGATCTGAACATCGAAGTTCGTCTTATTCGATCCGACTCCCTGCGGTAGCAGCACCGCGCTCTCGCGACCGAGACTGATGATGTCGTTCCAGAACGCCTCACGACTTGCCGCCTGAACTTCAGACGGGACCATCGCTTTGAGCAGCGGCTGCCCATGTCGCTCGGTGTAGCGGGCCCAGTCGAACCAGCTCAGCTCTCGCAGATGCCACATGAGACCGAGCGCACGGATCGCACCGTTGCGAAACCCTCGCTCACCTGCCTCGAGCAGTACCCATTTTCCGTTGCCAGGCTCGATCTGGATCCGACCTTCGCGCGTCTCATAGAAGTAGGCGTTAGGCTCATGCTCGTAATTGACGAACTGACTTTCCTCATTGTTTAGCCGCGGCTCCCATACGCGGTTACCACTCTCATCGATCACACGCTCATAGGAGATCTGCGCCAGCGCCCAACCCATCATGATGTAGTCGTCGAGCAAACGGCCCAGCACTGCTGTCGGCGCGAAGCGATCGAACATCAACCCCCATCTGAGAGAGAGCTCGAGCGCTTCGGGCGATTCGTTCGCAGGTGCCATCGCTCGAGGCATACCGAGCATGCCTCGCGTTCTATGGCGCAGAACCGGAGTGATCCGATCGTCGCGACCCATCGAGTCCCACATGCGCGACGAGTCGCTGAAAATTCCCGTCTCGTGACCAGTCAGCGCTGCGCGAATAGCGCGCACCGTCCACGTCGTTTGGATCCCCGGCTGAAACGGAGCGACGCGCATTCGCGCAGCCGGGGGCGGTGCAACTGTCAGCCCAGGAGCTTGTGCGAGCAGCCTCATTGGTCGGCCGCGATGACGTCCTACGAGTCTGCTCATAATCTCAACCCATTCGCGAAACGTTGGCTGTTCTCAGCGCGCCACCTCGATAGGCCTTGCCGAGGCTGACACGATCTGCCTCCTTGCTGCCGTAGCGCTTGCTGAGCCTCTCATAGATCGAGGCCCAGCGTCGCCCGATCGTCGGATGAAAGTCCGACGCACAAGTTGTGCAGAGGCAACTTCCCTTTTCGTAACCGTGCCGCGGCGGATTGTCGAAAGCCCAAACGTGCGTCCCATCCTCGAGCAGTCGACGATCGCATTTGTGGTTCGCACACAAGATCGTGTCGCCGACCGCGCCGAACCTACCGCGCGGAGTCTTCTCCTTGGACGGGGGCGGTGGACCCTTGCCGCCAGCGTGTCGGATCTCGGCAGCCCTGCGGGAAATATCGGTGCTCATCTCGCTCGGGAAAGCACGGATCAGCGGTTTGGGCTGCGCGCGCCGATGAGGGGGTCGCGCTGGCTTCTTCTTGCCGTTGCTACCTGACTTGGTCGCGGCTGCCTCTCGCTTCTTCAGCGCGTCGGCCTTGACCGATGCTGCAAAATCGTCAGTCGCCGCTTTGGTCGCTTCCTCGTCCTCCGGCTTATCGATTTCCTTCGTCGCCGTAGATTCTGGATCGGGCTGTGCTGCGTCGGCGGGTGCCGCTTCTGCTGCCTCGAGCTCCGCCGGCGGAGGCTCGAGGGTCTCCGATGGAGTCTCGAGAGCCTTCGGCTGCTTGCGGGTGCGTCTGCGTGTCTTCTTGCTCGTCTTTTTCTTGGCCGTCATGGCGGGCAGGATAAATGAAAAAAGCCCCCGTAGATCAAAATGATCACGGGGGCTCCCGACGAACGGTTCAAACGACTGCTGAGACCAAGCTACCAGAGCTTCGACACTGACGCGAACAGACGGAGCTCGGGAAGCCCTCGAGCCTCCCGAGCTTGCTCGAGGTCAGTTGCTGCGTGACCACTGAATCCCAGAACCGCCTCGGGTGTAGCTGTCGCCGTCAGAGCTCGGCTCGGTCGGTGCGCTAGGCCGACTGGGGCGAGCATCCTTGCACATCGAGAGCATGAAGCTGTGCGCGCCAGCGTGGCGGTTGATGGTGCGAGCCGGGGCACCCTTCTTGAGCCCCTCGGTGATCGCGTTGTAGAGACCCCACATATTCCGGTCGGCGAACTCTTCGTGGCGCGGGGTAGTCCAGTCGCCGAAAGCGACCGTGGCTTGTGTCGGGGTCAGCAGCCCTTCGCCTTGCATGACTCCGAGGAAACTGTAGCCGCGGCGCATGTTGCATGCGGTCGCCTTCAGCTTGGCAACGTCGGCTTGCATGTTGCTGTGATGGCCGAGGGCCCCAGCTACCTGCGCAGCGACGAGAGCTTTGAAGTCGTCCCAGACGTTGGTGGTGTTCTTGCGAACCACCATGAAAGCGTCTCCACTGAAACAGAGGTTATCGCAAACGAAGACTCGAGAGCCGACCGCTACCCCGAGAGCGAGACTCTTGTTGTAGCTCTGACGGAGCCCGATGCTGAGACCGCTCTCGCCTTCGCCCGTATCGAGCGTAGCCAGCGCGAACAGTTGGTCGCCCTTCTTGTTCAGGCCGTAAGTCTCGCTGATGATCGGCAGAGCGAGCTTGTCCGCGATCGTCTCGTGGAGAAAGTCGATCGCGTCGCCATAAGCGACGGGGTTGTAGCTGCGCGTGCGCTCGGGAAGTGGCACAGCCTCGACCATCGCGCGTGTGACGGTGTCGGAATTGCCGAGTAAAATGCTGCTCATGGTGTTGTTACCTTTCGTCGGGATGCGACTCGAGAGCCGCGGGAATTGAAATGCCGGCGATGACTCATTGGAGCGGGGCGCCGCCGGCAGCTGACCGCTCCGAGTCGAGAATTTTCTGTCAGCCGTTCAGGCTGGCGAGCGTGGACCGCAGCCCTTTGTAGGCGCTGATTTGCTCGTGAATCGCGTGTTTCACTGCCATCTCCAGCGAGCCGTTGCAGTGAGGCAAGAAGCGTTCGGCTGAGCGATACACTCGCTCTTTGTCCAGCTCGAAGCCTTCGATTTCCGGGTAGCTAATCGCGCCGGTTTCGAGGTTAACGCTGATGCTGTCGAAAGTGTTGCTGGTCGCCATGCTGGCTCCTTGTTTGGGGTGTAGGCCCTCAGAGGGAGTTGCTCACGTGCCCGGAGTCGCACTTTTAGTCTCCGGGTTTTGGGGTCGGCCTGAGTAATCTGCAAGCCGGCCACCGGCGTAGCACCGTGAGCAACCCCTCTCAGGGCCTCGGCTATCCGGCCGGCGGGGGGTCGGGGTGTCTCCCCTCTCTTACTAGTAACATAAGCACGTTACCCGTAACGTCAAGGGGTGACAAGCCGATTTCCGACCGATTATCCGGCCAGAGTCTCGACCCCCTGAGACTCGGGGGCTGGATTGGCATTTGCCGCTCTCCGGAGCCTGCTGGGCTCATTTTCATGGAGGGGGAGCCACCCGGGTGCATGCCCCTCGAGCCTCTGCGTAGCGTGGCGCTAAGGGGCCCGCCGCTAGAGCTCGCCCTCGGCTAAAACCAGAACCGCTAGGGCAATTTCCCTCTCGATTGCGCCGTAGCCGATCGCGTTCTTTTTCATTTCCAACGCTAGCGCCGTCAGCCTCTCGACTGCCTCGCCGACCCTTGCCTCTGCGTCACGCGCTCGGGTGAGCAACTGCGTCCCTCGCTTCTGCGCTCGGGTGAGTGTCGCCAACATTTCTCGGTAGCGGTGCGCCGCTTCCTCGTCGCTGACCGGTGCGAACTTGACCGGTTCGAGACTGCAGACACATGGCTCCGTGATCTCGATCTTCACGAGTCTCGAGCCTCTGCAGATCGGGCAAGCGATCGTCGGGATCGCAGCCATCAGCTGCCGTCCTCTCGTCCCATGATCTCATTGGCCTCGATACCATCGACGAAACCGTGACCCGGTAGAAACGCACCTGAGAAAGTGTGCTGCGATTTCGCGAACGCCTCGGCCTGCTCGAGGGACCGGCCTTGCGAACATTGCCAGTCCTCGCCTCGGTTGTATTGCGGCCATCGAATGCGATCGATCGGCTTGCACATCCACGCGATCAACTGCTCGAGATTTTCGAACACAGGTGAACATGGAGTGCCCTCGCTCACCGTTTGGTAAATCTGAAAGCAGGTGCGCTCATCGTCGCTCCATACCGGTCGGTAGTAGTCAGGATCGGGCGGACCCCCATCCCATTCCCAAAACCATTTGGTCTCACCTTCCGCGCAACATCTCTTTTCGAAGTCGTCGAGCGCGTCCGATTCTAGATCCTTGGCTTGCCACGCTACAGCCTTGAGCCACCATCGCGCGGCCGCGGTCTCGTAGTCTTCGTCATACATCGGGGTGAAGCGCGTAACCGTCATTCGCTTGAACGGATCGAACTCTGTTTTGGTTGGATGCTCCCAGCCTTTCGGCACTCGTCTGATCTCGCGTCCCATGTCTTAGCCCTTCCCCGCGCACGCAGTGTGTAGCGGATCGCATTCGTCATCAGATTGCCATACCCGATCCGCCTCGCTAGCAATCGGCTTGCCGCACATACAGCAGATCAGATCGTGATCGACTCCTTCGATCTGGTGTTTTGGATCTGTGCGCCACGCGATCGCAAGCTCGAGAACTTGCTTAGGGCTCAGCCATGTCTCGTTGGTGCCGGACCTGTCACACGATCCGATCGTATCCTCCGCGCTCTCATCCATACGCGCGCTAGTCCCCTTCGCATCAACGCGCTTCATTCGCTCACCGAAATCGAAGTCCATCGCGCGGCGTCCGTATTCATCACGGTAATACTTCTCAAACTCGTCGCGCGTCATCGCCGTCGTGCAGACTGAATCGCTGATCGTGCTGTATTCGAAATACCAATTGGAACCTTTCTCATCGGCCATCTTCACAATGAAAGTTCCCATCAGCTCACCTCCTTACATTCGAGATCCGCGATCGCGCTCAAGACTCCAAGCATCGCGTTTGCCGCGGCCCATCCCTTATCGGTTGGGATGTAGGCGTAGGGTCGGTGCTTCACGGTCCGATCTCGTTTCAAGAATCCAGCACGCTCGAGCCTTCGCCCGGCTTCGTGTTCGCCCTTCGCAGTCGGGATCGCTTTCTGTCCCCACGTGTTCCCGTCGATCACTCTCATCAGAAAATGTAAATCTCGGTTGCCCATCAGCCTTGCTCCATGCAATCACCGGCGCAGTCGTCATCGAGATCACAGGCAGGCGCGTGCGGTGACTGTTTGCAATCCTCGCCCCCTTCGATGTTGCAGCCAGCTTCGGCGCAGTAGGAGCACAAGTCGTGGTCCATCACGTCCGCGCTACAGTCGCGGCAGCCGCAATAGTTGTAGCCGCTCGGCTTGTTAAACCGCGGGCTCGGATTGTCGGTCAGTGTCGTGTGTTCTTCGCAGTCGTCGCAGTAGGCCAAGCCGGCCAATCGTGCGCAGTCGTAATCAGAGCTTGGCATGTCGAGAATCTCACCCGTGTTCGGCCGGACCCACATCGCGATCTGAACGTTGCTCCCGCCACACTCCGTGCATTTCGTTTCAGTCGTTTCGGGCTTGGGTGCGGGCTCAGTCTTCGCAGCCTTGCGCATCATGAAAACAGCGCCACCGATCGCGCGGTGAAGATCCTCAAACGCTTTATCGCTGGGGTGACTAGACAGAGGATCGAGACCCTTGCGCAAGTCGCGCGAAGTCGACGCGGCGATCAGTCTCTCGATCGCGGCTTCCATTTGTTGTTGGTCTGTCATCATCGGATCTTCTCCTTGGTCGGTTCGCATAAGCAGCGCGGCAGCTTGTCGCTTGTGGTGCTCTCGCCACAGTCGCGGCATTGGTGCGGGTCGCTCCATTCGAGCGCTGCAATTCGAGCGCGCTCGCTAGCGCCTTTGCGGGGGTCAATCTCGCGGGGCATCAGACGATCCCTAGGTGCGAGAGAAATTCGATTTGCGTGTTGGTGGTCGGTGCGGCCGGCGCGGTCTCAGTTACGAGCCGCAGCGCGGGGCGGGTCTTCTCGGTCTTCTTGGGTGCGGTGTATCCGCTGCAGAACTTCTCGGCCAACTGGCGGGCGATGCTCGCCAAGCCGTAGGTGAAAACGATTTCTTCGCCGTTCGCATCGAGCGCTTCCCAGTATTCCAGACCGCCGAATCCGTTGTGGCCGTCTTCTACATTGCGGCAGCTCAAGCCCTTGATTTCGACAGTCTCGCCAGAGCGATAAACCGAAACTAGTTTTTCCTGCAGCTCATCGACCAACGGCGCGATTGCCTCGGCGGTGTAGTCGACACTGACATACACGTTTCCACCCTTGAGGATTTCTCCGAAGCTGTCGCGGCGGATGCTCGCGTGGCTCTCGGCGATTTCCTTGACCGCCTCGAGGCTGTAGTCGGCGCTCTTAATCTTGACGTAGATCGTCGCGCCCATGCTGTATTTGTCGCTCCTGACGCTGATGTCGCGCGAGGTCGCGCCCAACTTGGCGCGGAGTTCCTTGCGGATGGCTTTTGCTCTCTCGTTCGTGTTCATACTGGTAACATAACCACGTTACCCGTAACGTCAAGGGGTAACAGACCGATTATTGACCAATGGTTTCAGGAGCTTGCGAGAGAAAGTGAGACCCAGTGCCAGTTTTCGCCGGTCCATTCGCCCTCAGCTTCAACCCCGCGCTCGGTCTGGAATGTCCCCGAGAGCTTGAATTTGCCGCGCTTGATCTGGCGTCGCCCCTGCTTGGCGTAGCTCTCGCAGTAGGCCTCCCAGCTTGCGATCCTTCGAGCGAGCTCCACCGGATCTAGCTCACGTTCGCCTACGCAGATCCCCTCGCTATCGTAGATATCCTCGAACGGGTCAGGCCTCGGGCCTGGCGGTAACATCGTCTCGAGTGTGTGCTCCGCTTCGTAGTTGATGCTGCACGCTGTGAACGGCTCGCCGATGTCAGGATGAGGATCGGGCCAGCTGGCGCCGATAGTCTCGAGCCAATTCTCCAGCGCTTCCTGATCGTGGATCGCCATCACATGCAGCAGGCCACATGCCTCTCGTCGACACTGTCAGGGCAGCCGCCCTCGCCAAAGCAATCTGAGCCTGGCGACACAAGAAAGGTATCTGCGTGAGGGAACTCGCCGATCCTCTGCGCGATCAAACCAGCCTCGTGAGTCGTGCAAGCATGCCCTCGCTCCGACTGACACGTGATCTCGCACAGCATCCTCGCACCAATGTAGCCGCCGACATCGGCGATCATCATGGGTTCTGAAAACGCGCATAGCGAGACCCTCGAGCCTGGCTCACCAGGATCTCCGGGCTCTCCCTGCTCACCAGGATCCCCGAGCTCTCCCTGCTCACCTGACTCGCCAGGATCTCCGGGCTCTCCAACTGCGCCTTGCTCGCCCGGTACATCACACCCGAGCAAAACTACCAGAACCATTGCCGCCCACTTCATGTCCCCATCATGGCGCGCGCTCGAGACTTACGGCCAGCATTCAAGATCTATGCGCCGGATCATATCGAGATCGCCCGCGGTTCCGCGCTTGACGAGCAGCCGGCGCAGCCAGTCGATCTGACGATCGAACTTCTTGCCGAGCTCTCGATACTCGCCGCTTGAACAGCCGGGGCAACAGTGGCCGGTGTGTGGATTGTAGAGCGCCACCAGCTCATCGATTCGCAGATCGGTCCGTCTCGCGCGTTCGATACACGCTGCAATGTGCTCATCTCGAGTGAGTCTGCCGGCCCTCCGGCGCTCGCGATTGCGGATCGCTCTGATGATGAAATTGATCATTTGTTCTCTCCCATCATGGCGCGCGAGAGGCCTCGAGCCTCAGCACAATCTCACCAACGAGCTGCGCGACGCCAGGAACCACTGCGTTTCCTAGAGCTCGGAGTCGGGATCGGTCCAGCGCCGTGGGATACCCATCAGCGCCTCGACGAACTCCGGGCGAGGGCCCACCTCCGTCGGTAAAGCTTCGCCACCCGTCCTCGTCGCCGCGCCGTGGTGGATAACCACCGCATCTGTGAGCGTCGTCCCCGGGTTGCCTTTGAGCATGTAGCCGTGTCACCGGCTCAGCTTCGAATCGCTCGCTGTCGGGGTAGGCCAGGATCCAGGTGCGCGCCCGACCGTGAGGTGCACCAATGTCGTGAGCGCGAACAGGGAACCAGATCGCGTCGTACCCGATCGAGGAAAGTCCGCCGATGACAGCTCCGAGACCTCGAGTAGCGATCCCTGCGCTGTTTCCACGCAGACGAAGCGGGGTCGAAGCTCGCAAATGATGCGCTGCATTTCGAACCATAGACCGCTCTGAGTACCTTCGATGCCAGCGCGTCGGCCAGGGTGGGAGACGTCCTGACAGGGGAAGCCGCCGCAGATGAGGTCAACCGATTGCAACACACCGCTGCAGTCTCCTTGTGCGAAGCAGTAGCCGTCGAGATCGCAGTCGATGGCATGGACCCCGCCGACGTCTCTGACGTCTGTGTAGCGGTCGACATCGGGCCATCGCTTGGCGAGGATCGATCGGCAGAAGGGATCCTTTTCGACTTGCCAAAGGACGGGGCCGAGGCCTGCTGCCTCGAGCCCGAGCTCCAGTCCTCCGATCCCGCTGAACAAGGATCCGATCGTAATTTGCGTCGTCGTCGTTTCATTCGCTCGCATCCTTCAGCACCTCGAACGTTTCGCCGCATGCAACGCAGCGCCAATATTTTTCGGGGTCGGTGTCAATCAGATCGCGCATGCCACAACAGGGGCACCGCGTCTCATCTGTACACCAGCCAGGCCGGACATGATGAACGGCTAAGCGCGCCGCCAGCTTGTCGGCCATGGCGCGACCGTAGCCGCTAGTGAGGTCAATGATCGCGACGTGAATCTCGCAATCTTTGCACCACGAATTTCCGATCCCTGCCACCTTGACGACTCCGCCATCCTTCTCCGGGTCGGCGCCGTCGCACCATTCGCCGAACGATTCGGACCAGTCGATCGCCCTCTCGTTCAGGTCGACGAAATGCGCGTGTTGGACCCTCGAGCCTCCGCACGCCGCACAAATGAAGTCGGGTCTGCTCAC
>Ga0255047_10000800_pt1 | contig 25311 bp, 28 predicted proteins | sample JV7_2_1_MG_FD_183640 | JGI IMG/M metagenome (GOLD analysis project Ga0255047, IMG submission 183640) | Seawater microbial communities from Jervis Inlet, British Columbia, Canada - JV7_2_1 | ecosystem: Environmental > Aquatic > Marine > Inlet | place: Canada: British Columbia | collected 2016-10-06 | reverse complement strand
GTCAGCCATGAAGCAATACCCTCTCTACGGGCAGTGCGGCGTGCGCCTCTCCGCTCTTGGCGGCTCTCAATCCCGCTTCGGATGCCCTCCTTTCTGACAGCAACCTTGGCTCGAAGGGCAGCGGCAGCTTCTTGACGACGCTTCTGACGCAGGCGATGAATAATGGCAGTTTTCTCACTTTGAGTAAGCTTTCGCTTCTTCTTCTTTTCAAGCACTTGAATGGTAGCTTTCTCAGTGGGGGAGAACTCCCGTGAGATTGGCGGTCCTCCGATAATCCCGGTAGTGCTTGGGCGACGAGAAGCCCCTGTCATTGGTGCCGGTCCCAGGGGAGAAAACTCGGGGGAGGCTGCTTTCTCGACAGCGGCAGGGCTCGCGTCGAACTCTTGCAGACCACCAGGAATGAGAGTCAGTTCTGGTGCGGCTCCGCTGGGAAGGAACTCGTCCCCCTCAAGATCAAGCTCTCCAGCGCTAGCTTCGTTCATGTTCCTCCAGAAGAGGAAGCCTGCTCCTGCAAGGACTGCTGCGAAAATAAGATGTTTGGTTTCCATGGTAATGCCTGCGGTAAAAAAGTTGCTATTGGTCCTTGCGGAACATTTGAACATACGGCTGAAGGGCGTTCCCTGCAAAACCCACTATTAGAAGAGCTGCACCGGCTCGCAGTGCCCACTTATACATTCCCCAGTTTTCGTCCAGACTGCCCCCAGGCTCGCAAGAAAGGGGCTTTTTTCCCGTGAATAGTCCCTTGAGGACTTCGGTGGTACAAGCTAAATCTTCCCCGGTTTTCCCCGCTGCATCGCCGCCCTGCCCGAGAAGGCTTCTCTGGCGAGCTAGCTCTTGCTCTTCGGCAATCTGCTCGGGATCAACAAAGGTTGAGATGCTGCCTCCGGCAGCTCTTGCTGCCTGGACGCCATACTTGGAGAGAAGCCAGGATAGGGCTCCTTGTCTCACGGGCTGGCCTGCTTCGTTGCTGAGATCAAGAAGGGTATTTCCCACGGCCTTGTTTATATCTGCAATCAGGTTCGGATCGGTCCTCACCAGACAAAGGTTGCAGCTTCCTTTTTCCAGGTACTCCTGGGCAAGGCGAAGAGCTTCGCGGCTTTGGACGCCGGGGGGAAGGGCTCTTGAAGCCCATGAAAAAGCTATGGCAGCTTGAAGGAAAGCCGAGAGGTTGCTCACACTTCCTGTGAGGACTCCCTCGGTGGACATGTCCATAAGGTGACTATCAATGTTTGCCTTCTGGTAACTCACCCACGGCACTTGGTTTTCAGCGGCTTTTACCTGCTTCTTTGCGTCAAGAAACAGCTTTCGCCCCTCTCCACCCCACCCTGTGAAAGCCACTCCAGTAGTGTCTCCATAGTTGGAGGTCAGCCCTGTCGAGTAAACCGAAGGAGCGAAAAAGGAGGAATAGCGGATATCTCGCCGGAAGTGACCCATTTAGTAGTACCAGTGGTGACGACGGAGGGCTCGGGTTCGACCGTTCTTGCGGGCACCGCCCTTTACCCGTCGCCATGCTTCCTTGAGGGACAGGCCCTCCTCATGGTGAAGGCGCATAGCTTCTGCCGCTTCAGGATTTCCGGGGTTCCGGCGGGGGTTCCGGCGACCTCCCTTGAGTTCACTCAAGCTGGGAACCTTGCAACCGCATTGCTTTTCGATCTTAGGCTTCAGGCGGTTGTACCGCTTCCAAAGCTCTGGGTTTTGATCAACAGGCCAATCCTTCGCCAACTTTCGGATGAGCTTGGCAGCGTCCAGTCCCTTCCAGCGGGTCATGTACTGTAGGGCGATGTTGGCATGGTCCTTGTCACTTACAGGCCATGCTCTCCGGCTGGGAACCAGAAAGTCGCTGGCGGGCAGGGACCGTCTCTGGGAAGGGCTGTATCCTCCACGGGGGCCGGTTCCTCGCTTGCCAGAGGGGTTTTTCTTGAAGAGTTTCCTCTGGGAAGCGTAGTGCTGGCCTGCTTCATAAGCAAATGGGCCTTCTGTGCCTGTCTTTCTGAAGGCGTCGATGGCAGATTGCACAGCATCAAACTGCTTTTTGGCCACCTCTTCTACGTCCGGTCGCCGGCCCCGTTCTGCGATTAGAACATCATTCCTCAAACACTCCCCGTCCCATCGAGAGAGTGCATCCATGTGAGGAACTACACCCGCACCAGCCAGGAAGTAGGCTAGGTCTGAGGCAGCGTCGTCACCCCCTGGAATCCCTTTGAGTTCATCAGTCCAGTGATTCGGAGTCTTCTTCCCTCTGTGCCAAGGCTCGAAAAGGTGATGCTCAGCCCGACGATAAAGCACGCTGTCGTAGGGAGGAAACTTAGGCCGGGCACGGGAACGGCGGGAGCGTCGGACAGGAGTACGGTTTTTCGGGTAGATGGGCTGGCCATCCCGATCGAAGGGGTTGTTTAGACCCCGTTCCCAGTAATCGCTGCTCTCGTACCCAGTACGACGGTCTTCTGCTTCCTTCCGGGCGTCAAAATACTCTTCGGCTCCTCGACGGTACTCATCGCCGTAGCTGGAACGCTCCTTCAAAAGGTAGCCGCTCTTGGTATTTTTCAGCATCCATCGCGCCATAGCAGCGTAGGTATGATGCCCCTTGTGCCATGCGCTCTTGGCATCCTCAAAACCATCCCAATAGGCTTCTTTTGGCCTGCGTTGGGACTTCTTCTTTTGGAGGATTCTAATACGGGGGTCGCCTTCCTCAAACAGACCGGCATCGAGGCCTTTCATGTACTCGTCTGCCGTAAGATACTCGACAGGATTGTTTCTGACGTAACGGCGCTTGCCCTTCCGCTTCTTCTTTTTCTTCTCGAACGCGCGAATAGATTTTGGGCTCTTGGGCATGTCCTCAATCCTTTCAATAAGGTCGTGAATAGTCGATTCCCCCCTGGAAATGGCTCTTTCTTGTTCCCCACCCTGTTCCATGAAGCGAACAACGGAGCCTCGTGCGCCTCTCTTAGCGTTCTTGCGGGAACGGGGGTTCTTGAGAAGCCCAAATCCTGCTTCCGCAAGGACAGCTTTTGCTTTTTCTCCACGGACTTTTCGGCGCATGAGAAGGTCAAGCATTTTGCTCGCTTCTCCGAGGGACAGGTAAGGCTGGAGATCCTGTACTTTGTAGCCCGTGAGCCTAGCCAAAAGGTGAAGCTGCCTGTCGGTAGCCATGCCTCCCCTACGAAGACCGTGGCCGGGAACTCTTTCCTTTGGGTGTAGGGGGGCTTCTATTCGGAGGGGGTTGTGAATGCCCCACTCCCCTTTGTTTTCTTCAATAAGTTCCAGGGCTCTTTCGTAAAGGGCGGCTCTGGTGGATGCGTGAAAAGGCACCCATCCTGGCCACTCTCGATCTCCAAACTCTCCTTTCCAGGCTCTCAAGCCGCTTACTCTTTCGCCAGACCTCCATAGAACCATTCCGGGAAGCTGGCTGTCGCCGTAGGGGGAGTCGTAGTCAGCATACCTATTGGACCTGCCGATTCCTCCCGTGGTGAAAAGAGAACTCCCGCCAGTCTGTAGAAGCCTATAAGGCCCCACTTCCCTCTTCCATGGCGACAGTGTGCTTTTCTTTCGCGTCTTACGAGCCAAAACGAATCTCCTGTTGACCTACCTTAGTACGCGAGGGGGTTTAGAGCGCCCTGGCTGCAAGACTTGTGGTGCTACAGCTTGAAGGCTGACGCTGGTGGGAGCCAGTAGTCTAGCTCTCCTTTCGTGTAGGCCTGCCGAGGGGGTTTCCACCACTTTCCGGTTCTTCTCGGGTCGTGTCGGTCGCTAAGCTCTCTGGCATATTCCTTTGCAGCAGCTTTATCTACCATCCACATTGGAAGCTCTACTCCAGGAGGCATGGGCCAAACAAAGTACCTAAGCCCGTCTTTTGTGGGCTCCTGGGTAGGTCGGTAGAAGCCTGACCGTCTTTGGAGGGCCAGGGTTTCTTCGTAGTCCTGCCTGTTTCTCACAAGGTGGTCTACGTCCCTATACCTTTGCTTCGCTTTGCGAAGATAATCCTTGTCCCCGTGTCGAATACGAAGTCCACCTTGCATTCCCCACACGTTCGGCCCCACGATTCGATGTTTTACATCGAGTCTGTTGCCTCTCCCGTCTCGGAAGGACGTGTCATAAGGAAGTCCCAACTCCCTTCTTACTTCTGTCTCGTAGATAGCTTGGACTTGAGCCCTCTTTTGTTCTTCGGTGGGGTCATAAACGTCCCTACCGGACGGGTTTAGAAGAGCAGGGAAATCCGAGGGAGTCTCCCAAACAGGGGGTCTGGCCTTTTTCTTCTTCCTGCGCGAGAGGGCTCTTCGGACCCTCTCATCGCACTCTGCCTCAGTGGGATTTCTGCGAGCCCACTCCTTCTCTTCCTTCTCTTCTTCTCGAATCTGGTCAAGGTAGCCGCTGATATAGGCAACCTCCTTCCCATGGCGCTCCAACTCAGCCTTGGTCATCGGCTCAGAACCGGGGCCTGTGCTGCGCTCAAAGTCCCTTTTGGCCTGCCTTTTTCCGGCCCTATAGTCCATCCCCATAGCGTGGGTCAGGGCCTCCTCGTCCAGTGTAGAGGCTATCGGATGGAGATGTTCTGGCAGCAAACGCGGCACCCTCTTCTGTAGTCTGATCTGCTTCCTTCTTTCTTTCCTCATTATTTTGAGGGCAGCATCTCTGTCTATACGTGCGAGGTCGGCTCCTTCGGCCTCGAAGACAGCCATGATTAGAGCCATGACAGCATCTTCCTCGTCGGCAGGCCCCCGGTGGGGACCTCTTAGCTCACGCTTAGCCATTGCTTGCAACTCTTCGTAGGTCATTGGTCCTCCCTGAGAGGGATTGTATTCAATCCTCTTTGGATGTTTTTCTCGACGCTGGTAGCCCTTCTTTCCCTTTTTGGGCGTATGGGCTCCAGCTTTTGGAGTTTTGAGGATGTGAACCTCGTGGACTACTGAGCGGCGCTTAGGGATTTTGGGCTTGCGCTTTTTACTGGGATTTTTGCGGGGGCTGTTCACTTCTTGTTCTCCTTGGGGATGTCAGACGCGAATGTTCCCACCTGATTTGGCTGCTTGTAGGATGGCCCAATCTTCACCTTGTCATTCTTGAACTTGGCGTAGAGCTTTTCCGTATTGATTTTCGCCAGGAGCTTGACCGCTTCCGCCGACAGGCTCGGCTTCGGGTTAGACTGCAATATCCCCGCGCCCGCACGCGAGGCATCTGAGCTGAGGAAGACAACGACGGTGAGCCCTGTTCCCAAGAACGCGCCCTGGAGCGCTGTTTGTGCCATTAGCTGTTCACCTCTCAACCCATTGCGGTGATTCCACCAGCCCATGAGAGCAAAAGAGCCCACGTATGTGAGAGCGAGCTTGTCAGAAGCCTTCATTTCTTCATCCTTTTCTTCGCAGAGCTTGCATAGGAGACTGCTGTTCCCATCATCCCAGCGCACTGAGTGATCCTGCTCAAGACCCATCCGGGCATTGGCACTCCTCCGTCGATGGCTCTTTCCAGCACAACTGACGCCTTCCTGATATAGCGAAGAGCAGCAACCGCCTTGTCTCGCGGGGTGCCAGAGTTCTGACTTGGCTGAAAAGTACCCATGCTCCCACCCTATCGGAGTAACGGAAAGGGCGCTTGCCTGCGCGGAAAACGGGGTGCTACCTCAAAAGGTATGCGCGATGAGACAGAAAGCCCTGCCTTAGTCTCTTCTTCCGTCTCAACGTGGGACCGAATAAACTCAACAAAATCAACCACTTGACTTTTTCCCCGGTATGCACGAGACAGATAAAATCTCTTCCTGTCTCATCGTGGGACCGGCATTTTCTCCAGTTATTCTGTATATTTATATTATTTGGTATGCGCGAAAAGACATAAGACAGATGTTTTCTACTCCCATATAGAGCTTTGGTGGAAGGAAGTAAGACGTTCTATACGTAAGCACGAAAGTAGTGTCTCGTGTCAAATCGTGCATACTTGGGCCTAAAAACCCTAAGAGTTTCGGTACTTTGGCTGTGGTCCCACGACAAGACAGGAAGAGATTTTATCTGTCTCGTGCATACCTTGCTGAAAAGCAAGTGGCTGAAATCACTGCATTTATTCGGTCCCACGTTGAGACAGAAGAAAATCTTTCTGTCTTGCCGTGCATACCGAAGCTGGATATCCACCAGCCAAAGAGCTACCCACAGGGAGTAGCATGGCGCGAGACGAGGTGCAAGAAGAAGCTGAAAACGCAGCTTCAACGCCCATAAGCAGGGTTTTTGACAAATGTCCTTGACTTTTGCGTGGCGCGTGGGCTAACTTGGCGGAGTCAGTCGCGGCTCGTCGCGGTGGACACAGAAGACCCAAAGCCGTCCTCCTTCTGGGGGGACGGTGGCGGTCTTCTACATAGTCTTCTCTGTTCACTATTTATCTTGACAACCGATGTATGCAAAGCTGTTAGACATCCCCATATCCACGTTCGACATCTCTGATTTCGAGAAAGCGGTTGGCGCAAAGACTCTTCCTTCTGACCAAACTCATTGGGTGGGAGGTATACCACGTTTAGATGGAGTCTTCTGGACGCCCGCGAGATTCCCTAAGGAGCTAGAGCAAGACCCTGCTTGGCTCACGCAGGAAGCAGTCACCGACAAAGAGGTGATTTCCCTCCCTATCTGCATGGCAGAGATTGACGACGGGACCTTTGAGGATCAAGGCAAGAGACTAGATGACGCAGTGGGCGCAGGACTCCCTGCCCCGTCCGCTGTCGTTATTTCAGGAGATCCAAGAATACCAGGAGGCACGCCAGGAAAGTCCCTTCACCTATTTTGGACCCTCGACAAAGCTTTCTCAGCTTTGGAAGTGGAGAGGTGGAGGAACATCCAAAGAGCCTTGATCAAGGCGCTTGGGGGAGATCCAAAGATTCTAAACCCCAGTCGGAAAATGAGAGTAGGAGCTGCCGTAGGTACAAAGCGCTACCAGACTCTACTCTCAGTGGGGGGAGTGGTTCCCCAGGCGGATCTGGAGCAGTGGGCGAGAGGGGTTCTGGGCCAAAGATCGTCGGCTTTTTCTGGAATAGGCTCGGCTGCTGCCGTTTCTGGGACGAAAGCCCCTCCCCCAGAAGAAATGGCAGGGGAGCTATCGGTGACGGACGGTGCTTCCAGCAGGACCGTAGCAGAGTGGTGGAACGACAACACCGTAAACGACGGGGATCGCTGGAATATCTGCTGCCCCCATGCCAACTCCAAGACAGCAGGCTCCGCTTTCCTTAGTAAGGAACAGTGGGGAGTGAGAATGACTTGCGTGGCTCCCCACCACAACCACCCAAGAGCCCGTCCGAATGGTACGACACTTTGGGCTTGGCACTCGCCCTTTGTGTTCAGCAGAGGGGACGACTTGGAGGTTGCTTGGCGCGTAGTAGAGGCTGACCTGGATGAAAGAAACCTCGTAGCAACGAGATCCAGGCAGTTTCTCTTTGATGAGGGTGCAGGAGTATGGGTAGAGGATGGACTTGAACAAGCCTCCGTCCTCTTTCAACTCGTGAGTCGCTATGCGGGTCACTTGGTTGCTACTCCCAACGGAGCCAGACGACTGAAAATGGGAAACACGTTTATCTCTTCGGCACTAAAGAACATTTCTTCAAGGACTTATTCGCCTAAGTTTTTTGATAGAAGGCCAGAGGGAGTAGCCTGCCTCAACGGTTTTTTGGAACCCTCTGGCGCAGTGGTCCCATTGGGCAGGGATCATAGAATCCGCGATTGCGACGTTTTTCCAATCAGCCACCGACCCAACTCTCCTTGTCCACGTTGGCTTTCGTTCTTGGATGAGGTGTTCGCTAACGACGCTGACAAGCTGGAGAAAATCCAGCTCGTGCAGGAGTTTCTGGGAGCTTGCTTGTTTGGGGCTGCTACCGAGTATCAGCGACATATCGTGCTTCTCGGTCCAAAAGGAGCCAACGGAAAGTCAGTGCTGCTCAAGACAGTGAAGGAGCTTTTTCCTAAGGGAACAGTGGCATCAAGTCCCATGCAGGATTGGTCCCGCCAGTTTGGGCTGTCTTGGCTTCCAGGCACGCTTCTCAACGTCATCACTGAGATGCCCGAGAGGGATCTTCTGGACTCAGGCCCCGTGAAAGCGGTTCTTTCAGGGGATCCTCGGGCAGTAGAGGAGAAGTTCAAAAACTCCTATGACGCGGTTCCTATGGCAGGACACATACTTGCTGCCAACAGTATGCCCTTCGTGGCGGACCACACAGCCGCCTTCTATCGACGATTCATGATTCTGGGCTTCAATAGAACCTTCTCCCGCTCTGAGCAGGATCCTTCCTTGGTGCCGAAGCTCAGGAAGGAGCTTGAGGGGATCTTTTGCTGGGCGGTTCAAGGATATCACCGTCTCAAGGCTCGGGGGGACTACGTAGTCCCAGAGTCGAGCGAAGACTTGATTGACTCTTGGGCACTGGGATCGGACTCCACAGCGGCATTTTCCAGGGAACACCTTGTGAAGGTGACAACTCCCAAGAAGGGCAGCAGCAGCAACGCTCTCTACCTAGTCTACCGAGAATGGTGTCAGGACGTGGGCAGCAGGCCAGTGAAGCAAAGAAACTTTTTCTCTGGATTGAAAAGGGCTGGGTTCCAGGATCTAAGAACGAGGTTCGGAATATCACAGGTTAGAGCCTGGAATGTCGCTATCCGCTCGCAGGGAGCCCTTCCCCGGAAGTCGAGAATGGCAGCAAACGTAGGAAAGGACAGGCTGTTGTTCCTTGATGGAGGAGGCAGCGCACTCGTCAGCAGCACAACCGCCTTTGTTTCCCAGTGGGTGAAGCAGGAACCGGATTCATGGTGCAGCACAGCCGCTATCTATGAGTCGTATTCTCAGACAGTTTCGGAGGTTGAGTCTAAGGACTCGCTTTGCCAAGCTTTGAAGGAGTCGGGTGCAGAGAGATATCAGAAAAAAATCAGCGGAAAGACCGCAAGGGGGTGGAGAGTAGTGCTGCTCAAACCAATCGAAGATGCTCCAGAGGAGCTTGAAGACCAGTTTGTGGTCGAAACAACCGAAGAAGCGAGGGTTTCTCCATGAATAAATGGAAGTACGTTTCAGCGTCACAGTTCAAGACATACGCTTTGTGTAAGAGAAAGTGGCACATCGAACGGTTTTCGGGACTCCCACGTCCAGAAGCCACAGCTTCCCAGAAGTTAGGGACTGAAGTCCATGATTTGTTGGAGCGCTATCTAAAGTACGGCACAACCTTCCCTGACACCAAGCCAGGGAGGATAGCTAAGGCCGGAGTGAGCTTACTTCCTGCCCCAGGCGAGGGAGTAGTGGAAGGAAAGATTACGGTGGACTCTATAGAGCCCCCTTTGATGGGGTTCATCGACCTCTACATCGGGGGAGACATCCCGGAGGTGATCGACCACAAGACCCTGAAGGACTGGAAGTGGGCGAAGACAGAAGAAGAGCTTGCCTCTGACCTCCAGATGATTCCGTATGCTGTCCATGCTCTAAACAAGACCGGGGCAAAACAAGTGAGGATCACTCACTTTCAGTACATCACTACAGGAAGTCCCGAAGCGAGACAGGTTTCCACAATCCTCGACGCTAAGCACGTTTATGAGGAGTGGAACAAGCTCAAAGAGCTGGCTGTGGAAATGAAAGCAACCTCGCTCGTGGAGAAAGCCCAGGAAGTGGAAGAAACCCTTAGTGCCTGCGGCGCTTACGGGGGATGTCCCTACCAAGAAATGTGCGGTGTGATGAAACCCCGCGAAAACCCTTTTGAAAACATTGGATTTGTCAGCACAAACCAGGAGAAGAAAGTGACCGAAAAAAACCGATTGCAGGAGCTTCTTGATAAGCGCCGAAACGATGAAATGAAGAAAGAAACCGGCAGAGAGCCGGAAGGGGAAGATGATTCCTCTGCTTTCTCTGGGATGGGCATAGTTCCTCCCGATGCGCCGAAAGCCAAACCTTCCAAAATCACCGAGTCAGACTATGCCAAGGCAGGTCTTGCTCTGGTTGAGCTGTTGGAGGGGCAGGATTCGATCACCCAAAAGGAGGTGGGTCAGGCAGTTTCTGGCATGTTTGGGCTCAAGAGGCTCAGGTGGAACCACGTTGAGGCCATCTGCGATACGCATGAGGGGCTGGAAGCGGTGGAATCCAACCGTACCGTGGTGAAAGCATCACAAGCGGAGGCTGCCGGAATCCTTCCGCCTTCTTTGGCGAAGCCCGAAGACGTTGCCCCTGCCGCACCTGTCCAGAAAGAGGAGAACGGGCACGCGGGAATAATCTTGTATATCGACTGCTTTCCTATGAAGGGCGGTTCTCCAGCTTTGCTGGAAGATATTCTTGCACCCTACGTGAAAGAGGTGGCGAAAAATCATTCTATCCCCACCCCGCAAATGCTCGACTATGCTAAGGGTAAGGCCGAAGTAGCGGCGCTGTTTTGTTTGAACTTTCCTAAGTCCGGCGAAATCATCGTTTCTTCCAAGAGCCCTTATTGGGCAAGCGTGGAGCCCTACCTTGTAGGAGCTGCGGTGCAGGTCATCAGAAGGTTCATGTGAGCAAGGCTCTTACCAGACTCCAAAACGGAAGGCAAAGACACCTTTGGCCAGGAGTGGCCAGGGTTCTTGGCCTGCCGGACACTTCCCACCGTCCTGTTCTGGACCTTACGGAGAAGTACGCGCTGACGAGGGATTATAAGCTGAGGACGGTTCAGTCAGAAATGCTTCAAGCCATTGAAGAGTGCGGGGGAGCTGTCTGTAGTGTCGGAGTGGGTCACGGCAAGACTCTTCCAAGCTTCCTTGCAGGAGCGGCTCTGGACGTGGAGAAGACCCTTCTCCTGGTTCCTCCTGCCCTGGTGGAGCAAACTCTCGTAGAGTTGAAAAGGTTCAGGCCCCACTTCAAAATCCCGCCCAACCTGGAGGTTCTGTCATATGGAAAGTTGTCGGTGGCGTCAGGAACGGACGTGTTGGAGAGGATGGCTCCCGATCTGATTGTCGCTGATGAGTGCCACATGCTGCGCCATGCCTCTTCTGCGAGGACCAAGAGGGTACTAAGGTACTTCAGGGAACATCCTGACACCCACTTCGTGGGACTCTCGGGAACGCTGACTTCAAAAAGTCTTTTGGATTACGCTCATTTGGTAGAGCTTGCTTTGAGAAATGGGGCTCCAGTCCCCTTGCAGTACATCGAGCTTACCTCATGGGCCTCGTGCATAGATGTCAACGGAGATCCTGCCCCTTCTGATTTTGGAGTGATAAAGCCCTTGATAGAGACATGGGCAGCGCAAGAAAAGTGCGCTCGGGTAGCTTTCAAGAGAAGATTTAGCACCGCTCCCGGAGTTGTAGTCACCCAGGATCCCTCTGCTGCCTGCTCCCTCTACATCCGATTGGACGACGAGGTGAAGGTTCCCCCCACTCTTGAGGAAGAAATAGCTCGGCTTGAGAAAACCTGGACTACCCCAGGAGGAGAAGAACTCGAAGATCCACTGTCTTTGGCTCGCCATCGCAGACACCTTATATCAGGGTTTTATTACGAGTGGGACTGGCCTGACGACAAAGTTGACTATGTTTGGCTCGATGCCCGAAAGGAATGGCACATCAATGTTAGGAGGGTTCTCACGAGAGCCAAGGAAGGGCGAGATAGCCCCCTCCTGGTCGCAAGGTGGGCTGACTCTGGTGACTGTCGGGATTTGGAGCTTTTGAGAGCTTGGGAAACTTGGAAAGAGGTCAAGGACAGACCCGTTCCCCCAACCAAGACGATCTGGGTGGATCAGTACCTCGTGGACTACATCTTGGAGAAAGCCCTCAACTCTAAGGAGCCTGCGATTGTATGGACCTCTCAAAGGGCGTTTTTTGAGGCTCTAAAAGGCAGGGGATTGCCAGCTTATGGGCCGGGATCCTCTGCCCCAACGAAGCCTGAAACTTGCGTCATGTCTATCAGAGCCCACGGAACAGGAAAGAATCTTCAGGCTTGGTCCCGGAACATTCTCACTGTTTTCCCTCCCAACGGGTCGGAAGTGGAACAGCTCATAGGCAGGACCCACAGGCCGGGTCAGGAGGCCGATGAAGTGATCGTAGATTTCTTCCTGCCGCACCCCTCAGTGGAAGAAGACATAGCCAAGGCACTCGAAGGATCGAAGTACATCGAGGAGACTCAGGGTACTCGGCAAAAACTTTTGATAGGAAACTGGATATAGGGCTTGCAAGGAGGAAGCCCCCTCATTAGTGTAGAAATGAGCCGCGAGGCTCAAGAAAAAGAAAGCGAAACAAAAACTCGAACCCGGAAAGAACATGAGCCTTTTCTCAGGCATCAGCAGTACTACACCTTCGGCATCGAAGGGTGTATTTTTGGGCGATGGCGAGTACACACTCTCTGTGTGTGCAGTCAAGCTCGTAGAATCGAAGAAGACCCAAAAGACCTTCTTCGTGTTGGAAGCAAAGGTGGTGGCATCCTCAAATGAGGTCCACCGCGAAGGCCAGCTCATCACTTGGCTTTGCAAGATGGGCGGCGATTGGCCCGAATATGCTCTGGCCGACATCAAGGCCTTCACCATGGCAGCCTCTGGAGCTTCCGAAGAAGAGGTCGATGAGGCCTTCATGGAAGCAGTGATTGATGGAGAGGGCGATCTTCTTGCAGGCAAGAAGCTTCTCTGTTCTGTCAACACCATCGAAACCAAGGCAGGAACGGAGTTTGCGAAGCACTCCTTCTCCCCCTTCGCCATTGGGGATGCATAACAGTTGGCTACGCCAACAACAGTTGGGTCGGACTCCTCACGGGGTCCGGCCCTTCGCTCCGTGGCTTTCGACACGGAAACGTACCTTATCGAGCCAGGAAACTTGGCTCCAAAGCTTGTTTGCCTCTCCTATTTTGAAGAGTCGGATCAGGGATTGCTCCTCGCAGAAGATGGAGTAGCTTGGCTTCGCACCCAGCTAAAAGACCCGTCCGTTGTTCTTGTTGGGCACAACATAGCTTTTGATTTTGGAGTAGCCGTAGCCTACTCCCCCGACCTTCTTCCCCTTGTCTTTCGGGCCTACGAAGAGGGTAGGGTGCGAGACACCATGGTAAGAGACAAGCTGTTGCTCCTGGCGCAGGGAAGACTCTCCTACGATTTCAAGAATGGCAACCGCAAGACCAAGTTCTCTTTGGCTGAGGGGGTCCGTAGGCGCTTTTCAGTGGACTTATCTTCCGACAAGGAAGGAGAGGACGCATGGAGACTGCGATACAGCGAGCTTGATGGGATTCCACTCGAAGAGTGGCCCCCAGAAGCTGTAGCCTACGCCATAGATGATGCGAAGTGGACTTGGAAGTTGCACGATCACCAAGCTCAACCCTTTTCCTCTGAAGGAAAGGTCTATGCAGGCCCTCTAGGTGTAACCAATGAAGCAGAGCAGGTGAGAGCCGCTTGGTCCCTTCATCTCATGTCCTTGTGGGGCATAAGAACAGATCCTCTTGCTGTGCAAGAGCTTGAGGACATGCTCAGGCCAAAAGTAGAGGAAATGCAGAGCAAGCTTCTCTCCGAAGGACTGATGAGAAAGAAGGTAGTAAAGGGACAGCCCGCCTTCTCTAAGAACCTGGGGGCAATCCGAGAGAGGGTAGAAAAGGCTTATTCAGCTCAAGACAGGGATCCTCCCAGGACCGACAAAGGGTCTGTATCAACTTCCAGGCAGACGCTCGTAGAAAGTGGGGACTCTCTCCTCATGGAGTTGGGGGCTGAAACAAACGCAGAAAAGTTGCTAACTACTTTCCTTCCTGTTCTCCAGCAGGGGACAGAAGTACCCTTGAATCCTGGCTATGACGTGCTGAAGGAGTCAGGAAGAACCTCCAGCTTCAAGCCCAACATCCAGCAGTTGCCCAGGTCAGGGGGAGTAAGAGAGTGCTTCGTCCCAAGACCGGGAAATGCCTTCATTGCCGCCGACTATTCCACTGTAGAGCTTTGCTGTCTGGCCCAGGTATGCCTCGACTTGTTTGGATACAGCAGAATGGCGGATGCCATCAACGAGGACAACGATCTTCATCTTGCCATGGCAGCGTACCTGCTTGGCATTACCTACCACGAAGCAATGATGAGGAGAATGGTGGATGATCCCGAGATTGCGAGGTTTCGTCAACTTAGCAAGTGCGTGAACTTCGGTCTTCCAGGGGGACTAGGCGCGGAGACGTTCACACGCTTTGCCAAAGCTACCTACGGAGTAGAGGTGAGTATAGATGAGGCTACTTCCCTGAAGGAACAGTGGATCGCTAAGTGGCCCGAAATGAAGGACTTCTTTCGATACGTCGGAGGCCTGTCCTCTTTCGGTAATGACTTCACAGTTGTTCACCACCGAAGCGAAAGACAAAGGGGAGGAACCAGCTTCACAGCCGGATGCAATACTCTCTTTCAGGGGCTTGCTGCTGATGGAGCGAAGGAAGCTCTTTGGAGAATAGCTAAGGAGTGCTATTGCGATCCAGAGAGCCCTCTCTTTGGAAGTAGGCCCGTTGCCTTCATCCATGACGAGGTACTGATTGAGTCCCCCAAAGGGAAAGTCCACGAAGTGGCACAGAGACTATGCGAGGTAATGGTTGATTCTATGAGAGTCTATACCCCGGACGTAGCCATTTCTGTTGAAGCAGCAGCTATGCTCCGCTGGTACAAGGGGGCTTCCCCCAAGTGGGAGGATGAAAGGCTGGTCCTCTGGGAGCCAGACAGCTAAGAGGGATCTATGAGAAGGAACAGGCGAACCCCCCTATCTGGCAAACCAAAAAAGGACGTAACAGTTCTCGTAGTGGAAGAGTTTGGATGGCGACACTATCTCTGGCAGCCCGATATGACGCCACAGGCCCTTGTTAGATGGTGGAGAACCCAGGAACACCCTCCCAGCCCGTACACTGATTTCCCTGGGTGGATACACCCTGTTTGGTCTACAAATCCCGAGGACAGGGACGAAACAAGGTTTGTGATAGGGAGCAAAGAAAAGGGCTGGTCTGAGTTTACTATCCCAGAGGACGCTTGGTATCTTCACACTCACGCTAACGACGATTCCGTGTTGATCGCTCCGGGTTGGATGGACGAAGAATACACCCGCTATTTCCATAGAGGTCACAAGAAAGAAGGAGAATGACTGTCCTAAGCGTGGACCCTGGCCTGTGGAAGACAGGGTGTGCGCTGTGGAGCAGCGAAGGACAGCTCCTAAGAGCTTGGACGCAAAGACAGGGCAAGTGCTCTGAAGTAGGGCCTACGCTCTGGAGGAGAATGGCTCTTTCTATAAAGGAGGAGGAGCCGTGCGTCCTTGTGATCGAAGTCATGCAGGTGGACGGGAGAACAAGGGGAAAAGAGAAAGACCTCTTCTCGTTATCAGGAGTAATAGGGGCTATCTGTGTACGCTTTTCTTCTGCGAGGATTGTTTCCTACACCCCCACTCAGTGGAAGGGCTCTCTCCCTAAGGACATCATGCGGGAAAGAGTCAAAAATAGACTCACCAGCGCGGAGCTTACAGTAATCGCTCCGAAAGCTACGCACGATGCCTGGGACGCTATTGGCATAGGCGCGAAGTATTGGAGTGATCTCGGTCACATGCGATGGAAGAGGTCAAGATAGCGCGTCACGCATGTAGCGTGCATCAGGGCGGACGCACGCGCTACGTGCGTGAATAAAAAGGCCGGAGATAATTTCTTGCGACGAAAAAACTAAAAAAAAATGTATAGATTGAGGTTGGTTGATTTTCGTTGATTGAGAATGGTTGAGAATGGTTGAGAGTAGGAAAGAAAGAGGCTGTATATTAGAAACATTCTGTTTCTGAATACAGTGTCTATACCCTACATAGGAGTGAAGATATGCAACTCAGAAACCCCACAGCAGTAATGACCAGAAAGCAAGGGTTTTTCCTCTGCAAGCTCGTGAAGCCCAACTGCCGTTGGACTCCTGCCGTAGAAGCAATGATCTCTGAAGGGATCACTATGGAGCAGGTGAAGGCTGCTATTGATATGGCTAAGGCAGGTAGAAACACTGGTGCTTTGCAAGCTCGTGTTGAGTCCATTGCTATCAAGCATGGAGTCGAGATCACTGCTACTAAGGCTGTAGCTCCTAAGGCAGCGCCGACTATTCCCCAAGAGCTTCTTGAGCGTGTAGCAGAGCTTTCAGCGCAGAACAGTGAGCTGCGTGAAGCTACAGCAGGAGAATCCGGTGAGTCTGTACCTGGGATGACCTGGGTAAAGGGTCACTATCGCAAGTCCAAGTAAGCAACCCCCTTCAACAACAACAATGCCCCTGCCGGAATCCTCCGGTAGGGGCTTTTTCATGTCCCCAGCAGGAGAGTATAAAACAATGAAAGACGCAACTAAGACCCCAGAATGGCACAGCAATCCTATCAGTCAAGGCCAAGCTCGGTTTATCGGCCAGCTTCTTCCCCAGGTGTTCCCCACAAACTTTACCGCTCACAGTGAGGGAGGCGGTTTTGGTCAATGGGTTCCCAACTGGACTGAGCCCCCAGCAGGTACTTACCCTTCTCTCCATGCCGCAGGATTGTTGGCTGGTCAGGGTATTACAGCCGGTAATGCGTCGGAAGCTATTAGCTACCTCCGCCGCATGAAGGGTCGGTCTGATGCAAGGTTGAGTACCCTTGGCGATAGGCTGGGAGTGGACCTTGGAGGAGCGAAGCCTGTCCAGAGTAGCAATAGCTACGATATCCAGGAAGCAATGGCTCGGATTGCACAACTTCAAGCGGCTCTGGAACAGCAGCTTGCAGTAGCGAATGGTGAAGACGTTGGTGGTGGAGAAGAAGACTCTGGTGGTGCGGAGTCTTCTGTAGAGGAGGAGGTTGAGGCGGAAGAGTCTGGTGGTGCGGACTCTGTGCTTCCCTTCTAGCAGGGCGGGACCTGGGCAAGTCTAAAAACTGCCCCCTTTTCTATAAACCCTATTCGGTGCCTGGACCGGATGGGGTTTTCTTTTCTCCAGGCATAGAAAGTGAGTGAACAGTGGACCTTATCAAAACACAGCAGAGAAATAAAGCCCGTCAGGGCGTTGAGTCTGGCCCAGTCTTTGAGGCCTTTGATGCGATTGCACTCTTGAATGAGATTGCAGATATCCAGGAGCTTCTGCTTGCAGAAGAAAAGCGTTCTACCCTTGCAGAGGAGATCGATAGAGATCCCCTCCCCGCAGACTACCCCTTCCACTGTTTCTCGGTGGAGGTGTAGGATGTCCAGCAGTAGATACAAGGCACAGCAGCGGCGGAAGGCTCATCGCAACCGCAGCAAAATGATCCGACTCTCTGAGGCCCGGTTTCCGGGCCTCCTTTCTCTTGTAAACGCAGCAGCAATCCAGGGAGGTCAGCTTGTAAGAAGGGCTGATGGAGTGGCCCTGAACGCTGAAGAACAGATTGTATGGGAAGTCGCTCGCGGTCTTCTATACGACGAGGAGGTGTGAAGTGACAGATCCACAAGCCCATTCTTGCAATGATTGTATTCCTTTTGCCGTGTTGTTTTTCGACGGAGGTTTGATTTCAGCTTTCACTGACGGAGACTTCAGGCTTTGTGACCCTGAAGGCAGGGAGTCTAGTAAGCACAGTGATGATCCCGTCGAGACGGTGGAAGCCATGATTGACGCTGGGGCAGTCCTGTTTCCCTATGCTTTTTATGCTGAGCCCTGGAGCATAGAGTCATGAGAGGTATTCATTTGTATGCGGCGGCAAGCTTTGCTTTGTTGCTATTTCTGGAGCTATTCGCCTGTGCGCTGATTGCATTGGCTCAAGGAGGTGTGTGATGGGATTGAGTAAGGAAGAAACTAAAGACATCATCGAAAAGGGTGTCTTGGCAGGGACAAACGTACAGGACACCAGCGTGTCTCTGGAGGATGACGAGTTTTACTATGTTCATCCCCACGGCATGATTATCCAGCAAAGCGAGGTTGGCGGCTGGACGGTCTATGGCATAGTTACCCAGCCGGGCTACTGCGATCAGTATGGGCCATGGGAGCCCGACTACGATGATGAGGTAGAAATCGGTGAAGCAAAGAGCCTGTGTGAAGCTATTGGCATCCTTGCAGCAGAGTACGCCAGGGCAGAGGCAGTAGATACTGCCAGCTATATCGAGCAGGCCCTCGACTATACCAAGAGTGATAACGACAAGTTTCTAAGCGAGATTCTTTTCTAAGATTGTCAAATGACAATAAGGAGACAACGTGAAGTTTGATGAGCAAGTAGAGTTTTTGTTCCACGCATGGTTGGATGATACCAAGCAAACTGTTTGTACCCTCGGACCCCCAGGGATCGGTAAGACGGCTGTAGGGAGGGATCTTGCAGACCGCATGACCTCCTTTGTCACTGATGTCGATGCTACTCATGGCGAGGCTGTATGTGCAGTGGTTGACCTGTCTTCCTGTGTACCAGAGGATCTTCTGGGCCTGCCCTTCCGTGAAGGAGACATTACTAAGTACTGTCCTGCCGAGTGGTTGTATGAGGTTTGCAATCCCAAGGCGTATGGAATCCTGATTCTGGATGATCTCCCTGCCGCGTCAAGAGACGTACAGGTTGCCGCGAGGCAGATCAGTCTTGAACGGAGGGTTCACAGCCACAAGGTCAGTGACCGAATCCTTATCCTCGTGACTGGAAATAGAAGGGAGGATAAGTCGGCAGCGTCTACACTTCCTGCTCACTTCCGTAACAGCGTGTTGATGCTGGAGCTTCAGCCCGACCTTGAAATGTGGATGAAGTGGTATGGGGAGCAGGGGTATGACAGCCTTGTTCCCGCTTACTTGCAGTGGCGGGTTGGAAACTTCTCTAAGCTGCCAAAAGACGCTGATAGGAACGGCAGCTTTGCTACTCCCCGGACATGGGCCATGCTTGGCAAAATGTGCCCGGTTGCAAAGAAGCAGAGTGTACTGTTCGATGTCGCGGCAGGGCTGGTAGGAGAAGGAGTTGCTACGGAGCTTGTCGCCTTTGAGAAGATGCGAAACTCTTTGGTGAGTCCCGCGAAGGTTCTGGAGAATCCTCGAAAGAACCTCCCGGATGTCAGCACTATCAGTGGTTCTCCAGACAAGATGGTAGCCATGGTGACCGGGATTGCTGACTTGTCAGCGCAGCGGGGCAAAGCAAAGGCTCATGTATCAGCCTTTCTTTCCGCCCTTGCTTACATCACACAGCAAGACAATGAGTACGTGGCTGTGGGGATCAATACATACAGGGCCAAGGGAGGCTCTGCAAATGCCCTGGTACGTGAAGTCGGTGAGCTTAGAAAAACTAACCCAGACGTGGCCAAGATGGTCGAAGTCTTGAAAGGAGCGCTTAGCTAATGTTTCCAATGCCAACACAACAACCCACTCCCCCCGAGCTTAGCCTTGTTGAAAAAGTCGCTAATGCGGGAAGAACCATAGAACGAATCAGGAAGGCTCGAACGTGGCTAAATACTTATCTGCCCTTCTTGGGCTACATGACCCTGAAGCTAAGGCCCAGGGAGGCTACCGAGCGAGACAATGTTCAAACAGCAGCAGTGGCTCCTGATGGGACGCTGATTCTAAACAACGATTTCGTGGCTTCACTTACGGACCCGCAACTTAGGGGCTTGCTATGCCACGAGGTACTGCATCCAGCTTTGCTGTTCTTTGAGCGCCTTGGATTGAGGGAGTTGTTCCTGTTCAACGTGTCCCACGATTTTATTATCAACCTTGTAATCGCTGAGTACGCCTCTTCGATGGGTAAGTCTCAGGAGATTGAGCTGCCCCCAGGAGGACTGTTCGATCGCAAGTGGGAGAAGCATAGTGCAGAGCAAGTCTACGACTCGCTTCAGGAAGATGGAGGAGGAGAAGGGGAAGGTCCAGGAGGCTTTCCTGGGGACGGAGATTGCAGACCGGACCTTAGTAGTACCCGTACAGGGCAGAAAGCAGCGAAAGGCGACTCTGGAGCGCAAAGACAGCTAAGGCAGGAATGGTACGTGGAGGTGAAGGCAGCAGAGATTGCTCACAAAGACGCCACCCAGGGAGAGTTGCCAGGGAGTCTTAGAAAGCTGGTAGACGACCTGTATGAGCCTGCCATTACTTGGAGCGAGTACGTCAACAACTATGTCGGTGAGAAAGCTTCTGGAGGCGCAGAGCTTACCTATCGTAGACCTTCCCGTAGGTCAGAATCCGTAGGAGAGATTCTTCCGGGCAGGGAAAGACGAACTCAAGCTGACGTTACCATCCTGTGGGACACGTCGGGTTCCATGGATGGTTGGGAGCGTAGGATTCTAAGCGAGATTGATGGCATGTGCCAAGAGCTGAACCTTACGGTTCGTGTTCTTATCTGCGATGCAGAGGTTCACTCTGACTTGGAAGATTGCGAGGAAGCGGCTGACATTATTGAGGGAATCGCAGGCGGGGGAGGATCTGATTTCAGGCCAGCTTTCCGCCTCTTGGAAGAAGAGAATGATGCAACTCTTTTGATCGGGTTCACTGATGGATACATCGGTGTTCCCGCCACTATGCCTCCCCAGTTGAAGGGGATTCTGTGGGTCATCGTAGAGGGAGGAGAAAAGCTTCCTGGTGGAGAGAACATCATGATCAACGCTGAAGGAGAGGTAATCGGATGAGGATCAAACATAACTACACATGCTACAACACGGAAGATCTTGAAGAGCTTATCGCCTATACCCATCGGCTCTGTGGCCCAGGAGGACTAAGACAGAGGATTTATGACCAGTCGGATTCGAGCGATAAGCGGTACATCAATCTGCAACCCACGACGAACGAGTTCCTAGAGAGAAAGTTTGTCTTTGCGGATTACTACAAGTCCTCAGAGGACATTGAGCACCGGGTGAAGCTAAAGCCAGGAGATGCTTCTTCTGTCGTTAGAGTAGTAAAGCCTGTCGATCTCTTTGAGAACCTTGTGGAGTCAATGGCTGTGATGGGGGCTGAGGAGCCGGAGGTTCCCCTCCCGGTGGTAGAAGAAATGGTCTTTAGACTGTCGTCAATGTCACAGGGTTACTCAGGATACTACTATTACAGCCGGGATATGGGACTTAGAAAACACCCTTGGAGCATCGGCTTCTTGGCTCAGATGGAGCCCCCTCCCAGGGTAAGGATCATGCCCTCTCCGCAAGAGAAGAGGCCTACTATCCCAGGAGGGATGCAGCGAAGACAGTGGGTTTCTGGAGCAGCAGACAAGGCAAAGAAGCACCTAAGCTATGCTGTTCATTCAGGGCACAGTGGAGGGAAGTACTCTTCTGACTTTCACAGAGCCGGAATGCACATAGACAAAGCTTTGAATCACGCCATAAAGGCAAAGGACAACGAGCTGATCGAAACGCTTAGAAGCAGGAAGCAAGACTTCCTTCTAATCCATAATGCTATCCGTGTTCTGTATTCAGAGCTTTCAGAAGTGGAGGAGGGATGACAGCCATTATCAAGATAGTGAACTACACCCGCTACAGAACCGAAGACATTCGTAACTTGGCGCAAATGATAGCAGACTGCAACGAGACTACTTATGGCACGACGATCAGTCTTGTCGTTGATACTTATAAGACCCGCAATGATGGAGACGAAAAATACTGGGTAAATACAGAGGCCGCGAGTAATAACGAAATACGAATAGTAGCTCCCGAGAGTATGCCAATCCCCCTTGCTGCAAGACTGGCTGTCCTGGGAAGCCAACATCCCACACTGCCTTCTGACGGCAAAAGACAAGTCGTAGAGGCTCTTGTGACTGCCATAAGGCCTAAAGCCTATGATGGAGGCATGGCGTGGAAGACACCGGGACTATCCGTCTACTACAAGAAGAGGCTTGATGATGTTCAAGATAGCCATACTTCCCACGACTACTGGGCCTTCAAGAGGAGCGTGTTGCACCCTCTTGTAGAGAAGTCTGGCATAGAGATTGGGATCAACCAAAAAGCTATCACCAAGAGGCCAAAAGTTAGTCCCAAAAGGTATGATTGGGCGAAGAAACGGATAACTTCTGCCAGACGAGATGTGTGGGCTATGGCCTACTTTAGCAGGCACAGGATGGGAAACCTGGAAAACGACATAGCAAAGGCACTTGAGCACCTTGACAAGATTGCCGCTGACCAGAAGCCCATTCTGGAGGAGTGGCTGGAGAAGCTGAAAGCAGCAGAGGAAGAGCATCGCACCCTGCTATTGCAACTCAAAAAGGAACTGAGCGAAGTGAACACAAAGCTAGATGAAGCAAAAGCTCTCGCCATAGGAGGCACAGATGGAACTGACTGAACGCGAACAGAGGGTATTGGAAGCAGTGGGTATGCATCCCAACAAGGGAGGCTCTACCAAGCAGGACTTTCCGAGGTATATCGCCGGAGCTACTGGCTTTGCCATTACTACATCCCAGAACACTCTGGGACAGCTAAAAAGGATGGGGGCGTTGGTAGGCCACAACGGTCACTACTACACCCTTGACAGCAGCTATGCCTTGGAATGCAAGGACATGGTGGTAGAGGAAAAAGGGGAGGAAACTCCTGATTCCTTGGCTGACCTGCGACCTGCCCTTAGTGCTTTGTTGCGGGAAATGAAGAAAAAGAACATCTGTATGCTTACCCTCGATGACGATGGGGAAGTTGCTATCAGCCGGTGGCGCATGGAAGAGACAACCGTATCCTTGGAGGGATAGTCAGTGTTTACTATTACTAAAGGCGTGACTTTCGAGAAAACTGTCTACCTCAACATCGGTGGTGAGATGGAGGACGCAGATACAGACGAAGACAACTGCCGACTGTCTTTCGACGTTGGTCAAGAGGTTGAGGTAGAAGTAGAGTCAGAAGACATCGACGACTTGAGCAGCTATGAGCTTGAGGATCTTATTGACGCTATCTCTTTGCATGTAGACCTTGGAAAGGTGATAGCTCGTCTCTCGCAGCAGACGGTGAGCAACCTGGAAAAGTGTGGCGTTTACACTAACCTTGTAGCTGCTGTAGCAGAGGAAGGATCAAAGTAATGAAGGCAGGTGACTTCATTGCCATTTCAAAGTGCCCTTCCCAAGGGGAAGACTGCGAATGTGTATTCTGTAGCTCGTGTAGTAGCAGAGTAGGAATGATTTCAGGGTATGGTCCTGATAACTCATATATGGTGTACTTCGATTGCGGAGAAGCGTTGGTAACTCAACAGGACTTTGCAACCGGAAGAGCAAGATTGCTGGCAGGACATCACTCCTTAGTAGAATCCGACTACTCCGTATTTACGGAAGCCAACTCCTCCCTGCCAGCGGGTTCTTAGGGGCGTTAGCATCGGATCGGGGAGCGGTGGCCTCGTTAGGGAGGCTGCTTGAAGCCGACCATCCGCCGCCTAAATAGAGGTGGCTAAATGAAGCAGGAAGAGAAGGTACTGCGCCTAGCTAAGGCTGGGCTGCTGGAAGACCTAAAGAAACAGGTATGGCAGGGGGCAATAAGGCCTTCTGCTGCAAGAAACATCATGGAACTAATCGTGGTGTGCGAAGTCCCAGAGCAACTTGTTGCTTTGCGACTAACAACAATGGGCACAAGCCCATGGGGAGAGGCGTAAATGGCACTTACAATCGGAAATCGAACCATCATCCATAGAAGTAGAATCAACGGGACTCTATCAGACGTAGGGAACATCCTATCCCAGATTGAAGCGAAGCAAGATCCTTCCGACACTATGGTGGACGTGGAGGACATTGGAATCACCTTTCAGGACAAGGTGATGGAGGGCTACATTGAAAACTTTGGAGCTAACCCTAGTACGTATGGACTTCGGTTTAGCACTAACGGGGCAGGGCAACTTGCAACTATGGTTCTCCCAGCCCGGTTCTTCAGTGGGCTAAAAGAACTGGCCCTTCGCAGCCCTCACGGAGCTGACCTTGCAGATCAGGCTTGGCAGGAGTTTGCCAGAGACAATGATACTCGCAGAATGGTGAGGACAGTCCTTATGAACCTTCCTGGAGGTGTCCAGCGGGTTGTTAGGTCAGTCCATTCTACCAAGTACGCCAGATATTCCCATTCTGGTTTCGTCAACGACATGCTGAGCTATGCAAGCAACGACTTTACTAATCTGCCAGTGGTAGATTGGTTCTTGAGTGACAACGGTTTGCGTCTCCGCTTTGTAGACGGTGACCTGACTTCCGGTGACCCGCTCCCCATGATTGAGGCATGGAACTCGGAGACAGGTAATCGAAAGGTAGGTGTCCGAGGAGGCGTGTACCACTCTGGAAAGGAATTGGCTTTCACTCACTGGGATAACAACAAAGAACGTAGCTGGATTCACCGGGGTGATAGACAGCGAATCCGAGACAATGTAAACGACGCCTTTCAGGAAGTTTATAACACTTCTCATGGCGTGGTAGCTGCCTATGTGGGAGCAGCACAGGTAGCCGTGGAGAGTCCGTTTCAGTTTCTTGAGAAGCAGCTCAAGGGCACCCTTACTAAGGATCTGCTCAAGGAAGTGCAAAGCAACCTCAACGGTGAGACTCTTGAGGCATGTGTTGATGCAGTTTCACTGACCGCTGCTACCAAGACGGACTTGTATGCTCAAGCAGACATTGAGAACGCTGGAGCGATGGTACTGAACCGAGGAACCAAGATTGCTGCTCACAACAACGGAGTGATTAGCGTATGAGTATCTATCCCTATCAGATCGTAGAGAAGGCTCTTGATACCTTCTTCCTAGAGAGGCCTAACGAACTGCTCCTTAGGCGCTCTTACAGGAGGTTCAAGGCTTTCGTCTTTATGCTTGCTACCGTTGAGTATGAAATGCTCGACGGAGAGAGCGAAGAGCAAAGGGAAGAAGCACTGTCTTTCGCGTGGGAGGACATGGACCTTGCTTTTCGAGGGTATGGAGACAACTGTGCCACCGGATTCGTAATGCAACTCTGGGCTGTCCTTTTCAAAGAGGACTGGCCTAACTTCAAAAAGGCTCTTGAGGAGTGCCTTGGAGAAGCAAGAGCAGTAGCGAATGAGAAGGGGGTGAAACCTCGGTATTCAGCCAAATACCTTAGCAAACCCGTGAGGGATTTGGACGAGGAGTTTTGTCTGCCTACCGCGTTGCCTCTTTCTGGTCCTGTCATTCGGGAGTGGGCAATAGAGAACGACAAAGATCCCGACAGGCTCGAAGAGGCGATGCTTTACCTGGAAACGGTAGATCGCCTTAGAGAGAAAGCAAAAGCGGCGAATGATTCCGAACAGGCAAGGACCAAGTTTGAGGTTCTGCAAGGAGGGAAGGTCGATGCAGAGTGAAGACGAGAAAGTAGACCGAGGTGGTGGACTAGGCGCAGTAATGACTGCACTCACGAGGCCTCTTGAGATTGAAGAGGCGCTGGAAGAATACGGGAAAGGAACCTGTAAGCTCGTAGGACAAGACGGAAATGCCTTTGCCATTATCGGCAGGGTGACGAGAAGCCTCAAGAGGCAGGGATGGCCCGATGACAAGCTCTCCCTGGTTCAAGATGAAATGATGAGCAGCGACTACGATCACTTGATCAGAAC
>Ga0255047_10000799_pt1 | contig 25333 bp, 19 predicted proteins | sample JV7_2_1_MG_FD_183640 | JGI IMG/M metagenome (GOLD analysis project Ga0255047, IMG submission 183640) | Seawater microbial communities from Jervis Inlet, British Columbia, Canada - JV7_2_1 | ecosystem: Environmental > Aquatic > Marine > Inlet | place: Canada: British Columbia | collected 2016-10-06 | reverse complement strand
GCTCCGTATCTCAGTCACCGTCGACTCGGTGAGCTCGAGCAAATCCGCCCGCAGCGTGTCGAGGGCGTCCTTGGCCAGATCGATGCTGTGCTGGGCCTCGGTGAGGGTTCGCTTGGTGGAGGAGAACCGCGTGGCCAACTGCTGTATCCGGTCCAGCTGGTCCATTACGGCCGCCCGGTCGATCGAGTCGTCGTCACCGGGGCGGGACGCGGTGACTAGCAAGCTGGCGATCCGCAGCGCCACGTCGAGCAAGTCACCGCTCCCGTCGTCGACCACCAGAATGCGGCCGCCATAGAGACCGAAGGTCCCAACCTCGGCTGGGAAGGCGTCGCGGGCACTCACGCAGATGGCGATGTCGGCCTCGCGATTGGCCATGGCACTGTCCAGCTCGGTCAGGATTCCCTCGCTGCCCGTCAACGTGATACGCGAGGCATGCTTGGCCTCTATGACCACCCGGCCGCCGTCGGGAAACACGATGACCACGTCGCCGACCAGCGAATCGCGGCCGAGGGCGCCACCCCTGGTCGACGTGCGCTCAACCACACAGCCGCCCAGTCCGGCTGCCCAGGTTCGTGTCCGCTCCTCGATTGCGTCTTCGAAGTCGAACCCCTTGTGCGTTCCCCGGGCGGCCTCGGCCCGGCGGCCCTTCTGGTCGTGCACGGCGTCGCGCAGCTCTCTGATCTCGTCCAGCATCTCCTGTCGCAGCCGTCCGAGAGCCGACCCGTCGGCCCCCGGATCGAGCGCCTCGGCCAGTTGCTGCTCCAGCATCCCACCGTCACCAACCAGGCTTTCTAATCGGGCCACCAATCGGCCACTGGTGCTGCCGGCCTGATCAACGTCCATGCCGGCGAAGAAGGCGTCCCGCCAGTGATGGAATTCCCGCAGGGACTTTGAGAACAGCGAGGAGCGAATCTCGGGATCGAGTTGCTCCCGATAGGTCTGCTCGGCTGCTGCCAGCATCTCCGCCACCCTGGCTTCGGCCTGGGACGTGGCCTGCTCAACCTGGCGCCGCACCTCGTCCCTGACCGTATCGAGTCCGACGTCGAGGCCCATGGTGACAAGTCCGTGGGCGCCGACCGCCAGCGCTCGTTCGACAACCTGGGACCACAACGTCTCGTCCTGGGCGGCCAGCAGAGTGGCCAGGCCCCGGTCTTCGGTGACCAAACCGTCAATCTTGGTGATGAGTCCATCCGTTGTTACATATGCCATACCACCGAATGTAAGGATTGACTGTGACAGAAAGCGCTCGGGGTGCGACAATCGGCCAACACATGACTGCTGCTGCCCTCCGCTCGTCGCTCGAGGATCTGGCCGGGACCCTGGAGAGTTTCCAGTTTGAGGTCCCGGGGCCGGATCAGGCTGCCCGCGAGCGCGCCCGCACTGAACTGGTCCGTTCGATCCGCGAGTACCTGCTGCCCCGGTTGGAGGACCCGGAGGCTCCGGTGGTAGCGGTGCTCGTCGGCCCGACCGGCAGCGGCAAGTCGGTGGTGTTGAACTCGCTGGCCGGCCAGCGTGCCAGCGAGCCGGGGGCGCTCCGCCCCACCACCCGCTCCCCGGTGGTGTGGGCCAACCGCCGCCATGCCATGCGCTATCAGCGGCTGCTCGGCTCGCTGATCGGCCGTGATGATGTCGGGGTGGTGGCGGGCGACGATCCCATCACCGAGCAGTTAACTGTTATCGACGCCCCCGACTTCGATTCGGTTTATGCCGACAGCCGGGTGATCGGCGAGCAGGTCCTGGCTGTGGCCGACCTGTGCATCTTCGTGGCCAGCGCCCTCCGCTACGCCGATGCTGCCGCCTGGCAGTTCCTCGATCAGGTCCGGATGCGAGGGCTGCCCATTCTCTTCGTGCTCAACCGGCTTGGACCCGATCCTGAAACCCGCAAGCTCATACTCGGCGACTTCGCCTCGATGCTCAAGAGCCGGGACCTGCTGCTGGAGGCTGATCCCTCCCTGATCTTCGACGTCTCAGAACAGGTGATCTATCCCCGCCATGGTGGTCTGCATCTTGACGCGGTGGCCGCGATCCGTCGCGAGCTGGCGCTGATTTCCGATCCGGCGTTGCGGCGGGCCGTGGTCCGGCAGTCGACCGAGGGCGCAGTGGCCGAGGTAATCGAGAAAGCGGGAGCCATCGCGGACGGGATCGACGTCGATCATTCGGTGGTGGGCACCCTGGATCGGCTGGCAGAGGAGGCTTTCGCCTCCGAGTTGGAGTCGTCGAAGGCCCTGGTCGGCAACCGGGATCTGGTGGCACCACCGGCCCGGGCCGATCTCGGCACTATCGAAAGAGAACTTGCTTCTGCCATGTCCCTGCGAGCCGGAGTTGCCGCCCGGGAGGCCGCGGCCGCCTGGGACGGGACCGGGGAAGGCCACGCCCTTTTGAATGACACAGGGTCCCTGTGGCGCCACGGCCCGGACACTCCCGGATCGGCTGAACGAGAAGCGGCCGGTTGGCTGGCTTCCATTGAGGAAGCTCTGGCGCCGGTGGTGCGCCGGGCGCGTTCGCGCAAGCGGGCGACGGCCGAGGTTGCTCACTCACTCTTGACCGGGGAGGGTGAGGAGATCGTCGGTCCGGCCGCCGAGGTTGCCGCCGATCAGGCCTGGGCGGCGGGGGTGCTGGCCGACTTGCAGGACCGGATGGCGGTGGTTCTGGGGCAAGATGCCGACCGATTCCTGGTGCTGGTTCGACGGTTATCGGTCCCGGACGGCCTGTCCGAGTCGGTCGCGAGCCTGGCAGCTGCGGTGTCGGCGCGGGCCGGGGACTTCTACCAATGAGTGACGTGATCAGCGCCCTCGACCTGCTTGACCTGGCCATCGGGCGGGCCGAAGGCATCGCCTCCGACGACACGGTTAAGGCCGTTTCCGAGGTCGCCTCTCACGTGAGGCAACGGCGTGGCTTTCTCGGCGACACACTGGTCATTGCCCTGGCAGGCGGCACCGGATCCGGCAAATCCAGTCTGTTGAACGCGATTGCCGGGCGTCGCATCGCTGAGACCGGTGTCCTGCGTCCGACTACCGAAGAGGCACTGGCCTGGATCCCCGAGAACCCCGACCCCGGCTTGCTCGATCTGCTGGAGCGATTGGAAATCACGGCTCGTTTCGAACAGTCGGTCCTTCCCCGGTTGGCCATCATCGATCTGCCCGACCATGACAGTATCGTTTTGCAGCATCACCAGATCGTTGAGCGCCTATTGCCCGAAGTGGATGCGGTGGTATGGGTGTTCGATCCTCAGAAGTATCGCGACCCGCTCATTCACGAGCATTACATTGCCCGCCTGCTGGAGTATCAGGAGCAGTTCCTGTTCGTGCTCAACCAGATCGACTTACTTGGCCAGCACGACTCATCTCAGATCCGGTCGGACCTGATCCGGTCGCTGCAGGAGGACGGAGTAACTGATCCCCGGGTGTTCGACCTGGCTGCCGATCCACCCGGCATGAGCCCTCTCAACATCGATCCGCTCCGACTCTTCCTGGCCGACCGACTCGATGCCAAGGCAGTGTCAACCGGCAAGCTGATCGGCGACATCCGCCGGGCCAGTAAGCAGCTACGACGACAGGCCGGCCTCGACGCTGGTTCCGGGCTTGGATTCGAGGAACGGTGGCCCTCGGTGCGCAGCTCGGTGGTCCAGGGGCTGGCAGAAGGAGTCGGCTTCGACGAAGCCGTCGGCCGGATCGGAGACTTCGTAACTGCCCTGTCGGTGGAATCGGGTGGTCGGTTCGGCACCCGGCTCCGCCAGGAGTTCGACTATGTCAGGATCGAGGAAGAACTGCGGGGGGCACTCGACGAGTCAGGCCTCCAGCCGGTGGTGCCGGTCGAGCGCGGCCGGATGGGCACACTGTGGCATTCCTTCTGGTTCGGCGCGGACCCGGTCGTTGATCCGGCTGCCGTGGCCGGGTTGACTGCCGAGCTGGAATCGCGATTCGGCCGGCCGCTGTTCGAGACACTGTGGGAGCGGGGAGTGCTGGGCGCCACGCTGGCCCAGGTGGAGATTGAGGCCAGGCTGGCCGAGGTTCAGTGACTCAGCGGGGAGCCACCACCGCCAGCGCGTCGGGGGCGAACCGAATGTTCAGCTCGTTCAGCTGACCGAGCAGCTCGCCGTCGGCCTGGAACCAGGCCGGTGGGTCAGCAGTCACTGTCAACTCTTCGATTCCGGCCCAGACCGACATGCCGGGAACACGGTCCATGCCGCGGCCGATCACGGCGGCCCCGGCCAGCCCAACCGCCCGGACCGGTGGCACCTTCTCAACCACCAGTGTGCTGAGGCCGGTTACCGGACCGGGAGTGATCCGCAAAGGAGTGCGTCCGAAGTACGTGTAGGGCCAGTGGATCTGGGTGATGACGGCCACAGCGTCAGCTTTGCGCTCGCCGCTGACTGCTCGCAGCGTTGGTCGGCGCTTGCGAAACTTGCTGAGGAACATCCATGCGGCCGAGCGAGCGTAGTGCAGGCCGCCGAACCACACCTTGCGGTGAGGAGTGGTTTCCGCCTGCTGCACGACCTCGGCATCCAGACCGAGCCCGGCCGCAAAGACGGCGTAGCCCGACAGTCGTCCGTCCGGCCCCCTGGCGTCCACCCGGGCGAGGGCGATCCGATGATGGGGCGGGTTGGCCGCCAGGAACTCAGCGGCGGGGATGGCTTTGGCAGGGAGACCCAGGATCCGGGCGAGCACGTTGGTGGTGCCTGCCGGGATGATTCCCAGCGCAGTGTCGGAGTGGGCGATGCCGTTGGCCACGTGATGGACCACACCGTCGCCACCCATGGCCACCACTACCTCAACTCCGTCTGCGGCCGCCTTGGCGCTGGCTTCCTGGGATTCGGCAGGGCTGTTGGGCCAGATGGAGTCGGCCTCGTACGATCCGGCCAGGATGGTCATGACCTCTCGATGGGTGGCTCCGGTGAACCCGGAGGCCAGCGGGTTGGCTATGAGCAGGAGGCGGGCCATGCCGGCGAGGTTAACGGCATCGGCGGCCGGCACCGGCAAATGAATGGCTAGTCGACTAGGCCTGCGACCAGTCTCTGACCGAGTCGTCCACTCTCCCGAGGATGACTCTGCCGATGACGAGGAAGCCGAATAGGGCGGCCATGGCGGTCGTTCGGCCCCAGCCGGCGTAGTCGACGATGAGAGCCCACATCAGCGGTCCCAGGATGGTGGCAAAGCGCCCGACGGTGGCGTATAGGCCGTAAAACTCCGCGTAGCGGTCGGGCGGGGTGATGCGGGCCATGTAGGTGCGGTCTGCGCTCCAGGTGGTGCCGAGCGCAAAGCCGCCCATGATCACGAGAACGACTCCGAGCGGCTTGGCGTCGGTGGCGGCAGCCGCCAGGCCGAAGATCCATGCCGTCATCCAGATGTAGAGGGCGAAATGCAGCGCCCGTCGGGGGCCAATCCGCTCCGTCAGTCGCCCCCCGCCCAGGCCTCCGAAGATGGAGGCGAGGATGCCGAATCCCAGCACGATCTCCAGCTCATCGCGGGTGAATCCCACCTCTTCGAGAGCGAAGATAGTGAGAAAACCGCCGATGACGGTGTTGATGGCGTCGCTGTAGAAGAAGCGTCCCACCAGGAACGCAATCACGCCCTCGTGTCGGCCGGCTTCCTGCCACGACCTTCGAATCTGCGCAAATGTCTGGTTGATGGAGGGGGGGTGTCCTTCCCGGGCCGGTCGGGGGCGCTCCTTGAGGAAGAAGAAGGCGGGCAGCGCGAAAAGGATGAAGAGCAGCGCCAGAACCCGGAACACCACCGCGTGTCCGTGTTCGTCGATGAGCAGGCGGCCGGCAACCACGGCGATGAAAGACCCCACGTAGCCGACACCCACTCCCAGCCCCGAGATTCGTCCCCGGTTCTGCTCGGTCGAGACATCCACGAGCATGGCGTCGTAGAACAGCGAGCCGATGTGGAACCCGACCAGGGCCAGGCTGAACAGGGCCAGAGAGGGTCCCGGCCCTCCGCTTCCGATGAAAAGCGTGGCTCCCACTGACACGAAGGTCGCCACAATCAGATAGGGCCGCCGCCGGCCCTGGTGGTCGCTGCGAGCCCCCAGCCAGGGAGCGAGGACGATGACTGCGATCATCGCCGCATTGATGGCAAAGGCCAGGTCCCGGTCACGGTATCCCTCGATGTCGATCAACCACTCCGGGAAGTAGAGGCCGGCCACTCCGAGAGCGAAGACTGTGTTGGCCAGGTCGTAAGTGGCCCACGACGCCACGCTGCGGCGTTCAGGCTTCCAGGGCATCGGGGCCGTTACGGCAACTCGATGGCGTAGACGTCGGCCGGGGGCCTGAAAGCCTTCCGGTTCATGGGTGAGAGGTAGGCGCCCGGATGGATAACCGGAATCACGTTGCCCTTGGCCGTCCAACTAACGGCGGCGAAGCGGCGGTAGGTCCACATGGTGGCGGCGTCGCGGGCGATGCCCGGCAGCAGCAGCACGTCGGCGGTGGCGGGGTCGGCCAGTCTGAGCGGCAGCCGCAAGTAGCCGAGTCCCCTGGCCACGGCCCGGCGGTCGGTGATGATGCCGGCACCGGTCGCTCCCAGCAGAGCTGCGCTCTCCAGTGCCCACAGTGATTCGTGGTGCAGCGACATGACGCCGATGGAGGTGGCTTCTGAGATTTCGAAGCCGATGTCGCTGGCCCACGATTGGTCGCTGAGCACGGTCAGGACCGAGGCCAGGCCGAGGGAGGCCCGGTAGGGATCCGGGTCGAGGGCCGGTTCGGTGACGGCGAGCATCAGGGGCGAATCGGGTCGACGCCGGCGGATCTGGCGGGTGGCATCGAGCCCCTCGCCGACCCAGTTCCCGCGGGTTAGTTCCAGTAGTCCTTCGGCGGTGAGGCGCGCCAGAGCAATCGGATCTGACCACTCGTCGCGAGTGGCACTATCGAGTAACTCGAGAGGTAGCAGGTTCCCGCCTTAGCCGTTGTGCTCACGTTATCCGGTTTCCTCGATTTCCGCACCTCTGTCCACCTGGCTGAGGATCTCCTCTCGCAGATGACCGGGCCGGAACGGCTTGGTGATGAACCCGTCAGCCCCCCGTCGCTCGGCCGCTGCCGCTACCTCGGGTTGAGCGTGGGCGGTGACGATGATGACGGCGATATCGGCAGTGGCGGGGTCACCCCGCAGCTCCCGCAGGACCTCCCACCCGTCGATGCCGGGAAGGCCAATGTCCAGCAGGATCACTTCAGGCATCTCGCTGCGGGCCATCGCCAGCCCGCGGATTCCATCCTCGGCGGCAATGACCCTGAGGCCAAGCGGACGGACGCTCACCTCGATGAGGCGGCGTACGCTCGGCGAATCTTCAACAATGAGGACGGTCGCGTCCATGGGCCTCCACAGGTTCCCTGTTCCAAAATTGTCGGCAATTGCTGGTTGGGGCTGTAGCTAAAAGGCGAAACGGTCGACGACGTTGCCCGATCCGTCCAGGAGGTAGGCGGTATCGCCGCTGTTGCTCCAAACCGGGCCTCCCTCGCACCAGTAGAGGGCATCGACGGACCGTTCACCACAACCACTGAAGATTCGTACCGCCGCGCCCGACGCGATCGAGAAATCGGTCGGGAATCGGAATCGATGGGAGGAGGATTCGTCGTGCAGTATCCAACCCTTCATGGGGGCAGGCCGTGTGCCACGGTTGGTCAGTTTCACCCACTCCCCATTGGGGTTCTGGGCGTCGTTCCCCGGGGCGTTGGGTTCGAACTCAGCAATGGCTACGTCGGCCTCGCCGGCCGATCCGCAGGCGGCGGGGCCCCAGCGGCCGGTTCCGGCCTCGAAAGCGGCGGTTTCAGCGGCCTTGAACTCTGCCAGGCCGGGGTGGTCGGTGGAGAGGGCAAGAGCCAGGCCATCAATCACCAGCTGGCGGTTGATCAGCGTTCCGTCGGAGGCGATGGCGTAGCGGAGTAGACGGCCGAACTGATCTTCTCCCTCGCCGCTCAAACTGATTTCTCCGGCCGCTAGCGCGGTGGTGCGGTCTTTGGCTGCCTGGTCGAAGCACTCACCGCGCTCGGGTGTGTTGATTCCCAAAAGACGCACTTCCGCCTCGGAACCGTCGATGTCGACCACCAGCGAGTCTCCATCGAGTACTCGCATCACGGCATAGGACTGACCGGAGTCCCCGGCGGTAGAGGTCGATGTGGTTGTACAGGCGGCGGCGCTGAGCGCCAGAGCCAGGGCGAGAGCGGTCGACTTCACACGGCCACGATATCGGGCCCGGCTAGGAGAGCGACCACACTCCCGTGACGGGGTTGTGGTTGGTGCCCCAATCGTGGCTGAGATCCTTCGATCCCCCCAGTGTGTTCGAATACCAGCTGACGCCGTCCAGGTGATAGCCAATCGTGTCCGTGCCGTCACCGTCCCAGTCACCGGCGAAGACGGGTGCTCCCGGCGGAACGGCCGGTTCCAGATAGAAGGTCCCCGGGGACCAGGCCGGGTCGTTGCCGGCCCGCACGATCAGCTCTCCGGTACCGGGACGAAAGACGGCGGGGGTGTCGATGCCGTCGCCGTCCCAGTCGCCGGCCAGGGGCACATCGCCGTCGGCACCGAAGGCAAACGAGACATCGGCCACACCGAAGGTGTTGGCGTTGCGAAGGTAGAAGGTGGACTCCGAGGGACGGAAGATCCCGATCGTCTCGGTGCCATCGCCGTTCCAATCCCCGCAAACCGGTAGATCCTCGGGGATGCCGTAGTAGATGGCGATGTCGGCCACTCCGAAATCATTGGTCTGGCGCAGGTACAGAAAGCCGCTGTTCTGGCGATAGAGGCCGGGCGACGAGACTCCGTTTCCGTCCCAATCGCAGGCCATCGGGACGTCGGCGGGTATCCCGTAGTAGAAGCCCCGCCCATCGTCGAGCGTCCAATAACCCGAAGCGGGGTTGTGCTGGGCGAATCCGTCGGCGATCACCGGTTCTAACGAGACCTGATAGCCGCTCCCGGCGGCTCCCGTGACCTCCACACTCATCAGACCGATGGTGGCTTCCTGGCCGACCGTGAGGACGTGGCCGTAGCTGTCTCCCGGCTGGCGAGCCGGGATCTGGCGACGGTTGACCCCGGCGCAGAAGAAGCTCGAGGCACAGTCGTGGCGAACCTCGTGGACCGTGATGCCGTGGGCCGAGGCCCGCCCGTCGTAGGTGTGAGAGGAGCGAGCGTCGAGCACGAAATAGTCGCCGATCCCAGCCCCCGGGATGATCAGAATCTGGAGTCCGGAGTCGCCGACCGGGCGCAGGTCAAAGCTGGCTGAGCTGCGGTCCGAGATTGCCACCCGGGCGGGATCGACCCAGCCGGCCGCGTAGCGGTTGATGCCGAGGGTGCCGAAGGCGCCGAATCCGCCGCTCATCACGTCGATCGGGTTGTCGTACTCGGTCGGCCCGACGTAGGAGTGCGGCCAGTGATGGGTATGTCCCAGCTCGTGGACGGAAACGGCGGTGGAGTAGCTGAACACCCCGTTGTAGGTGACCAGGGCGTAGCGGCGATTGGCGGGTGAGAGGTCCTCGCTGATGAACCCGGGACTGGCGACCCCGCTCCAGCCCGGGCGGTCGGTGATGATGAACACTCCGTTGGCCGTAGAGGGAGTGGAGGCGGCCATCACGGCGTTGACGCAATCCGAGTCGTCCTCCGTAGTGGTTGTGACCGTGCCGCCGGCTTCGAAGTCGGGCTGGTATTGCCCCTCCGACATCCAGTCGAATACGGGTCCGATGTCGGTGTTGAGGATGGCGACGGCGGCGGTGACATCGCCAACGGTTCCTTCGAAGGCGGTGTCGCACACCCATACCCTGAACAGATCCGAGGCAGTGCTGTAGCGTGACACGTCGTCGTGATGGTTGATCAATTCGAGCGGGTCGGCGCTGTAATCGTCGGCCGCGAGCGCAGCCGGGGCAACGAGCCCAAGGCCGGTCGCGGCCACAATCGAAATCGCAAGCGCCCTTCGCATCCTCATCCCCGGAAGTTCGGCGTGGCTCACAATATCCCCAGAAGGGTTGTTGGCGGTGCCGCGTTGACTAGTTAGTGGCCGGCTCGAGCAGCTTGCGACCCTCGGTTTCACCGTCGATCAGCCTTCCCGTGGGAGCGAAACCGCGAGATAAGTAGAACGGCCGCGGCGATCCCCGCCCTTCGCTCCAGCTGGTGACGAGGGTGTCGGCTGGCCGGGCAATAGTCTGTGCCGATGTCCACCGGTCTGCGCAGTCCCGAAGTTCGCTCCGGGCTTGGCTTGATCGGGCGGACCTTGCTCGGCTACCGGAGGGTGTCGGTTTTTGCCATCGCCGGGGCGCTGCTGTGGATGGCCGCTCTGGTATCCATTCCCTACCTGGTCGGCCAGATAATCGATGAGGCCATTTCGGCCGGGGACAAGGACCGCATCGCTCCGCTGGTCGCGCTGCTGATCCTGGCCGGGTTGCTGCAGGGGATCGGCATCGGGGTGCGCCGTTACTTCGGCTTCAGCCTCTCTTACCGGGCGGAGACCGACCTCCGCAACCGCATGTTCGAGCACGTGCAGCGCCTGGCCTTTAACTTCCACGACCAGACCAGCACCGGACAGCTGATGGCCCGTGCCTCCAGCGACCTCTCCCAGATCCGCCTGGTGTTCGCCATGCTGCCCATCACGATCGCCAACATCGGCATGCTGGCAATTGTCGTGACGGTGCTCATCCTGATCGATCCCGTCATGGGGGTGGTGGCCTCTATGGCGGTGCCCGCCCTGTTCGTTTCGGCAAACCGGTTCGCCTCCAAGGTGATCCAGGTTTCGTTCCGGGTGCAGGAGCGGCTGGCTGACCTGAGCCAGGTGGTTGAGGAGGCCATCGCCGGAGTCCAGGTAGTGAAGGCCTATGGGCAGGAGCAGCAGGAGTCACGGCGGCTGGAGGCGACCGCCACCGAGATCTATCACGAGAGCATGATTCTGGTGGGCCTCCGGTCCCGGTTTGCGCCTCTGTTCGAGTTGATCCCTTCACTGGCCACGGTCTCGGTGCTGTGGCTGGGCGGGGTGCGGGTGGTGGACGGCAACATGACGATCGGTGAGTTTGTGGCGTTCACCCAGTACCTGACGGTGCTGGTCTTTCCGCTGCGAATCACCGGATGGTTCTTTGCCCAGTTGCCGCGAGCGGCCGCCGCTGCCACCCGGGTCCAGGTGCTGCTGCGAGAGGCTCCTGAGATCACCGATGTGGCCGCTCCGGTCCAGCTGCCGGCGGGCTCGGGCGAGGTGCGCTTTGACAACACCCGCTTCTCCTATCCGGAGGGTCCTGCGGTGCTGGAAGCGGTCGATCTGGTGATCCCGGGAGGCACGTCGGTGGCGCTGGTCGGCTCGACCGGATCTGGCAAAACCACGCTGGCCCACCTGATCCCCAGGTTCTACGACGCGTCCGGGGGGTCGGTCTCTCTCGATGGGGTTGACGTGCGGAATGTGAGGGTGGATGAGTTGCGAAGCGAAGTGGCCCTCGTCTTTCAGGAGACTTTCCTGTTCTCGGCCTCGGTACGGGACAACATTGCTTTCGGGAACCCAGCGGCTACCGACGATCAGGTGCGACTGGCGGCCCGCCTCGCCCAGGCCCACCGGTTCATCTGTGACCTCCCCGACGGGTACGACACTGTGGTGGGAGAGCGGGGCTTCTCATTGTCGGGGGGCCAGCGCCAGCGGGTGGCATTGGCCCGGGCGGTATTGCGTGACCCGCGCGTTCTGATCCTCGATGATGCGACCTCTTCGGTTGACGCCATTGTCGAGACCGAAATGCTGGCTGCTCTCGAGCACGTGATGGATGGACGAACCACCATCATCATCGCTCATCGCACCTCAACCCTTTCGCTGGTTGACCAGGTGGTGTTCCTCGACGAGGGCGAGGTGGTGGCGGTGGGCCGCCACGACGAGCTGCTGCGAGCGGTTCCCCGCTACGCCGAGGTGCTGGCCCAGGAGGAGGTGCTCAGTTGACTACCCCTGCCGCCTCTCAAACGCAGCGTTCGTTGCTGGCGCGGGCGGCCCGATTGGGCCGCGACCTGCGCTTACCGGCGTTCGGGGCGCTGGCGGCGGCTGTGCTGGCCACCCTGGCCCGATTGTTGGGCCCGCTGGCGGTTCGAGTCGGTATCGACGACGGGATCGCAGCGGGGGACAAAGGCACCATCGGGGCGGCCGCCATGGCCTTCATGGCATTGCTCGTGATTCAGTACTTCGCCCAGCGCCTGGCTCAGTTCGCGGTGGCCTGGCTGGGCGAGAAGTACCTGCTGTTGCTGCGCACCAACCTGTTCCGGCACCTGATGTCGTTGGACATGGCCTTCTTCTCCCGCTCCAAGGCTGGGGTTCTGGTGAGCCGGATGACCAACGACATCGAGGCGCTGACGGAGTTCGTTGAGGAAGGGGCGGTTACCTTCGTTACCAGCCTGCTGACGGTGGTGGGGGTGGCCACGGTCATGGTGGCTGTTGACTGGCGGCTGGCCAGCGTGGTGTTCGTCATCATCGCAGTGGTGCTGTCGACCAGCTTTGTCTTCCAGCGTTTTGCCAGCAGGGCCTACCGCGATGTCCGGGAGACGATCGGACGGGTGTTGGCCAGCCTGCAGGAAGGCATTACCGGGGTGCGGGTAGTGCAGGCCTTCACGCAGGAGGGAGAACAGGCCGGGGCCTTCGGGCGGGTCAACGAGGATTACTACGCCGCCAACATGCGGGCGGCCAAGGCGATCGCCTGGTATTTCCCGGGGGTGGCATTCCTGCGCACAACTGCCATCGGGGCGGTGCTGTTCTTTGGTGGGCGGCGGGTGCTGGAGGGTGATCTCAGCTTTGGCTCGCTGGTGGCCTTCCTCTTCTATCTGGACTGGTTCTTCCAACCGATCATCCACCTCTCCCACATCTACAACCAGGTGCAGTCGGCGGTGGCGGCGCTCGGCAAGGTGTTCCGGCTCTTCGACACTCTGCCCGCCATCGCTGAGGCTACGGACGCAGTGGAGATCCCAGGACCGGCCGATGGGGTCGTGCGATTCTCGGAGGTGGAGTTCGAATACGTGGAGGGGACCAGGGTCCTGGACGGCGTCGACCTGAAGGCGGCTCCCGGTGAACGGGTGGCAGTGGTGGGTGAGACCGGTGCCGGCAAGACGACGATCGCCAAGCTGCTGCTGCGTTTCTACGATCCGACGGCCGGCCTGGTCGAGGTAGACGGGCGTGACCTGCGGACGGTGACATCCGCCTCCCGGGCCCGTACCATCAGCTTGATTCCACAGGAGGGGTTCCTGTTCAACAGCACCCTGAGAGACAACCTCCGCTATGCCCGCCCCGAGGCCGACGACCGCCAGATCCGGGCGGTGTGCATCGAGATGGGTATCGATGATTGGGTTGACTCCTTGCCAGACGGCCTCGACACCGAAGTCCGCGAGCGGGGCGGCCGGTTTTCGGCGGGGGAGCGGCAGCTGGTCGCGCTGGCCAGGGCCTTCCTGGCCGATCCCGCTGTAATCGTGCTGGACGAGGCCACTTCCAACCTTGACCCGGAGACCGAGGCCAAGGTGGAACGGGCGCTCGGTGTGGTCCTCAGCTCGCGTACCGCAATTGTCATAGCTCATCGACTCAATACGGCCCAGAGCGCCGACCGGGTGGTGATGCTGGACCACGGGCGGGTCATCGCCGAAGGCAGCCACGATGAGCTGGTGGCGGCGGGCGGGCCCTACGCCCGTTTAGTCGAGGTGTGGTCGCGTGGGGCGGGTACCGACCCGGCCTGATCAGTTCGGGCCCGTGCGCAGTTGGTGCCCGGTCTAGCTCCCGGTGGAAGCCACGACCGATACGAAATTACCGACCCACAACGTGTACTCGGTGGGTCCGCTGTTGTTTTCCATGTTGACGATGAGGTACTTGCTGGAGGGTCGGTAGATGGCAACGGTGTCGTTACCATCGCCGTCCCAATCTCCGGCGACGATCCGGTCGCCGGGAACTCCGAAGAAGAACTGATTGTCGGCCGGACCGGCGGAGTTGGAGTCGCGGTAGTAGACGAGCGCGGTGGACGGGCGGTACATGCCGACGGTATCGGTGCCGTCGCCGTTGAAATCGCCCGAGAATGGCTGATCTCCGGTCACGCCGAAGGTGAACGAGTAGTCGGCGAAGCCGGTGCCAAGCTCATTGCGCACATACACCCGGCCGTCGCCCGGTCGGTAGATGGCGAACGTGTCGCACCCGTCGCCGTTCCAGTCTCCCGCCAGCGGCACGTCGCCGGGGATCCCGTAGAAGAAGTCGAGCTCGGCGGTTCCTTGCTGGTTGGTGTTGGTCAGGTACACGAACCCGTTGGACGGCCGGTACATGGCCGGAGTCCTGGTGCCATCGCAGCTCCAATCACCCATCAGCGGGATGTCCTGCGGGATCCCGAAGTAGAACCGGTCGAGAACGCCCCCGAGGACAGTGGGGCGATGGAAACGGGATCCGGCGTCGACGAAGGCGGCAACGTCGCGACCCTCCGCCGCCCCCTGCGCCACGACGAGGTGCTCGTAGGAGGAAATGGCCGTTCCGTCGGGGGTGTGCAGCTCGAAGTGCAGATGCGAGCTGGTCCACTCGGCGTTGCCGGAGTCGCCCACAAAGCCGATCAGCTGGCCGGCCTCAACATGCTCGCCCCGTTCCAGGCCCGGCATTATTCCCCAGCCCAGTCCGTCGTCTGTGCCGGGAGTGTCATTGTTCATGTGGATATACATGCTGGACCAGCCGTCGTCGTGGTCGATCTCGAGCGCACAGCACTGGCTGGAAACCCAGCCGATGGTTCCGGAGGCGGCGGCAACCACAGGCACCATCTTGTTGGCCATGATGTCGGTCCCCTCGTGAGTGCGCCCGCCCGACCGGGGGGCGCCGAACGTGTCGGTGTAATGGTTGGCACCGCCGACCGGGAAGACCAGGGGGTAGGTGTCGTCCACGGCCGGCGCGGGCAGGTGGTCGGCAGCAGCCGGAGGAGCGGGAGCGACCAGCACCGCGGCAAGCACGGCAACGGCCGTAACCAGGCGAAGCATGCCGGGAAGACTACGCATAGTGGTGGCCTTCGGCCAAAAGGGGATTCTCTCAATGAGGCGAGCGCCTCACCAATGCGACAGTGGTCAGGGACCGGCCAGGGCGGTGAGGTAGTTGTCCAGCCAGGCGTCCTCCAGGTCCCCCCACCGTTCGGGCACCCCGGGCAGTGTCCAGATGTGGATCATCTCGTTGGTGATCGGCATCGTGATGGACCCCGCCGGGCAATACCCGAAAGGCGAGGTGAGCCCAGCCAGCGCCGGCGGGGTCAATGAGAAGCACACATGGTCGTGGGCGTGCCACACCGTCAGCGGGCCTCCGATGGCGGGGCCGGCCACTCCGATCTCATCGACCTCGAACATGACTCCGATCAGCACCGGGCCGGACGGTCCGACCGCGTATATGAGGTTCTCGGGACGGTCGGGATCCAGGATGTGGTCGTCGTGCTTGTAGGCCGGGTTCTGAGCGTGGAACTGCCGACCGAACATGCCCTCGACGTTGTAGCCATCGGCGGCGGCGACTGCCGGGTCCTGGTATCTGGCCACCGCTTCCACGGTGGCGGCGTAGACCTCATCGGCACGCTTCTGTTCGGCGCTGGTCGGGAGGCGGTCCTCACCAGGCGGCAGCAGGACTCCCGGGGCCGGCACCTCCCCGAGGTGGTGGCCACCGGCGCCGGAAACGAATGCGCCGATCCATCCCCCCAATCCGGCAAACACGACGAAGGCGACGGTGCCCGTTGTGGCAGCCAGCCGGCGCAACCGCCCGGCCTGCTGTGGCATGAAGGCAATCGCTAGCCCTATTAGTTCAATGAGCTTGGTGGCCATACCCAGCTGGTCCGGCGCCGAGCCCGACACCGATGAGATGAAGTAGCCCAGGATGGAGCCGATGAGGACCAGCTTTACCCAACGGCGCCACGGGCGCCCGGTGATGAGACGGCGGGCGACCAGGAAGAAAGCGACCGCCCCGGCGGCATAGAGGAGGGTGTAGCCGCTCGGCTCATGGCCGAGCACCAATCCGGCGTGAATGGCGCTGGACAGCAGCAGCACCCACGCCAGCAGTTTGTGAACCGGGCTCAGGCCCCGATAGGCGCCCAGCGTTACTGCCGCGCTGGTGCTTCCGCGTCCAGCCCGGCGCCGTAGCCACCACGCCCCGGCCACAAGCAAGAGTGCCGCCACCAACCCGGCCCGGTGCTCCGGGATTACGTAGTACAGCGGGCTACCGACATACTCTTCGAGCGATCGGTCGACATTCCCGGTGGAATGAAGCAGCAATTCGATCATGCCCGGTCCGCCTTGCGGGCTGCCTTCCGGTCCCTGCGCTGCTGAAGACGGCTGGGACCCAGGCCGAATTCGGTTCGCACCTGGCGCCTTCGCAAGGTGTGTATGACTGCGATCGGGAGCACCAGGCGGGTCAGAACCGGAACCAGCTCGAGGCCCCGATTGGCCAGGAAGATGGCCAACAGCAGATCGAGGACGGCGAAAACCAGCACCGCCCATTCCAGGGTGATGGCGAGGCGCCGGGCGGGTCGAGACCGCCCGGCCACCCCGCGGGCTGCAAAGAGGGTGAGCACGGCCGCCACCAGGTTGAGCAACACCAACGGAGCCACCGCCGGTCCGAGGGCCATACCCGCCACCGCCACTTCGACGGTGGAGAGAACTGCGATCCCACCTTGGATCAGAAGCAGAATGCGAACTGCTCCGAGAACGCTGGTATCCATCGCCGGGACCGGTTTGGTCGTTTCCATGCCATCACCATCGCCGCCGGCAATGAGCCGGCGATTGGGCTGGGATTAGCGGAAGATGAGAGTTACCCGGCCAGAGGCAGGCGGACGGTGAAGACCGCTCCGCCCTCGCCGGCAGCGCCGATAGTCCCACCGTGAAGCTGGGCGATGTCCCGAGCGATAGCCAGACCGAGGCCGGCCCCGGCCGGGCTGCGCGAGGCGTCTATCCGGTGAAACCGGTCGAAAACCCTGTCAAGCTGTTCCGGAGGGATACCCGGGCCGTGATCGGAAACCCGCAGGACGGCGAAACCGGAATCGCTTGCGAGGTCGATGTCGATGTCACCGGCCCCATGCTTGGCGGCATTGTCGATGAGTATCCATGCCAAACGCTCGAGCGCCGACCGGTCTCCCATCACCACAGCCGGTTCCGGAGCCGACTGTCGAACCGGCAGCCCCGAACGTTCTGCCCGGCGAACCGCGTCGTGAACCAGCACTGCGAGATCGACCGGCAAACTTGCTGTGGGAGCATCGGCGTCGGCCAGGGCCAGTGTGAGCATGTCATCGACCAGCCTGGTCATCCGCTCGGTCTCCTCCCTGATGTCCGTGATGGCCTCATCCCGGTCCTCTATGCCCGCATCAGGGCGATCGATCAGGAACCCGGCATTGTTGCGGATGGTGGTGAGCGGGCTGCGCAACTCATGAGAGGCGTCGGCGACAAACCGGCGCTGCGCCTCCAGGGATTGGGCAAGGCGATGCTGGGTGGTCTGAAGCTCTGCCAGCATCGTGTTGAAGCTGGAGGTGAGCCTGCCCACCTCGTCCCGGCTCGCATTGGGAGGCAGCCGGCGGCCCAGGTCACCGGTCTGGCCGATCTCGTCGGTGGTCTCGACCAGCTGCTGCAGCGGCCGCAGCGCCCGGCCGCTCACCAACCAGGCGACCAGCGAAGCCGCGATGAGAGTGATGATGCCCGATACCCACAGCACCGCTCGCAGGCCGGCCAGCTGCTCCTCCTCAAAGGCCGTGGACTGGCCGGCGACGACTACCCCCTGGACGCCGCCATCGGCTCCCTGCCAGCCGGTGGCGTGAATCCGCAGCTCAACGCCCGGCGTTGGGGTGAGGACCGCATCCGAAGCTCCCGTATCGAAGACTTCGACGATGACGGCGGCCGGTATCCGGGGCGGATCACCTCCGATGGTGCCGGTGGCATAGAAGGGCGTTCCTTCCCGATCGACCACCACGACGAACACCTCGGTGCTGACTCCCAGATCGACAACGCTCAGAGGATCAACCGCCCCGATGGCGGCTGCGTCCAGGCCCTCAACGGACCCCGCCGATTGAGTGGCGACCTCTTGCAGGCTTTGGCGTTGATCCTCGGGAACTGTCGCCCCCGCCAGCCATCCGAGCAAGATCCCGAACGCCAGCATTCCGATGGCGGTGACGGTGGCACCGTACAGGGCAAGGCGGGCCCGGATCCGCATCTACTTGAGGATGTAGCCGGCGCCCCGCACGGTGTGCAGAAGGCCGGGTTGGTCTTCGGTCTCGATCTTCTGACGCAGGTAGCGGACGTAGACGTCGACCACGTTGCTGGTGGTGTCGGCGTCGAGGTCCCACACCGCTTCCCTGATCCGCGGGCGCGAGAGTACGATGCGAGAGTTGCGCATGAAGTACTCGAGGAGCGAGAACTCGAGAGTGGTGAGCTCGATCTCGCGTTCTCCACGGCGTACCTCCATGGCATCGACGTCCATCTCGAGATCGGCGTAGCGCAGCACTTCCCGGTCGGTCGGCTGTGACCTCCGCAGCAAGCTACGGACCCGGGCCAGCAGCTCTTCGTGGGCGAAGGGTTTGACCAGGTAGTCGTCCGCTCCGGCGTCCAGGCCGGTCACCCGGTCCGTGACCGTGCTGCGGGCAGTCAGCATGAGCACGGCAACGTTGTCACCAACAGTTCGCAACCGGCGACAGACTTCCAGTCCGTCCATCCCGGGAAGCATCAAATCCAGCACGATGACGTGGGGCGGGTTGGCGCGCACCGCGTCGATGGCGCTGGTCCCGTCGTGCACTACATCGACCTGGTAGCCGTCGTAGGTGAGCGACCGCCGAATCGAGGCAGCGATTCGCACGTCATCATCCACGACCAGGATGCGAGGTTTGCTCATAGAGGACATGATCGACAGTTTCGACCCCGGCCATTAGAGCACCATGAGAATCGCCCTTGAGCCCTTCCTCCCGGATGTCCGGCAGGATCGCTTCTCAAACCGCCCGGCTTACTACGCTGCCTCTATGCCGCTTATCGCAGTCAACGGGAGAGAGCTCCACTATGCCGAGCAGGGCGAAGGGCCTCTTGCAGTTCTCATTCACGGCTATCCCCTCGACCACACACTCTGGCTCGATCAGTTGGCCGGCCTGTCCGACATCCGGAGGGTGGTTGCCCTTGATCTCCCCGGATACGGCCTATCTGAGCGAGTGACCGGACGGCCCCTCACCATGGAGGCGTTAGCCGATGACGTGGCGGGGCTGATCGAGGCCCTCGAATACGAACAAGCCGACATCGTTGGGATGTCAATGGGCGGCTACGTGGCGCTGGCTCTGTGGGAGATGTATCCGGAGGCCATCCGATCACTGGTTTTGGCCAACACCAGGTCGGGTGCCGACGCCGAGGAAGGCAAGGCGGGCCGGGAAGCACAGGCCCAGGCAGTGGTCGCCGACGGACGCCAGGAGCTGGCAGGCAAGCTGGCCGGGGCCCTGCTGGCCCCCTCCCACGAACTGGTGGCGGCCGCCCGCCTGCGGACGATGGTGGAGGCGACGCCGGTTGAGACCATCGTGGCAACGTTGAGGGGCATGGCGGCCCGACCCGATAGGACCGGAATGCTGGCCACCATCACCGCGCCCACGCTGGTTATCTCAGGGGAGGAAGACGGGTTGATCCCCCCGCTGGACTCTCACGAGATGTCGACGGCCATCCCCGGGTCAGAGTTCCTCGTCATCCCGGGAGCCGGTCACCTGAGCCCCATCGAGCGACCGGATGCGTTCACGGAAGCCGTCCGGCGCTTCTGGGAGTGATTCGGGCCGCCCGTAGTTGGCCAGGCCCCCTTCGACGTGACGGGGATAGCTGAGCGCGGTCAGGTCGTGATAGGCGGCCGCCAACCTGCCCTGCTCGACGTCGACCCGGGCCAACACGATCCCGCCCAGAACGAACAAGACGGCCAGGCTGGCCACTGCCGGACGGCTGTTGCCGAACACGGCGACTGCGGCCGCAAACAACAGTGGGCCGATGACGGCTCCAAAGCGGGCCACCGCCGTGAAGAAGCCGAAGAACTCGCCGCTCTGGGAGGCGGGGGCCAGGTTCGAATAGAGGCTGCGGCTGAGCGCCTGGCTCCCCCCCTGCACGATGGCGACCGCCCAAGCCAGGAACCAGAACTCGATCACCGTGTCCAGGAAATAGCCCCAGGTGGCGATCCCGGTGTACACGACCAGGGTGAGCAGGATCGCTCGCTTGGTATCCAGCTTCTCGGCCCACTTCGTCACCGGCTTGCCCAGTAGCAAGGCCAGGACGGCGCCGGCAGCTACCACGGCCCCCAGCAAGCCGAGGATGACTCCCAGGTCGGAGGTGCGTGCCGGTGGAAGCACCTCTACCCGGCCGATGGCGATCACCGATCCGATGGCGTCCGGGTTGGAGACGGCGACAGTCACCAGGCTGAGGGTGTGCGTTCCCTCGGAACCGGCTTCGAACTCTTCGAGCACTTCGAAGCGCACCGTGGGCCGGTAGCCATCGATGACGACTGGCGCCCCCTCGTCTATCAGCGGCTCGCCATCCATGAGAACGTTCCAGATGCCGTGGTCGGCGCCTTCGGAGTGCTTGAGGGTTAGCCGCTGTCCGTTGAAGGGGATGTCAAGGCGGGAGCCGGGGGTTCCCGCGGCCAGATAGTCAGAGCGAGCGCCGGGCGGCAGGTCGTCCTTGCCGATCACTCGCCAATCGCCGGTGCGGGTGAAAGCCGCATCCGTCGGGTTATACACGTCTTCACCCACGAATCCGCCGACCGTCGCAAAAGCAGGGTCGGGCCGGCCGACCGAGTCTCGTTCCAGGGTGTGAGCAGCGGCGATCCCGAGCGCCGGTACCGCCACGATGTTTACCACCAGGAAGGTGAGGATGAGCCCGCGCCGTTGGGACTCGCGGTCGGTGAGGGAGCCGAACATGAGGGTGAACGGGATGCCAACGAACTGAACCAGCACCAGGGCTCCCACCAGCTCGAGGGTGCCAAAGCCGAGCTCCGAGCCGTAAACAACCGCGAGAGCAATCACTGTGCCGATGCCGTTGTCGTAGAGCAGGAAGGCGAGGAGGAAGCGCGTCAGCTGGCGATAGGTGCGGATGTTGGCGAAGGTGGTGCGAAGCCGCCCGAAGCTGGTTCCCAGCACCGAGCGCCCTCTGGCCAGCTTGGCGGCTGCCGCCGGAGGCTCGGGGAGGCGACGGAGGATGGGGATCGAGAAGATGGCCCACCAGGCAGCCACCGCCACAAACGCCACCCGCACTCCCAGGTTGTCCTCATCGGGGAGGAGGAGGATCAGCGTGACGGCGATAATAAGGAGCAGGCCGCCGCCCAGATAGCCGTAGGCGTAGCCACGAGTGGATACCCGGTCCTGGTCCTCTTCGACAGCAGTGTGAGGGAGCAGGCTGTCATAGAAGACGTTGGCCAACCCGAATCCGATTCGGCCGACGATGAACAAGCCGCCGGCGAGCTGCCAATCTCCGGTGTTCACGAAGAACAGGCTTCCGGTGGCGCCGACGCCGATGAGAGTGAAGGAGGCCAGCAAGTACTTCTTGCCCCGCATCACATCGCTGATCGTCCCGACGATCGGGGCTAGCAACGCCACCAGCGCCAGGCTGATGGCGATGATGATCGCCCAGTAAGCGGCGGCAGTCTCGGGGCTCTCCAGGCTGGTGCCTGCCACATCTATGAAGTAGGTGGGCAGCACCGCCGCCAGCACCACCACCGCGAATGCCGAGTTTGCCCAGTCGTAAAGCGACCAGGCGCGGACGCGTTTGTTGTATTCAGCTCGTTTGAGCCCAGCTGTTCTCCGCCCCATGTGGCCCTTTGTTGTCAGCGCTCCATGTGTAGCGTACCCGGTCACGCTCCGTGGCCGCCAGCCCGAGGAAGCCAGTGTACCCGGCGGGGATCAGTCCTCAGCGGTGCCGGCGTCGGCCGCCCGGGCCACCGCCCTGCCCTCGTCGACGTCTACCCCTCGCAGCAGATAGCCTCCGACGATGAAGAAGACGACGATCGCCAGCACGGCCGGGCGACTGGAACCGGACACCTGGACGGCCAGGAAGAAGACGAGGGGCCCGACCAGGGCGGAGAACTTGGACATGATGGAGAAGAAGCCGAAGAACTCCCCGCTCTGGGAGGTGGGAGACATGCTGGCGTACAGGCTGCGGCTCAAAGCCTGGCTGCCGCCCTGCACGGTTGCCACCATGAAGGCCAGGAACCAGAACTCGATCACCATGTTGAGGACGAAGCCCCACACCGCGATCACGGCGTAGACGACGAGTGACAGCAGAATGGTTCGCTTGGTGTCCAAACGCTCAGACAGTCCCCCCACCCACCGTTTGCCGGGACCGAACGCAATCAACAGTCCGGCCACTTCCACCAGCAGCAGCAGCCCAAGGATGAAGCCGAGGTTGGCGGTGCGAGTGGGCTCCAGCACCTCGATCTGGCCGATACCCATAACGGATCCGCGGTGGTCGCGGTCCAGGTTGCGCAGATTGAGCAGGATCAACTCGTGCTGGCCGGGCGTGCCGACGTCGATGCGGGCGGTCTCCTCGAATCGCTCTGATGAGTTGAAGCCGTCGATGGTGAGGCCGTCCTCGCCGGGCGGTTCGCTCTCGTCGGGGCTCAAGCCGTCGATCGTGAAGCCTTCGATCTCAGTGGGTTCCATCCCGTCGACCAGCACCACGTGAGTGCCGCCGTCCGGCCCGGCCCGGTAGACGACCTCAACTTCCCGTCCGGTGAAGGTGAAGCGCAGTTGGCTGTTGGCGGCCCCGGTGAAGGCGTAGCCGCGGCGGGCGCCGGTCCCAAGCTCGTCCTGGGTGCGCAGCTCCCAGGCTCCGGTGGGGGGCAGCACGAGGAAGGATTCGGGCCCGTATTCGCCCTCACCGACGAACTCGCCGCTGGTTTCGAAGGGCGCACTGGGCCTACCGACGGTATCGGCATCGAGAACCCGGGCTCCGATGACGCCCACCAGAGGCAGAGCGATCAGGTTGAAAAGGATGAAGGCCAGGAAGGCCTGGCGTCGCGCCTCAGTCCGATCGGGAATGCGTCCGAAGATGAGAGCAAACGGGATGCCGACGAACTGGACCAGCAGCAGAGCCAGGATCAGCTCGGTGGCTCCGAAGCCGAGTTCGGCGCCGTAGATGGCGGCCACTCCGATGATGGTGCCGATCCCGTCGTTGTAGATGAGAAAGGCGATCAGGAAGCGGAACAACTCTCGGAACTGGCGGATATGGGTCAGGGTGTCCTTGAGCCTGCTGAAGCTGGCCGACAAGATGGTTTCCCCCTCGGCCAACTCCTCAGTGTCGGAGGGAGGCTCCGGCACCCGGCGCATGATGGGTATGGAGAACACTGCCCACCACACCGCCACCGACACAAACGCCAGGCGGGCTCCGCCTTCGGGCCCGATGATGAAGATCATCGCGGCGTTGGCTGCCAGCAATAGCCCGCCGCCCAGGTAGCCCATGGCGTAACCGCGGGTGGACACCCGGTCCTGGTCTTCCTCGCGAGCCACGTGGGGGAGCAGGGCGTCGTAGAACACGTTGGCGGCCCCGAAGCCGACCCGCCCGACTATGAACAGGATTGAGGCCAGCAGCCAGTCGCCGGAGCCGACCAGCACCAGCAGTCCGGTGGCAACGACGCCGACGCCGACTGATATTGATAGGAACCTCTTCTTTCCCCGGCGGATGTCGGAGATCGTCCCGAGGATGGGGGAGATGATGGCAACGATGAACAAGGCGATGCTGAGGCCGGCGGTCCAGTAGGCAGTGGCTACTGCCGCACTCGGAAGCGAGTCGCCGGCCACCTGGCTGTAGTAGATCGGGAGAACGGCGGCGAGGATGGTGGTGGCGAAGGCCGAGTTGGCCCAGTCGTACATGGTCCAGGCGCGGATCCGCCGCTGGTATTCGACCTCGTCGATGCCCTGGTAGGCCGGTTGGTAGGACACAGTGGGGGAGAGGGTAGGTGGCCGGGTACTTCCCCTCAACCGATAGCCTCAGACCCATGAGAAGGTGGGTGGCAATCATCGTCCTGGCTGCGTCCGCCCTGGCTGCCTGCCGGGGTGGTGACGCGGCCGACACGACTCTCCTCCCCACTCTTCCTCCCGTAGCCCCCACCACGACAACAACCACAACGTCTGCGGCCCCTTCGACTACGACCTCAACCTCAACCTCGACCTCGATGCCGACTACGACAATGACCACCCTTCCCGCACTGCAGGGCATTGATGTTGAGCTGGTGGCCGACGGCTTCGACCAGGCGGTGTGGGCCGGGGTCGATCCGGGGACCGGAGAGCTGGTGGTCGTGGAGCGTCGCGGCCGGATTCTGGGGATCGACGGGGGCGTTCTGTTCGACATCGACCCCAGGGTGGGATCCGGCAGCAACGAGCAGGGTTTGCTCGGCCTGGCCTTTCACCCAGACGATCCCGACGTGTTCTACGCCAACTACACCGACACCGGTGGTGACACCGTTGTGGCTGAGTTCCGTCGAGTCGATGGGTTGCTCGACCCCAGCACCGAGCGAGTGCTGCTGGAGGTTGGGCAACCGGCCGCCAATCACAACGGCGGCAACCTGGCTTTCGGTCCCGACGGGCTGCTCTACATCGGGATGGGCGACGGGGGAGCCTCCAATGACCGCTTCGGCAACGGGCAAGATCCGTTCACCCGGCTTGGCTCCATGCTCCGCCTCGACCCCCGTCCGTCGGCGGATCTGCCCTACACGGTCCCCGACGACAACCCGCTCCAGCCCGAAGTGGGAGACCCGCTGGTCTACGCCATCGGCCTCCGTAACCCATGGCGGTTCACCTTCGACGGCGGCCGTCTGTACATCGCCGACGTCGGCCAGGGACGGTGGGAGGAAGTGAGCGTGGTTCTGGCCGATCCCTCCTTCGCCGACAATTTCGGCTGGCCTGTGTTGGAGGGTTCTCGCTGCTTCGTCACCGCCGACTGTGATCGCTCGGCCGGGATCGGCCTGGATGGATTCCTGGTGGACATGGTGGAGCCGGTTGCCGAGTACCCGCATTCGGAGGGCTGTTCGGTTACCGGCGGGGTGGTCATGCACGATCTGGCCATTCCCGAGCTGGAGGGTTTCTATGTTTACGGCGACTTCTGCAACGGCTTCGTGCGGGGCTTCTTTGCCGGCGACCCGGGCAGTGAGGCCGAGTTGGTCACCGGGCTCAGTTCCATCAGCAGCTTCGGGGTGGACGCCGACGGCCACGTGCTGGTGGTCTCCTTGAATGGCAAGATCTGGCGCCTCATTCCTGTGCGCTAGCGGCGAGAATGGCCCCATGACTAGGCCACGAGTTGTGATCACCCGCCCTCCGCCCGGCCCGGCCGTGGAGAGAATCCGGGAGGAGGCCGCGGTCTGGCTGTGGGAGGAAGACCGGCCAATTCCCGGCGACCAGCTGCGTCGGGCGCTCGGCGCCGCCGACGGCCTCTACTGC
>Ga0255047_10000798_pt1 | contig 25386 bp, 20 predicted proteins | sample JV7_2_1_MG_FD_183640 | JGI IMG/M metagenome (GOLD analysis project Ga0255047, IMG submission 183640) | Seawater microbial communities from Jervis Inlet, British Columbia, Canada - JV7_2_1 | ecosystem: Environmental > Aquatic > Marine > Inlet | place: Canada: British Columbia | collected 2016-10-06 | reverse complement strand
CGCGCATCGCCTCGTTGAACTGGCCCTGGAATTCGGAGGCCATGCGGCGGGCCTTGCCCATCCACTGCCCGACCGTGCGCAGCACACCGGGCAGTTCTTTCGGGCCAATGGCGATCAGCGCAACGACGCCGATAACGACCAGTTCACTCCACCCGATGTCGAACATGGAAGATTCCGCTCACGGGGTTTGACCCCCGCACCTCAGTCAGAAATAGCGCAGTCTGAAATCAGACCACCTTGCTGCCGACGTCGCTGCGCGACGACGTTGCCGAAGGCGAGCTATCGATGGTCTTGACCGGCTCGGGCTTCTCGGCGGGTTTCACCTCGTCGTCGGCCATGCCCTTCTTGAAGGCCTTGATGCCCTGCGCGACGTCACCCATCAGGTCCGAAATCTTGCCGCGGCCGAACAACAGCAGGACGACGCCGATCACGACGATCCAGTGCCAGATACTAAACGAACCCATACTGCCATCCTCCAAGCACGCGACCGGGTTTTCCCAGCCAAATCTGACCAGAAACTAGGCCCCGGAGGTGTCAAAAACAAGGATTAACCCCGCGTCACGACTGCGCAAACCGGCGCATTGACACGAGAGTTAATGTTCGCTCCCCGACAAGCGCGATCGTCCGCGCCACACTCGGAAACTCAGCTTTCTTCGCTTTTTTCCGGCTCCACGGCGGGCGCCAGGGCCAATTCGAGATCGCCCGGCTCAAGCGGCTCTTCGTCCTCGCGCAGCGCCGGATCGTCGGATGGCGATGGAACAGCGAAACCGCCCGGCAGCCGCGTATCCAGCAGGCCCGCGCCCTTCAGCTCGTCGAGGCCGGGCAGATCGCCCAGCGCTTCGAGGCTGAACTGCGACAGGAAGGCTTCCGTGGTGCCGAAGGTCAGCGGCCGGCCCGGCGTCTTGCGACGTCCACGCGGACGGATCCAGCCGGTTTCCAGCAGCACGTCCAGCGTACCCTTCGACGTGACCACGCCGCGGATTTCCTCGATCTCGGCGCGGGTCACCGGCTGGTGATAGGCAATGATCGCCAGCATCTCGATCGCCGCGCGCGACAGGCGGCGCGTCTCGATGCTTTCGCGGGTCATCAGCCACGCCAGATCGCCAGCGGTGCGGAAGGTCCATTTGCTCGCGACGCGGACCAGATTGACGCCGCGCATCGCGTAGTCAGCCTGCAGCTGCGCCAGCGCAGCTTTCACATCCACGCCTTCGGGCATGCGCTTGGCGAGCGATGGCTCATCGAGCGGTTCGGTCGAAGCGAACAGCAGGGCTTCGAGCAAGCGCAATTCCTCGGGGCGCGCGACGGGGTTACGCACGGACTCGCCATCATCGGCCGTCGTTGACGTCCCCCCCGCAACGGCGCTCTCCTGCACAGGCGCGGCCTGTGGTTTAGCCGAGCCAACGGTCTCATCGGCAGACGCAACCTGCTCCTCGATCGAAGTGGCCTGTTGTTCCTCCGCGAGAGACTCCTCAACAGGAACCTCTTCAACCGGAGCGATATACTTCGCTGCCATCGGCATCGCCTGTTCTCCTTCTTCCACTTACTCGACAGGCACTTCCGGCGCGGCTTGAGCGTCGGGAGGCAAATGCTCTACGTGCTTACGAAAATACAAAGGCGCGAACGCTTCCTTCTGGTGCAGATCCAGCGTGCCTTCGCGCACGAGTTCGAGTGCCGCGGCGAAACTCGACGCGAACACCGTCGCCTTCTGCGTGGGATCGACCACGTAGCGCATCAGGTAATCGTCGAGGCTCGCCCAATCCTCGGATTCGGCCGAACCCACCAGCCGCTCCAACGACGCGCGCGCCTCGGACAGCGACCATACGGTCCGCTTGGTCAGATGCACGGTCGCCAGCACACGCTGCTGGCGCTGCGTGGCGTAGGCGGTCAGAAGATCGTACAGCGTCGCGGTCCAGCGGGCATGCTTGACCTGCGCAATCTGTTCCGGCTGACCACGCGGGAAAATATCGCGCCGCAGTTGCGGCCGCGTCATCAGGCGGTTCGAGGCCTCGCGGATCTGCTCGAGCCTGCGCAGCCTGTTGGCCAGCGCGGTCGCGAGATCCTCCGCGCTCGGCCCTTCGGCCTCAGGCGGTTCAGGCAGCAGCAGGCGCGACTTGAGATACGCCAGCCACGCCGCCATCACGAGATAGTCGGCAGCCAGCTCCAGCCGCAGCTTGCGCGCAGCTTCGATGAAAACGAGATACTGATCCGCGAGCGCCAGAATGGAAATCTTGGCGAGATCGACCTTCTGCTGACGCGCAAGCGCAAGCAACAGGTCGAGCGGACCCTCATAACCTTCGACATCGACGACCAGCGCCGGTTCGTCGTCGGCGTTGTCCGTCGGCAAACCTGTTTCGAAGGAGAGAATTTCGGCGCTCATGACGTCAGGCTCCCTGCCCGATCGATCAGGCGGTCGAGTTCGGCACGCGCCGCGCCCCGGTCGAACGGCTGAGGCGCCCGGCGCGACGCGAGAGCACGATCAGCGCGAGCCAACGCTTCACCCGCGAGCATCGGCGTTTCGCCGGCGACCTGCCGCATCTCATCGAGCTTGCCGTTGCAATGCAGGACGACGTCGCAGCCCGCCGCCAGGCTGGCGCGCGTGCGCTCCGCAATCGATCCCTGCAAGGCGTTCATGGACACGTCATCACTCATTAACAAACCCCGGAATCCGATGGCCCCGCGAATCACCTGTTCAATGATTGTCGCAGATGTCGTCGCAGGTTGGGCGGGGTCGAGGGCGCTAAACACAACATGTGCCGTCATCGCCATCGGCAGATCGGCCAGCGGTGCAAAGGCCGCGAAGTCGGTTTTGGCGAGTTCCGCGACCGGGGTATCGACCGTCGGCAGCTGAAAGTGGCTGTCCGCTGTGGCCCTTCCGTGGCCGGGAATGTGCTTCAGGACCGGCAGCACACCGCCCTGCGCCAGCCCGTCGGTGACCGCGCGGGCAATCGCGGCCACTTTATCGGGGGTCGTGCCATAGGCCCGATTGCCGATCACGGAGTCCGCTCCGGGAACCGGGACATCAGCCAATGGCAGGCAGTCCACGGTGATCCCGAGATCGGCCAGATCGGCGGCAATCAGCCGGGACGACAGACGCGCGGCCTCAAGCCCGGCATCGCGGTCGATCTCGTACAGGGCACTGAACACCGCACCGGGCGGATAGGCTGGCCATTGGGGCGGCTGGAGCCGCTGGACCCGGCCACCCTCCTGATCGATCAGGACCGGGGCCTCGGGTTGGCCGACAGCAGATCTCATTTCCTCAATCAGTCGAATAACTTGATCGGGAGTGTCAATATTGCGCTTGAAAAGAATAAAGCCCCACGGCCGCTGATCGCGCAGAAATGCGCGCTCGTCGTCGGTCAAAGCGGTTCCGGAAACACCCGTGATGAATGCGCGCGCGGCCATAGGTCGGCGATTAGCCCGCGCATGGCGCCAGGGTCAAGGAAACCCGGGGGATTCGCACGTGATTGTGGGGTTTCATCCACAATCACAGCCAATCTCAATGAGATGGCGAACGCTTTCGCGTCCTCACAACTCGTGACTGCCGATGGACGCAACGAGAGATGGGCGATCCGAAGAACGGATGCGGGAGCATCACCGCCTGCCATCAAGCGCATTGACATGCAGTAATTTTACTGCATTTCTGCACGCGTGACTGACGACGAACTCGACCTGATTTTCAAGGCTCTCGGCGATCCGACCCGAAGGCGCATCCTCGATGTCCTGCGAGAGCGCCCCGAGCAATCATTGTTCGAGGTCTGTGCCTCATCCTTCGCGGCGGATGGCAAGAGCCTGTCTCGACAAACGATTTCCCAGCACCTCGACATGCTGGAAAGGGCCGGATTGATCACAACTGCATGGAAGGGGCGGACCAAAACCCATTCCCTGAATGTCACGCCAATGCGAGTGGCGACCGATCTGTGGCTCAGGAAGCACCTCTAGGAAAGGCATCCACCATGCGGATTTATGTGACCTGCGTTTCTGTCGATAACCAAGCCGAGGCCCTGACGTTCTACACCGACAAGCTCGGCTTCAAGGTGAAGCACGATATTCCCCTTGGAACTCACCGCTGGCTGACGGTTGTGTCGCAAGAAGAACCCGAGGGAACGGAATTGCTGCTCGAGCCGAGTGAGCATCCAGCCGTCAAGCCGTACAAGGACGCCCTCGTCAAAGACGGCATTCCAGCGGTGTCATTCAAGGTTCAGGATTTGAATGCGGAGTTTGCAAGACTTCGCGAGCTTGGGGTCGCGTTCACGGTGGAGCCGATGGATGCAGGAACTGTGCGAATGGCGGTTCTGGACGACACCTGCGGAAATCTCGTCCAACTGATCGAAATGAAATAGGAACGGGAAGCGTTGAAACAGAAGCTTCCGCTGGATCGGACGGGACCAGCGGTCGCAACAATTCGCGTAGGGTTGGGTAAAGTTTCCACTGGCTGGTCTCGCCAGGCGACCACCCTAGGGCCTTCCGTCAGACTCTCAGCTCAGCACTATTTCCTCTGGACGACGCACTGCCCGCCGGCCGACTTGAGGTTCACGCAGAACTGCGTGGCCTCGTCGTTGGTCCCGAACGGTCCCACCATCGCGCGATAGAACGTGCCCTTGCCCGCGATGTCGGCCTTGTGGATCGCGGCGGTTCGCGAACCGAGAATGCCTGCGTATTTGCCCTGAAGGGACTTGAAGGAGGCCTTCGCGTCAGCCTCGGTCTTCTGCGAGGACACCTGCACATAGGCGCCCCCACCCGTGACGGCGGCAGGGTTGATCGCGGCGACCTTCGCCCGGGGCTCAGGAGGAGCCGCTTGCGGTGTAATCGAAACCGGAGCATTGGCTGCCGGCGCGCCTGTGGAAGCGGTGCTGGCCGGAGCCGGAGCGCGTTGCTGCGCCGGCATCTGGGCACGCGCCGCAGTCGGTGCGGCAGCCGCTGAATCCGGCTGGTCCGGGCGAATGCTCAGGGTGCGGATTTTCCGCGGTTCCTCGCCGCCGGTGAGGGTGCCGTTGCCGACGCCTGCACCCGTCGGCCGAACGCTGGTCGACGCGCTGGCGACTGACGGCGGGTTCGCATTCTGGGTGAGCGGCGGAAACACCACGCGCGGTCCGGTCCTGGCGTTGACGTCAACAGGTTGTTCTTCGCGGGACACCACGCGCTCGGCTGACTTGTCGCCGACGCGGTCGTAGATCTGTTTGCCCGAGCCATCGATCGCGCCGGGCGGGATAACCTTGTTCGGCCCGGCGTCGGCCTTGATGACCGGAGGTTCGCCGCTGCGCGGCGAGCCGACGAAGGTCCGGTAAGTGAAGGCGGCACCGGTGCCGACAACTGCAAGCAGGAGAACGACCACAACCGTCATGGTCCCGCCGCGGCGCGGCTTCGGCTCCTGTTCGAAATTTTCATCGTAGGGCGGCCGGTCATAGGCGCCGTCGCCGTAATGCTCCTCCTGAGCGCCGAACTCCTCGCGGCCGGGAGTATGATCCGGACGGCCATAAAGGACATCATCGTAACGGTCACCGCCAGCGGCCTGATGGCCGTGCGCCTGTCCCGGCAGCACCGGATCGTAGCCGGAATGATCGAACTGCGGAGCATGGTTGCCATAGGCCGGATTGCTCTGCGCGGCATACCGCGGATCGTAATGATCCTCTTGAGGAGCGTACTGATCCTCTTGGGGAGCGTAGTGATCCTCGTCCCGAAATGCGGGCTCCTGCCGATAGGCCGGCTCCTGCGGCGCATGCCGGGACGCAGCCAGATTTTGCATCCACGACGGACGGCTCGCGGGGACTTCCTCTTCGGCAGCGGGCTCGTACGCGTCGTACTGGTCGTGCTGAGCAGGCTGTTGCGGATGCTTCTGCTGACCGGGGCCGAAATTCGAAAGCGGATCGGTCTGCCCGATCAGGCGCGCCAGCTCTGCCAACGGATCGCTCTCGCCCTGCTGGGGAGCAATACGGGATTGATCCCGAGCGTAGTCGTCGTCCGCCGGAAACGGTCTGTCGCGATATTGGTTCGCCATTGCGATGTTGCATCCCCTTCGGGAAAGCGACGCCCCCGTCGTTCAAACGGAGCGGCCGCTATTCACACTGCCGCCACCCGTTCCCCGCGGCGGTCAATCCCCAGCTATCGCATCTCGTCTGGAGCATGGACGCCGAGTACGGCGAGGCCTGAAGCCAGAACCGAGACGACGCCCTGAACCAAGGCCAGCCGCGCGATTGTTATCTCTGCATCATTCTGGATAATGAAGCGTAAATAGGGCAAATCGCGACCCTTGGTCCAAAGCGCATGGAATTCGCTCGCAAGATCATACAGGTAAAACGCGATTCGGTGTGGCTCATGCGCGAGCGCCGCCGCTTCGACAATTCGCGGGTACAGTGCGATCTGCCGGATCAGGCTTAGTTCGACCGGATCGCTGAGGCGCTCGATTTTCGCATCACGCAGAAACGCAACGCGCGCAGCCGCCTCTTCCGGCAACGATGGAACCGTCTCGCGCGCGTTCTTGAAGATCGAATGCCCGCGCGCGTGCCCGTACTGCACATAGAACACCGCGTTGTCCTTCGACTGCTCGATCACCTTGGCGAGATCGAAGTCGAGCACCGCATCGTTCTTGCGGAACAGCATCATGAAACGCACAGCGTCTGAACCGACCTCGTCCACGACCTCGCGCAGCGTGACGAAATCGCCGGAACGCTTCGACATCTTCACCGGCTCGCCGTTGCGCAGCAGCTTCACGAGCTGAACGATCTTCACGTCGAGCGCAGCCTTGCCTCCGGTCACGGCCTTGATGGCCGCCTGCACGCGCTTGATGTAGCCGCCGTGATCCGCGCCCCATACGTCGACCATGTTGAGGAAGCCGCGATCAACCTTGGTCTTGTGATAGGCGATGTCGGACGCAAAGTAGGTGTACGAGCCGTCCGATTTTTTCAGCGGACGATCGACGTCATCGCCGAAGGCGGTGGCACGGAACAGCGTTTGCTCACGATCTTCGTAATCCTCGACCGGCGCTCCTTTCGGCGGCGGCAGGCGGCCTTCGTAGACATCGCCCTTGGCACGCAGTCCGGCGATGGTGGCGCCGACGCGGTCGTTGCCGTTCTCGTTGAGCGAGCGTTCAGAGAAGAAGACGTCGTGCTTGATGTTGAGCGCCGCCAGATCGCCCTTGATCATCTCCATCATCATGGCGATGGCTTTGGCGCGCACCACCGGCAACCACTCTGCCTCGGACTGCTTCAGCAGCTTGTCGCCGTGTTCTGCCGCAAGGGCCTTGCCGACCGGCACAAGGTAATCGCCGGGATAAAGTCCCTCGGGAATTTCGCCGATGGCTTCGCCGAGCGCCTCGCGATAGCGCAGGAAGGCAGAACGCGCGAGCACATCGACCTGCGCGCCGGCATCGTTGATGTAGTATTCCTTCGTGACGTCATAACCGGCAAACGAGAGCAGGCTCGCAAGCGCGTCACCAAACACCGCGCCCCGGCAATGGCCGACATGCATCGGCCCCGTTGGATTGGCCGAGACGTATTCGACATTGACCTTCTCGGCCGCGCCGATCGCGCTGCGGCCATAACCGTTGCCCTGCTCCAGCACGCTCCGCAGCGCGCCGAACCATGCGGACGTCTTCAGCGTCAGATTGATGAAGCCCGGTCCGGCGACATCGACACTTTCAACGACCGGATCGGCGCGCAGTTTGTCCGCGATCCTGTCCGCAAGTTCGCGAGGCTTCGCCTTGGCGTCCTTGGCCAGAACCATCGCCGCGTTGGTGGCCATGTCGCCGTGGGTGACGTCTCGCGGCGGTTCCACGACCACACGCGTCAGATCAATGCCCACAGGCAATACACCCTCGCCGCCGAGCGCCGCGCATACGGCATGCACGCGCGAAAGCACGTCGGCGAACAAATGCTGGGGCTGGCTGGGCGAAGTCATTGGAAAGTGTCCTGGTGGGCGCACGAAATCGGCATATTCAGGCCGCCGCCTAACGTAAATCCGGGGTCGAGTCAAAAAGCCGCTGGTGCTCGATAATGGCGTATCTGTCGGTCATTCCGGCAATGAAATCGCCGATCCGGCGGGCCCGGCCGGCCTCGTCTTCCTCGCCATGATGCGGCAGCCATTCGGCAGGAAGGTCGCCGGGTTCGGCACGATAGCGCGCGAAAAGATCGCGGACCACGGCCTCTGCGTCGCGCATGACGCTCATGACCCGCTCGTGGCGATACATCCGCGTCTTGAGAAAGCGCTTGATCGCCGCTTCCGTTTTCTCGGCTTCGGCCGAGAAGCCGACGAGCGTGGCGTTATGGTTGCGCACATCGATGACGCTCCTGGGGTGGATGGCCGTGAGCCGCTTGCGGGTTTCTGAAAACACATCTTCGATCAAGTAGGAGATCAGTTCGCGCACCAGTTCCGCGCCGCGCCGGGTCTCGTCGAGGACAGGATAGCGCGCGATGATGACGGCGTTGATGTCGGCGATCAGCGGAATCCCTCCGAGATCGTCGACCGTGAACAGCCCTGCCCGCAACCCGTCGTCGATGTCGTGGGCGTCATACGCGATGTCGTCGGCCACGGCGGCAACCTGCGCTTCCAGCGAGGCGTAGCTCCACAATTCGAGATCGTGATGGGCGACATACTCCGATATGCCGACCGGTACGCCATGCTCGCGATATCGGCCGACAGGCTCGCCGTTGCTGTCGATCAACGGTCCGTTGTGCTTGACGATGCCTTCGAGGGATTCCCACGTCAGATTGAGGCCATCGAAGTCCGGATAGCGCCGCTCCAGCAGCGTCACCACGCGCAGGCTTTGCGCATTGTGATCGAAGCCGCCATGCGCCTTCAGGCACTCGTCGAGGGCGCGCTCTCCGGCATGGCCGAACGGCGGATGGCCAAGGTCATGGGCCAGCGCCAGCGTCTCCGTGAGATCTTCGTCGAGCCCAAGTTGCCGGGCCAGCGCGCGGGCGATCTGCGCCACCTCGAGCGTATGGGTCAGACGGGTCCGGTAATGATCGCCTTCGTGGAACACGAAGACCTGGGTTTTGTGCTTCAGGCGCCGGAATGCATTGGAATGAATAACCCGGTCACAATCGCGGCGAAAAGCGCTGCGGCGCAGGCTGGGCGCTTCATTGAACCGCCTCCCGCGGCTTTGACCGGGGTCGCAGCCATAGACCACAGGAGGGGCAGCCATTCCGACCGACATACGATTTATTCTACTTTCGGTGTTTGATTCTGGCGTTCAGCGCACTTAACTATGCCCTAGTGTGGTGGTTCGCAAAGTCCGCATTATCTCACCGCACGTCCATTTGCGGACTTGCGAACCAAAACCACACTGGAATTATAATTTGCTAGTGTCCTTTGAATCCGAAGTTCGCTATGGAGCGCGCTGCAAAGTAAGGCGAACTTCGGATTCAGGACACTAGCGGGGACATTCAAACACCCCGGCCGTCCGGAGACCTGTCATGACTGCCACTGACCTCGCGCCAGCCGCCAATGTCACAATTTCGGAGCGGGCTGCGAAGCGAATCGGCGCCATCCTCAAGACGGAAGGCGAAGGTGCGATGCTGCGTATCAGCGTCGAAGGCGGCGGCTGTTCCGGCTTCCAGTACAAATTCGATGTGGAGCGCGCCAGGGCCGACGACGATCTGGTGATCGAGCGCGACAGCGCCGTGGTGCTGGTGGACCCCTCGTCCGTGCCGTTCCTGGCCGGATCGGAAGTCGACTTTGTCGATGACCTGATCGGCGCATCGTTCCGCGTGGTCAATCCAAATGCCACCGCGTCCTGCGGCTGCGGCACCAGCTTCTCGATCTGACCCTTAGCGAGGGCTGTTTTCGTTGGCGGCAAACAGCCGCTTGGCATTGCCGTGCGCGATCTGCTTGGCGACCGCCGGCGGCAGTTGCTTCAGCCAGCCGCGATACCCGGCCATGATCGCGCCGTAGCTCGCCCAGCGCTCGCTGATCCAGGTATCCGATCCAAGCAGAAAGCGATCCGGATACTTCTCGAACATCGCGCGCCATTCCGGCGTCAGTTCTCCGCCAACCCCCGTGATGCCACCGCGATAGGACAGTTCACCCCACAGTTGCGGATAGGTGGCCAGCATCGATGCGACACGGCTCGGCGCGAGACTGAATCCGGTGTGGGCCCAGATGATTTTCGCGCGCCCGTTATGGCGCATCAAAATCTCCACGGCCTCGTCGTCGGCGTGGGCATGAAGGTAGAGATCATTGGCGACCGCGAAGTCCACGGCCTTCTTGACCCACTCGGTGGCCGCGGCCTTCCCGGAGAGATGAAACTCGCCGATGCCGCGATAGTAGCCGCGCTTGAACTCGTCCTGCACCAGATCGAAGATCGTCGGATCGTTGAACCAGGTCTGGATGTCGGGACGGACGCGGTATGGACGAATGAAGGGAACAACCCATAAGCCCTCGGCCTTCGCGTCCATCAGCGCATGCGTCCCGGTGTTGGGGCGGCTGGTTGCCAGAATGCCGGTGACGCGGTGCGTCTTGAACAGCGCCAGCACCTCGTCGAGCTGGTAGTACGGGGTCGGCTCCCAGTTGTAGTGCAGATGCGCGTCGAAGATTTCGATCGGCTCTTCCGCTGCACGAACAGGCGCGGCAGCAAGCAATGCGACGGCGGCGATCGCCAGGCACCACCATGTCGTCGCAGGCCTGATGCGCATCGGGATCTTACTCTGCCGCCGCAACGCGCGGAGGCTGGACGTCCGGCGTCTCCTCCAGGGTCGGATCGAGACGACGCTTCAGGCGGCGGTCGATGCGATCGAGGTAGATGTAGATCACCGGCGTGATGAACAGCGTCAGCAACTGCGAGACCAGCAGACCGCCGACAACCGCGACACCAAGCGGCTGCCGCAGTTCGGCGCCTGCCCCCGCTCCCAGCGCGATCGGCAGCGTGCCGAAAATCGCAGCAAACGTCGTCATCATGATCGGGCGGAAACGCAGCAGCGCCGCTTCACGAATGGCGTGTTCGGCGCTGAGTCCCACGGTGCGGCGCTCGATGGCGAAGTCCACCATCATGATGGCGTTCTTCTTCACGATGCCGACCAGCATGACGATGCCGATCATGGCGATCACCGACATCTCCATCTTGAACAGCATCAGCGTCAGGATCGCGCCGATACCTGCGGACGGCAGGCCCGAGATGATCGTGATCGGATGGATGAAGCTCTCGTAGAGAATGCCGAGGATGACGAATGCGGCAAACACGGCGGCGAGAATGAGAACGCCCTGCCCGCGCAGCGAATCCTGGAACACCTGCGCCGTTCCGGAGAAACCCGTGGCGATGGTCGCCGGCAGGTTCGAATCCTGCTCGATCCTGGTGATCTGGTCGACGGCGTAGCCGAGCGACGTGCCCGGCGCGAGATTGAACGAAATCGTCACCGCCGGCTGCTGACCCTGGTGATTGATCTGCAGCGGTCCGACCGTCGGCACCATCCTGGCCACGGCATCGAGCGGAATAGTCTGGTTGTTCGTCGTCTTGACGTACAGCTTGGACAGGTCTGTCGGGTCGACGCGGAATTTCGGCTGCACTTCAAGAATGATCTGGTAGTCATTCGAAGGCATGTAGATCGTGCCAACCTGCCGAGCGCCGTAAGCATTGAAGAGCTGATTGCGTATCTGATCGGCGGTTACGCCATAGACCGCCGCCTTTTCGCGATCGATCTCGACCGTCAGCTGCGGGTTCTTGATGTAGAGGTCCGTGGTGACGTCCTGCAGACCTTGCACCTTCGCGATCTTCTCGCGCATCTCCGGCGCAAGCCGATAGAGCGAGTCCGTATCACCGCTTTGCAGCGTGTATTGATACTGGCTCTTCGACGGCCGCCCGCCGATGTTGAGGTTCTGGATGCTCTGGAAGAACGCCTGCAAGCCGGGCACCTGCAGCGCCTTCTGCCGCAGCCGCGCCATCACGACCGGCGCGGGGTCGCGCTCGTTCTTCGGCTTCAGGCCAATGAACAGACGCCCGTAGTTCGCCGTCGGATTGGGACCACCGGACCCGACCGTGCTGTTCACGAACTCCACTGCAGGATCAGCTCGCAGAATATCGGCAAGAATTTTTTGCCGCGCGCCCATCGCTTCGAACGACGTATCGGTCGCCGCTTCCGTCGTGCCGCTCAGGAAGCCGGTATCTTCCTGCGGGAAAAAACCCTTCGGCACGATCATGTACAACCAGATGGTTGCGCCAAGCGTCGCCAGCGTCACCATCAGCATGATGGACTTGTATTTAAGAACGCGGTCGAGCGTCCATTCGTAGCCGAGCAGCCACGAGTCGAACATCGTCTCGAACCAGCGCAACACGAAGTTGGGTTTGTGATGCGGATCGTGCGGCTTCAGCACCCGTGCGCACAGCATGGGCGTCAGCGTCAACGACACGAAGCCGGACACGATGATGGCGACCGAAATGGTGACCGCAAATTCGCGAAACACGCGGCCGACGATGCCGCCCATCAGCAGCACCGGGATGAACACCGCGATCAGCGAGAACGTAATCGACAGAATCGTGAAACCGATCTCGCGGGCGCCTTTCAGCGCCGCTTCGTACGGTTTCATGCCGTTCTCGATATGGCGCATGATATTTTCGAGCATGACAATGGCGTCGTCGACCACGAAGCCTACCGACAGCGTCAGCGCCAGCAGCGTCATGTTGTTGATCGAGTAATCCAGCGCATACATCACCGCGCAGGTACCGAGCAGCGAGATCGGAACCGCAAGCGCAGGAATGAATGTGGCCGAGGCCGAACGCAGGAACAGGAAGATCACGACGATCACGAGACCGACCGCGATCAGCAGGGTCTCCTCCACGTCGGCGACGGATTCGCGCACCGACACCGAGCGGTCGAGCGTGACGTCCATGGTGATCGAGGGCGGGATCTGCGCCCGCAGCGACGGCAGCTTGGCCCGCACCGCATCGACCACCGCCACGGTGTTCGCATCGGGCTGCTTCTGGATCGCCAACACGATCGAGCGCGTGCCGTTGAACCAGGTGGCGACCTTGTCGTTTTCGACGCTGTCGTAGATTCTGGCGACTTCATCGAGTTTGACGGGCGAACCGTTGCGCCACGCGACCACGACCTGACGATAATCGATCGCCTTGTTGAGCTGCCCCGACGCCTGAATGGCGATGTCCTGCTTCGGTCCGTTCAGGGTGCCGACCGGCGTCGACGAGTTGGCGCGCGACACCGCCGCGCGGATGTCTTCCAGCGATAGCCCGCGAGCCGCCGCAGCCTCGGGATCGGCCTGAACGCGAATGGCGAATTTCTGCGTGCCGTAGATCAGCACCTGCGCCACGCCCGGGATCTGCGACAGCGTCTGGCCGATGGTGATGTCGCCGTATTCGTTGACGGTCGACAGCGGCAACGTCTCCGAACTGAGCGATACGAACAGCACGGGGAAATCGGCCGGGTTCACCTTGCGGAAGCTGGGCGGAATCAGCATCTCGACCGGCAGGCGGCGCTGCGCGATCGTCAGCGCGGTCTGCACGTCGAGTGCGGCACCGTCGATGTTGCGATTGAGATCGAACTGGACGGTGATCGAAGTTGTTCCCTGCGAGGAACTGGACGACATCGACGAGATGCCGGCGACCGTGGAGAGCTGACGCTCGATCGGGCCGGCAACGGAAGCCGCCATCGTGTCGGCGCTTGCACCCGGCAAGGTGGCCGTGACCTGGATGGTCGGAAAATCAACCTTGGGAAGCGCCGAGACCGGCAGCAGCCGAAAACCGAACACGCCAAAGGCAATGATCGACGCCGTCATCAGCGTCGTCATCACCGGTCTGCGGATACAGAGTTCCGACAGATTCATGCGAGTGTCCCGAATCCGCCGTTCGCCTTATCTTGCGGTGCCTTCCGTAGCGAACGGCGGATTCGGAAGGACACTCGAAAATTATAATTGCTAGTGATCCTTTGATTCTAACATTCGCAAGACCGCCTGCTGCAAAGGGATGCGAATGATTAGAATCGGATCACCAGGTTAGGCTCCGGCCTTGCGGCTGCGCGGCGCAACGAGCGTACCATTGGACAGCAGCAATTGGCCATCAACGACAATGTCTTCTCCGCCCTGGAGACCGGTGTCGACCACAGAAAACCCCTGGAACGTGCGGCCGATCGTAACGGGCTGAATCTGTGCCTTGCCGTCCCGAACCACAAACACGAAATTCCCGGTCTGGCTGCGCTGCACCCCGACCGACGGCACAATGACTGCTTCTTCGGTGCGGACCGTGAGCCTGGTGTTGACCAGGATGCCCGGCCACAGCAGTTCGCTTTCGTTGCCCATCATGCCGCGCACCGTCACCATGCCAGTGGTCGCATCGACGGTGTTTTCCACCATCGCAATCGTGCCGGTCTCCGACTTGCCATTCCCCGGTATCGTTGCCGTGACTGAAGATTGTCCGGTTTTCATGGCGTCGCGGAGATCGCTCAGCACGCGCTGCGGAATCGCAAAGGTCACGTAGACCGGCGCCATCTGGTTGATGGTCGCAAGCGGCGACGTGTCCGCCGGACGCACGAAGTTCCCGACCTTCACCGTGGCGGCGCTGATGCGGCCGCTGATCGGCGCGGTGATCTTGGTGTAGCTCTTCTGGACCTTCAGATTGTTCAGAATAGCTTGATCAGCCTGGATGGTCGCGGTCGCGGTGTCCGCCGCGGTCTTGGCATTGTCGACATTGACCTGCGTGGTCGCGCCCTTGCCGATCAGTTCGTTGAAACGCCTGACGTCACGCTCGGCGGCCACGAGTTGCGATTGGGACCGTGCGAGGTTGCCTTCCGCCTGCGCGATCTGCGCCTCGATCTGGCGCGAATCCAGCGTGAACAGCAGATCGCCTTCCTTGACGCGGGCGCCGTCCTCGAAATGAACCCCGACGATGGTGGTCTCGACGCGGGATTTCAGCGCCACGCTTGAGATCGGCGTGACCGCGCCAATCGAATCCACATCGAGCGGCACCGGCTTCTTTTCCGCCTTTGCGACTTCAACGGAGACCGCTTGCGGACGCGGCGGTGCCTGCGCAGTGGTCGCGCTGCCGGTCCACATTGAACGGGTCGCATAGAGCGCGATGGCGGCAACGCCAATGCCGACAATCAGCAGGGCCCGTCTCTTGAAAACATCTTTGATCATATCGACTCACAGGAGCAGGCCGCCCAATCTGTAGCAGCCACCATTCCCCCCAACCCCATAGTACTGGTTTTCCAGCGTTATTTGTATTCGACTTATCACAGCCGTATGAAGCATGGTACGGCATGGGCATTAAATATCGCTCACGTGACTAACGGAACTGACATGCGGATTGCCACCTGGAACGTTAACTCTGTCCGCCAGCGGCTGGATCATCTGCTGGCATGGCTCCAGGAGCGGTCTCCGGACATTGTCTGCCTGCAGGAAATCAAGTGCGTCGATGAGGCTTTCCCGCGCGAGCCGATCGAGGCGCTTGGCTACAACGTCGTCACCCACGGCCAGAAGACATTCAACGGCGTGGCGCTGCTCTCGAAGTATCGGTTCGACGAAACCACGCCGCGTCTTGGCGGCGACCCGGACGATTTGCACGCCCGCTTCCTCGAGGGCGTGGTGTCGTATCCGAACGGCTCACTGCGGATTGCGTGCCTCTATCTGCCCAATGGAAACCCGCCCGAGACGGAAAAATATCCATATAAAATCAAATGGATGGAACGCCTTCTTGAGTACTCGAAGGAGCGCTTGAAAGGCGAACAGCCGCTGGTGCTGGCGGGCGACTTCAACGTCATTCCCGCCAACGGCGACGTTTACAATCCGGCGGCCTGGGCCAACGACGCACTGTTCCTGCCGAAGACGCGTGAGCACTACCGCGCCCTGCTCAACCTCGGTCTGACCGATGCGATCCGCGCCGTTTCCGATCAGCCCGGGCAGTACACGTTCTGGGATTATCAGGCCGGAGCCTGGCCGAAGAATAACGGCATCCGGATCGACCACCTGCTGCTGTCGCCACAGGCCAGCGACCGGCTGCGCGACGCCGGCATCGATCGTCACGTCCGGGGATGGGAAAAGGCGTCAGATCACGTTCCGGTGTGGGTTGACCTGGATCTGAATTGACGGAGACCGTTCCGGGGCGCGAGGAGCGCTGGCGAGCGAACCCGGAATCCTGTGGCTGTTTCCGATGAACTCCGGATCATCGCGCAAAGAGCGCTGTGTCCGGAATGACAAATCTCAGTCCCGGCGGCCCTGAACCCAGCGCTCCAGCATCTGCAGCGCCATCGCCCGGTCGTCCTCGGACGCCTTGGCCATTGCCGTCTTGTAGCTGTCCTTGATCCACGTCTCGTCCGGCCCGGCGCTATCCTGCGCCAGTGTCAGCCACATCAGGCCGCGGGCGGCCTGACGCTGCAGGCGGTCACCGTTGAACAGCATCAGGCCGAGCTGCGCCTGCGCCTGATGCTGGCCCTTGCGTGCCGCCAGCCCAAGCCAGCGAATGCCGTACTTGACATCGCGCGGCATGCCGACGCCGTCGAGATACATCCGCGCCAGATTGTACTGGGCTTCGGCATTGCCGAAATACGACGCGGCGTAGGAGAACATTTCCCGCGCCCGCTCCGGATCGGCCTTCACGCGCGAATTCGGAATGCCGGAGACGTAATATCGTCCCAGCGCCACAAAGGCATTGGCGACGATGGCCGCCTGCGGCGCAGACGGGCTGTCTTCCGCGTGGGCGTTCGCGATCTTGCTGAAGTAGTCATAGGCGCGCAGATCGTCCTGCGCCACGCCATCGCCCTTGGCGTACATGCGGCCGAGCCTCCACTGCGCCACCGGATGGCCACCCTCGGCGGCATATTGCAGCGCGGTCAGCGACGCCGCCGCCTGCGGGATATCCGCAGGAGGAACTGGCTTCTTCAGAACGGGGACGCCGGTGGGCGCGGCCACCATCGGCAATGCAGCCTCCTGCCCGCCCGGCGACGTGCCCTCGAAGGCAACGCCCCGACCGGCCGCAAAGAATGCGGCCGTCAGGACTGCGGCAAGGCCTATGCGTTCAGATGTCCGCATAACAAACCTTCTCAGCCGATCCACCGGGATGGGTGACGGCACCCTTGACCGCCGGACCTACCTGCTGGGCATATTTCCAGAGTACGCCGGAGCCGACCTTGGTTTCACGCGGCTTCCAGGCCTTCCTGCGCTCGGCTAGTTCGGCATCCGTCAGCTTGACGCTAAGCGTGCCGTTGACCGCGTCGAGTTCAATAATGTCGCCGTCCCGGATCAGGCCAATCGGGCCGCCGACCGCAGCCTCCGGTCCAACATGGCCGACGCAGAAGCCGCGAGTAGCTCCCGAAAAGCGTCCGTCTGTGATGAGAGCAACCTTGCCGCCCATGCCCTGGCCGGTGAGAGCGGCGGTGGTCTGAAGCATTTCGCGCATGCCGGGGCCGCCCTTGGGGCCCTCGTAGCGGATCACGAGAACTTCGCCTTCCTTGTAGGTCTTCTTGTTCACAGATTCGAACGCGTCTTCTTCGCAATCGAAGCAACGCGCGGGTCCCGTGAACTTCAGCACCGACATTCCAGCGACTTTCACGATCGCACCGTCCGGCGCGAGATTACCTTTCATGCCGACCACGCCACCAGTCACGGTGATCGGATTATCGGCAGGACGCACTACATCCTGATGAGGATTCCATTTCACGCTCTTGAGGTTTTCGGCGATTGTGCGCCCGGTGACCGTCATGCAGTCGCCGTGCAAGTAACCGTTGTCCAAGAGCGTCTTCATCAGAAGCGGTATTCCACCAGCCTCGAACATATCTTTGGCGACATAACGACCGCCCGGCTTCAAATCCGCGATATACGGTGTCTTTTTGAAGATTTCGGCAACGTCGAAAAGATCGAATTCAATTCCGCATTCGTGCGCCATGGCCGGCAGATGCAACGCAGCATTGGTCGAGCCGCCCGACGCAGCCACCACGGCGGCGGCATTTTCCAATGACTTACGGGTGACGATGTCGCGCGGACGGATGTTCAGCGCGATCAATTCCATGATCTTCTCGCCGGCCGCCATGCAAAAGGCGTCGCGGATTTCGTAGGGCGCCGGTGCGCCGGCCGAGTACGGCAGGGCAAGGCCGATGGCCTCGGACACGGTCGCCATGGTGTTGGCGGTAAACTGGGCACCGCAGGCGCCCGCCGATGGGCACGCCACCCGCTCGATTTCGTCCAGATCCTCGTCGGACATCTCGCCGACCGAATGCTTGCCGACCGCCTCGAACATGTCCTGGACGGTGACCTGCTGGCCGCGGAAGTTGCCGGGCAGGATCGACCCGCCGTAGATGAAAATCGAAGGCACGTTGAGGCGCAGCATGGCCATCATCATGCCGGGCAATGACTTGTCGCAGCCCGCGAGCCCGATCAGGGCGTCGTAGGCATGGCCGCGGACGGTCAATTCCACTGAATCCGCAATGGTTTCGCGCGACGGAAGCGACGACCGCATGCCGTCATGGCCCATGGCGATGCCGTCCGTGACGGTGATGGTGCAGAACTCGCGCGGGGTGCCGCTGGCGGCGGCAACGCCCTTTTTGGCGGCCTGCGCCTGGCGCATCAGGGAGATATTGCAGGGAGCAGCTTCATTCCAGCAGGACGCCACGCCGACGAACGGCTGGTGGATCTGCTCGGTGGTGAGGCCCATGGCGTAGAGGTAGGAGCGATGGGGCGCACGCGCCGGTCCTTCCGTCACGTGACGGCTCGGGAGTCGCGCCTTGATGTTGCTCTTCGCGTCCATCGTGAACCCTGTCCCGCGGCCACTCCGTGAGATCCAGAAAACCCCTGAAAATGGGAGGTTTTTCCAACACCTTCGCAAAGGCCGTGGCGTTTAGCCTACGAACAATGATCTCATGGAGGCGTGTGGCTAAATCGCGGCGCGCGCAAGCGCTTGCTGGGGCGACGGTTAAATGTTCACGAAGTGTTGTAGACGCGCAACATCCGTTGCGCCGCGGCAACGATGCCGCGCACGCCCGGTTGGCGATGAGAACCGAGTGGCGGCCCGCTACCCCGGCCCGAACAAGCTCTTGGGAAGGATGGCGTGCACCGCCCAGTTGCCGTCAACCACCTGCGAGACGCCGAAATCGACCGCCACCGAGATCAAGGTGATCGCCTCGTCTTCAGACAAGCCGCGGGTCACCATCAGGAAGCGCCGAACCTTCCGGAAGGCGTCCTTCATCGCAAGATCAAGCGACGACGAACGGTAAACGGCGCTCTGTGCCTTCGCACCCAATTCAGCCAGGTAATCGGGGTGGCTGAAGCCGAACAGTATCCATTCGGTCTCGGTCTCGATCAGCGGATAAGCGAGGTCGGCCAATGGACTTCCGCCAAGGCGGGCCTTCTTGTGCAGCACGATGTCGAACACGCCGGTGAGCGAACATTCGATCGCGGTGCCGTTGAGTTCGGAATCGCCCTGCGTCGCATGCGGGTCGCCAACCGAAATCAGCGCGCCCGGTACCGAAACCGGCAGAAAAACCTTCGCGCCCTTGGCCATCCGCCAGTTGTCGAGATTGCCGCCGAAGTAGGCTGGCGGCACGGAATCGATCAGCCCCGCCTCGCGCGGCGCACAGCCGATCACGCCGAAATGCGGGCGCAGCGGAATAGTGACACCATCGAGAATGCCGTGAACCTTGTCGATCGTCGCATGGTCCACCGGGATACCCGGATAGTCGATGGTCGGATGCACCCGACCGAACGGATCCGTCTGCGGCGTCCAGCGGAAACTGTAGAGCGCCTTGGCGAACGGCGGTGCGGCGTCGAGCATGCACTCGTAGATGGTTACGACCTCACGCTGCTTGGGCTCGGTCATGAGTTCCTGATAGTGCAGCCCCCACCATGCAGCGGCGTTGGAGCCAAAGCAGCGACCGGCGAAATCAGGATTTGCGCTGCGCCGGGGCAGGATGTCGCGAATGCCGATCTCGACCACATCGCCGGGCATCGCCCCCATGACCGCGATAGGCCCGGTCATGATGTGGACGCCAAACCCCTCGCCCGCTCCGCGCCCGTAGATCGAGGCATCCATCGGACCGGCGCCGCGCCGGTCCACGGCCTTGTCGTCCTTGGTCCAACGGAAAACACTTTCCGCACCGGGATCGCCGACGACCATCTTCTCAAGATCGTCTGAGGCATGCTGGGTCAACGTCTCGACTGTTACCGTATCGCCGGAGTTGACCACTGCAACCGGCGCCAGGTTTTGGCTGAAATAGCCCCAATGCACCGTCTTGGCGTTGGCCGGAATGTAGTGGGTCTGGCTGCCCGCCTCCACCGCCACCGATCCATCGGATGCAACCAGCGGCGGCGCCTCCGCCTTACTGCTTTCCGACGCGCGCGGCGGCCGGCCACGATGCAAAGCCTCCGCTGCGCTACTCTCGATCTTGCGGATGTTGAGGCGATAGTCGCGCGGCGACATCCCATACTTGTCGCGAAACACGCGGCTGAAATGCGCAGCGTCGGTAAATCCCCAACGAAAGGCGATGCTTGACACCGACGTGGCATCGTCATCAGATTTGGCAAGCTCGGCGCGGCAGCGCTCAAGACGCCGCTCGCGGATATAGCGCGTGAAATTACCGTCCGCCGACTCGAACAGTTTCTGAAGATAGCGCGGAGAGACACGCTGCGCCCGCGCGACTTCGGCAAGGCTTAGATTAGTGTCGCCCAGCCGCGTCTCGATGAACTGACAGATGCGATGAAGGATCGTCGCTTGATTTGACGAGGTCCCGCCGTCGCCCTGCCGATTGAACGTGGCAACAATCAGATCGGAGATCGCGATCTCGATCGCCGATAGCTCATCGTCATCCAGTTCCTGCAGGGAATCCGAGACTGAGCGCAAAAGCTGCGACAGCACGTGGCCTAATCCGCTATCGCCCGCGATCGGGCGCACCCTGAAGGCTTGAGGCGGCAGCATCCGCCGGCTGAACGCAACGCTCGGCAGACGCAGCCAGACCTGGCGGAACGGCCCGTCGCAAACAAGATCGAAATCCACGCCCTCGGGAAAAATGGCGAAATCTCCGACCGCCAACGCGTGGGCCTGCTGATCGTTATTGAGGAGGCCTTTGCCTTCAAGATGAAGGACGACGAGCATCGCGCCGTCGCCCTGCCCGAGCGAATGGAAACGCTGTGATCTGGCGGCGACCACCGAAAATGATCCGCCGAGCGGCGAAAGACGATGATGGGAATAAGCCCGCAGCTCATCCGGGCCGATTTCCGTAGACAGCCCGGCGCGCTCGATCGCAGCCCGCCACGCGGTTTCGCGCAGCGTGGATGGATAGTCATCGCTTGCGAAGTGCCATGACTGCACGGCGTCTCCTCCATCGCCCGAACCGACAACTATGACAACTCTGCGCCCTTTCTCAAACCAATGATTAGGCGAGGCCGATCCGCTGTGCATCATTCCGTCTGCGATATCCCGTCCTGGCAGAATGCAACGCACAAACGGATCATTCCGGAATCCAAAAAAAGGGGGAGGAAATGTATTTCCTCCCCTTTCCAGTCGCTGGGTGACTTTACGGTCGGCGCAGATCGCGGCGCACCGCCATGTGTGCGCCCTTGACGCCGTCGACCACCTGGGTGACGCGCAGATCGCCAGCAACGCTGCAGATCGAGTAGGCTTCCTCGCGCGTGATGCCCCATTTGCGCTGCAGCAGACCAATGGTCTCCAGAACGCACTCGCGGACAGCTTCGTCGAGGTCCTCGCTGAACCCGTGGCAGATCCACTCGCGCGGCGTTTCCAACACCGGGTTCTTGCCCGCGCCGCCCTTGTGCAGGATGAGCTGGATGGTGGCATTGACGTGCGCTTCGATGGCGGTGCCGTTCACTTCGCCATCACCTTCGGCAAAATGAGTATCGCCAGCCCAGAACAACGCGCCTTCACGATGCACCGGGTAGAACATGCTGGTGCCGGCGATGAACTCGCGGTTGTCGACGTTGCCGCCGTGCACACCCGGAGGCACAGTGCTGATCTTGCCCTCGGCCGCCGGACAAACACCCGCAGTGCCGAAGTGCAGGCGGAGCGGAACGACGACGTTCTCGAGTGCCGGCTTGCGCTTGGCATGATCGACAGGCGTGATCATGCCCGGATACGACTTCTCGGGCGTGTCGTATTCGTACTTGAACACAGCGCGGGCGAGCTGGGATTCAACGTCCGCCTCATAGATGATGACGTGTTCTTTCCGGCCAAATTCTTCGTGCAGAAGACCCCAGCTTGCGATGAAGTTGACACCGTACTTGAGGCGCGGCTCCATGTGCAGCACGCGACATTCCAGCGTATCGCCCGGCTCGGCGCCTTCGACATAGATCGGGCCGGTGAGGATATGGACGCCAGGCGTACGGCTCTCCGGCGGCACCGTCTCGTAAATTTCGCGGATCACATCATCCATCAGCAGATCCGGCGCATCGCCGGCATGGTGAGCAAGGCATTCGATCTTCACGATGTCGCCGGAGTTGACGTGAAGGACCGGGTCGACCGAACCGTCGAACGCGCCCCACTGAATGGTTTCGAGAGTAGCCTTCAAATCGTGAAGCTGCGGTCCGGTCGTGCCTTTGATCATGGACTTGAGCATGAGATTGAGTCTCCTTGTGTTCAAAATACGAAAGTCACTTGATGGCGAAGCGCGGCGACGGCGACATAGCCGACGAACGTACCGACGATGGCGAAAATGCCGCCCAGAACATTTGGCGCGGGGATCGGCGCATTCACTGCCGTGTAGAGAACGCCGGTGATGAGACCGACGATGGCGGCCTGTAGTTCGATGAGACCAAGACTGATCTGAACCATGTTCGTTCCTCCTGATTTTTTTGATGCTTTAGACTTCGACCCGAAGCGGTTTCGCTTCGGAGGATTCAGGCCGGCCGAACGTGATCTGCTTGCGAATGAGCTTCACGATCACGTAGCCGGCGAAGGTGAAGATGATCGCGAGAATGCCGCCGAGCACATTCGGTGCCGGGATCGGCAGGTTGAGCAGCGAGTACAGGAATCCGGTGACAAGCCCAACGACAAGGGCAACGAGCTCGTTACGGCCGACGTAGAGATATTCCATCGTTTCCTCCTTTTTGACTTGGGTTGAATGCACATCGCCATCAGCGGACAAACATCTCCTGCCGCGGGAATCTCCCTCGGTTGTGCAGTCATCAGAGATTTGAATGGTCCGGTTGCTTCGCCTGTAGTGATTCAGATTTGAATTACTACGAGTGGCGATGCGCGATCACGCTGCGTCATCAATCACGATAGTCTGGGTCACGTTTCCTCTCCGATGTTTTCTTATGCTTGAAGCTTAGCGAGCGTTTCGGCGACTGCAACGTGATGCGTCGCGAACAGCCTATGGCGCACGCCGCCTCGCTGAGCGGAAATAAACTCGCGTTTTCAATTGTCTAAAACGCGCGCACGACGACAAAATCGGAGCACGCGGGTGCATATGGTCAAGTTTTTCGGCGTGTGCGGTCAAAGGTCAGCACCGGTCAGATGGCCAACGCGCCCCCTCCGAAGGAGCGTTGCTGCCGAATGCATCAGAGTCGCACATGCTGGATGGTTGTGATAACCGCCAAAGAAGAGGCCGGCATTGCAGCCGGCCTTTCGCGTCCGCGGCGATTGAACAAACGCTAACAGGAACTCTTCGGCGCCGTCTGCGCTGGTGTTGCGCTCGCTGGCGCGGCTTTCTTGGCTTTGGATTTCTTCGCCTTCTTCTTGTGCGCCTGCGACGACGGTTAAATGTTCACGAAGTGTTGTAGGCACGCAACATCCGTTGCGCCGCGGCAACGATGCCGCGACTGCCCGCTCGATGCTGAGGACCGATGAGCGGTTAACGACCGCCGCGGATCATGCGCCAGGCAAACAGCAGGAGGACCGCGCCAATCGAGGCTGAAATCAGCGTACGCCAGAAGCCAAACACCGGCACTTGCGCGATTTCCGCGAGCTTGGCGCCCACGAACGAGCCCGCGATGCCGACCAGGATGTTGGTGAAGATGCCGTGGTTGGACTTGGTGACCCGCTCCGCGATCCAGCCGGCGATGGCGCCGATCAGGAGCATGGTGAAAAAACCAACTCCCGGCTGGCTGAAAAATGCTTGTGCGTCCATCAAATCCCCCACCCGTAGCTTCCGCCGGAATCGCCAGCGAACCTGCGGACTTTACCGCAGTTCGGCGACACTTCGAAAGCCGGATGACCTTGAACGTCTCTACATTTGCATCTTCAGCAAGCGGCCACGTTGCTGCAACGACACCCGGGCTGCGATCTCACTTGTCCTTCGCCTCGGTCCGCGGGACTTTGACAACGCGGCCAGCCTTGCGTGTACGAGCCGATAGCCGCGCAATTTCGTTGGCCAATTCCGCCTGCGTGAAAGGCTTGGCCAGTTTCGGCCTAACGTTCGCAGTACCGGGCTCGATTTCCGCGTAGCCTGTCGCGATGAGAACCGGAATGTGTGGCCAATCCCGCTCGATGGCTTTCGCGAGTTGAACTCCCGTCATCTGCGGCATGGCCTGGTCAGTGATGACCAGTTCAATGTCGGGATATCCCGCCAAAATCTTGAGTGCGCCCTTGGCGGAGCTCGCTGAATGGACGAGATGCCCAAGGTCCTCAAGCATCGCCATCGTGTTGGTCAATACCAGCGGATCGTCATCAACCGCGAGGATCGTCAGTTCGGCCGTCGCAACCCGCGAAGCAGCTTTCAGATTGGATCTTGCCTTGCCGGAGGCCGGCTCCGCGACCGGCAGCCAGAGCTCCGCGGTCGTGCCTTCACCGACCTTGCTTTTCAGGTTGAAGCGGCCGCCCGACTGTTCGGCAAGGCCATGCACCATCGACAATCCAAGTCCCGTGCCCTTCCCGACTCCTTTGGTGGTAAAGAACGGCTCCATGGCCCGGCGCAGGGTTTCCTCATCCATGCCGCTCCCGTTGTCTGTCACGGAAATGCAAACATAGTCGCCCGGGCTCAACTGATCGTCGGCGGCACCCACAGTGACTTCGCGCGTACCGATGATGATGTCGCCGCGGTCTCCGATCGCGTCTCGCGCATTCACCGACAGATTGAGAATCGCCATTTCCAATTGGTTGGCATCAGCAAGCACGGGGCGGATTTGAAGCGGAAAGCGCGTCTCGATGTTCACCGAAGGACCGAGGGACCGGCGCATCAAGTCGCTCATGCCCCGCACGAGCTCGGGTACATCGACGGCTTCCTGTTTCAGTTCCTGCCGGCGCGCAAACGCCAGCATACGCTTGGTGAGCAGCGTCCCGCGTTCGACGCCTTGAACTGCATTCGCCAGCAGTGACATCAGCCGAGGATCGTCAGGCATTCGTTTGCGCATCAACTCAAGGCTGCCCATAATCGCCATGAGCAGATCGTTGAAATCATGCGCGATGCCGCCAGTGAGCTGGCCGATGGCTTCCATCTTCTGCGATTGAAGTAAGGCTTCGCGGGTTTGTTCCAGCTTCAGCGCGATCTCGCGCCGCTCGGTGATGTCGCGGGT
>Ga0255047_10000794_pt1 | contig 25409 bp, 24 predicted proteins | sample JV7_2_1_MG_FD_183640 | JGI IMG/M metagenome (GOLD analysis project Ga0255047, IMG submission 183640) | Seawater microbial communities from Jervis Inlet, British Columbia, Canada - JV7_2_1 | ecosystem: Environmental > Aquatic > Marine > Inlet | place: Canada: British Columbia | collected 2016-10-06 | reverse complement strand
GTGGACGGGCACAGACGGGCAGCAGCAGCAGAGCAGGCTGGGATGCAAATTCCGGCTTGGGTGTCTCCCATCGCTGACCACCCGGACGGCACGAAAGACTACGAGGGGAACATTCAAAAGGTCGGTCTGACATACGAAATGGTGACAGCAGACAAGCCACCAGAGAAGTTTTCCAAATGGGATGAATCGAAGCATCCGCGAGCGGACGATGGCAAGTTTGGGGAAGGTGGGGGAGGCGGAACGAGCAAGCCGGACTGGTCACAGTACACGGGTGTCAGTATCAACTCGCACTCCCGAAAAAAATTGGTCGACTCGCTGGCCAGCGAGATCCCCGATGGCTGGACTATCTACGCCCATCACATGACCATGCACGCGGGCGCGGGTGAAGCGGACGCTGCGGGGTCCACCCACGAACTCAAAGTGACGCACTGGGGAAAGAACGATACCACCATTGCCGTGCGGGTGGAGGGCGGACCCGATAGTATCGCAGACCACAAACACATCACCGTCGCCGTCTCCCCTGATGGCGTGGCAAAGGATTCCAATAAGATCACGGAGTGGCACGCGGTTGAGCCAATGGGATTGTCTGGTGCCGTGGAGACGATGCAGGGTAAAGATACGTCCTATCAGCAGCAGCACATCGCGGGAGTCCCGTTTAAGCCGAAGAAGTCTAGCCCCACGTCCAGCCCCGAATTCAAAAACTGGTTTGGTAACAGCAAGGTGGTCAATGACGATGGATCTCCCAAGGTGGTTTATCATGGGACGTGGAAATCTTTTGACGAGTTCAAAAACCCACACGCGGAGGATGTGTCTGGAAACTGGCACATGCTGTCAGAGTCGCCGGACTACGCAAGCCAGTTTGCGGAGGGACCGGGAGGGCAGGTTTACCCGGTTTACGTTAAAGCCGACAATCCGCTCGACTTGCGTTCTCTCCCAGCGAGGCGGGGTGACGTGAGGGTGGAGTTGATGAATTTACTTGAAGATGAGGGGTTTGATGTCGCTAGATTAAACGAGGCGATCCCCTACGAGGACGATCTATTTCAGCATATTCATCGCGAGGGCGCACGGGCGGAACTGGCGAGGCAAATGAAAGAACGGGGTTTCGATTCAATCGTTATGCCCGACGCCAAGGCGCATGTCGTAGACAATAAATACGAACACATTTATGCAGACACTTGGATAGTTCTCGACTCCACCCAAATTAAATCCTCAATCGGCAATCAAGGCTCGTTCGACCCGAAAGACCCGCGAATAAATTATTCCATGCTCACCGAGGAGGGGCACAAGGCGTCCCTGTACGAAGAAAAAATTGCCCAGTACGCCGCGAAACGAGAGCAGAAGGAATGGTATGGGAGGGCGTGGGAGGAGGCACAGCACCAGCGCGACGAATCGGGGCAGTTCGCATCGGGTTCGGGATCAAGTGCCCTACAGCAAGCCAGAGGGGCCGCAGGAAGGCCCACAGAGGCAGGCGTGGTACACACGGGCACACAGGTTCCCGAAAGAGAACAAACACGAGTACAGCAGGCAAAGCAACGATACCCGCAAGCGAAGCCCATGCAGTTCGATCCCGGCGGGTCCATCTATTACGAGCCTGTTCGGAAGCACGAATACACTGGTGCCCCGCTCGCACATGGCGAAGCGCCTTTGTGGCTGCTGTCACCGGAAATCACGACGGTGGAAATGGAGTTGGCTGGTGGCCGTACCAGCGCGATTGAACGTCGTAAAAACATGGGGCACCCACCCACGTTTAACGATATGGGAATGCCGGTGTTTGATGCACAGATGCACCCGTCGGCGATCAGCAGCGGCAGCGGCAGCATGTATCGTTCGCCAGCCGGGTATTCACGCTTGGCGGGCATGTTCCACGCCGAGTATTACGCTCGGCAAATGACGCTCTGGAATGAGCCAGACCACCCGCGTGACAAAGACGGTCAGTTCACGTCCGGCAGCGGGCAAGAGAAGAAGCCAGAGGAAGAAAAAAAACCGGAACCGGAACCGGAACCGGAAACTACAGAGGTGAAGTTCAAGGTTCGCGGGCACGGCGAATGGGTCTGGGATGGGACGGAGAAACAGCACGGAATTCGGAAAGATCGACTGATTACGCAGGTGGGGACCGGACAGAAGGCGTGGCTGATGTTGTACGACGGTGGGTACAGGATCGCGAAGCCCAATGACGAAGGCGAGAGGCCGGGTTTCTGGGACGCGCGAAAAAACACGATCGCGAAAGGCAAAAAAAATCCACTCGACGCCGCGATCAAAGAAGGCAGTCGCACCAAGGAGCGGGCGGGCCGGTTTACAGATGTAGAAGGTGAGTTGGCTCGTAGGGTGGTGGTCGGCATGTTCGACCTATCGTTGCAGAAGATGATGCAGCAGGCAAACAGTGTGCCCGAAGCAAACCGCGCCCAAGCCACCTACGACCGGATGAGCGAGATACTCCCAAGGGTAGTCAGTAAACTTGGCACTAAGGCGGCGCACCTAGCTGGCAAACTAGAGTCGATCACGATCTACAGGGATGTCCATCAGTTGCGAGAAGGACGGGGAACATCTAGCGGCGTCATGGGGTACTACCGATATAGCAGGCACAGCGACGACAGTGGCGAGTTACATTTGACCGCCGAAGGAATCCCAGAGGGCGATCAGGAAGATGTGGTGGCGCACGAATTTTGCCACGCGGTCGACGGTCCACGAAATGTGTACTCGGATAATCCTGAATGGAAAAGGGTGTGGAAAAAAGAAATCGGGTCACGGCGAGCAATGCACGCTGTGTGGGGAGGCGGCAAGGAGGGATGGTGTAAAGGGACGAAGGTAGGCGACGTGAAAGCTGGAGATCGCATCCGCGACGGACGTGAGTGGAAAACCGTAGCGAAAGCTGAGGCAGGTTTTGTCGGACGAAAGAAAACCATGAGGATTAAGTGGGAAGGGGAGCAGGATTTCGAACACTACAAGCGGCTTGCGTATGTGATGGTCGAGGGGAATGAGCCTCTCCCCGAACCGCCCCTAACTGCATACGCGCAGTTAAAAGCATCAGAAGGGTTCGCTGAGTTTGGTGCTCAAGTCGTTCGTGACGCCGATGGTGCCAAAGAAAAATTTCCTGAATGTTACGCACTCTGGGAAAAATGGGGACTGGTGGAATAAATGGATAAAATTCCAGAACGATTCAACACTTACATCGAACTACCCGGTGGCGGGCACACGGATGGGTGGACTGAGGACGGCAACGAACAGGAGTTAGAGGTCGTCACGGAAGATGATGCAGACGATGAATCGCAGGGCATGACGACCAAGGCGGAACGGGAAGATTACGCCAAGTTCAAAGAGGAAGATCACCCGCGCGACGACGACGGAAAGTTTGGCAGCGGTGGAGGTGGCGCGGCAGTAGCCGAGCGTGGCCCCAGACAGATGCAGACTGCCGAAGAAAAAAAAGAGGACTACCGCAACAACGGTGTGAAGTCGCAATCGTTCAAGGACTGGTTTGGGGAATGGGAGAAAGGCGAGGGGTCGAAGGTTGTAGACGATTCAGGACAGCCATCAGAAACGATGGAGTACAGTAAGGTGGCCGGGAAGGACGGCAATCCGGTGCTGGTGTACCACGGCACGACGCACCAGTTTGATGCCTTCAACAATTCTCGCGGGAACCTCGAAAACGATCTTGGGCGGGGATTTTATTTCACCACGTCCCTTGATGATGCAGAAACAAATTATTCATCCGAAGGTGCCGACTTGACCAATCGGGTCGAGCGGCGGTCAGACGAACTGCAAAGCGAGGGACGATTAGAGGAAGAATTCGATGAACTTATTGAGAAAGGGTCGCTTGATACACATGCGAGCTTTTCGGATTATGCCTATGAGCGGGCAAAAAGTGAAATCGTCGGAGCGGAATCCAGCACGCTGACCTGCTATCTGAATATCCGCAATCCGGTGGTTCTCGGAAAGCCGTTGAAGTACGTCGCCGCCGGACTTGGAAAAAGCCGGTTGGTGGCTGCGGCCCCGGTGCAGGGCGAGACAATCTTTGAGTTGGAATACATCGAGGAAGATGAGGAAGGGCGACGACAGGATGACCCAGATTTTGATTCGGATACAGCGGAGTTTGTCGAGGAAACAGGGAGCGGTGTGGAGTTACTTGAAGCGATCCGAAAAGTAGCGAGCGAATACAGCGACCGGATGGACATGTCTCACGCTGTCGATGAAATTATTGGTGAATTGATTGGCAGGCTGGCGCTGGAGGGGATATCTGCGCAGGCGGTGAGTCAGAAAATAAAAGGTATGGATGGCTGGTACGACGAATCAGAGTTTCACGGGTCGCAGTTCGTGCAGGATGTGTTTCGGGAGATGGGTTTCGACGGGGCTAAGTACCACGACGCATCAGACAACTTTGAGAATATGAACATTACCGAGGGCACGCAACATTGGGTCGCGTTCGAGCCGAATCAAATAAAAAGCGCGGACAATGAAGGCACTTTCGACCCCGATGACGACAGGATTCGATATGCCAAGTTCGACGAATCGAAGCATCCGCGCGACGACGACGGAAAGTTTGGAGAGGGTGCTGGTGGCAGGCCACAGCCCGAACTCGTACGAAATCCATCTGACGATAGCCCCTTCACCGATGGACCGAGTCAACTGTTTACCGCTGACGAGCGCAGCCATCACATGGCAGAGAAGATGCTGGAAGGGCACTCGGACTGGTCGGAGGTGGCAAAAAACGTCAGGCACCGAGCCGCAACAAAAACTCAGGCGGCGAAATCCATCGCGGCAAAACTCGAAGGAAACCCGGTCTGGGAAAATTTTGCGATGCTCTTTCGGGCACAGCGGGTCGAGGGGTCGTTTCGCTTAGGTGATGTGTCGGAGAACACAACAACCGGCGAGGCGGTCGCCTTGAGGTTGATTACCATGTGGGGTCAAACATCTGGCGACACTGATTTATTGCCCCTCGCTCTACAGGAGGCGGCGTCTCGTGAGTTTGGGCTGAGAAGGACATCTGGATCGTATGGCGAAGCGCGCGACGTAGACCACCACAAGCACACAGTCGCTCAAGCCCGCAAACACAAACACGTCGAGGCGCTGCAACTGTTTCTGCGAGCGCAGTACGAGTCGACGCAAGAGGAGTTGCGCAGGCAGGGCGTCGGTCCCGATGACACGGTCATGGTGTATCGCGGCCTGAATTTTAGGCGACTTCCGAAGTCGCTCGCGGGGCACGGAATACGGGAGCCGTTTCAACCCGTCAACAACTTTTCCGCCAACCCGATGAGTTCCTTTTCTGTCAACGAGGACGCCGCGCGAGTGTTTGCGGAGGATGACCGGTACGGAGTGATGATGCGAGTGGAGGTTCCGGCCAAAGATATTCTCGGCACGCCCAGTACGGGATACGGTTGTATCCCCGAAGGGGAGATCGTTGTTCTGTCGCGACCCAACACGAGCGCAGTTGCGTCCGTGGTGGAGCATGGAACGGAGAATTATTCACGATACCGAATGGGAGGCGAACCCGTTGTACCTCTCAACATCGACGAATTTCTGCACAACGCGGACTGGCCGAAGCGAACCGATGACACATGGGAAGGGCTGACAAATGGCGAAGGCTACGATCAAAAATAACAAGCTGTATGCACCGCGCGACGAGCATAATCGGGCGCTGAGAAAACTCGCGCTCGTCGAATTTGATCGGCTAGTTGCTCTTGCATGCGCCCCCGATTTTGATGGTACAATAGAACTTACGATTCCAGCTAAGGCTGGCCGATTAGGTCGAGTTAAAATCGGCTATAATCAGCACCTATAAAACATACCCGTTACTTGACACACAAGGCGGGCACGCTCGAAGAAGGGCGCGCCCGTTTTTTTATGCCACAAGGAAGCACCACACCAACATCTACGGCGGTCATGGACGTGACCGCACGCGGACTTCCTGTGGCGAACATTAAAGATCCGAGCGACCCATTCCCAGAAGATCAGTTTGACACGATCCCGAATGTTCCAGTTTTCGCCGAGCATGAAACGACTGCAAAAGATGGTCGCGATCTGCGATTCGGGAAAAAAGAACTCGAAGCGATTGTGCATCGCTGCAATCGACGAATCAACGGCACGGGCGATTACGCCGCCATTACGATCGGTCACACGCCAAGCCCAGACGCGATGGCCAAAGGTGCAGCGATGCCTGATCTGGTCGGGTTTGCTGGGCCGTACCGGCTCGGACTGCTGGGGAACGACGGACAGACCCGTCGATATGCGATCCTTGCCGACTTTCATATTTTCAAGGATGAGATGGGGCGAGTCAAAAAGCACCCCCGTCGCTCGCCTGAAGTCTGGTTGGAAGACGATTACGATGAAATGTTTTTTGACCCGATCGCGTGCTTGGGCGCAGAGGCTCCCCGCTTGGACATGGGCCTCCTGTACTCGGCAACGCGACATACGAACGGGCAAAGTCGTGTTGTGGAAAAATATACTGCGGTTGCCCCATCGGCGTCTAATGTGTTTGTTTCCGGTCACGACGAAGTAAAGGCTAAGAATCAGAAGTACGAAGCTGCCCCTATTAGCGAGGACAATTCGATGGCACTAGGCCCAGACGAAGTACGACAGATCGTGGACGCTATTGAGCAACTGGACTGGGTTCAGGGTGTCAAGAGTATGTTGCAGGAAGAACAAGCCGGTCCGGGTTCACTTGGACAGGGCGAGGGGGAGCCGACACCAGAGGATCTCGCCGCACTAGATCCTGTTGGTGACGAGATGCCGCAGGCACCGCCTGAGATGCAGGAACCTGAACAGATGATGGAGCCGGAAGCGCCCATGCCGCCGGAAGCGCCCATGCCAGAGGGCATCGGTGGACCGGAAATGGCCGCACAGGACGTTGGCGCACCCCCAGAAGCGCTGCCGGACCTCGGTGGCGGTGGCGATGCCTTGCCGCTCGACGAGGAGCCAGAGGAATTCAATAAGCGGTACGGTGCCGACGACGGAGTTCCCGCTGGCGACAAGATCGACGTGCCACTAGGTGACGCGACGGTGAACGGCGACGGCGTACCTGCCATCGAAACGTCGGACGTGAAGAAGTACGAAGCCGACGACGGGACTGCCTTTGAACTGGACGAGGAAGACGAGGAAGAATTAAAGGCGTACATGGCTCGCAAGTATGGCGCACGCAAGTACGAGGCGTCCGTCGAGGGCAACGAGTTCGGTGGATCACCGGACGTTGAGGGAAGCGCTGCCAGTCAGGACGGCAACGCAGCCCCAATCTCTGGTGACGTGTCTGACGTGCCGCAGGAAGCCGCGTCCAAGTACGGTCGCCTTGCGTCCCAACTGGCCTATACGCAGCGTCGACTCAAGGAAGCGGAAGTGTCGATCGGTCGCGAGCGACGTGCCCGCACGAACGCCGAGCGGTACAGCGCCCTGAACGATCGGCGTCAGAACTATGTGTTCGACTTGGATCGTGAGATGTCGATCTGCCAGTATTCCAAGATGAACGACAGCCAGTTCACCGAGCACATCGACACGATCACCCGTAATTATCAGCAGATCCCAGTCGACACGGACTTGCGTGTCTTCGGTGATGCTGGTGCGATGTCCCCGGATCGACCGGGTGGCGGGCGTGAGAGTTACAGCAAGGATATGTCTGAGCGAGCCTATCGCGTGTGCGAGCGGAAAGCTCTAGCTGGCGAGGAAGTGAATTACGAGGACATTTTGCAGTCGCTTCGCACGGGCAAAGACGTTTAGCGCGTCTAGCACGACGAGGCACACTTTTCTGGAGGAAAATTTTAATGGTTAGCTCCCCACATCTGATGGCGAATGGCGACATCCGCCCCTCGCGTTTCGTGAAAGTGTCCAACGCCTCCGGTCAAGGCCGAGCGTTGGAGTCCGATGCGAATGAACTCGTGGTAGGGATTTCGATGGACGGCACGAACAAGGCACCGATTCCAGACGTGACCAGCACGAACGCTGCCGAAAGCGGCCAGCACCTGCGTGTCCACGTCAACGGGGAAGGGTGCTTGCTCGAAGCTGGAACTGGCGGATGGACCGCTGGCGAACTCCTCAAGAGTGATGCTGACGGCAAGGGCGTCTCAATTGCGACGACCGGAACGACGGAACAGCTCTACGGTGCCATTGCATTGGAAACAGCAGCGGCTGGAGAGTTAGGTAAGGTGACGGTACTGTTGGGTCGAACCCGACCGGCACTCTCGTAACAAGTAATCGTGGTGACTAGGCCGACGGGCCGAAAACTGGGATACCCGCCCGGTTCGTCACCTCCATACAGAGGGCACCGTGAAGGGGAACGGTTAAGGAGAAGCAATCATGGCTGCTACCTACCCAAGTGCGTATAACACGTTTGTGCGCGATCACGATGCCACCAATAAGATGGTCATCGACTTCGCGCGAAACGTGAGCAAGTTCGCTGTCAATAAGTACACGCAAGTGATCCCCGTCAAGAAGGTCGCTGGTTACTACCTTGAAATGACGATAGAGGAGGCGGGACGCATCCTGTCGACTTCTCTCGATCAGTTCGTGTGGTACGACGGGCAAAGTGCCCCGGAAGGTGCCGAGGGAACGGAGAAGTTCGAGTATAAGGCTTACGAGACTTTGCGTTACGCCTTCCCGTTCCTCCTCGGTGATCTGACCATTGACCAAGCAAGCTGGAACATTCTGGCCCAGCATAGTTCGATCAAGGCCCGTCAGGCCATGACCGCACGCACGCAGTCGGCTATCACCGTTCTGACGACCTCTGGCAACTATGCGAGCGATCACCAGTCGGCTGTAGCTTCCATCACCGGTAATTCCGGTACATGGGCTGCATCCACGACAGCCCGGCAGGACATCAAGCGTTCTTTCCATCACGCTGCGGAAAAAATTCTCGATGACACTCTGGCCGCGATCGAGCTGGATGACCTGCTCGTGGTGATTTCCTCTGGTTTGGCTGCGAAGCTGGCCCAGTGTCAGGAAATCGTCGATTACGTCAAGGGTTCACCCGACGCTCTGGCGCAAGTGCGTGGCGAGCTGCCCGGTGAGAACGCGATCTACGGCCTGCCGGACAAGCTGTACGGCTTCCCGCTCGTGGTCGAAAAGACCCGAAAGGTCACTAGCCGCAAGGGCGCAACGCGAGCCGCAAGCTCCATCCTTGGAGATGCGACCTCGTTCATGTGTGCCCGACCCGGCGGGCTGGTTGGGGTCGCGGACAGTCCGAACTTCTCGACCTGCGTGAATTTCGCTCTTGAGGAGCTGACGGTCGAAACCCTACGCGACGCGCCAAACAGGCGAACTCTTGGGCGCGTTGTCGATAACTATGTGTACAAGATGGTCGCCCCAGTGAGCGGTTTCTTGTTCACGACTGCCAGCTAGGCAAGTGTTGTGACATCCCCCGCCGGGCCTTACCGGCGGGGGTGTGCGACAGGAGTGCTGTGACATGGCTTACGCTGCATCTACCGATTTAACCGCGCGCTTTGACGAGCGTGTCCTGAAGGATCTTGTATCCGACGACGGGACGCCCGTTAGTGATTTGTCGGCGGACGACAAAATAACGGCTGCCCTTGCGGACGCGAGCGGGGTGATAAATTCTGCGGTCGCGTCTCCGTCGTCTGCCTATACGACAACGGAGCTATCTGCCTTAACCGGTGACGATCTGGCCTACCTGAAGCGGCTGGTGTGCTCGCTGGCGATGGGATACCTTCTGGGTCGTCGACCGGAGAAGTACGGAGACGATTACAAGAACATCACAGAACATGCGAATGAGGCGATCGAGCTTCTGCGTACAGGGAAGCACATTTTTAATACAACCAACGCAAAGTCGGCTGGATACCCCGAAGTTGACGGGCTGACGGTCACTCAATATTCGGACCTACATCTCCTGCCGGAGAGGGTCAGAAATTTTTATCCCGATCGGCAGCTACCTGTCGGGCGCGGAAACATTTCATAAGGGAATATCCTCATGGCAATTGCAATAATTGTTGACGGCCTCGTTACGGTCAAAATCACTCCCTACGGTGGCACGCAGTCCTCGCTTGGGTACACCCGGAACGGTGTGGAAGTGACGTTTGAATCGTTCATGTTGGACGTGATGGGCGATGAGAATGGGGGAGATGACGGCCCCCCGATCGACGTGCAATACCTCGGTGAAACCGCACGGATTCGCTGCGAACTCACGAAGTGGGATACGGCTGTCTCCCTGAACGTACTGGAGCGTCATGCGTCTAGCGCCGCTGGTGTCCCGGTCATTGCGGCTGGGAGTGGCCTCATCAATCAGGATAATGGGTATCTGGCACTGGAATTGACCAGCACGAACCGAACGTACAATTTCCCCAAGGTGTTTCCGCGTAATGCGATCGAGCTGAATAAGGGAACTAAATTCAGCACCTTTACTTGCGAGTTCGAGGCGCATAGGTTCAACGGGGCAACCCTTTACACGATCGCTTAATAGCAGGAAGGCTGGTGGACAGTGTTTCGACGATTACGCAACTGGTGGAGCGACCGGCGGATCAAGAATCAGCGTGGTCTATTCCGCTACCACGACGGTGAGCGGTGGCGATATGCGGACCCGTTTGCGACATGGCGATCCATTATCAATCACAGCCGGTTCAGCATCGAGACGATGGCACTCGAAGTCGATCGCGGTGGCGAGCCGGAAACCACCATCTGCATCGAGGCAATGTGTGAGGTATTCGGTGTAGAGCGGTGGGATAAGGCCACGAACAGGGGTCTGACGGACTGGCAGATCCTTTCATTGCTGGATCAGTTCGATCGCTACCTTACGAGCGTAAAAAAAAATTCCAGCACTGGGCCGACCTCGTCGGCACCTACGGACTCGGACTCATCTCCTGTGCAGGTGCCCCCAGAGCCGACTACGAACTCATCGTCGGACTTTACCTCAACGCAGACAGAACGAACCTTCGGCGGGGGTACATCGGAATCTGCGCTATGACGCAAGCCATGTCGACGGAAGCTGTTAATGAGACGTGGTTCCGCGCGTGGTACGACACCAACGAGGAGGCCGATGCCATGCAGTCCCGACATCAATCGCGTCAAAAGTCGGCACAGGCGTCGTTTGAGGATCAGTTCCCCACCCCGGAGCAGGCCCGCAGCTCCGGTGAGACAGACATAAATTTTGGTTAGTGAGTATGAGCGATGCCAAGCGATTTAGGTCAAATCATTCAGCGCATCGCCGATCAGCTTTCGGACGGCAGCGGGTCCGGCACGAATCTTTCCGGCTCTGAACTGAGCAACGTCGACGCAACCGAGCTAGTAGCTGCACTTACGCAGGCGACGGGTGGCGAACAGGGCGGCGGCGGTGGCCCAGCTACAGTCATGGTTGAGGGGTTGTCTGCCCCCGGTCGGGTTCTGACTGACAGCGATCCGGCAACTCAGTCGGATAACGCCAAGGATATCACGGCAGCGCTTCGAGATGACGTTAGCCCTGCGGGCGGAGGTAGCGCCGAGGGGCCGGGCGGGGATCAGCAGCCGTGGGATTTAATTCCCACAGCACAGGACGAGGGCGGCGGACTCCAAGGCGGTCCGCAACTTGTCCAGACGGACTCGATGCTGGTAGACGCTGGGGATGTGGAAATTATTGCCGACAATGTGAGCTGGTCTGGCGATGATCCGGGGGAGGACGGTGAGGGACAAGAGCCGGGCGAGATGCGAGGCTCTGAATCGGGAATCGGTGGACTCCTGCAAAAGCTCGCCGCCCTGATTCCCAAGAGCGCTGACACGGATCGTGACGTTCAGCAGGATATCGACGATCGCCGCCAAAACATGACGGTTGAGGAGCGGCAAACGGCCTTGGAGGGAGAGGGGAAGCTGCTCCCGTTTGAAGATCCGATGGACACGGACGAGATGCGAGTCGAGCAGTCCGAGGATGCGATGGTTGCCGAGTCGGCAGAATCGACAGGAAAAATGGCTAAGATTTCGGGAGTCGCCGCGAAGGCTCTGGGAGGTCTAGCGGGTACGGTGGGATCGGTAGTATCTGGGATGGTAGCTCTGGAAGCGGCGGCTACCGGTTTTACCGTTGGGGTCATGGGGATGGCGGAAGGGATGATCGCGTCACAGGAGCATCTGCGAGAATTCTCAGGTCATCTGAATGATATGTTTGCCTCGATGGAGGTGCAGAATATAAGGCTCGCCCAGAGTCAGGCGGGCGCGACTGGGGGCACGACAAAGGCTCTGGGTGGCCAGCTCATGGCTCTCAAGCAGGAGTTTCAGCCGGTTAAAGAGTCTCTCATTAACGTGAAAAACTTTGTGATGATGGGCGTGGTCGCTGTCGCTCGGCTCCTTAATTTTGTGGTGAAAATATTTGGTGTCGTGTTTCACCTCGGTCGTCTCTTAGAATGGCTGTTTGGTGGTGCCGCTGAGGACGACGAACCGCCGAGTGAGACATACATGATAATGATGCAGCATATCGCTCGCGGGGGCTGGAACACTCCTCACGGCGGGCCACTACCGGGAGCATAAGATGCCGGACTCTGAAGGCACAGACGTTTATTACGGTGAGGGCAGTCGGCTCGTACACCTGAAAAATGTGCTGACCCGTAACTGGGAATTCAAGGCAGAATACGACGAGGACGGTACGCTCATAGGTTATCGCTGGAAGGCTGAATTCGAGACGCTGGCTGTGGAGATGGAGAGTGAGGAAGAATTAAATCTGGGTATACAGCAGCCCGCGACGCTGGGCGACCCAAACGTCCGCTACAACAAGGTGAAGCGTTACCTGATGACGCCGCGACAGCGGCTCCAAGTCTACCTCAAAGGCGAACTGCTACTCGACATTCGGCAGCAGGTGGAACAGGTGGGATCTGAGCCGCCTTTCGTGCAAAACGAACGTGAGCCAAACGGCTTCTTGGGTCACGAACTGGACATTGAACACGGTCCGCGACCGACGCGGTTCGACATCTCGCACGTTACCGGGAACAGCGTGCTGCGGGTTGTCTGGGCCGTGGAATCCTTTTTACAGGCATGTGACACGAAAATGCCTCCGATCGTTGCATCTCGGTGGGCTGTCAGCGAGCACATGAACGAAGATTTTTTTATCACACGCCGGTTCAATGGTTATCTGCGCAAATCGAATTGGCAAAGCCCGTCAGCGCACTACCGAGACTGGATGTTTCCGGGGCTGGAAACGGGGTTTCGCAGAACGAGCGTCGAATACGACGAGCACGACGACGGGCTGGGTATCGACTGGCGGATCATAGATAAGCAGGTACACGTCGCCGCACCGTGGCCCATGACGCGGATGGAGGGCACCCAGACGGAAAGTACCGGCAACGGGATACAATGGCATACAGAACTGAGGCTACGCGGCTACGGCTCTCCAGAGGCCACTAAGCGAGACATGATGCAGCAGATGGCGCGGATCGTCGAGCGCAGGATAAAATACAAGCCTAATCAAGCCACCGACAACTTTCAGCTAGAAGGGGTCACGATTGTCGATCATTTCGGCGAAAAAAATATGATCGAGTTTGCTGTTCGGCTGAAACATCTGTTCGGTAATGAAGAAGGGACCGATGTAGATGCAACAAGGGCATTCTATACCGGGATGCGTGCCGATATGTTCGACGAGGAATTGTGGGATCTTTCGGCGACACCTGATCCTGCCAACGCGCCGCACGCATACCAAGTCAATCTGCATCGCATTCCCAGCCCGTGGGGGTACGACCCTTTTGCTGGCGAGCGGCTACCAAACGATTCCGCGAAATGGGAACACTTACTCCGCGACCTGTGTGAGCATGATCCAGATGCGCCACTGGGAACCGAGCGGTCCAGCGAGATGCCGCCGGGAGGATATACAGCACAGCGGGGTGGGTCTGGGTCTGGTCCGAGAATCACACAGTCGCCGGGTGTCGGCGAGGAATATGATAACTCTAATTTTTCAGATGAATCGCTCGTCGCCATGTACACGATCGCGAAGGCTGCCGACGAATATATTCATCAGAATCGCAGAATCGCACTCCCTGTCATGTGGGCTGGCGCTGGTACGCGCGGGCACTACTCACACCTGTCGGCGATTGTAGATTACGGCGGCGCGGCAGTTTACCGATATGTCACGATGGAGTTTGAGCGGGTCGGAAAGTGGCCGACTCTGCCCCCGCCGGACGATAGTTATTTGGACCCACACAGCAGGGCTTTTTTCCGCCTACTCTCACATCGCGTACAGCTCCGCCAACCGACGCCAGCGGCGGATGGGCAAAACCTGATTTATCACCTCTGGGCACAATACGTCTACGTCCAGCAAGGAGGGCGCGGGATGGGATTGGACCATCAATATGGTGGTTTATCCTTGGCGATGCTGCCCGGCATGAATTACAGGAAACACTTCGACGCGAGGACGATATACAAGGCGTCTTCGGGAAGCAGGGGCGATAACGCCCACATAATAAGTCCGAGAAAGAAAGATCAGCAGTCCGCTCCACAGGGGGATTAGGAAATGGCGATCGAGCTATATGATGCAGCAAACAGTGATGGGCTGTTCGATATTCTGGGAAAACTTTTCCAGATCATTAAGCAGGGCACCAGCTACCAGTCGTCAACGCTCAAGACGGCGCTGGATAATTATATTCAGACGCTCACCAACAAGAGCGACCTGACTGACGAATTCCACGCAGCCGCTAAGTTTGCGAGTGCAAGTGGTCGATCGGAGAGGTTGCGCATTCTTGGTTCTGCGAGCGGTGCATCCCGTAGTATTCGGCTGCTTCTCCACGAGTTTGTCGAGGCAGACGCCGATCAGCCAGAACGGTCGACCGAGAATAGCATTGACTACCTGATTGACCAGATGGAAACCGCGACGACCCACAAGGTTGATCCGAACGTGGTCGGTATATCGCTGGCCACAGGGGGGTCGAATGTCGGCGATCTAGGAATCTGCTATTCGTCGAAGGACCAGAAGGGTTACGACCTCCAGCACCAGTTCGCCGAAGCTATCAACATGAAGGTTACGGGAGCGGCGGGGACTTCCGCCACCATCCTCACGGAAACCACAGAGCGCGTTCATCCGCTGTCCGGTGAATGGCCGAAGGGGAGTGGTGTTGTCACGAACCTCGGCACCAGTGGCGCGGGCGGGGTGCCCAATGGGTCATTTACCAACTCAACCTACACCGACACGCCCGATGACTGGATTCTCGACACCGCCACGGTCGGGACGACACTAAAACTCACCGACCCGGAAATCCAGACGGTGGTGATTTCGGGCACGCCTACTGGCGGGTTTTATATCCTCAAGTGGACGGATCAGGATGGCAAGCTGCGAGCGTCTGACCAGTTGGCTTACAATGCTTCGGGCGGCACTGTGGCTGGGGCAATAACCTCATTCCCCGGACTCGGTAGCGCCACCGTCGTGACGACTGGGACGACGCCGAATTTCACCCACACGATCACGTTTACCGGGGCACCGGGCAATATCAATCAACTCACCTCCGCCAGTTACATGACCGGCGGATCACCCGCTATCGCCCATGCCACCACCACGCAGGGAGTGGATGGAAGTTTCGTGGGTTCATCGCTAGAGTTTGATTCCAATGGCTCAGAACTGACATCCATGTATGCCCAGCTCGGTTCTCTGGCAGCAGATACCTGCTACTTCCTTTCTTTTCGCGTCCGTCGGACCGGTGCTGCGAGTGCCGGAAATATCAAGGTTGACTTTATGAACGGTGTCGGTGGTGACGTGTTGACTGACACGGCGGGCACCAGTTTAACGAAAACAGTAACCGCGTCCGGTATTAGCACAGGTAGCTGGGACTTTGAGTTTATGCGGTTCTCAATCAAGACTACCGAAATCGGTCCCGTGTACGTTAGACTATATATCGGCACGGCTATTACGAACACGGCGTCGATATTTATCGACCAGTTTTCCATTACTGCCGGGCGGCAGTTGTATACAGGGGGACCGTACATTTCCATCTTGCAGGGGAAAACAAACCCGGCAGAGGACGATAACTGGACCTTGACGACGACTAACGATCGAGCTGGCGAGCTGCAAACGTATTTCGACCGGCTGTTTGATATGGCGGGCATGAATAAATATCTGCCGACCACTGGAACGACCTTAATACCCGATTCAGTAATCGGATAATTTTCTCGGAGGAACAGGACTATGACACACGGCGTACAAATTCTCAATGGTCGCAACAGTGCCGGTACAGGCGACGAGCGACCTAACAATGCCGACATCGGATTCGTCTACTGGAATTCCGAAGCTGGCAAATTGCAGGTCTGGACAGGCGACGACTGGAAAGACATTGGCGGACCCGGCGCAGCGGCACCCGCAGCGGCACCCGCAGTAGCCCCCGTGAAGAAAAAGAAGGGCGACGACTAATTGATCTTCACCCCCCTGCGCGACCCCGCGACCTTGGGTGAAGCACTCCGATCGAGGTCGCGCAGGGTGTTTTTCTTCTGAGGGATGGTTATGGTACGCGCCGACAAAACCTTGCTCGACGTATTGGCTTCCGTCGTGACCCAGTTAAAGTCTGCGCTCTCGCTGGGTGATAATCAGTGCTACGAAACCGTCGAGCCTCTCGCCCCTCCCGTCATTCCCACGGGCGGTGATTATTTCGTCACCGTGGCGCTGGGGTCCAGCAGCTTCTCTGAGGGGGAGCAGGTGTCCGGTAATATCACCGAGGACGCCACGCTGACCGTCACGGCATATAGCCGAATCCGCCTCGATCAGTCCAAGAGCGATAAATACCTTTTTCGCGACACGACGCGGGGGCTTTTAACCCTGAAAAAAAATATCCTGAAGGCACTTGTCGGGCAGGATCTACAGGACGCCTCAGTCCCGGCAGAAGAATTCCTGCGCGAGCTGTTGCGGGCCACAACGGCGACTGCGCCTAATTATGATTACGACAAGCAGATCGGCTGGATCAGTATTGATTTCGCGCTCAGTTGGGACTGGGATATCACCTAATGTCGGATTCAGCAACACGGTCAAACGAGGCGGGTGACGAACCCACGATTGCTGTCCAACAAGAGGTATTATTTGGGGGTGAACCTCTGCTCGCCCCGGACCAGAACTTTGAGCTAATGGCGTTGATCGAAAGAACGATGGACATTAGCGATATCAATATACTGAAATGCGCTGCGGACACGGATGCAAGTGGGCGGCGGCGACCTCGAAACTGGGAGCTTGGGGACAGGAACGAGGCGAGATTTCAGGCCCATCACGTCGCTGGCGGCTGGCAGAGTGAAAAATTTCGAGTTGGCCTGTGCAGCCCAACATGGCCCCAAAGCCCCGCGCCGAAAATTAACACACTGACGATCCCAACCGGGGCGAGCCGGTGGTCCGAAGGGTATTTTTTATGCGATTCGGATTTTCTCGGTAGGCTGGTGAACTCGCGGAACGCCAGAGGGGGGCTAGACGCTAGTTTTTCCAATCAAGAGTATCGCACTGACCGGCTGGAGTGGACTGAGTGGTGGAAAAAACCCGACCTCTACCGCCAGCGACTTAGAGAGTTCCGTATCCAGTGGATTGACCCGGCGGGCTATCGGACACAATCTCTCAGCACGTCACTACTCATTGCTGGTGTTGTGCCACTTTTCGGCGAGTACACCAGTTGGTTTCAGAACAACTCCGCGCCATACGAATGGGCAGATAAGAGATTTTTCGATCCCGACATGCAGGCGAATCCCGAACAGTATTTTGATGTCATGGGCAGAGGGGTAGACATATCGAGTATGTCACCTAATTGGAACCTCGAAGGAACAGACCCCGCTGATGGTCGGGACTTGTCCAACTACACCGTGGGCAGGGGTGGCCAAAATGGGAAGAATCTATTCCTCGTGTGCTTCACGGACACGCGCTTTCTGTGGGCGCGGGAGGGTGGGCACCGGCCAACGATAGCGGACGGCGGTTCGTTTGTGGATTATCTTGACGGCATCACCGCTCACCTTACCACGGAATTCGGCGATCAGTTTACGAAGGCGTTCGAGAGCACGGGTGCAGGGTCCATAGCGTCAGCCTACACGAGCGCTAACGATGTTGGCATTGACGCGATAGAGATGAATCGGCAGAACGAATCATGTGCGGCCCTTCTCGACCACGCACTGTTTTGTACTGGCCTGCGCATCGCGCCGAAAATTGTCGCCGATCAAGAAATAGAAAAAATGGGCGAGCACCGACAGGGTGGCAGGCCATTTTCTGACAGCCTAGACGACGCAGTAGAGACTTTTGACTTAGAGGATGGTTCAAGTTTTTCCCAACGGTGTGAATGGGAGATCGGAGATTTTAAGTCCAGCCGAAATCGTGTCGAGTCATACACAAGCGCTAGTGCTGGCGAGTTGACGCGCAGACTCGGAAGGGAAGCTGGCTTCAACCTCCTGATGGGCGGTGACTATCAGAGAAACTGGTTCGGTACACACCACCGCGCCTTGCCACGGCAAGTTAGTGTGCATTTTCCGAAATACCGGTACACAGGGACATCTGGCGGCTGGGCCGACTCTTATGGATCTGCGCCCGATCCGGTTGGGGATCACTACACAGTCACGACGACAGTTGACAGCACTACGTCGAATTTTGTTGACGGTGATTTCCTGAAAGACGGCACCGGGCCAAGCAACATACCTGCACCACAAGATGACCCTTCACTCCAAACGACAAAAAGTATTTTCGTCAGTTACCCGGCGAGGTACACCCTGAGTGGCTCGACGCCGATCAACGATACGGAAATGACGGCCCTCGCGCAGCAGATCACCAAGGACTACGTTGACCAGAAATTCTGTGGGTTCGATTTCGTCGCTCAATGGGTGAACTATCAACCGGCACCACCGTTTTTTACGAGCTGGCACGACCGCGTGACGTTATCGCTGGGATACCAGAATATCTGGCACCGCACCCCTGACATCCCGATGTCAGTGCAGGGTGAACACGCTTTGGATGTCAACGAGCCATCCCGCGACTTCACGCTCACGCATCGTTTCTCTATCCGTGAACAGAGTCTCCCGGCGGCGTTTACATGGTCAGAACTCACCTACGGGGCACCAGAGGAATCGTCTCACAGTAGCAGCTCCAGCTCGTCAAGTGCCAGCAGTCAGTCTCTCCAGTCGTATAGCTCGTCGAGTTCGTCAAGTAGTTCATCCAGTAGTTCGTCCAGCCAGTCGTCCAGCCAGTCGTCCAGCCAGTCGTCCGGTTCCAGTTCTAGCAGTTCCAGTGTTAGCAGTTCCAGCAGCCTGAATTCGTCTAGCAGCAGCAGCCTGAATTCATCCAGCAGTAGCAGTTTTTCATCCAGCAGTTCGCTGACCGACCAGACGTGTATTGATGTCGTGGTCGACGTGACTAACACGACCGGATGCAATCTGTTGATTGACCGCAGCAGAATCTGTTTTCCAACGACCTCTGGAGTCCGCGTTCTGACGGGATCTGCCTACGACACGACTCTCGATATCGAGTCACTAATCTGCGAGAAGTGTTGCAACGAGAGTTCCAGTAGCAGCAATTCTTCGAGTAGCAGCAATTCTTCGAGCAGTAGCGGCAGCAGCAGTTCCCAGTCCGCAGCCGACGAAAGCAGTAGCAGTTCGTCGGCTTCCAGTAACTCGTCGTCTAGCTCTGCCAGTAGTGCCAGTAGTGCCAGTAGTGCCAGTAGTGACAGTAGTGACAGTAGCGCGGGTGGTTGTAACGGCCAATGCCACTGGGTGTGGAGCAGTATGTCGATGTCGTGGATCGTATCTACGAGTAACTGCACCGGATCGGGATGTGGATGCGTCGCCCCGACGGAACCGGGATCAATGGAGGGCCAGCTTGCGCAGAACGATTGTGTGGTGCCGTAGCGCGCAGAAAGGCAGCATGAGGACAATAGCAAGAGGAACAATTACGTTTACCGACGGCGACCGGATGGCGTTTGAGATCAAGTCCATCGAGGGAAAGTGGGTCGTATATGACCAGCACGGTTACGGGTCGGACATCGACCAAAAAAAGATGCAATCGCAAGATAAAACCATCATGGAGGTCGTCGGTGAGTTTTGTGAAATGCGAGCGGGCAGGCGTGGCGATCTATTCACGGTAGAGTTTTTTGACCCCGTCGGGGGCACGACCCACGCCAACACAGGCGTCTTGAACGTGCCGCCGCCAACCGCGAAAGAGATGGCGACTACCTTTGCGAAAGCGTCGGCCAACTGGTTCAAGGCCGGGATGCCTGTCAGGTCGGCGGAGGAAGTGGATAGGATATTTACTGAAGTCTGCCGCCCCTGCCGATACTACAAGGGAAATGAGGAAAGCGGGCGGTGCCTGTTTTGTGGCTGCAATATCAAGCGCAAGACGGGTCTGGTAAATAAAATCAAGATGGCGACCGAGAGCTGCCCGAAAGGGAAGTGGTAATGGAACAGTGGTGCATCCAACAGGGGAGGTCGCTCGGTGCAACAGTGACGGACCGGATATCGCGACCGACGTTCGCTTGCAAAATCGTGAAAGAGGCGAACTGGAAAACCTGTCTGGACTGCCGACATTTTTTTTCTGCGCGACAGAGGCACGTCACAGAGCGGGGCAGACACCCTGCCGGGGTAGTGATTGACAGGGATGGCGCTGAGGCTGGCGTAGCGGACCTCTACAGGGGTGCGGGCGTGTTTCTGGTACTAGGAGGCGCATCCGTTGTGGAGCTGCCTCTGGGGCTGCTGAAGGCCCGTGGGATAGCCACGATGAGCGTGAACAATTGCCCAGCGGTACTGCCGCCCCTAATGAAGCCGACGATCTGGCTGCACACGGACAAGGCGTGTAAATTCCACACGTCTATCTGGATGGACCCGGCGATCCTGAAAATAATTCCGACAGCCGAGAAGGGCAGGAAGTTACACAGGCGGCGAGACGGGGTGTTCGAGGAACTGGACGTGACTCCCGCCGACATGCCCGGCACCCTGTTTTTCAACCGAAACACGACATTCAACCCTGACACATGGCTCTATGAGCCGACGATTAACCGTGGCAACTCGAAAAAAGATGCGGCGAAGAACCGGCTCCCGCACACGATCAACACGATGTTTGCGGCCCTTCGGCTCGCCTTTTATCTCGGCTTTCACCGGGTGTATCTGGTAGGCTGCGACTTCAAGATGCAGCCGTGGCAACCTTATGGCTTCAAGCAGGCAAAGCACGCGGGCGGGTGCGAATCGAACAACAACGCATACAAAAACATGCAGCTCATGTTTGATATGCTCGCCCCGCGATTTGCGGAGGTGGGGTTCGAGGTATACAACGTCACGCCGGGCAGCGACTTGAAAACTTTTCCGTTCATGCGAATTCGCGATGCGGTAAATCGCGAAACTCTGGACATAGATCAGGAGCTAGATACTGATGGCTGGTACGAGCATACCGATAGAGAAGGTAATGACGGATGCAGCGGAAGCGATGCAGCATGACCGCTGGATGGTCGCGATCTGGTCTAAGCCGAGTGACGCCGAAATAGACCTTGTCTTGTCGATGGAGCAGTTTCCGCACGTCGATTTTTACGAGGCTGTCCGTCTGCTGCGAGATCAATGCGAGGCACTCATGGAGGGCAGCCATGTCGACGAGCAAGCACAAGTGGGGACGGAGTAAGCTGCTGCTGTGCGATGGTGCCACACAGGTGGAGTACCTGCACGGGTGGAAGGGTGGCGCGTCCAGTTGTCACCGGCACCACCATAAGTCCAGCTACTTCTGGGTCTTGAGCGGTCGCATGTCGATCCACGCTGGACCCCTCGGCCACGAGGAGGTGCTGGCGGACCTGACCCCGATGGAATCCTGCGAAATACCTTCTGGCTGGTGGCACAGAATATTATTTCTGGAGCACTCCACCGCGATCGAGGTCTACCGCATTAACGAAGGCGTGTTCGTTAGTCCTATCGCCACCCTGCTCTCGGACATCGAGCGATCCGACATCGGCGTGGAGCCGGAACACATCCCGACCTCTGAGGGTAACGGCAGGCCGTAGCTACTTGTTCGGCCAGATCGCATGTCCGATCAGGAATCCGAGCGCGAAGGCGACCACAGGATGCTCTACCACCAGTTGGAGCAGGCCCGCTGACACAGTCGCTTCCGGGTGTCCGGCCACGTTCGCCACGATATCCCAGACGAGGATCGTGACGATGAACAGCAGCAAGATGACTTTCGGCGTCGAAGACCACGACATCATGCCACCGGCCCCTGCCCGTTTCCGAGCGACCGCATCTGCCAGAGCCAGTTGAACCAGATTGCGAGTTGCCAGATGTTCAGGATGAAGAAGACGGTTCCGGTGAGAAAAAACATCGCGCGAAAGCAGTCACTAACTTTCTTGAGCATTGTCGGTTCCCTCCAACTAAGTTACGAAAACTGGCAGAGCCATCGTCTTGCCCCGCTCTTTATCAATCACAATAAACGTCTGGGTGGGCGGCTGGAAATCCGCCTTGATCCTGATGGCAAACGCGCTCATGCCGATGAGGCATCCGCACGATACCCACTTCCATTGCTGAATGAACTGGTGGAAGTGACCGAATATGTCATAGTCGGCGCGGAGTAGTTCCGACTTGTTCCATTGGGCGAGTGATTTATTTACCGGGATGGAGAGGCCACCCACCCCGCCCCAGAATCTCATGCCGTCCCCGTGATGGAAGCGTACGCGCCAGCCCTGCACGTCAATCAATGAATGATAGCTTTTGCTAACGTGCCAGCGCAGGCGCGGCTCACCCGCGAACCACTTCTCCAACTGCTTGTAAGCCATCCATTCGTACGAGTTGGCGTAAGCGGTTGCGATGCGGGATTTTTTTGTGGTTCGACCGTGGTTTCCGATCGAAGTGACGACCTGAATATCCTTGAGGTCCGTGTGCTTGAGGATGTGGTTGATCCCGGTGGAAACATGGTCCTGAATCCACAAGACGGCCTCGGTGGGGCTGCACATATTCCCCTCGACGAGTTCCTCATGGATGTACCCGGTGATGAGATCCCCACCCAGCCACAGCACCGCGTCCCGAATGTTCGCGGACTGCCGCGCGACCTCCAGCAGGTAAACGAATCGGTCCCATAATTTTTCGAGGCGATTGTCGGCGATATCCAGATCGAAGGCATTCAGACCGTTCACTGTCTCTGGGTCTACAACCTCCTCGGCGTGCCAGTCGTTGCAGCACAGAATCGCCGTGGCGCTACCTGACGGCTTCCGTGACGCCTTTCGTATTGATTTAGGGTCCACCATACCATCAGTGGACGATAGCACGGCAGAACGCCTCTCTGAGAGCTTCAGGTCGCTTTCGGCTTGCTCGCGTTTTGTTTTTTCGATCGAAAGATCGGTTTTGAGTCGGTCGCGTTCTGATTCCAAGTGACGAATTTGTCGAATGTCGTCATCGCTGGGGGAGGTTTCGTTTTTGAGCTTGTCTATCGCTTTTTTATTCTTACTCATTTAGCCATTTACGAAAGGTCGAGTACGAGCAGAGGATACCGATATCCTCTTTGCAGATGGTGAACACTCGCTGGATGGACAGGTGCGCCAGCTCCTCGGTCTGCCACATTCTTTTAATCTCACCTAGCTCCTCCCGCGATTCGGGCGTGAGGTAGGTAAATGAGTGTGCCCTGCCATCGAGCGCTGGCGGTTCCAGTTTTAGCCGTCCAACGACTGATCGCTTTTCTTGAGTCATAATATTTTCCCTTCGCCCCTATTATACTTTCCGGGGACGAGGGAAATTTGACCAGATCAAAATGCGATAGTGCTATCAGTGGAGTGCTATCACTTCTGGTTTTGCTGCGACTCCCGCTGGAACATCGCGACTTCGTATTCCAGCCGCTTTTGAGCGCGTTCTGGCGTAGCGTTACTCGAATCCAGCATCAGGGACTCAAAGAATGGGTAGTTTTTCCATCCGTCGCGAGTAAACCATTCCGCCTCGTACCGGCTTCCGCCCTTCACTTGACGGAGGATATTATTTTCGCTGGTTATCAGGTAATCGTACTTCGTCGGATCAACGAGCTGTGTCATATCGACAACCCTCCTTCTGGAATTCCCTCGACTGAATACTTTGTGCCGATGGCATATACGTCCCTTGACTTCGCAGAAATGTCATCCAACCGCTTCTGTTTATTCGGGGAGTCCGGCCCCTCTTTAATCACGCGAGCCTGTTCGAATAATTTATGACCCGGACCCTCTTTCATGGCCACCATCGCTTTCGTGTTGATTTGGAGTTCCACCGCCATCCCGTTTGGTGATTTCATTGACAGCGAGATGTCTCGGTATCCCTCCTTAGTGGGATTAGAAAAGCGATCCTTCGGTTTCTCTGCGAGGGTAAATCCCTGCGCCTCCATGTGTTTTCTAACGGAGTCCATGACAGCCGGTATGCCCTCCATGGTGTCCACGGCGATCGTACCGCGAACAACATCGGATAGTTCCCCCCACCGACCCTTGTATTTCCCCTCGTTGTGCTGCTCGCTCACAATATCGCCGCGAGATAGCGTAAATTCGTCGTCCGTATCCTTGGGGTTTACGAGGTGCAGCGTGCCGCCTTCGTCTCGCATCCGAATTCCTTCTCGCGTGGTGCCGTCTTTCAGTGTGTAGGTGTAGGTTCCTTCGACCTTATGGCGGCCACGCTTTTCGCCTTTTAGCGGTGCCAGCAGGATTGCCACGCCTTTTTTTCCGCTCCCAATCTCGTCTATCGCAGCCTGAAATTCTTCGGCGGATTTTGGCTGAAATACAGTACTCCCCTCGAAGTCTGTACTGACACCGCGACCGAGATCGAGAACGGAGTTGTACGCTTCAAGAACTTCGCCACCTTGCGACTTGGCTTCTTCCCACGATGTAGCTGGCCCAAAGTAGGAGTCGCCGAGTTGGAGTTCCTCGTCGCTAAACATCCCGTCCAGCGACGGGTGAAAAACTTTTTCCACGCCCAACTGCTGTGCGTATGCTTCACCGGTTGAATGACCCTCACGGGCTTCCTCGCCACCTTCAACCACGTTGACCGGGAGAGACGACCACCCTGCCGCCTTGGCGACTGCATAGGTCGAGTTCCCGTCCAGTACCGTGAACGAGCCGTCGGCCTCTTTTCGGACGCTGATCGGGTCGCGCTTTGAGTTCAAACCCTCAAACGCCATCCGCATAAACTTGGCACCATTCGCGATACCAGAGGGTCGCGCCCGCGTGTGCTTGAGCTGGTCGACCGGGACTGTGCCGTCTGCTTTGTCGGTATTGAAATATCGCCCGTGATCTTCCGGCAATTCTTTCGGTGTCGGGAGTTCTTCCGCTGCTCGCTTCCGATATCCCTTGTCGTCCTCACCTTCCATCCGCTCCGGCATCAGGTCGCCGTACTCGCCTACAGATTGCTGCGGGACTGGTTCCTGCTGGGCACCTTCCTGCTCGCCCGGCATTTCTTCCTGATAGAGCACCTCGCCAGACCGAGTGTTTTTCCAGCCCTTGCCGCCCTGTGGACCCTGAAAACTTACCCACTTTGTTTCTTGGGCATAGTGCTCAGACTTTTTTTTTAGCCGACCCTCGCTGTCCATGTGCGCGAATCTCTGCTCAGACTGTTCCCGTTTCTCGTCTCTCACA
>Ga0255047_10000793_pt1 | contig 25410 bp, 25 predicted proteins | sample JV7_2_1_MG_FD_183640 | JGI IMG/M metagenome (GOLD analysis project Ga0255047, IMG submission 183640) | Seawater microbial communities from Jervis Inlet, British Columbia, Canada - JV7_2_1 | ecosystem: Environmental > Aquatic > Marine > Inlet | place: Canada: British Columbia | collected 2016-10-06 | reverse complement strand
GGTTTGTCCAGCGAATTAACGAGTTGCTATTGCAGAAAAGCGGTGATCCTGCCGGTTCTTAGGAGACTATCTGCGCTGACGTGAGGTGTCGCGGGACTAACCAGCGCTCGAGCGCTTCGAACAGAAACTCGGCGCACAGTGCGAGTAATGCCGCCGGGATAGCGCCTTGAAGAATTAGGCTCGTGTTGTTCAACGCGAGCCCTGTGACGATGGGTTCGCCCAGGCCGCCCGCGCCTATGAAGGCAGCCAATGTCGCCGTGCCGATACTGACGACCGCTGCGATTCTTACTCCGGCGAGCACGTGGGGAAGAGCAAGCGGGATATAGACATACCTTAGTTGTTGCAGGTGAGTGAGCCCAAGCGCCGTCGCGACACGCCGGAGGAGCGGGTCGATCGTTACGAGCGCCGTGATCGCGTTGCGGGCTATTGGGAGCAGCGAGTAGAGAAAGAGTGCGATGATCGCCGGCGTCTGTCCGACGCCGGCGACCGGTATCATCAGTGCAAGTAGTGCGATGGACGGTATCGTTTGCAGTAAGCCGGCGACGTAGAGAACCACCTTGGACAGCCGGCGGGAGCGATACACGGCGACGGCCAGACTGAGGCCTGTGAGGCAAGCTGCAAGAAGGGCGATGCCGGTCAGCTTCAGGTGAACTAAGGTGTTGTTGGCAAGATTCCGCCACAGGTTGGCCGTAGATGCCTGGGCTTCGGTAACCAGACCCTGACCCAACAGAAACGCGGCTGCTGCTTCTGCGAAGCTCCTGTTCTCAACCACCACTTCCGCATTCAATATGCGCATCGATTCGTCATCCAGGCGATCGGCGAGTTCTCCCAGGATCGCCTTGGCTTCGGAGTCCAGGTCCTGCCGGGCCAGCGGCAGCGCGTGATAGCTTGGGAAATAACCGCGGTCATCTTCGAGTACGACGAGTTGATATCTCTGCAGGTCGCCGTCCGTGGAATAGGCATCGGTGACGTCGATTTCTTCCTCGAGCAGTGCCTGATAGGCGAGTCCATGTTCGATACCCGAGCTGTCCTGAGGTAACCCGTAGATGTCCTTCAAACCGGGCCAGCCGTCTGCGCGGTCACGAAACTCATGGCTTAGGCCGAAGCGAAGATCAGAAAGCGCCTGAAGATCGGAAATAGTACGCAGGTTGTATCGCTGCGCGGTTGGGGAGGTCACTGCCAGAGCATAGGTATTATTAAAACCAAGCGCGGGTAATACTTCGAGATCGAGCGGCTCCAGCGCGGCAGAGATCTCGACGTTATTCAGCGGCGCGTCGGTACCCAGAATGACCTGACTGATCGTGCCGGTATATTCGGCGTAGACATCGATTTCTCCGGCCCGGAGGGCTTCGAACGCAACGAGTGTTCCGCCAAACCCGAATCTTCTCTCGACCGGAATACCGCGAGATTCGAGCAGTTGCGCCATGATCTCTGCGAGCACATAGCCTTCGGTGAAATTCTTGCTGCCGACCGCGATCTGCTCGGGTTGTGCGGACAGGCCCGAACATAAGCCGAGACACGTGAGTAACAATGCCAGGCGATCAGCCATCATTGCTGTCTCCGAACAGCAGTGCCACGTGTTTTGTCGCGGGGTATCTCATGACTTCTGCTGTCTCGCCCGTCTGGATAAGTCGACCGTCCTGGACGATCACAAGCTCGGATGCCAGGCGCCGAGCTTCCGCGATATCGTGCGTAACCAGGACAACGGTCGCTGGCTCGACCGCAAGCAACTCGAGAAAGCGAGTGTGAATATCTCGTCGAGTCAACGGATCGACACCGGAGAACGGTTCGTCGAGAAGCAGAAGCTCGGGCCTAAGAAACATGGCCCGACAGATGCCTACGCGCTGCTGTTGGCCGCCGGAGAGCTGATAGGGGTAACGAACCTTGAGCTCCGGCGATAAGTCCATGAGCCGCATTAACTCATCGGTCCGCGCGTCTATGTCCGCTGGCGGCCATGTTTCCAGCGCGCCCAGGAGCCCGATATTCTGCGCTACCCGCAGATGCGGAAACAGTCCTGTGCCCTGTACGGCGTAACCGACTCGGCGCCTGAATCGAACCAGATCGTCCCTCGGCAACGGTTTGCCGAAAACGTTGATGGTCCCCGAGTCGGGTAGCACGAGCCCGTTTATTAGCTGCAGCAGCGTGGATTTTCCGCTACCGCTCTCACCGATGAGACCCGTGATCGATCGGGGCGAGATATTGAGGTTCAGGTTGTCTAGTACGGTACTTTCGGCGTACCGTTTCGTCACTGCCTGAAGCTCGATAACCCCTCTCATCGTAGTCTTACGATAACATTAGGCTTGACTGATTTACTCATGAGGCGGCTAAGTGGCGGATGTATGCCGTCGCGTTACCAGGACCCAAACATGATCGAAAAAAAGGACGCGTCCAGACAGGCTTTATCAGAGCGTCTGACGCCAGAGCAGTTCCGAATTACTCAGGAGGCGGGTACGGAGGCACCGTTCAGCGGCGAGTTAGTCGGCAACAAAGAGGCCGGTATGTATCACTGTGTCTGTTGTGGGCACGAACTGTTTTCCTCCGGCCAGAAATACGATTCCGGTTCCGGTTGGCCGAGCTTCTGGTCGCCAGCCGTGGACGGTGCAGTCGCAACCCGCCAGGACCTTGGCGGCGGGATGATTCGAGAGGAAGTACTCTGTGCAAGCTGTAACGCGCACCTAGGCCACGTTTTTCCCGATGGTCCACAGCCTAGCGGCGATCGCTATTGCATCAACTCGGGCGCGCTGGATTTCTCCCAGGGTGACGACGAATAGCCGGACGACGGCCCGTTGAAGGAGCATGCTCCGACCACGAAGACGATCCGTTTGCGCGGCCCCGCCGGAGCTGTTCAAGGCATACAGGAGGCCCCATCGGAGCGAGACCCGGTTGGCATTGCGCTGCTCTGTCATCCTCATCCACTGCACGATGGCACGATGAACAATAAGGTCGTACACACTCTGGCGCGCGCCTTCGTTTCTCTGGGATGCGTGGCAATTCGTTTCAATTTCCGCGGTGTCGGTGACTCGGAGGGAAGTTTCGCCGACGGGATTGGCGAGGTGGCAGATACCGTGGCGGTCGCCGAATGGGCTCGGTTACAGTGGCCCAATCTGCCGTTCTATCTGGGCGGCTTCTCCTTCGGCGCCATGGTCGCTCTCCGGGCGAGTGAACAGCTTTCGCCGGATGGTCTTGTGACCGTAGCGCCGCCTGTCGCGCGAATCGACGCAGCGATAAGCCAGCCTGGATGTCGTTGGCTGGTAGTCCAGGGCGACGAAGATGATATCGTCGACGCCGATGAGGTCGTCGAATGGCTCAACTCACTGGAGCCCGGTCCTGAACTCAAGATAATGGGCGGAGCTGAGCATTTCTTTCACGGCAGACTGATCGAATTGCGAGACAATCTTATCGAGTTCTTCCAGTCAGACTTCGCGATTGAGCAATAACCACGAGAGTCATGATGCTAAAAAAACTTCGAGAAATTTTTAATAAATCCCTGATCGACCCGGATCAGGGGGACTCCGCTGGTCGCGATCATGCTCTACGCCTGGCGACCGCAGCCCTTTTGATTGAGGTGGTTCGCGCTGACTACGAAGAAGACATCAAGGAGACAGAGGCTGTGATTCGGCAGCTGCAGACGCACTTCGAATTGACTGAGGAAGAAACCCTGCTTCTGGTCGAGGAGGCAGCGCAAAAGGCGGATCATTCCGTCTCTCTACAGGAGTTCACCCGCCTGCTTCACGAAAGTTTATCGGAGAAGGAGAAGTTTTCGGTAATTGAAATGCTTTGGCTGATAGCCCTGGCGGATGATCATCTCGACAAACATGAAGACTATGTCGTTCGCAAAGTCGCCGAGCTTCTCTATGTAACCCATGGTGACCTTATTCGCATTCGCAACGAAGTCAAAGACGCGCACGAGAGCTAATTCGGCGCCGACATCGTTGTGCCGGTCAACGCAATAGGTTGGGTAGCGGAATCGCGAGCGAGATGGCTTGAATGAGAATAACCGCAAGCAGAGGTGACAAATCCAACCCGGAGATCGGCGGCAGAAGGCGACGAATCGGCCTGAGTACGGGCTCATTGAGCTCCGCTAGAATCATCGTCAGCGGATGATAGCCGCCCGGGCTGATCCAGCCGAGGATGACGTAGACCAGTATCGTCCAGGTGTAGAGCGACAGTGTCAGGCTCACCAGCCGGAGAAGGACAAATTCCGCGAACTGGATCAGAGTCACTGGTGCGGACGCGACATAGAGCAGCAGCCAGGTTGCGAGCACCTCGATCAGCACCAGCAGAACCAACGTCGGCAGATCGATACCGGAGCTTGCGGGAATTAATCTGCGCGCGGGCACCACGAGGGGATTCGTCGCCCTGACGATGAACTGAGCGAGGGGATTGTAAAAGTCTGCCCGGATCCACTGCATGATGAAGCGTAACAGGAAGAGCAGCAGATAGAGATGGCTCAGAACTCTGATAAGAAAGAAAAGCGAGTCGCGCATGGCTGGGGTCTAAATGTCGTTTGTCCGGTGGGGAACGATAGCATGGCGAGATAGCGAAGTTCCTAGTCCGTTCGCTCGCCTTCCGATCCAGGTCGCGGGCCGAATATCGCCGTACCGACTCGCACAATCGTGCTGCCCTGACTAATGGCTACTTCGAGATCCGCTGACATACCCATCGACAGAGTGTCCAGCGGAATTCCCTCGTCTATCAACGTTACCTTGAGCTTGCTCAGACGGGCAAACAGGTGCGCATTGGTCTCGGGGTCCGGAGTCAACGGAGGCAGCGTCATGAGTCCGCGTAAGCGTAGCCGCGGCAGCGGCATGATAGCGTGGGCGAGTTCCGCGACTTCGGATTCTTTTACGCCTCCTTTCTGTGGTTCCCCGGCTTGGTCGACTTGTATGCAGACGTTCAGCGGCGGGGAAAAATGAGGGCGCTGATCGTTCAGCCGGGTGGCGACCTTCAGGCGGTCGACCGCATGTACCCACTGGAAATTCTCGGCTATGTCACGGGTCTTGTTGGACTGAATCCGGCCGATGAAGTGCCAGGTAATATCAAGGCTCTCGAGTTCATTGATCTTGACGATCGCCTCCTGGACTGCGTTCTCACCGAAGTGCCGCAGTCCGGCGCGGTAGGCGGCCTGAATCGCTGCCGCAGGTTGCCGTTTGCTAACTGCCAGAACTAAGACGCTAGAGGCGGTACGGCCGGCGTCAGATCGCGCAATCCGGACCCTTTCGAGCGTTTCTGCGATGTGGTCCGTGATTTGAATCACGCTTTGGATGGGCTCTAGCCTATACTATGTGCAGCATATGGTAACCCTATCTCTGGGGTTCGGCTTACCGGCGTAGAGGGAGCTTCATGGCTGCCGTAGATATCGCTCAGTTGCTCGCGTTTGCGGTCAAGAACAATGCTTCGGACCTGCATCTATCGGCAGGTGTCCCGCCCATCATTCGGGTCGACGGTGACGTCAAGCGGGTCAATATGCCATTGCTGACGCACAAGCAAGTGCACAGCATGGTGTACGACATCATGAATGACAAGCAACGCAAGGATTTCGAGGAGTTTCTCGAAACCGATTTCTCATTCGAGATTCCGAAGTTGGCTCGCTTCAGAGTCAATGCTTTCAATCAGCACCGCGGCTGCTCTGCCGTGTTCAGAACGATTCCCTCTGAGATACTCACTTTGGAAGATCTGGGTGCGCCCCGCATCTTCAAGGATATCTCGATGCATCCTCGTGGCCTGGTCCTCGTCACGGGCCCGACAGGATCCGGTAAGTCGACTACGCTTGCAGCCATGATCGACTATATCAACGATACGAAGCCCGACCACATCCTCACGATCGAGGATCCCATCGAATTCGTACATGAGAGCAAGAAGTGTCTGATCAATCAGCGCGAGGTTCATCGCGATACGCTCGGTTTCAGCGAAGCGCTACGCTCCGCGCTTCGTGAAGATCCGGACGTCATTCTGGTCGGCGAAATGCGCGATCTTGAGACTATAAGGCTGGCACTCACCGGAGCGGAAACAGGCCATTTGGTGTTCGGTACTTTGCATACGAGTTCCGCCGCGAAGACGATCGACCGCGTCGTCGATGTCTTCCCGGCCGCCGAGAAGGAAATGGTGCGAAGTATGCTCTCGGAGTCCCTGCGCGCGGTCATTTCGCAGACACTTCTCAAACGAACGGGCGGCGGCCGAATCGCGGCCCATGAAATCATGATCGGCACGCCCGCGATTCGAAATCTTATTCGTGAGGGGAAGATCGCTCAGATGTACTCAGCCATCCAGACGGGTCAGTCGCAAGGAATGCAGACTCTCGATCAGAATCTTCAGGAGCTCATGACGAAGGGCTTTATTACCAAGGAGGAAGCTCGATTTCGAGCTGCCAACAAGGAGAACTTCTAGCCTAGCGCTAGAAAAGGAGTAGGTTGCGATGGAACGCGACCAAGCAATTCGCCTGACCCAGAATCTTCTCAAGAAGATGGTGGAGAACAATGGGTCCGATCTCTTTATTTCGGCTGATTTTCCGCCTGCGATAAAAATCGATGGTGGTATACAGCCGTACGCCGATAAACCCCTGACCCCGGAGCAGAGCTCGCTGATCGTTCGTTCGATCATGAACGACAAACAGTCGCGAGAGTTCGACGCAACCAAGGAATGTAATTTCGCCATTGCGCCGCAGGGCATCGGACGCTTTCGCGTCAGCGCATTCATCGCGCAGGGTAATGTCGGCGCTGTCCTACGGACCATCGAGACGAAGATTCCGTCTTTCGAAGAACTCGAGCTACCGGCTCAGCTCAAGGATGTCGCCATGGTCACGCGTGGTCTCTGCCTCGTGGTCGGAGGTACGGGATCCGGTAAGTCGACCACGCTGGCTGCGATGATCGGGTATCGGAACGCGAATTCGAAAGGGCACATCATCACTATCGAAGATCCCGTCGAATACATGCATCCGCACAACGGTTGTGTCGTGACTCATCGGGAAGTCGGTGTGGATACGGAGAGTTGGCACAACGCGCTGAAGAATACGCTGCGTCAGGCTCCGGACGTAATAATGATCGGTGAGATCAGGGACCGCGAGACGATGGAATATGGAATCCAGTTCGCCGAGACCGGACATCTGTGTGTCGCGACATTGCATGCGAATAGTGCCAACCAGGCTCTGGATCGCATCATCAACTTCTTCCCGGAAGAACGCCGACATCAGCTGTTGATGGATCTGTCCCTCAACGTCAAGGCGATGATCTCGCAGCGCCTGATCCCTCGGGAGAACAGTGTCGGCCGGGTGGCGGCTATGGAGATCATGCTCGCATCGCCGTTAATTAACGACCTGATCTTTCGCGGTGAAGTCGCACAGATCAAGGAGGTTATGGCGAAGTCGAATCGGCTCGGAATGCAGACGTTCGACCAGGCTCTTTTCCATCTCTTCGAAGACGGGGTCATTTCTTACGAAGAGGCGCTTCGCAACGCTGATTCGAAAAATGAGCTCAGGCTCAAAATTAAGCTCGAGAGCAAACGTGAAGGCGGAACGGCTGCGAAGCACGCCGAGAGTCTCCATCTTCTCGACGAGAATGAAAAGAAGTCCGCTCTTTATTAGTTTGCTGACTTAATAGCGTCCACCGTACGAACATGAACGTCAAACCACTTTTCAAGTTGATGGTGGATAAGAAGGCTTCGGACCTCTTCTTCACCACGTTCGCTCCGGTCATGATTAAGATCGACGGCAAGATCCTGCCGGTCAATCAGATGGAGCTCACGCCGAAAATGGTTCGGCAGGCCGCACTCGAGCTGATGAATGAAGATCAGCTCGAAGAATTCACACGGGAACTCGAGATCGACTTTGCCGTCTCGGAGCCCGGCCTCGGCAGATTTCGCGTCAACGTGTTTCATCAGCGTGGAAATATCGGCATGGTCCTGCGCTTTATCACGCCTGAACTCCCGGAGCTCGACAATCTGGGGATGCCGGAGGGTATCAAGGAACTCGTGATGCTGCGCCGGGGCATGATTCTGATGGTTGGTGCCAGCGGGTCGGGAAAATCGACGACGCTTGCGGCGATGATCAATCATCGCAACATCAATTCCGCATCCCATATCGTGACCATCGAGGATCCGATCGAGTTTCTTCACTCGAACAAGAAATCCATCGTCAATCAGCGTGAGGTTGGTCTGGATACACGATCTTATGAGCGTGCCTTGAGAAGCTCCATGCGGGAAGCGCCGGACGTCATCCTGGTCGGTGAGATCAGAGATCGTGAGACGATGCAGGCCACGATCGATCTTGCGGGCACCGGTCATCTGGCTATCGCGACGCTACACGCGAACAACTCGCCGGAGACGCTGGATCGAATTATCAACATGTATCCTAGCGACCAGCACAGGCAGGTCTTTATGGATCTGGCTCACTATACGCGCGCCATAATTTCTCAGCGGTTGGTCAAGAGTAAGGAAGGCGAGCGCGTGGCGGCGGTGGAGATCATGTTGAATACACCGCACATCTCCGAACTGATGCTCAAAGGCGATATCAGCGGCGTCAAAGAGGCCTTCAAGGATACCAATGAGCCGGGCATGCAGTGTTTCGATGACGCATTGCTGGATCTCTACAAGAACGGCCAAGTCAGCATGGAAGAGGCGCTTGCGAACGCAGATTCTCGCGCTGACCTTGAGGCTAAGATCAACTTCGGGTAGCCGGTGCCTTTCATCGCGCCGCGACCGGCGTCATCTATAGAGGGAAGACATCCCGCGCTTCAAACACGGGTCCGTCCACACACACTCTCTTCATTGCCGGGCCGGCTGCGGTTCGAACGAGAATTGTGCATCCGGCGCATCCTCCCACGCCACACGCCATGTATTCCTCCACCGCAATCTGGCAGGGTAGCCCGTAGTCCCGGGCGAGTGTCGCGGCCGCAGCGAGCATTGGCATCGGTCCGCAGCTCACAATCTGCACGTCCTCAAGACGTTCCGGGGGGAGCACGGCCAGCCAGCATCGTGCCAGCTCCGTCACAACACCCTCGTAGCAGCCGGCGTAACCTGCGTTGCTGGCGAGTCGTGACGAGATACCCCAGGCTTCCAGATCCGCCACATGTGCGGAGACATCGCTTGGAATCCCTTCCAGGCCGGAACTCGATTCACCGAGTTTGAACGGGAACGGTACTTCGGATCCCATCAGCACTAAAAGCTTACTGGCGGACCGATCCTTCAGTTTCTCCGCGAGAAAGTAGATCGGCGGAATGCCAACACCGCCGCCAATTGCGAGCACGGTGGAGCGTTCGGGGTCCGGCTCGAAGCCGCGGCCGATTGGGCCGAGCAAGCTGACACGGTCGCCGACTGACCGTCTCGCGAGATGAGCCAGCCCCGCGCCGACCGGTTTATAGAGAAACTCGAGCCATCCCTCATCGGCGTTGGCGCGCATGATGGACAACGGTCGCCGCATCGGCACGTCCGGATCGCAGGTCAGGTGAACGAAGCTACCTGGATTAGCTCGCTCGGCGCAGTCAGGGGCCTCGAGCCGAATGATGTGTTGGTCACCCGGAAAGGAAATCTGCGAGAGTATCTGTGCATCTTCGAGACAGATCGTGTCCCGATTCTTCGACCGACTCAACGCGTCCGCCCATCGGTATCGCGGACGTGCTCGTGAGCCAGAGCCAACACGGCCATGCGTACAGCCATTCCGTTGGTCACCTGTTCCACGATTACGGATCTCGGGCCGTCAGCAACGGCAGCGCTGATCTCTACTCCCCGGTTCATTGGCCCAGGATGCATGACGATCGCATCGGAGCGCGCCACCCGAAGGGACTCCTCGGTCAGGCCATAACGCCGGAAGTACTCCTCGGTGTCTGGAATCTCCCCCAGCTCGGAAAATCGCTCTCGCTGAATTCTCAGTGCGATCATGACGTCTGCGTCGCGAATCCCGTCGCTGAGTTCCGTGCACCGTGCCGCACCCTCAAAATCGTCTTCTGGTAGTAATTCGTTTGGCCCAACGAGTCGTATCTCACGGACGTCGAACTTCACCAGGGCTTCATAGGCCGATCGGGCGACACGCGAATGTTTTACATCTCCAATGATCGCCACGCATAACTGATCGATGTCTTGCTTGTGCCGTTGAATGGTCATCAAGTCCAGTAAGCCCTGTGTAGGATGTGAGACTTCGGACTCTCCGGCGTTCAGGACCGACACGTGCGGCTCGACACGTCGTGCAATCTCTGCGGGGATACCCGTGCTGGCGTCACGTACGACAAAGATATCGACCTGCATCGCCTGTAGCGTGTAGATCGTATCGACGACGCTTTCACCCTTGGCACGTGAGGAGGTATTGACATCGAGGTTGAGAACATCGGCGCTAAGGCGTTTGGCTGCCAGCTCGAAGGAGGCGCGCGTCCGTGTACTTGCCTCGAAGAACAGGTTCGCCACCGTGTAGCCCCGCAGTATCGTGTCGCGAGCCGGCGCATGGCCTGCGAGCGTGAGGTAGCCCGTCGCGCGATCGAGAATCATCTCGATGTCGCTTCGCTCCAGGTCCGCGAGTGTCAACAGGTGCCGTAGCTGGCCTTTATTGTTGATCTGTTCGACCGTCATTCATTCATCCATTGCTCGGCGATCAGGCAGGCGGCATGACTGTCGATCCGTCCTTTTCGCACACGCGTTTTCAGCAGCCCCGACCTTCGAGCTTCTTTTAGCTCTGAGTGGGCAGCTCGCGAAGTCAACGATTCATCCACTGAGGCTACGGGCAGATCGTAGCGCTCCCGTAGGGCCGCCATAAACTCCTGAGCTCTCGCGGCTACCTCGCGGGCGAGTTCAGGGTCTGGTAACCCTACCACGAGCTGCCCAGGGTGCCATTCGTCGATAGTCCGGTCCAGCTCGTCCCACGGAAGTACCCCACTGACAGACAACGTAGTCAGAGGGGACGCGGTGCGAGTTTGAAGGTTGCCGCTGGCGATTCCGATTCGCCGGAAGCCGAAATCAAAAGCGAGGAGGACGTCTGGACTTCGATCGCCGCTCACCAACGCGAGCCCCGGGCGAGTTCAGGCATGCCCTGAGTAGCTGGAGAGCTGGCTGATGTCTACGCCGAGCAATGCCGCCGCCGCCGCCCAGCGTTCCGAAAACGGCGTATCGAAGACGATCTCCGGGTCAGCTGGCGCGCTCAGCCAGGCGTTGTTTGCCAGCTCCGATTCGAGTTGCCCCGCGTCCCAGCCGGCATATCCTAGCGCGACGAGCGCGGGCTGTGGGCCTTGTCCTTGAGCCAAAGCGCTCAGAATGTCCTTTGACATCGTGACCTTGATATCGGCGCCGTCGCTCTCGAGCGTCGACTCGTAGTCGTACTCGGACCGGTGCAGCACAAAACCCATACCCGGTTGTACCGGGCCGCCGCTCAGCACCGGCTGATCCGCTTGATTGTCGTCCAGGACATCGAAGGAGAGTTGCCGAAAAACTTCGCCCAGCTGGATGTCCAAGGGCCTGTTAATAATGATACCGAGCGCACCCTCATCGGAATGGGTGCACAGATAGGTCACGGTCCCATCGAAGTTCGGGTCACCCATCGCCGGCATCGCGATCAGGAATTGGTTTTGCAGTGTTCTCATACGGGCCTCTCGCCCCGGTTCGCACGCCCCCTATCTTAACTGAGCGACCGCGAATACGGGGACGGTCTACCTAACTATTCAATGCGGTTCGTGAGTTAGGTAGACCGTCCCCGTATTCGAAAACGTACTGCGTTCGACTAGCCGCCGTCGAAGTCCCACTCATAGGCGAATCGGAGAACGTCGTATTCGGACCGGACGGCCGCCGGCAGGGCCTCGAATGGGGCGGCCATCCGCAGGATTGTCAACGCCGCCTGGTCGAGGTTCGCGCTTCCCGAGGACTGCCGAATGACGATGTCCACAAGCCGGCCGTCCGCGTCGATCGCGACCTCCAACGTCGGGTTGACGGCGTTTGAGTCTGCGCGCGCTTGCGCCGGGAAATTCAACGTGCCGACCTGCTCGACTCGGTCGCGCCAGGAATTGAGGTAGGTTGCGACCGTCGATTCTCGAGTGCTCGGGCTTGAGAAGAGTTCGCGTCGTTCGTCGTCCGGTAGCGTGGCCTGCGTATCGATCTCGGTTGCCAGCGTTGCAATCCTCGGCCCCTCGATAAGCACAGCGGCGGACTGATTCGCGCTCGCGGGATCCTCGTTAGGCCGCGGCAGCGCATCAAGCTGCTCGGGGGAAATACCAAGTGTTAACAAAAGTTCGGGGCTCGGCGCCAGTTCTCGCGGCCGGCCGTCGTTCGGGTCGGCTCCGCCGGGATCGCCTTGCCGAGAAATCGGATTATCTGCCGCCAACGTTGTGGTAGGACGGTCGCCGCTGGCCAGTTCGCCCGAACCGGTCTGGGATCGCTGCGCTAGAAAATCGGCGTCCTGGGATGGATCTACTGAATCGGGGCCGTCTGCTATCAGCGTGACTCTGAGCGTCGGCAGCTCATTGTCGTCATCGAGCGGGCTCGCCGTAAATGTGATGCCAAGGATCACGATACCGTGAAACAGGGCCGCCACGAACAGGGTCGAGCTCAACCGATCGGTGACATTCGCTGTCGCCGGATCCTCTCTCAATCTGGTCCGTCCTCGTCAGGAGGTGTCATTATATCCGAATCGCCTCCGCTAGCTTGAATCAGCCGGTCACGCATCGGTCCCGTCAGTTCGAGCTCTCCGCTAGCGTCAACGCGCAGGGCGTAGTCGATATCGAGAGCGCCCGCTACCTGGCGCCATCGGTCCGGTCCGGCGACGAAGAGCGCTGTGGCGGCCGCGTCCGCAGTAACGCCGTTTGCGGCGACTACCGTGACTGCCTGGGTATGAGTAACTGGGTAACCCGTGCGCGGGTCGAGGATGTGGTGAAGTCTCGTGCCTTCGTAATCGTAGAAGCGTTCATAGTCACCGGAAGTGAACGCTGCCTCACCGCTCTTAAGCTCGATGACACCGAGAAGACCGGTCTCGCGTGGATGTCGAATTCCGACCCTCCAGAATCGCTCATCCTGCCGCCCACTGGAGCGCCCGATTACTCTAAGATCTCCGCCGGCGTTCACAAGGGCGTGAGCGATTTCTCTCTCGAGCAGCAGGGTGATGATCCGATCTACTGCAGCGCCCTTCGCGATTCCTCCCAGGTCGATCGTCAGTCCGCGTGAGCTGCTCTCGATCTGCTGGCCGTCGATCCGAAGGGCTGCGATCCTCGCACCGGCATCGAGGCGCTGCACGATCTCATTGGCGGACGGCGGCTGCTGCGAACTTTCCAAACTGGAATGAAATCCCCACAGCTCCACCAGCGCGCCAAGTCCGGGCTCGAAGAAGCCGTTACTGAGCGCCGACAGCCGCTTCGCCTCGGTAAGGAGCTCCGCCATCGGTGCATCCACGCGCGCCGGTTCTCCGGTGTGGAACTTGTCGTTCAGCTCAGCGAGCTGGCCGGGCACCCACGCGTAGTAGTCCCGCTCCAGGGTCATCAATAGCGCTTCGATCTCAGCGACGATCGCCGATGCGCTGACGGTATCCGCATCGCGCAGGCTGAGATCGACCCATGTGCCCATGGCGTAGATGCGTTGCTGCGGCAGTTCCGCCGACTGCTCCGCGCAGCCGGCAAGCAGTAGGCCGAACAGGCTCAAAGTGAACGGTATAGAATGTTTCACGACGGTATTCAGAACATCATGATCCCTGGAGGCGAGGCTCTATCGCGGCGAACAGCCTATCCGCTATATCCAAGCCGAATTCTCGATCCAGTTCGCGGATTCCCGTTGGACTCGTGACGTTGATCTCGGTGAGATAGTCGCCGATAACGTCGAGTCCAGCGAAGACGACGCCCATTGCGTTCAGGGTGGGTCCTACACGTGAGCATAGCCATCGGTCTCGCTCGGTGAGTTCGCGACCCTCCGCCGTGGCGCCCGTGACCAGGTTGCCGCGACTCTCGCCGGGTGCGGGAATGCGCGCGAGCGCATAGTCGACTGGCTTGCCGCTAATAAGGAGAATGCGCTTGTCGCCCTCAGTGATCGCCGGAATAAAGCGCTGCGCCAGCGTAAACCGGGCGCCATAGTCGGTGAGTGTCTCCAGGATCACGTTCGTGTTTGGGTCCCCTTGGGCTATGACGAAGATAGATCGTCCGCCCATCCCGTCGAGCGGTTTCACCACGATCTTTTCCTGATCGGCCAGGAAGCGCCGGAGATCGTCCTGGTCTCGCGTAATAAGGCTCGTGGGCGTGCACTCGGGGAACCAAGACGTGTACGCCTTCTCGTTGATGTCTCGGAGGCTCGCAGGCTTGTTGACCACCATCAATCCGCGCTTTTCTGCCAGCTCAAGAATGTAAGTCGTGTAGATGTACTCCATATCGAACGGCGGATCCTTGCGCATGAGTAGTACGTCCAGCTCTTCCAGGCCGCCCACCCATTGTTCACCTGGCTCATACCAACGGTTGGCGTCGTCGTAGACGCTGATCTGCAGGCCGCGTCCTAGTGGAGCGCCATCCCGTACGGCCAGGTTATTCTGGCGGAAGTAAACGAGCGTCCAACCCCGGTTCTGGGCCGCGAGGAGCATCGCCAGCGTAGAGTCCTTCGCTGGCTGGATGCTCTCGATCGGGTCCATGACCACGCCGAGCAGACGTCGGGATTCGCTCATCAGGTATCCTTTCTAAATATGCGCTTAGGTTCGCAGTTTTCCACGAATCTTTGAAGGTACTATACCCTGAGCTACCGACCCGGGCAGGGGACGGACTGAAGCTTCAGTCCGTCGAGAGAGTTCGATTTATCGCAATGTCGGTCGGATCGCTGCCGTTCGTTGGAAGGCGACATGCCAGTATGTAGAATGGTGCCATAGCCTGGCGTTCACAGGCCTGTTGCCGACCCACATCTTAGACGTTCGCTGAGGAGGAATGCGTGTCGAACGAAAGTGCTGTTGTACCTAGAAATGACCTGGATGGGTTAAAGATTCTGGTCATCGACGACAGCAAGACAATCCGCCGAACCGCCGAGACACTTCTAGCGAAAGAGGGATGTGAGGTTTTCACCGCCATCGACGGCTTCGACGCCCTGGCCAAAATTGCCGACCATCATCCCGACGTTATTTTTGTCGACATCATGATGCCCCGGCTCGACGGCTATCAGACGTGCTCGCTGATCAAGAACAATCAGATCTTTAAAGATACGCCGGTCATCATGCTCTCAAGCAAAGATGGCTTATTCGATCGGGCTCGAGGTCGGCTCGTCGGCTCCGAGCAGTATTTAACGAAGCCCTTCACTAAAGACGAGCTTCTCGGCGCAATCCAATCCCACACGTCCGGATGAGATTTTGCAGCAGGTAGTTCTATGGCGCTGGTAATGATCGTCGATGACTCGCCCACAGAGGTCCATGTTATGAGGACGGCTCTGGAGAAACACGGCTTCGACACGGTTTCTGCCGCCAGCGGTTCCGAATGCATTACGTTGGCCAAGGAAATGCACCCGGACCTGATACTGATGGATATTGTCATGCCCGACGTGAACGGGTTTCAGGCGACACGTGCTCTGACCCGTGATCCGTCCACTCAGTCAATACCCGTGGTGATGGTGACGACGAAGAGTCAGGAGAGCGACCGGATCTGGGGCATGCGCCAGGGAGCCGTGGACTATCTCGTCAAGCCGGTGAAAGCCTCGGATCTCGTCGCGAAGGCTGAGGAGATATTGGCTCGATCCGAAGGAGATTTCGTGTGACGCTGAGCGCGCTAAGCGACAAGCCCTTCGAGTTGCTGGTCGCCTTGGAGCAGCGCGCTCGCGCCGCGATCGCCAGTCGCGATGGCCGGGATGAACAAGGCGAGGAGTGGATCGGCGTCGGCTTCAAGTTAGGGCAGGAGAGCTTCGTCGCCGCGCGGAGCGATGTTCGAGAGGTTCTGTCGGTACCGGAGACGATGACCCGCGTTCCGGGCGCCAAACCCTGGCTTCGAGGTATCGCCAATGTGCGTGGACAGCTTATTACCATCATCGACCTGAAGGCCTTTCTCGGTGGCGGCATCGCAATGACGGACCGTCATGCCCGTGTTTTGATCGTCGCCAGTCGAGAGGTGCCGACAGGCATGCTGGTCGATGAAGTCGTCGGTTTTCGGCGATTCAACTCAACTCACTATACAGCCGAGACGCCCGCAACGATGATCCGCTGTGAAAACTACCTGGATGGTGGATATCGTAGGGACGACGAGGCTTGGCCGCGATTCAGTCTGGCCAAGTTACTCGGGGACGAGCACTTTCTCCGCGCGGGCGGAGAGACGGAACTTTAACCTTGTTGGACTACTAGCTGAAACGATGCTAAAGAAAAGCCCTTGGGCGAAACTGCTACCTATACTCGTCTTGCTGCTCATCGGTGTGCTCGGAGGAGCGATCGCGTTCATCTGGATGAACGGCGGCGCTGACACCGAGGACGGGCGACTAATTCTGGTGCTAGTCACGGGCGCACTGATTTTGATTTTGTTGATAGTCGTTGCGCATCAGCGGGCAGGAGATTTCAGGCGGGCCGCGAATCTCCAAGCGGAGCAGAACGAGCAGAATCAACAGGCCATACTTCGCCTTCTCGATGAGCTATCGAGTCTGGCGGACGGTGATCTTACCGTTCAGGCGACAGTGACTGAGGACATCACGGGGGCGATCGCAGACTCAATTAATTACGCGATCGAGGCACTGCGAAATCTGGTCACGACTGTGAATGACTCCTCGATCCTGGTCGACTCGGCGGCAAAACAGACGGAAACGGCATCTCAGCACCTGGTACGGGCTAGCGAGACTCAGACGAAACAGGCGGGAGCCGCGTCGGAGTCTATCGGCCAGGTCGTTGCTGCGATCGAGGAGGTCTCCGGCAACGCGGAGCGTTGCTCGGACGTGGCACGCCACTCAGTGGACGTTGCACACAAGGGCGGCGAGGCCGTGCGCCGGAATATCGAGGGAATGAATACCATTCGTGAGACGATTCAGGATACGTCCAAACGAATTAAGCGTCTCGGCGAGAGCTCCCAGGAGATTGGTCACATCGTAGCGCTGATTGAGGAGATCGCCGAGCAGACCAATATCCTCGCCTTGAACGCTTCGATCGAAGCGTCGAGAGCCGGCGAAGCCGGCCGCGGATTCGCCGTTGTAGCTGACGAGGTTCAGAAGCTGGCTGAGCGCTCGACGAATGCCACTAAGCAGATCGAAGTTCTCGTAAGCACAATTCAGTCGGATACCAACGAGGCCGTCGTCGCGATGGAGCGCAGTACGACGGATGTCGTGGGCGGCTCACTGCTTGCGGAAAACGCGGGCGCTGCGCTGGTAGAGATCGAGCAAGTCTCCCACCAGATTGCAAGTCTCGTCCAGAATATCTCGACTTCGTCAAAAGGCCAGACAGAAGCAGCTGCCAATATCTCGAGGAATATGCAGGTGCTGAAAGACATCAGTTCGAAAGCAATGGAATCAACCGCCTCGACTTCGAGCGCTATCAGAAAGCTCTCGCAGCTTGCCTCTCAGCTGCGCAGGACCGTGAGCGGTTTCGTGCTTCCCGATGTATCGACTGGCACCGGTATCCTGACGCAGAAACAGGTCGCGGAGAATTTGGAAATGGGCGAGCAAGAAGCGCGAATAGACGATGCTTCGGTCGAACCTTCCGACGAAAAGCGCCGTCAATCCGGTTAGTGAATCTGTTGCTGATATGAATACTATGGCTGCTCAGTCTCTCGATCTGGTCGGTGAAGAACTGGCGAGTACCCTTGATGAGGCGCACAAGCATCTCGAGGACTTTGTCGAAGGGAGCGCTGACCTGGAGAAGCTCTCTCACTGCGCGGATCTACTGCATCTCTCCCGAGGGGCCCTCCAGATTGCCGAGATCCATGGTGCAGCGCTGTTGGCGGAAGAAATGGAACAGACCTGCCGGTATCTCAGTGGCGCGCAGGACCGGGACGCGATAGACAAAGGCATAGAGACGCTCGTCCGAGCGATGGTGCAACTTCCTGCCTATCTCGATCGTCTTCTCGGAGGCGGCACGGATGTCGCACTGGTTCTGTTGCCGTTGCTAAATGATCTTCGTCAGCACCGCGGTAAGCAGCAGATCTCGGAAGGGACACTCGTATTGGCGAATCAGCCCTCGTTAGCCTCTGCTGTGCACGAGGCTGAGCCGAACGTCTCGATTCCCGAGGAGAGTGATCTGGCATTCAGGCGTCTCGTCGCCAGCCTCAGGATTGAGTTTCAGGCGGCGCTCCTCGGGTGGATTCGCGATGAGAGTTCCGCGGAGAATCTGCTGGAGTTGGTTCGTGTCAGCAAGGAACTGGAGAACGCCGCCAGTCTTGAGGTCGTACGGCAACTCTGGTGTGTGTTGACCGGCGTGTTAGAGGCTCTTCAGGATGACGGGCTGGAAGCGACTGTTGCCATCAAGCGTCTTGTCGGTCACGCCGACCGACAGCTCAAGCGTCTCTCAGACCACGGGGAGGCCGCTTTCGTCGAGACGCCTCCGGTGGAAGTGCTGAACAGCCTGCTCTACTACGTCGCTCGTGCATCAGGCGACGGGGAGCGGCTAAGCTCGATTCGGTCGGCTTACGGATTGTCGGACGTCGTCCCCGGTGACACGCATCTGGCTCAAGCCAGGGAGGGGCTGGCCGGCCCAAGCGTGAAACTCATGCGCGCCGTTGCCGAGGCAATCAAGGAGGACCTCGGCCGCGTCAAGGACGTCTTGGACATCTTCGTTCGGACCGGGATGGAGAACGTGGCGGATCTTGATTCGCAGCTGGAGATGCTGAAGAAGATCAGCGATACGCTGGGGGTGTTGGGGCTTGCCGGTGCCAGGGATGACATCCAGAGGGAAGCGAATACTCTCCAGGCGATCGTTGCCAGCCAGCGCACTCCGGAAGAGGAGGAGCTGGAAAAAATCGCTGCCACGCTTCTTGACGTCGAAGACGCTTTGGATTCGGAGCTTGTCCGCGCTGTCGTTCCGGCGGACGATGAGGACGAGACGGCCGGAGCCGATTCCGTCGCTCAGCTTCGGCAGGCAACAGAAACCGTCGTCGGCGAGTGCATCGTCAATCTGGCTCGTATCAAGGAAGCAGTAATCGAGCTGGTGGAGCACCCCGGCGACGTTCGTGTTCTCGATCAGGTCGGGTCGCAGCTTCGGGGAATTACGGCGGGTTTGATGATGCTCGGCAAGTCGAACGCCGTCGGCGTTGTGGAGCGAATCGGCGGCGTCATAGCGGGTCGTCTGGCTCCGGGTGGGACACGGTTGCCACCCGAGGTCATCGAGCGTCTGGCGGACGCCGTCGTTAGCCTCGAGTATTACATGGAGACGATCAGCTCAGGCCGCAGTGATCCCTTGTATATGCTGGAGAACGCGGAACGTTGTTTGGCGTTATTGGAGCGTCCTCTCGAGCCGCCGGACGAGGACGAGCTAGCTACGCCGGAGGGCGAGGTAGATTCCGAAGCGGAGGCGATGGTTCGAGTGGAAGCGACAGGTACATCGCGTCCGGCGGTTATGGAGGTGGGTGTAGAGCGATCCGATCCGGAGCTCGTTGAAATCTTCATCGAAGAGGCGAAAGAGGAAGTCGCCAACATTCAGCGCTATCTGTCGGTCTGGCGAGATAATCAGGACGATTTGGCTGCATTGCTGGCGACCAGGCGTTCGTTCCACACGTTGAAGGGCAGCGGTCGAATGGTCGGCGCGCAGGTAATCGGCGAGTTCGCCTGGAGTGTTGAGAATCTTCTCAACCGCATCATCAATCAGACGCTCAGTCCGAGCGCGGAAGCGCTACAGTTTCTAACTCGTGTCGCGGACTCTATGCCGCAACTGATTGAGCAATTGGAGATCGGTACGCAACCGACCGCCGATGTCGAGCTCTTGACGAGGCAGGCGACCGCATTTGCGGACGGTGATCCGGATGCCGCTGACCTGATCGGTCAGACGACGATCGGGGCAATCGTAGACTCAACCCTGCCGCCGGAACCGGACGCTGAGGAGCCTGTTAAGCCGCAGATGGACCCGGTGTTGGCGGATATCTTCATCAAGGAGATGCGCGAGCACCTTTCCGCCATCAGGCATTCGTTAAGCGACGTCGACGAGAATCAGCAGCTCCCGATCGTCGAGGAGTCGCTGTTCCGCGCTTCTCACACGTTGCTCGGAAGCGCCAACATGGCCGGCTTCGAACCGGCTATCGCGCTGGCGGCGCCGCTTGCGGACTACCTTGCCCAGCACTACGAAGCAGGGTCCGCGCTTGGTCACGAGAGCCGTGAAGTATTACAGGAGACGGTCGACACGCTGGGGCGAATGGCAGACGCGCTGAGTGCCAGCGAGACGTTTTCCGAGGACACGACCGATCTCGCTTCACGCCTGGCCGCGCTTCTTACCGTCGATGCGGAGGTGGAGATGGAGCCGGCGCTGCCGCCACGCAGCGCGGATGCCGTTGAGTTCGATCCTGAGATAGCGGCGATATTTGCCGAAGAAGCCGCCGAGATTCTGGAAGGTGCCGAGCTCGCGCTACAGGATTTCCGCGGAGACAGCCCTGAAGCGGAGTTTCTGGTCGAAATGCAGCGGCTGCTGCATACGCTGAAAGGCGGCGCCCGAATGGCCGGGATCGCCCCGATGGGCGACCTTAGTCATTCGCTCGAAGATCTGCTGCTGGGGATATCGGCCGCTCAAGTCGAGCCGACGGCTGAGGTTGTGGATGTGGTCCAGAGCAGCCTGGACCAGTTACACCATATGCGCGATGCGGTTGCCGCGGGTCAAGATGCGACCGGGTCACCCGAACTATTAGCGCGGATTCGAACTTTGTCCAGTCATGCTCCTGCGGAGCCGCCGGGTGAACCGATCCCGTCGGCTGAAGAGCGGGATTCAGAGCAGCTGCAGGCTTCCGTTGGTGGCGAATCGGCGCAGCCAGAGCTGGAAATTCCCGGACTTCAGACGCTTGAGCCGGAGCGGACAGAGGCCGTCGAAGCCGCCGCCGACGCATCTGTCGACGCGGCCGATGTAGAGCCCGCCGAGGTGGCCGCCGAGGTGGCCGCAGAGGTTGACGAAGCGGTTGATGAAGCGGTTGATGAAGTCGTCGAGACGGCGGCATCCGCAGCGGGAGAGCCGCTCGGCTCGCCCGCATCCAGCCAGGAGCTGGTTCGCGTAGACGCCGAGTTGTTGGACACTTTGCTGAATGGCGCGGGGGAGATCAGCATCTTCCAATCCCGCTTAAATCAGCAAGCGAACTCTATCGACTTCAGTCTTAGCGAACTTGGCCAGACCGTTATTCGGTTGCGTGAACAGCTACGAAACCTGGAGTCGGAGACAGAGGCCGAGATTCTGCACCGCCATCAGCAGGATGACGAGAGTGACGACGATTTCGATCCGCTCGAATTGGACCGTTACTCTACTATTCAACAACTATCGCGCGCGTTGGCGGAAACGGCTAGCGATGTAGCCAGTATCAATGAGCTGTTGACAGAGCTGACGACCGAAGCGGAGAGTCTGTTGACTCAACAGGCGCGCGTAACCGCCGAACTGCAGGACGGCCTGATGCGGACGCGTATGGTGCCGTTTCAACGTCATGTGCCGCGACTTGCTCGTATCGTTCGCCAGGCCGCAAGCGAGTCGGAAAAATCGGCCGAGTTGATTGTAGAAGGTGGCGAGGGAGAGCTGGATCGCCAAGTGCTCGAGTGTATGCTGCCGCCGTTCGAACATCTGCTTCGCAATGCCGTGATCCACGGAATCGAATCGCCAGAGATTCGACGTAAGAAGGGTAAACCGGCGGTCGGCCGAGTCACGCTGAAGCTTCGGCGCGAAGGCTCTGAGGTTCTGATAGAAGTCGCGGATGACGGTGCCGGACTGGACTTGGACAGCGTCCGACACAAGGCCCATGAACAGGGTTTCTTGACCGAGGGCCAGGAGGTCTCAGATGGCGAGGCCGCGGAGTTGATTCTGAGTCCCGGCTTAACGACAGCGGGGAAGCTGACTCAAGCGGCTGGACGCGGCGTCGGCATGGATATTGTCGACAACGAAGTCAAGAATCTCGGTGGTTCCATGCGAATCGAGTCGGTGCGTGATGAAGGCGCGCGATTCTTGATTCGCCTGCCGTATACCCTCGCGATTACCAATGCGCTGATCGTGAACGTGGGCGAGGAAACGTTCGCGTTGCCGTTACCCACGGTCGAGGGCGTTACGCGGCTCGCGAAAGATAAATTGCTTGAGCTGCTCACCGAGGACCAACCGAGTCTCGAATACGGTGGGATTGATTATCGCGTCCAGCATCTCGGTGTCTTCGTTGGCGCTGCCCCATCGGCTCTGCCGGAGGACGATTCATCTGTGGCGCTGATTCTTGTTCGCGCCGGAGAGAATTCAACGGCATTACTCACGGACTCTCTCGAGGGCAGCCGTGAGGTAGTCGTTAAGACGCTCGGTTCGCAGATAACGAGCGTGCCGGGAGTTTCCGGCGCGACGATTCTCGGTGACGGTCGAATCATCATGATCCTCGATATGGGGACGCTGATACGCACGCAGAGTGGCGCCGGTGAGTCTGGCGGCGCACCGGTACCGGTGACGGGGACTCAGAAAATCACGGCACTGGTAGTCGACGACTCCATCACGATGCGCCGTGTGACACAGAGGCTCTTGGAGCGTCATGGTGTCCGTGTGCTGACTGCGCGCGACGGCCTGGACGCGATTAGCGTCCTCCAGGACCATGAGCCGGATATCATTTTGCTGGATATCGAGATGCCGCGGATGGATGGTTATCAGTTCGCCACACACGTCCGTAACGATCCCAGGATCTCACATATCCCGATAATCATGATTACGTCTCGTTCCGGTGAGAAGCATCGTGCACGGGCTATTGAGATCGGCGTCAACGATTACCTCGGTAAGCCCTATCAGGAGGGTCAGTTGACGAAGGCGATCGAGACGTTGTTGGGACGAGAGCTATGACTTCGGGACAGGACGAACTCTATAGCCTGTTGATTCCTCTCGATGGTGAGCGATTGCTGGTACCTCGTGTTTGTGTCGCCGAGGTGATTATGTTCCGCGACCCGGAACGCTCCTGGGAGAACGATCAGTTGCCGAGCTGGTTCCTGGGAAGAGTTGAGTGGAGCGGCCGGCGCGTGCCCGTCATTTCCTTCGAGGGAATCTCGGGCGAGGAAGTGCAGAACCGCACGGGGCGGACTCGAATCGTTGTCTTTCATGCCATCGGAGACGATCTTAAGATCGGATATTTCGGCATGATCACGCAGGGATTCCCGCAACTGGTCCGCGTCAACGGCGATGTGTTGTCGCTGGAGTCCGAGCGGCCGTGGCCCGAAGGTCAGCCGATCTTGTGTCGAACACGCATGATCAACGAGTATCCTCTTATTCCAGACATGGAGCGTCTCGAGACGATGCTTGCGGAATTACCCGCTTAAATCTCCCCAGCGACTCTGCACGAGTACGCAGGCCGCCACTGCCGCAGTCTCCGCGCGCAGAATACGGGGCCCGAGAGCCAATTTCTCGAACCCAGCGTCATCTGCTTGTTGCAGATCCCCAGTGCTCAAACCTCCTTCCGGGCCGATTAGAATAGCGACGCCTGCGGGAGGAATCGTCGGCACGCTGACTGCGTGCATCGATTGTGCGGAACCCGGATGCAGAGCCAGTTTGACGTGCTGCGCCCCAATCTCGGTCAGGCCGGCGCCGAGCGGTTGTGGTGAGCAGATGGTTAGTGGGCGATGTCGACCGGATTGCTCGCACGCACTCTGCGCTATCTTCTGCCAGTGGCCGACCCGCCGCGCCGCTCGCTCGGGATCCAGTTTGACTACGCTGAATTCAGTCGAGACCGGAATCAGAGTTCGGACGCCAAGTTCCGTCGCTTTCTGGACGATCATGTCCATCGCGTCGGTCTTTACCAGCGCCTGTATCAGCGAGAGTTCCAGTGGCGGCTCGGGTAGCGGGGCGAGCGATCCGGTAATCTGCAGCGCCGGGCGATCACTGTCGATATTTCTCAGGATCGCCTGACGCTCATCTCCCATGCCGTTGAACAGAACGACCGAGTCGCCCGCCTTCAGACGCAACACGCGCCCTAAATAGTGGGCTTGATGCTTCGCCAGCGGAATCAGGTCAGAGCGAAGTTTCTCGTCCAGGAACAGGCGCGGAATTCTGCGGTTGTTGGATTTCATCGATAGCGCCGCTCCGGACGGCAACCGTCCCGGGAGAAGCGTGGTATATAGTCCCCGGGGCCGCGCTAGTCAATGAGCACCGACGGCTGTTGATCGACGTGTGGCCGGCTATGCCCATCAATCGAGTTGATCTCATCGTGCTGCGGTAACGGAATCAAGTGAAAGTAAAAACTAATACAGGCTGGCTCGACGGCGTTAGAAGAGTGATCTCGCCGAACTGCGACGAGCGTCCGCCGGGGTCGACGCTCGAGCTGATCGTCATCCACGGGATCAGCCTGCCTCCCGGGCAGTATGGCGGTTCGGCCATCGATGCGCTTTTTTCGAATCGACTCGTCGCCGAAGAACATCCGTACTTTCGAACGATCATCGATCTCCGCGTCTCAAGCCACGTTTTGATCTCGCGCGACGGTGAACCGACGCAGTACGTCCCATTCGACAAGCGCGCCTGGCATGCTGGGCAGTCCTGTTACTGTGGCCGTCAGGAGTGCAACGATTTTTCGATTGGTATAGAGCTCGAAGGCACAGATGATTCTCCCTATGAGCCCATCCAGTATGAGCGCCTTGCAGAGCTTGTCCGGGTTCTGCAACGAGCCTATCCTTCCCTTCAAGATGCAGAGATCGTCGGTCATAGTGATATCGCTCCCGGTAGAAAAACCGATCCCGGTGCCTGCTTCGACTGGAATGTACTCGGTCGCTTGTTGGAAAGTTAATCCACAGACGTAATGAAGCTCATCGCCTTAATTTTCGGTCTCAGTCTTGAGCACGTCGCGACTCAAGTCCTGCATCTGCGCGAACTCCATTGGTTCGATGCGTACTTCGATCTGGGTTTGAAGCGTTTAAAGGCTCTCAACGTCTGGCTGACCTATCTCTCGATCATTCTCATCCTGGCCGTACCGATGATTCCCGTTTTGTGGGCCAGCATCGTACTTCGAGGTACGACCGTGCCATGGGACTTACCGTATCTGCTGTTTGCGGTGCTGATCGTCTTTTTCTGCCTTGGGCCTCGAGATCTGGGAACGGAAGTCGATGAATACTGCAACGCCCTTTCACGTGGAGATACGGAGCGATCCGAGGCCGTGTTGACCGAACTCTGCGAGGGTGATCACTCCGGAGCGGACGATATCGACGCCGTCGAGGAAGCGATTTTTGTGCAGGCAACCAACCGGATTTTCGGTGTCGTACTGTGGTTTGTCGTGCTCGGTCCGGTGGGCGCCTGGCTATTCCGGGTCAGCGACTTGCTGCGCCAACGAGTCGCCTATGAGACCGCGCGAAACCCAGATAACGGCGCCGGTGCTCTCGCGGCGGTGGAGATGATTCATGGCGTATTGGTGTGGA